>Ga0315903_10001860_pt1 | contig 31933 bp, 28 predicted proteins | sample LakEriMetagenome_7_FD_203524 | JGI IMG/M metagenome (GOLD analysis project Ga0315903, IMG submission 203524) | Freshwater fungal communities from buoy surface, Lake Erie, Ohio, United States - Buoy 2 MA119 | ecosystem: Environmental > Aquatic > Freshwater > Lake | place: USA: Lake Erie, Ohio...
TCCAACCAAGTGATCGACAGGCTCTGTCCAAGAGGAGGGTGACTAGGAACAGAACCGCCCCGCGCATGAAGTCCGGCAGCGGTGCTTTTTCTGTTAGGCCGCCCCCCCCCCACAACCCACTGATGATGAGTGGCGCACCCGTAGGGACTCGAACCCCAAACCTTCTGATCCGTAGTCAGACGCTCTATCCAATTGAGCTACGGGTGCTTTGCGCGTCGCGCGGGGCGGAGGAAAGCGTGGGGCGGATGGGCGTGTCAAGAACTTCGCCGGGTTTTTTGGGAATTCCGGCCCGGGTGGTTCATTCGCTGGCGGCGATGCGGAAGAAGCGGGATGGCGGGGTGGTGGTGGAGACGGTGACTTCCTTGCGGATGTAGCCGTCCGGGACATTCGATTGGTCGGCCGCGTCTTCGACGCTTTCGGGCGCGGTTTGCCAGGTGCCGGGGGCGAGAGTGAGGCTTTGCTGGAAGTCGTAGTTGGGGTCCTCGCGCTGGAGCCAGCGGAAGATGATTTCCCCGTTGCCCGGGAGCGTGGAGATGAGGGTGGCGTTGCGGTCGTTTGGCGAGGTTCCGAAGAGGTATTCCTCGAGGTTTTTGAAACCGTCGTGGTCGGGATCGTCGTTCGGGGCCCCGGGATTCGGGGTGAAGGATTCGGCCCATTCGGTGTAGCCGTAGGTGGCGTTGATGTTGGAGAAAAAGACGACAGGCAGGGTCTGGACGCCGCTCTCGGGACTTTCGAGGTTGAAGTTCCGGTTGTCCTCCATGGATTCGAAGATTTCGCCGAAGAAGGCGGATTGGAAACGGAACTTGTATTCGCCGAAGGGGGCTCCGTCCGCTCCCTGGACGTTTTCGAGGATACCGGTGTAAATGGCGTTTCCGGAATCGGCGAGTGGCACGGTAGTTCCGGCGAGCGGGCCGGTCAGGACGACGGCGTGAATCGGTTCTCCGGGCGTGTAGTCGAGGTTGAGGATCTGGATGCTCATGTCCACGCGGAAGACGATGTCGCGGGCGGAGAGGAGGGGCTCGGCGTCGTTCAGGTCGTTGACGCCGTCGCCGTCGGAGTCGGCATTGGTGGGATCGGTGTTCTCAACGAACTCGTCCTGATTGGAAATGCTGTCGCCATCGGCATCGGCGCCGGGGTTTGCGGCGAGGCCATAAGCGGTGAGAAACGCGCTGGCGTCCGGGAAGGTGACGCGGGTGAAGGAGTAGGTGAGGGCGGCTTGGTCGAAGACGAAGCGGTGGATGCCGGTGGCGGCCACGCGTCCGGAGAGGTTGTTGCCGTTTTGGCGAACCGAGCCGGGGCTGTCGCCGAGGCCCCACTGGGTGGTGAAGCTGCCGCCGCTGGTGAATTTGAAACCGATGGTGCCGAGCTGGCTGGGGACGAAGTGGTAATCGAGAACCCAGCGGTATTGTCCGGTGAGGCTGGTGGATTCCGGGCTCATCGCGGTGCCTGGGGTATTGGATGAGGCGAGCGGTTGCCAGGCGGAAGGCAGGTTGAAGCTGCCGGGGACGGCCATGTCCGGGTAGTTCGGGATGTTGGGGTTGGAGGCGTAGCCGAGGCCTGAGGTGCCGTTGACTTCCGAACCGTCGTTGCGACCGTCGCCATCGCTGTCCGCGATGTAGGGATTGGTGCCGGTATTGGAGGCGGAAACCAAGGTGCCGGTGCCGGTTTCCACGCCGTTGGCCAGGCCGTCGCCATCGCCGTCCAAGGCGGGATCGAGGCCGGTCACGGTGAGAGAGGTGGTCTGGGTGCCGGGCTCGGCCTGAAAGTCGGCGAGGTGGGGAAGCCCGCCGCCCATGGCCAGCGAGCTGCCGAGCGAGCCGAGGCTCTGGTTGGTGGCGGAAAACGAATCGCCGCTGACGAGCACGGCCTGGACTTTGATCGTTTGGGAACCCGGAGCTACGCCGAGTTCCGAGAGGTTGAGGGCCATTTCCACGCCGTAGAGGAAATCGGCGTAAGCGGAGTTGACCGGCCGCCAATCGCTTCGCATGGCGCGGATCGGGCCGCTGACGACGGGTGCGGCGTGGGATTCGCCGGCGTAGACATGGCCGCCGGTGACGAGGTCATAGCGGTTGACGTAGGCGACGCGGGTGCCGGCGGATTCGTTGCCGTAGATGCGGATGGCGAGTTCCGGCACGAATCCGGCCTCGAAGGCCATGCCCTCGCTGGGGCTGGTGGCCAGGCGGTTGATGTAAACCTCCTCACCGCCCGTCTGGGTGGAAATGAGGTTGGGCGTGATGCGCGTGACGCCGCCCGGTTTGGCATCGATGAAGAGGATCACCGCCTCGTTGGTGGCCCGGCCGGCGAGGAACAGGTGGAGGTTGTCGTGCACCTGCACCGAGCGGAGATTCGCCAGCGCGGACTGGGTGGTGCCGGACGGCTGGATCTGGACGTGCTGGGTGACGTAGCCCTCGCCCGCGCCGGCGGTGCCGTCGGTGACGGGGCTGGCTGCGGCGGTCAGCGGTAAGGCGCAGAGCAGCGTGGGCAACAGGCGAACGGGACGAAGGCTCGGGAATTTCATGGCTGGCTGAGATTGTTTAGGCGAGCCAGATACTTAAGATTTTTTGAAAATTAAAGCCAATTTTTCAAAAACACTTCCCAATTGCGGCCATTCGGGTGCCATCAGGCGGAAAGATCGGCGATGGGCGTCCGGGTATTGGGTGGGTTCCGATTTCCCATGAAACGCCCGCCCGAAGCCGATCAGGACGCCGCGAGTCATCGCGGGGAAAGGGCCGTGCGGCGGGTCTGGGCCGGGCTGCTGGTGATGGGCGCGCTTCTCTGCAGCTTCATGTGGTGCGCGGAACCGTGGCAGCGCTCGGGGTATTTCCGCATCGTGCCGGAGTGGGTGTTTCTGGCGCTGGGCTGCCTGAGCATCGCGGGGCTGGCACTGATGGCAGCGGGTGGCGGCCGGAAACGCTGGCGCCGGGCACTTGCCATCGGTGTGCTAGGTCTGGCGCTGTTGGGCGGCATGCGCGGGTTCTTCGGAACCATGGCCCGATCCGATTTGCTGCGGAGAATCCAACATGAAAGCACTCTTTCTCCCGGCATCATCAACCCGGATGACGAGTCCAAGCCCCTCTCCGCGAAGTTGGTGGAAGCCCTTGAAGGCCTGAAAATCGGTGCGCCGAATTGGCTGAAGGAGCATGCGGAGAAACGCGGCCTGGTTTCGCCTGCGCCCACGGAAAGCCTGATCGCGAAAAGCCGCTGGTTCACGCGCCGGGCGCTGGCGGAGGCGATCATTCGCGACGACGCGCTCGCCGCTTACCTGATGGGCGACTGGAAGCGGCTGTTCCCGGCGATCATCGGTCCCGATGTGGACCTGCAACACCGCCGCGAATGGATGGAGGGTCTCGACGCGCTGCGCCGCGACGAATCGCTTGGCCACCCGCCGCGCATCACTGCGATGTTTTGCATGGCCTTGATCGTGCTCACCGATCCTCCGGAGTTTGAAACGTGGCGCGTCACGGTGCGGGATGCGATGCTCGGCTGGAAGCATCCGCTGCCTGCCGGACACGAGGCGATGTGGATGCGGACGGTTGATACGTTGCTCGCGCCCGATCCACCCGAGACATGGACGGACCTCGCCAAGCCGCTCATCGCCACGCCCGAAAGCTTCCGTTATGCGATGCTGGCCCCGGTGCGCGGAGTGGCGGGGCACTTCGAGGTGTTGAAGCGCGAGTTCGAGGAGTTTGAGCGCCGCAACATGACCGAGCACGGCTTCGCCCTGTGGCACGGCGTGGGTGAGAGCCTGAAACATTGGCCCGATCGATTCGATCCTCAGCAAACCGAACGGATGCGAAACTGGCGGCGCGATGTGTTGTTCCGCTGGCTGATGGATCACAGCCGCGGCACGCGGCAGGAACTTTCCGAGACCCGTGGCCGGGTCTTGTTGGAACTCACGCCCCGGCAACAATCCGAACTCGCCGCCAGCGCGGCGGAATGGGCGCGGATGGCTTGCGAGGAAGTTGGTTCAGCCAAGGAGGGTGCCGATCTATCAGAAAGCCGGGCATTCCTGATATTCCATCTGATTTTTCCCTACCTCAACGAAGCACAACAGGCGGAAGCCGGCCGTCAGCTCATTCCGGTGATGTTGAGGCCGGATCTTTTCAAAAATGGACGAAGTAGCTTTGTTCGCCTTTGCCCCAATTGGGTGGAACTGCTGTGGAAAACTCGCCCGTCAATGAGCGAGAAGGAGAAGCGCTCCCTGCGGAACGCGCTCGCCCCATGGATGGAACGAATGCGCCCCGATGACCCGTCATACGCCTTCCTGCTGATGATCGACGCATGGTCGGACACGCCAGCCCTCACGCCGGAGAAGTGGTTGGCGCTCGCTTGGCATGTGAGGTCCGGCTGGCTGGTCGTTTCGGCTGGCACACCCTTGCCGCCCTTTGATCCGTTCCGATACAAGCCGCTTCGCGTTCCGCCGGTCTCCGGTCAAACGGTGGAGTCTTTTGCAAGAATCATGGATTATGCATGGTCCGGTGGAACCAAGGGCTTTGATGAGCGATATTTCCAAGGCCTGAACGGAATAAACACCACCGCGCCAATCCCACGGAGATATGGTTTCATGGCTCTGTTACGGATTAACGAATGGAGGCAAAGTGGATTGATCCACACGCATTCAATGGCGGATTTGCTGAAGATGGATCTCCACCTGCTAGCAGCCTGTCGGATTTGAAGTATGGTTGGAGACGATGTCAATCGGTGGACGCTAGGTCGCTTGCTTATACCGCCTGTCGTGGTCGGCTCTCCGTTGTGCCCGCCAAATTCCAAACGACCGCTTGAATTGAAATCTAACTAAAACTTTGATTCGGGTGGTTCTGCCAGTTCCACCGACCCTGATGATGTGGTTTGTTTCGCGGAGCGGCCGTGTTTGGGCTTTTTGGGCGTTTTTTAGATTCTTTGCCCTCGACCGCCTTTGCTCAGGCTCTTTGCAGGCTCATGCCGAGGTTGAAGAGCCGCTTGAGATTGTAGCTGGTGCTCACCAGCGTCCATTCAAGGCTGACTTTTTCCTGACCGCGCAGCAGGAACCGACGGAAGCCGAGCGCTTCCTTGATGATTCCAAAGACTGGTTCCACGGTTTGCTTGCGTAGGCCGTAGAGTTGTTTGCCTGCGGCGGTGTCTAACCGGTGTGCCATGCGCTCGGCCACCGGTGCGTCTGAGGGTGGCGGCAGCGGGTCTTCTCTAACTTCGAGTTGGGCGATGCTGCGACCATGGCTCTGGCGTTTCGTGGCGGCGTAGACGGTGGTGGGTTGGGCTACTGATTCGACGGTTTGAACGGCGTCATCGCTGTAATAGCCGCTGTCGACAAGGACGTTTGCGACTTTGGGGATGACGGGACTAACCACTGCGAGGGTGGGGACGAGTTGTTGTTTGTCATTGGCTTGGTCGGTGACGTGGGCGCCGACGATGAGCATGGTGGATACCTCCACGGCGGCTTGGGCATTGTAGCTTTGCTCGTAGCCGCCGCGCACTTTCATGATGCGGCTTTCGGGGTCGGTGTAGTTGTATTGATCCTTGTCGCGTGGGCCTTCTTTGGGGGGGGTGGGGACTTTGCCGGGTGGTTTTCTGCCGGTGTTTTGTTCCTTGGCTTGGCGGGCGGCGAGCTTTTCCTGATAGGCTGCCTGTTCTTCTAGCAGACGTTGTTTGGCGCGTGCTTCCATGGCTTGTTTGGCTTCCCGGAGCTTAGCGAGGCGGTCTTCGCGGCGCTTGATTTCCTCGGGGATGGTGAGGCCGTCTTGGAGCGGGGTGCTGTCGGCGTCTTCGGCTTTTTGGAGGAGCTGGGTGATTTGCTCTTCGGCGAGTTGCATTTGTTTGACGGCGTGGCCGTAACTCACGGCGCTGTGTTTGCTGGCGTTGGCGAGGATCTTGGTGCCGTCGATGGCGATGGTGATGTCGCCGACTTGGATGACCCTGGCGCGGGCGGCGAGTTCGAGGACTTGATGGAAGGAGGAGGAGAGCAGCGCTTTGTTTTCGCGACGGAACTTGCAGATGGAGTCGTGGTCGGGGTGGGTGTCGGCGGTGAGATAACGCACGGCGACGTTTTCAAAGGTGAGCGCTTCGATGCGTCGGCTGGAGAATGTGCCTGTGGCGTAGCAGTAAATCAGCAGGCCGAGCATCATGCTGGGTGGATATTGGGCGTGGCCGGTGCCGCGCTGATTGGTGCGTGCAAGGCTCAGATCCAGCGCTTTGACCGCATCCATGATAAAATGGACCATGTGGTCGGGAGATACCCAGTCGCGCAGGTCGGGCGGCAGGAGCATCGGAGTGTCGTGGTCGATGTTGACGAAGCGGGCGGACATTTCCTCCATACGTGGCCGGAGGCGGATTTATTCAGGGAGGCTGATTTCTAAGTCCGACAAGCTGCTAGGCTTACATGTATTGGATGAGAAGGGCATTGGTGCACTCCGTGAAGTTGCTCGAAAACACTTGAATCCGCTTTTTCGGTACGGACTCCGGCTTTATCGCACCAAGCACCCGGCGAATCCATGGACCAACGCGTTTCAAGACCCTCAAACCGCCGCCCAAGAAGTGGATCGCTGGATTGGCCGCAATCAGCAATCATGGGCTTTGAATGATCTGGTGTTCTGGATGGAGACATCGCCACCTGAAGCGGATGTCGTCCATGCCATTTGGGATGCCTTGCGGCAGAAGTCCCGTCAGGGCGGTTTCGATGACCGACGGCTGGTGTTTGGTACATTGTTCCGATTGTGCCACTTGCTGCCACGCGAGGAGACGCTGGCAATGCGGCTAGATTGTTATGTTCGTGGGGTAGGAGGAGCTTGTTTCACAGACGGAGAAAGTTATTTTCCTGATGATCCCTTGAACTACTTGGGCGGCGGCATCGGCATTCCGTGGGAGGAGGACGAGCTGTCCGCAAGGTTCTCATGGTTGTCGCATATTGACCGCCTCACTCATCTCTTCCCGTATGAATCAAATAAATCCCATGCCAACTCCGCGTTCCGTTATCTGGCGCTCGGGGTGTTTCCGATGTCTGAAATCGACTTGAGGCAGCCCACTTATGATCGCGTGAAAATGTCACCGCTGTCCGCGCCCTTCGAGGCGAGTCCGTGGCAGAAGGCGCGCGAGCTGCACCTGCGCCGGCCGGATTTGAGGATTCGGTGAAGTGGCGGCGGTTTGCAAGCGCCATGCCCTTTGCGATAGGAACCATCAGGATGAACCGCAAGGAACGCAGAGAACACAAAGAGTCTCCTGCCTTTGAGTTCTCTGCGGTTGTTTGTTTTTGGCATGGCGCTTGCAAACCGCCGCCACGGATCAGCCGTCCACGGGCAGGGCGCGGGGTGCCGGGGCTTCGACGGGTTGGGCCTTGAGTGGCGGAGGGGATTCCTCAACCGGAGTGGCTTTGCGCGGGGTTTCGTCGATGACGGGTTGGGCCTTGGGGGCGGGGCCGGTGTCGGGTTTTCCGGGATCGATGGCGACGGCGCGGGCGGGATGGATGGGGCAGAAGTCGTTTTCGGCCGGGGCGGTGTCGGCGGGGACGGCTTCGATGACGTGGGTGCCTTCGGCGCGGCAGCCGGCGGTGGCGCGTTTGCCGGAGAGGCGGCAGAGGTCGAGGTTGAGGAAATTGCCGTGCGGATGGAGTTGGCCGGCCTTGTAGCCGAGGCGGTCGGCGGTTTTCATGATATCCACCCAGACGGGAAGTGATAACACGGAGCCGAAGCCGCGGTGGATGGTGGTTTTGGGTTTGTCGAAGCCGACCCAGACGGCGCAACTGAGATTGGAGGTGTAGCCGGCGAACCAGGCGTCCTTGAAGTCGTTGGTGGTGCCGGTTTTGCCGCCGCAGGGTTTGTCGAAGCCTAGTCTTCTAACAGAGGCGGCGGTGCCGCGGGTGGTGACCTCGCGAAGGATGCCGGAGACGGCGCGGGCGGAGCGGCTGGAGGCGGCCTGATAGGGAAGCGGGAGGGTGGAGTGGAGGATGTTGCCCTCGCGGTCCTTGATTTGTGAGATGAGAAACGGACGGTAGCGCACGCCTTCGTTGGGGAAGATGGTGTAGGCGGTGGCAACCTCCCAGGTGGCGGCGTCCCATGAGCCGAGGAAGGAGGTCGGGTTTTGCGGCATCGGGGTGTCGAAGCCGGCCATGAGCGCGGTGTGGGCGACGTTTTCGAGTCCGGCGTGGTTGCCGACGCGGACGGACATGGTGTTGCGTGAGCGGATGAGGCCGTAGGAGGCGGGATGGGAGCCGCCGAAGACGCCGTCCGAGTTGTTAGGATGCCAGTTGCCACCGCCCTTGATTTCGCCGGAATAAATCGGGCCGTCGCTGACCGGGGTGTCCGGGCTCATGCCCTTGTCGAAGGCGGAGAGATAGACGAAGGGTTTGAAGATCGAGCCGAGCTGGCGGTTGGCGTCCTTGGCGCGGTTGAAGGGAGACTCGGTGGCATCGCGCCCGCCGACGATGGCAAGCACGCCGCCGGTGCGGTTCTCCACGACCACGGCGGCACCCTGGATGTAGGTCGGCTCGCCACGGCCGTCCTCGGGCAGGCGGTTCCAAGCGGCGCGGGTGGGGTGCTGATAGCCGGAGTACTTCTCGACTTCTAACAGTTTCTTCTCCAGCGCCTCTTCGGCCTTCTGTTGGACGCGGAGGTCGATGGTGGTGATGATTTCGAGGCCGCCGAGTTCGATGTCCTGTTTTTCGAGGATGATTTCGAGGTCGCGGCGGATGGCGTCCATGGCGTAGGACTCGCGGATCTGGCGGCGGACGGCGGGTCGCACTTCGATGGGTTCCTGCTTGGCGGCGTCGGCTTCCGCCTGGGTGATCACGCCGGCGTCCACCATGCGGGCGAGGGTGGTGTTGCGCTCGCGGGTGGCGGCTTCCATCGACTTGAAGGGATTGAAGGAATCCGGTCCGCGGACGATGCCGGCGAGCAGCGCCGACTGGGAGAGCGTGAGTTCGATGGGATGTTTCTCGAAGTAGATGCGCGAGGCCTCGCCGACGCCCTTGATCTGGCGGCCCCAGTTGATCTGGTTGATGTAGGCTTCGAGGATCTGGTCTTTCTCAAATGCGGCTTCCAGGCGGATGGCGATGGCGATTTCGAGGCACTTGCGGTCGAGCTGCTTCCAGGTCTGGCCGCGTTTTTCGCCGCGCTTGAGTTGGAAGACATCGGCGACGAGTTGCTGGGTGATGGTGGAGGCCCCCTCCCGTTTGCCTTTCACGTTCTTGGTGATGGCGCGGGCGATGCCGATGGTGTCGAAGGCCCCGTGCTGATAGAAACGCTCGTCCTCGCGGGCGAGGATGGCCTTGCGGAAGTTCTCGGACACCTGCTGCAGCGGGACGATCGAGCGTTTCTCACCGTGGATGCGGCCGATTTCGGTGCCCATGCGGTCGCGGATGATCGAGCGCTCCGGCATGGCGCGGATGCGGTGGACATCGTATTGGCCCGAGCGCCAGCCATAGACGACGGCGAGCACGAGCAGCACGTAGAGTCCGGCGACGAGCGGAAACCCGGCGAGCCGCGCGAGAAACTTCAGCGGCAGTGAGAGGCCGCGGGTGAAGAACGCGAAGAGGTGAAAGGGCCAGAACAGCAGCAGCGATCCGGCACCCGGACGGCGGCGCGGAGGGGCGTCGGATTTCTCCTTGCGGCGGTTGCGGGTTTCCGGTGGGGCGCTCTTCGGCATCGGTGGGGCGATGATAGGACGGACGGGCCTGCCGATCCATCACGGAAATTTCCCGTCACAGCCCGCGGTAAGCGGAAGCGAGACGTTTGGCGGTGGCGACGGTGTTGCGGTGCAGCTTGGCGGTGAATTCCGGCTGGCGGTTGTAGCCGCCGCCGTAGAGCACGGCCACCGGGATGCGATTGCGGATCAGCGCGCCTAACAGAACTTCGTCCCGCCGCTGGATGTCCTTGAGGGAAAGGTGCATCTGGCCGAAGCGGTCGTTGCGGTGGTTGTCCGCGCCGGAAACCCAAATGACGAGGTCCGGGGCGAACGAGTCCAGCGCGTCGGCCAGGCTGGTGAAGAGCTGGTGGAGGTACATGTCGCCCTCGACGTAGCGCACGGTTTCCACATCCAGCGTGCCGTTGACCTTGCGGGTGGGGTAGTTGCGGCCGACGTGGATCGAGTAGGTGAAGACGCGCGGATCATTGGCAAGGATGGCGGCGGTGCCGTTGCCCTGGTGGGCGTCCGTGTCCACGACCATGATGCGGATGTTCGGCTGTTTTTCCTGAAGATCGCGGATGGCGATGGCGACATCGTTGAACACGCAATAGCCCTCGCCGTGTTCGCGGAAGGCATGGTGGGTGCCGCCGGCGAGGCAGACTCCGACACCCTCGGCGAGGGCGGCGTGGCAGGCGAGGCGCGTGGCCTCCACCTCGATGGCGCTGCGGGTGAAAAGCAGGGGCGTGGCGGGCAGGCCGAGCAGGATCTGCTCCTTGCGGTCGAGCAGGCCGCTCTCGATGCGGCGGATGTAGTCGAGCTCGTGCACGCGTTTGAGCAAGTGGACGTCGGCGGCCCGGACCTCGATGATTTCCTCGGGCCGGAGGATGCCGCCATCGAGGAGCATGTCCTTGGAAACGCGGAACTTGTCCATCGGAAACGGGTGCCCCGATGGCAGTTCGAGCTCCAAACCCTCCGAATAGAAACAACGCATTTCCCGCCGCGAAGGAACAGCGGATTAAAGAACGAGGAAAGGGAAATTCCGAACAAATAAAAAGTCAGGCTTTTTATTTGAATCTCCTTGCGGTTTGGCAGTGGGTTGCTACTCTGGCATCGTCATGAGCTTGAACAACCGCCGCCGCTGGCTGGTTCCTTGGAAGGACTCGCAGACCAAACCGGTGATTTATCACTGTATCTCCCGGGTCGTGGGGCGGGGGTATGTGATGGGTGCCGACGAATGCGAGCGCTTCCGCATGCTGATGCGGCGGTGTGAACGTTTCACCGGCTGTCGTGTTTTATCTTATTGCCTAATGTCCAACCACTTTCACCTCCTGCTCGAGGTCCCTCCGATGCCGGCGGGCGGGTTGTCGGAAGATGAATTCTTTGATCGTCTCCGGGCGTTTTACGGCGAAGGACGAGTCGAGGAGATCCGGCGGGAGATTGTCGCGGCCGGGTCGGTGAGGGAGCGAGGTGCATTCGAGTTGCCGCCGTTGGGTGCGGGTTCGCTCTCAGGGACTGAAGAGGAGGCTGTTGCAAGCGCTCGTGCGGGGCGCCGTATGGAGGAAATCCGCAGCCGGTACACGCGGCGGATGCATGATTTGAGCGAATTCATGAAGGCACTGCTCGAACGGTTCTCCAAGTGGTTCAACAGGCGTCATTCGCGCTCGGGCCACCTGTGGGAGGATCGTTTCAAGAGCGTGATTGTGGAGAGCGGCACGGCAGCAAGGTCCATCGCCGCCTACATCGACTTGAATCCCGTTAGAGCGGGCATCGCCAGCGATCCGGCCGAATACCGTTGGAGCAGCTACGGGGAGGCTCTTGGCGGCGGTCAAAAGGGAAACGGGAATCGGGCGCGCGAGGGATTGGTGAGGGTGTGGTGTTGCGATCGGGGTCCGGGATTCGAGCCGGCGAATTGGGATGAGGTATCGCGGGTTTACCGTCGGTTGATGGGGTTGGCGCTTGGAAAAAAGGTGGGGCATGCGGTGATTTGCGATGAAGCCAAGGGGATCGGCCAGACGACCACGAACACGGCAGGTTTTTTGGCGAGCGGCGCAAACGAAACCGTTTTGAAGGATCTCGGCCTGGCTGAAATGCTGCGGTGTCGCGTCCGTTATTTCACCGATGGAGCGGTGATCGGGAGCAAGGATTTCGTGAACGAGTTGTTCTACGGGTCGCGCGAGCGCTTTGGTCCGAAACGGAAGAACGGTGCGAGGACCCTGCGCGGCACGGCTTCCGCAGCAGTCAACCTGCTGTGGAGCATGAGGGATCTCCGGAAGGGTGTCCTTTGAGAAAAGCCGGACACAGATCAGGGAGCGCATCGCGTTGAAGGGATTCCCGGGCATCCATGCTGGGGCGATCGATCCGCGTGTTTTCCGTGGCGGGCGGCGCGACATCCTGACAGGATGCCGGTGCCCCTTCGAATCCGTGACCGATCACTCCCTACCCGATTCGCCACCTCCAGGCATCGCATTGTTCGACCTCGACGGCACCTTGCTGCCGTGGGACTGCCAGTTGTTGTTCCGTCATTTCGTGACGCGCCGCGAACCGTGGCGGGTGGTGTTTCTGCCGGTATTCCTCGCGTTTTTGCCGCTGGCTCCCTTGCTCGGGGCGGCGGGGATGAAGCGGGTTTTCCTGAGTTTTCTGTTCGGGATGCCGAAGGAGGCGCTGGAGGATCATGCGGAGGCCTTTTCGGAAGCGGTGATGTTGCGGATCTATCCGGAGCTGCGTGCGGAGATCGGCCGTCATCGCGCCTCAGGGAACCTGCTGATCCTGGCCTCGGCGAGTCCGGAGTTTTATGTCAGGCATATCGGGGAGAAACTCGGCTTCGATTTGACGCTCGGGACGCAAGTGGAACCCGGCCACCTGTTTCCGGATTTGGACAACCACAAGGGCGCGGCCAAGGTGGAGCGGCTGATGAAACTACTGCCCGCGTCGTACTTCGAGGATGGATGTTTGAGGAACAGCCACGGCTACACCGACAGCACGGCGGATTTGCCGATGCTTGGCATTTGCCAACGCGCGACCCTGGTGAATCCGAAACCCGCGCTCACGGCAATCGGCGGGGCCGAGGGCTGGACCATTCTCCGCCCGGCGCGGCCATGGCGCTCAGCGGCCGGTTACGCAGCGCGCTCGCTGTGCCTGCTGTTAGGAATCGGCAGGAACCCGGCGGGGTGAGATTTTCATGAATCCGCAACTCCCCGCAGGATGGCGAAGCCTTGGCGGATGTAGGCTAGGGCGGACCACAAGGTGAAGATCGCGGCGACGGCGCAAGGCCATTCGGGCGGGAGTTTCACTACGCGCAGCATCACCCAGCCGAGGGCGAACATCTGGGTAACCGTGCAGACCTTGCCGGTCCAGTGCGGGGCGATTCGGACCTTGCGACCGCAGCGATAAAGCCAGCCGATGCCACCGAGGATGATACAGTCGCGCAGCACGACGATCACCGCGAACCACAAGGGCAGCCGCCAGCCGGGTTCGCCCCAATCGACGAGCGAGAGGGTGACCACGCCGGTGAGCAGCAGCAGCTTGTCGGCGATCGGATCGATGAAGGCACCGAAGGAGGATTTCTGGTTGAAACGGCGGGCCACCCAGCCGTCGAGGCCGTCGGTGGTGGCGGCGGTGACGAAGAAGGCCAGCGCGAGCCAACGGACGCTCTCATCTGGCCGGCCGGCGGACACGGATTTGCCGTAGGCGGCCGCGAGCACCGCGAACACCGGCACCATCAGGATGCGCGTGATGGTGATCTTGCTGGCAAAGGTCACGCTGCGATTCAATCAGAGCCCATATCCCGCCAGAAAGCAAAATTCGCGCGGCCGGCTCATCACCGGATTCCCGACCGAAGCCGACGGGGAAAAACAGACCATTTCGGCAAAATGCGCCGGAAAAGTCTCCGACTCTTGCCTGCCGCGGCCGGTTTTGCTAACTGCCGCCCATGTTGCGAAGAATCCTCTCCCTCGCGTCGCTGCTCGTCATCCAACCGCTTTCCGCCGCCGAAAAGCAGGCGCTCTTCAACGGCAAGGACCTCACCGGCTGGACCTTCGACATCATCGAGAAAGATGTGAAACCGGCGGACATTTGGTCGGTTTCCGAAGGTGTCCTGATTTGCAAAGGCCGCCCGCCCGGCGTGATTCGCACCGAGAAATCCGACTTCTCCAACTACGAACTCACCGTCGAATGGCGCTGGAAACCCGGCGGCAAGCCCGGCAATTCCGGCCTGCTCGTCCATTGCTCGACGCCGCGCCAGATGTTCGTCTGGCCCAAGTCGGTCGAAGTCCAGCTCGGCTCCGGAAACGCCGGTGATTTCTGGATGATCGGCGAATCCCTCACCGTGGCCGGCTCCACCCCGCAGGGTCGCCGATGGCTGAAACGCCAGAATTCCTCCGAGAAACCACCGGGAGAATGGAACACCATGCGCGTCCGTTGCGAAGGCGACAAGATCACCGTCTGGGTCAACGACGTGCTGATGAACGAGGCCACTGCCGTCAGCGCTACCCAAGGAGCCATCTGCCTCCAGAGCGAGGGCGCGGAAATCCATTTCCGCAAGGTGGAACTCAAGCCCATCAAGCCGGAGTGACGCCTCTCTAACGGATTCCCATGTCCTTGCGGAACGCGGCGACCATTTTCACAAACCGCAGGTCCGCTTCCGCGGACGATTCGTTGTCATAGTTCAATCCGTAGGGCCAGAAATGCATACGGTCGGCATGGAGCACCGCGTCCGGACCATCGAACTCGCGCAGTTGCTTCAGCGCGTGCTTGCCGGTCCACTTGCCGTCCTTCACATGCCTCGACCACTCCGCGTGCGTGCCGATGCCGAGCGTGTGCGAGATTTCATGCAGCGCCACGCGGCGGTTGATCGTGCCACCCCAGTTGATCCAGCCGTCGTAGTTCGCATCCGCCGTCGGTGTGCCCGGACTGTTGTTGGCGGTCACATGTTTTTTGAAATCCCCGTGCTCGTTTAGAAACGCCACCGCCGCATCCATCGCCTCGACGATGCGCTTCTTCCGGTCCTCCGGCCACTTCTCCGAACCGCCGGAAAGCTGATAGGTCAACGGCCCTTTCAGAAACCGGGACTTCTTCGCGTCTTCATTCGCGGCTTGTTTCTCCGCAGCCTGCTTCGCCTTTTCGGCCTCCGCCATCCGCCCGGCGTAGAGCCAGTCCTCGTCCGACAGCCGCTCCGGCGGAATCACCACCTGCTGCCCGTCCGCCTTGCACACCGTGACGCCGGATTTGTCCGCCTTCACAAACTCCGCCTGAAGCTGTTTTCCCTCGGCCGATGTCCAGGTCCGCGGCGCGGCGGACGCGGCGAAGCAGGAAACCAGCAGCAGGATCGCGATCTTCATCGCCGCTCAGCCAACGCCGATCCGCCACCCGGTCAAGCCGCCATGCACCCGCTCCCCAATTCCGGGGATGGCGCCGCCGCCGAAAATTCGCGTTGATTCCCGACCCCTCCGCCCGCGAGAGTCGCCGCGCCATGCTCGATATCCGCGTCATCCGCGAAAACCCCGCCGCCATCCAGGAACGCCTCAAACACCGGGGCGGCGACCACTGGAAACTCGTCGATGACGTGCTCGCCTGCGACGAGACCCGCCGCAAGGCCGAGACCGACAAGCAGCAACTCCAGAACCAGCGCAAGACCACCTCCAAACAAATCGGCATCCTCAAGGCCAAGGGCGAGGACACCTCCGCCATCGAAGCGGAAGTCCGCGGCATCAACGACCAGATCGCCGCGCTCGACGCCACCGCCGAGCAGGCATCCGCCAGACAAACCGAGCTGCTCCTCAACATCCCCAACCTCACCCACGACGCCTGCCCCGTCGGCTCGGATGAAACCGCCAACCCGGTCGTGCGCGAATGGGGCGCCAAACCGGACATCGCCGCGCCCAAGGACCATGTCGATCTCGCGCTGCAACACGGCCTCATCAACTGGGACGACGCCACCCGCATCGCCGGCTCCGGCTTCTCCGTCTATCGCGGACGCGGCGCGAAACTCGAACGCGCGCTCATCAACTTCCTGTTGGATACGCAGACCGCCAACGGCTACGAGGAAGTCAACGTCCCCCACCTCGTCAAACGCGAGTGCATGGAAGGCACCGGCCAGCTTCCCAAGTTCGAGGACGACATGTACGGCACCGACGCCGGCGAGGACGGCGTGAACAACCTCTTCCTCGCCCCCACCGCCGAGGTGCCCGTCACCAACCTCTACCGGGACACGATTCTAACGGAATCCGACCTGCCCGTCAAAATGGTCGCCTACACCCCGTGTTTCCGCCGCGAGGCCGGATCCGCCGGGCGCGACAACAAGGGCATCATCCGCATGCACCAGTTCGACAAGGTGGAACTCGTCCAGATCGTCCATCCGGACCACGGCTTCGAGGTGCTCGAACAACTCACCGCCCACGCCGAATCCATCCTGCAAAAACTAGGCCTCCACTACCGCACCATCGAGCTGTGCACCGGAGACATCGGTTTCTCCTCCGCCAAAACCTATGACATCGAAGTCTGGGCCCCCGGTCAGGGCAAATACCTCGAAGTATCGAGTTGCTCCTGCTTCACCGACTACCAGGCCCGTCGCATGAAGCTCCGCTTCAAGGACGCCGAAGGCAAAAACCGCTTCCCCCACACCCTCAACGGCTCCGGCACCGCCCTCCCTCGCCTCTACGTCGCGCTCTTGGAACAGTGCCAGCAACCCGACGGCACCATCCGCATCCCGGAGGCGCTCGTGCCTTACTTCGGAGCGGAGTCCATCGCGTAGGCGCGTTCGTGAGAACGCGGGATGCTCAAAACCATCCTCTTGATCAAGGATGCGGTTTGCATTAAATCCGTAGGCATGAAAGGCCGTCTTAACCCTCCGTGGAGGGCATGGGGTTGCGCTGCTGGATTGGTTTCGTTTCCATTCGCGGGTGCTTGCCTGGGCGGCGACGAGGAAAAGATGTGGCTGGGCGGAGCCGATCCTATACACTGCGGTGAAGCACGTTACGACAATGGCAACCAGAATGGAGCTCCCGAAGCCGGTCCCATCATCATCCGAGTGAAGTCATGACCATCCCCCGGATTTCGCCCAAACACGCGGCAATCGCCCTATGCCTGCTTTGCGGCGCTTGCGAACGCGAAAAGACCGGATCTCCGCAGTCCGACTCCAGTCGTGCTTTTTCGGTTCGTGCCGCCTCGCGGGACCGCGCGCTTGCAAAGGAGTCGCCGATGACGGTCGAGCAGGAAATGGATGCCGCGAAACAGGATCCGTTGATTCGGCAACGTCTGGCTGACTTCATAACGGAATTGGATGAGGATCCTGCGAACGCAAAGGACCCGACTCATCCGGGATGGCCCAATCATCGGAAGGAAGCCGAGGATCTCGTGGCTGTGTATGCCGTAAGGTATCCGCTTGCCTGCTTGGACTGGATCTTCACCTTCAATGATCGCCGCTTCGCATCACAGAATCTGCTGGTGGATTTCGTGATGGAGATACAGGAGGCCAGGCCTGGTCTGGCAATGAGGTTGTTTGAACAAATGGATTCCACCGAGAGGAAGGGCCGGTTTGCGGCCGTGCTCGCGCATCACGCGGGGGCCTCGGACATCGAGCCCTTGTGGAAGATCATGCTGGAAACGCCGCAACAAGTCGGAGACGAGGCGGCACAGAGGGAGATCAAGCGTTCGCTCATCGGAGCCGAAGCCGGAATCGATCCGGACGCTGCTTGGGAACGCCTGTGCGCCGAGTTTCCCGAATGCGCCAGCGGGCGCGAATTCATTGAAATCTGCGGCCAACTTGAATCGACAACGGTCTTTCCGGTTCGGTTTCTCGACGTAATCCTAGCCGAAGGCCAAGATGTCAGCCAGCCGGTGATCTCCGCGATTTGGCGATGCGAATCCAGTCGCAGCATCTCATCCATCGAAACATGGCTGGAGCGCAACAAGACCGGATTTGATTCAGGGCCGGCGTTTAACGAAATGGGAAAATGGTGGCAGCATCGTCAGAAGGACGAAGTCACTGCCGAAACCTGGTTCGCGCGGGCGAAACGCGGCGATCACCGGTGAAATTGGGAATGGTTGTAGCTTGCAGATCAGCCGTCGCCGTTTTCGCAGGGGTAAGCCCCAACCATTCCTTCCGGTAAGACGAACTTACTTGACGCATCGGGGTGAGTCCGCGATGCGTCCCGCATGACGAGAACCACACTCTCCAGCAAAGGGCAGGTGGTGTTGCCCCGATTGGTGCGCAGTCGCCTGCACCTCGCTCCGGGCACGCGGTTTCTCTGCGAAGTCCGGGGAGACTCAGTGGTTCTCACGCCGGAGCATCCTGTACCTGTGGTGCGTGAGCACGTCATCGACCCCCTTACCGGTCTGCGGGTGACCAAGGCACTTCCTCATGCCGAGCCGGTGACCTCGGAAATGATCCGGACCCTGCTGGAGGATTACCCGTGAACGGCCTGCTTGATGTGAACGCGCTGGTGGCGCTTGCCCATCAGGGACATGCCGACCATTCGCGTATGATCCATTGGTTCGCATCCCTTAGCGGATCGGATGCCAGGCTTGCCACCTGTGCGATCACCGAGATCGGTTTTGTCCGGGTGAGCATTCAGGCAGGCTTCGAGCGCGATGCGGCCGGAGCCGTGGAAACCCTGGAAGGATTGAAGCAAAGCAGCCGGATTCCATTCGTTCTGCTGCCGGATGCTCTGGGCGCCAACCGGCGGCCAGACTGGGCTTCCGGTCCCAAGCAGGTGACCGGCGGCCACTTGCTGGAATTGGCCCGCGAGAACGACATGCAACTGGTCACGCTGGACAAGGGTATCCCGCAGGCGGCGTTGATCCCGTGAGCGCCATGGTTTTCCCGAGAAGAATCAGGTTTCCCGGAAGCGCCTGTCCCCTACGTCGAGATCGCCTGAAGAGCGGGAACATTTTTGTACCGTTCGTCTTTTACACACCCTTTACGGACAAGCCCCGCCCCGTCGCGCCATCTTCCGCGCATGACCGGAAGAACCATCCTCCTTTCCCTTGCCGCGTGTTGCACCGCTGGCGAAGTCCGCGCCCTTGAAGTCCACGAATGGGGCACCTTCACCACCTTCCACTCACCAACCGGGACATCGCTGACTTGGTATGTTCCCGGATCGGATTCGATTCCGCTGCCTGGCTTTGTCAGGCATTCACCCTTGTCCAGCAAGCAGGGTTACAGCCGCATCCGCATGGAAACCCCGGTGATCTATTTCTATCCGGATCAACCGATGGAGGTGACAGTGAAGGCAAGCTTTCAACAGGGATCGATCACCGAAGTCTTTCCCACCGCCCAGCCATCGTGGGATTCGAGCACATGGCAGATCAAGCTGCTGCCGCCGGATGATGTTTCCGCCGCCAAACGCATCCCCGCGTGCGAGCCGGGTGAAATCGGCGCACACTACGCCGCGGCCCGCGCGGTGCCGGACGCGTGGATCGTTTCCAGCAAGTTCACCGCTCCGCCGCTTGAGGGCAAGGCTCCGGAAACCATTGAGGAATACGAGCGCTTCATCTTCTACCGCGGCGTTGGCAACTCCGACTCCGGTTTGTCGCTTTGGATGCCGGAGGCGGATCGCGTGCTCTTGCGCAACAGCACTTCCTTCGTCTTTCCGCATCAAGTCGTGCTGCGCGCGGATGGCGGCATGGCAGCATGGTCAACGGTGCAGGAAGCCGCTCCGGCAAACTCGGCCAATTCCATGCTGACCATCGTGGTTCCGTCCGCCGACCGTCCGGTGACTGATGTCACGGATGAACTCGTGAGTCATTTTCAAAAACGCCTCGCCGACGATGGCCTGAGCGATGCGGAAGCCGCAGCCATGGTGGCGACATGGCGGGAAACCTGGTTTCAGGAGTCCGGCATCCGCGTCTTCAGCATCATGCCGCAAGGGCTTGTGGACCAAATGCTGCCACTCGAAATCACCCCGAAACCAAAGACTCTCCGACGCGTCTTCGTCCTCCGCTCCGAACTCGCGGACCCGAGCAAGGTCTCACTCCTCACCGACTTCCTGTGGCACGGCGAGGCCGACGCAGATGAGATGGCGAAAACCTATCGTGATCTCGGTATGGGCCGCTTCGCCGACGGCATGCGCCTCGCCTCCATCGAACAGGCACAACGCCGCATGACCGGAAACTTCTTCCGCATGCGCCAGACGGCCGCCGCAGTAGTGAAATAATCACCCGCGCGCTTGACAGTACGTCGGCCGCTTTGCTAACTCCGCCTCCGTCCTTTCCCACACACCCATGCGTGTCCATCGACCCAAGCCCTGATTGAGTATGGCTCCCTTGTTAGACAAGGGGAGCGCGATCAAGGCATGCCGCTGACCATCCACCAGCGGCGGGTAACGATAGAAAACCAATCGCGGGCCCACCGTGCCCGCGGGACACGCATCACAAATGAAACAACACGAAGCCGAGGAGCTGCTCTCGCTTCTGCCCCGCGGGCGCACGCTCTTCACCTATGGCAAGGACTGGTATGCCGTCTCCCTGCTGGAGATGGGCCTGCGCCGTTCCCGGCCGGAGGAAATCAAACAAACATCATTGGGCAGGCTTTTTGAAAAGCCTCAGGTCAAATCATGGATCGGCAAGCTCGGGAAGAAGAACCTCTCGAGTGACGACCTCGCCATGCTCTGGCCCGAGGAGACCGAAACCTACCGGCTCACCGCCGATCTCTTCTGTGGGTGGACGCAAACCACCCGCAGGGGCAAGGACGCATGGAACATCGTGCTCCAGCTCAACCTCAACAACGACGACGCCAACTGGATCGAACGCGTGATTCCCGAACGCGATAGCGATCCCTTCGAGTGGAGATGTCACCCGATCCACCGTGGACGACAGCGCACCCTCGCCTGGGCGCGCATCGATCTCGATTGGCAAACCGGCGAGGCCCTCATTGAGGAAATCCAGAACGACCGCCTCCGCATTGTTTCCGACCGGGTGAACCAGATTCGCGCACGCAGACTCCGGACTATCTCCCTGCGGGGTGTCGACCTGGAGGCCGAGGTCATACTCCGCTACTGGGAGGAACGCCTGCGCCTGTCCCGCCGCTGGTGGGATGAGGCCATGCTCTGCGCGGCGATCCGTTTCATCGTCGGCGAACTCGGACTGCGCACCATCTACTATCACAGCCCGGTGAGCGGTTCGCGCCTCAAGCGCGTCAAGGACGCACCGTCCTCGCTCTACTCCGAACTTCCACGCCGCTTCTGCTTTGAGAAAACCAAGGACTTGCCCGCATTCGTTCCCAAGCTGCGGAGAAAACTCCTCGACGGCCTGTGGATGCACCGGCTTTGCCTTTGAACGCGCCTACTCCTCCTCATCCGCCAGCAGTTGCTCCATCATCCGCTCGGGGTGGTCGAGGAAGCGTTTGGTCATGCGGTAGTGATCGGTATCGCGGAGTTCGACGCGTTCGATGCCGGTTTCGTCGAAGCGGTAGATGAACGCTTCCGGATAGGCGAGGATCAGCGGCGAGTGGGTGGCGATGACGAACTGCGAGTGATCGCGCGCGAGGTCGTGCATGCGGACCACAAAGGCAAGCTGGCGGGTGGGGGAGAGGGCGGCCTCGGGTTCGTCTAACAGGAAGAGCCCGTGGCCGTCGAGGCGGTTGACGAAGGTGGCCATGAACGACTCGCCGTGGCTTTGCTCGTGCAGCGAGCGTCCGCCGTAGTTGAAGTAGCCGTTGGCGGTCCATGGATCCTGTTCCAGTTCGTCCATCTCGGTGGCGAAGTTGTAAAAACTCTCGGCCCGCAGGAAGAATCCGTCCATCGGCCGCATGCCGGACGCCCGCGTCAGCGTGAGATGGTGCGCCAGTGCGGTCTCGTAGGCGCGCAGCCCCGGATGGCTGACGCGGTTGCCGCTTTTCATCGAGAAGCCCCACTTGTCGGCCAGGGCTTCGAGGATGGTGGATTTGCCCGCGCCGTTTTCACCGACGAAGAAGGTCACCTTGGGATGAAGCTCCAAGCCATGGCGCAGCGCGGCCACCGCAGGCAGGTCGAACGGGTGGCCGCTCCCGTCACCCGGGAGGCCATCGAGCGAGATCCTTTGGATGAATGGCATGCTTGCCACGGAACCAAGCCGAATCGGATTGATCCGGCGAGCTTTGAATCGGTGGGATGAGCGGCGACTTTAGCGTTTCCCGGAGCGGCGGCCTTGGTTAGGGTCGGCGGGTGACGATGACCGGTGGGGATTTGCTGGTGGCCGCGCCGACGCGCTGGGACGAGGCGTGTTTCGCCGTGCCCGCGCTGCGGGCGCTGGTGGCCTCGGGCATGGATGTGGGAGTGATGGCCTGCGGCGGGCAGGAGGAATTCTGGGCGACGCTTGCCGGGTTGCGATTGGTGTTGTTTCCGGAAAAAACCAAGGCGAGGAGGGCGGCGGATGCCATTCGCGGGCAATGGAAGGCCTCGCTCGTCTGGGAGGAGGGATTTGCGGCGGATGCCACGCGCCTCGCCGGCATCGAAAGGCGGCTGGGTCCCGCAGCCGGGAGACTGGCCAAGCGTCTCACGCATCCGCTCGCCGTGAAGGTGGGGCCGCTCGAGCATCGGGTCCGCTTTTATCTAACAGCCCTTGAGGAAATGGGCGTGCCAACGGGCAGGCCGGAGTTTTTCGCCCCGGCCGCGCTTGGAGTGGAGGCGGTGGAAAGCGCGGTGTTGCTCTGCCCGGATTCGGACTTCGGAGCCAGCCACGAATGGCCGCTCGACCGCTGGGAAACGATCGCCCGGCGCTTGGCGGACGCCGGACGCCGACTCACCATCGCCGGGCTGCCGGGTGGTCGCGGCTTGGGGAAGTCGCTGGCTGTTAGAATCGGAGGTGTTGCGGAGTTTTTCGATGCGGCTCCGCTTTCCGGCGCGCTGCCCTTGCTCGCCGTGCATGGGCGGGTGATCGCCGCCGATGGCTCGCTGCCCCATCTTGCGGCGCATGCCGGTTCCACCTGTGTGACCTTGTTCGGCCCCAACGATCCCGCATGGAAACGCCCGCTCGGCCGCCGCCATTCGGTGGTGAAACGCCATGTGGAATGCGCGCCCTGCCTGCTTGCCAAGTGCCCGCTCGACATGCGCTGCCAGAAGGAACTGGATGTGGAGCGGGTTTGGGCCGCCGCGGTATCCGATCATCGTGCTGGCAACCTGCCGCTCCACGGAATCTGAAGTTGACGGACCCTATCCAAGGACAAACCGGTTGGCGCTGTTTCTTGTGACAGAACCCTCGCGCCGCAATCCCCTTGCAGCCGTTGTGATTTCCTGCCAACGCCAGTCGCGGTGGACTGGATGTGATGGCCGGGTGTGCCGTTTCCGATGCCAAAAACCTCGGTCATCGGATCGACTCCGCATATTATGCGGCGAATCCTGCGTGGTTTTGCGCATGCCATGCGGAGCGCGGGAGGCGGGCGAATGGCATCTTGCGGCCTCTTCACGATGTCCGTAGCCAAAACGCCGAACCTGGTCTCCGTCACCACCATCAACGAGGATGGTTCGCGTTACTTCCTCCATCCGGCGGATGTGAAGGGCCGGTGGAACGTTTTCCGCCGTGTGGTGGGCGTGTTGCTGATCGCGATTTACGTGCTGCTGCCGTGGATTCCGATCAACGGCGCGCCCGCCGTGTTTCTGGATGTCGAGAACCGGATGTTCCACCTCTTCGGCCTCACCCTCGTGCCGCAGGACCTGTGGGTGATGTTCTTCGCGGTGAGCGGTCTGGGGTTCTCGCTGTTTTTCATCACCTCGCTGTTAGGCCGGGTGTGGTGCGGCTGGGCCTGTCCCTACACGGTGTTTCTGGATCACGTTTACCGCCGCATCGAGCGCTGGATCGAGGGCGACGCCCAGGCGCGGCGGAAACTGGATGCCGCGCCGTGGTCGGCGGGCAAGGTGATGAAGCGGCTGTTCAAGCACCTGCTCTATGTCGCCATCGCCGCGCTCATCGCGCATGTGTTTCTCTCTTACTTCGTTTCGCTGCGGCGGCTATACGGATTCATGCACGAAGGCCCGCTGGCGCACGCCACAGCCTTCGGCGTGGTGACCTTTCTCACGCTCGTGCTGTGGTTCTGCTTCGGCTACTTCCGCGAGCAGTTCTGCATCATCATGTGCCCGTATGGCCGGCTGCAGAGCGCATTGACGGACGATGAGACCATCAACGTCGGCTATGACGCCAAACGCGGCGAGCCACGCGGAGCCAAGGGCAAGGCAAAGGGTGATTGCGTCGATTGCCGCCGCTGCGTGCAGGTCTGCCCCACCGGCATCGACATCCGCAACGGTCTGCAGCTCGAGTGCATCGGCTGCACCGCCTGCATCGACGCCTGTGATGACGTGATGCTCCGCCTCGAACGTCCGAAGGGACTCATCCGCTACGATTCACTCAACGGCTTCGCCGGCAAAACACGCCGCATCCTCCGCCCGCGGATTTACGCCTATTGCGCGCTCGCGCTGCTCGGACTGTGCGCGTTGACGTTTGTCGCCTCCAAGAAGGCACGACCTTACACGGTGACGGTTTCCCGTTCCGGCGGCACCGGGTTCCAAAGCGACTCCACCTCGGTGCGGAACCTTTACAAGATCCGCTTCATCAACAAACGCAACCAGACCGCCACCGTGACCATCCGCCTCGGCGCGGGGAGTCCGGCGGGTTATCAGTTAAGCGGATCTGAGCAGACCTTCACGGTGGGCGCACTCGATGAAATGACCCGCACTTGCGTGGTGGTCGCGGCGGCCGGCGACTACATCGGCCCGTCCGATGTGATCATTGAAACCCACGCCAACCCCGGCGACGTCACGTTGCGCAAGACCGTCAGGTTTCTCGGCCCGAATCCCGAAACTTTCCATCAATCCAAACCTCGAACCCCATGAACCGCCTGTCCTCATTCGCCACCAGAAACCCCTGGATCTACGTCGTGCTGGCCTTCGCCCTGCTCATCGGCGCGTGGTCCACGCTCATCACGATCGCCGCAAAGCACACGCCTCAGGTCATCGAGGTGAAACGCGGCCAATGATCCATTCGCCATGACCACCGCCGCCGCACTCATCGCCGGGCTCGCCACCTCCTTGCATTGCGCGGGGATGTGCGGGCCGATCGCTTGCGGCCTCGGCACGCTGGCGAAATCCGAGGGCGAGCGGCTGACCGCCGCGTCGCTGTATCACGGCACCCGCCTGGTTTCCTATGGCATCATCGGCGCGGTGTGCGGCGCGCTCGGACAGCAGCCGCTCAAGTGGTTCTTCAACTCGCCCGCCGTCCTGCTGCCGTGGGTTATGGTGGCGGTGCTGCTGGTGATGGCCTTCGGTTTGGACAAAAAGGTGCCACGTCCGGCGATCCTGAACCGCTTCACCGCGCGCGCGCGATTCAAGGCATGCAAGCTGTCCGCCTATGGCGGTGCTTCGGCAATGGGTTTGCTCACGCCCTTCCTGCCTTGCGGTCCGCTCTATCTGGTCTTTGGTGCGGCGCTGCTTTCAGGGTCGGCCGCCAAGGGTGCGGAGTTCACCATCGCTTTCGGTCTAGGCACCGTCCCCTTGCTTTGGCTGGCCCAGCACCAGTTCCACCGCATCCACGCGAAAATGACACCGCTCGCCATGAACCGCATGCGCCGCGGATTGGCCTTCGCCACCGCGCTGATGCTCGCATGGCGGTTGCACGGCACCCTCCCGCCCACCGGCGGCGATTCTGTTAGGGAGGCGAAACCCGCCACCGAAGAGCTGCCATCCTGCTGCCATTGACGGAGCCCGCCGCCGCGGATTAGCCTGCACGCATGCCGCGTGACGCCGTGCTTGTCATCGAAACCTCCACGCCCGTGGCGTCGATCGCGCTGATCGGCGCGGATGGAACCATCGATAGCCGGACGTTTCAAAGCGATCGCAGCCACAACGCGGCGCTGTTCGGCCCCTTGCGCGAACTGCTCGCCGGCAGAACCGTCGGCCTGGTCCTCGTCGGCAGCGGTCCTGGAAGCTACAGCGGCACGCGGGTGGGCATCGCGGCGGCTCAGGGCGTGGCCATTGCCATGGATTGTCCCGCCGTGGCGGTGCCTTCGATCCTTGCCGTGCCATCCGCGGAAAACGGAAACGCCTGCCTCGCCATCGGCGACGCCCGGCGCGGCACGTTCTGGACGGCCGCCGTGGAAAACCAGCGTCTGGCGGAACCACCGACCCTTTGCGATGCGGACATGCTGCGCAACGAAGTCGCGCGCGCCTGTTCTTCGGGAATGAAAGTATTCTCTTTCGAGGATCCCGCCCGGTTTCATCCGGAAGGCGGGGCCATCGCTCTCGAATACCCCGATGCCGCCGGGCTCTGGCGGGCGTGGTTGGCCGCCGATGAATCCACCCGCTCCGCATGGCTCGCGGCACCGCCGCAGCCGCTTTACCTCAAGCCGCCCCACATCACCAAAGGCAAACGCGCGTCACTGCTGGCGGATTGACAGGCGGGCGGCGTCCATCCAGCCTCACCGGCACCATGAAAAAGTTGTTCCTCTCCTTGTTGACCCTTGCCGTTTCGCATTCGGTTTCCCTCGCCGCGGATTGGGTTCAGATGTTCAATGGCAAGGACCTCACCGGATGGAAGTCCAACGAGGAGTTCGAAAAACAAAAGGATGTCTTCACGGTGAAAAACGGCGAGCTGGTCGTCAGCGGGGGGCGCGCCCACCTGTTCTACACCGGCGCGGACGGCAAGGCATCGTTCAAGAACTTCGAGTTCAAGGCCAAGGTGATGACCACGCCCGCGGCCAACAGCGGCATCTATTTCCACACCGAGTTCCAGGAAAAGGGCTGGCCGGCGAAGGGCTATGAATGCCAGGTGAACGCCACCCACAGCGACCGCAAGAAAACCGGCGGCCTCTATGCCGTTGCCGATGTGATGGACAACGCGCCGAACAAGGACAACGAGTGGTTTGACTACGTGATCAAGGTCGAGGGCCGCCGCATCACCATCACCATCAACGGCAAGGTGACCACCGACTGGACCCAGCCCGAAACCTGGGATCCGACCAAGGATCTGACCAACATGCCCGGCCGCAAGCTTTCCGAGGGAACCATCGCCATCCAGGGCCACGATCCGAAGAGCGTGATCCATTACAAGGAGATGTTCATCCGTCCGCTGCCCTGATTGCTTCCAGCGCGGGCGGGAAAACGGTTTGCAACTTCACGCGGTGTCGCCGCGTAGGGTGCGGGAATCCCCGCACTCCGCCATGAAACTCCTCAGCGCCCTCTTCCTCGCCAGCGTGTTGGTTGCAAACGCCCAGAATCCGCCCGGATTCAAGGAACTCCGCATCGGCGATCCGGCTCCGGATTTCAAACTCATCGGCATCGACGACAAGTTCATGTCGCTCGCCGATTTCAAGGAATCGAAGCTGCTTGCCGTGGTTTTCACCTCGAACCACTGCCCGGTCTCGCATGCCGCCGAGCCGCGGCTGATCAAGCTCTATCACGAATACAAGGACAAGGGCTTCGATGTCGTCGCCATCAATCCGAACCATCCGGACGGTCTGCGTCCCGACGAACTCGGCTATTCGAAGTACGGCGACAGTTTCCCGGAGATGAAACTTTACGCCAAAGACATGGGTTTTCCGTTTCCCTTCCTCTATGACGGCGAAACCCAGACCACGGCCATGGCCTACGGTTGCCTCGCCACGCCGCATGTCTTCCTCTTCGATCAGGAGCGCAAGCTGCGCTACAAGGGATGGATCGACGATTGCCGCTTTCCCGGTGAGGAGCATGTGAAGAAGCCGGATCTCCGCAACGCGGTGGTTGCCCTGTTAGAAGGCAAGCCGGTGCCCGTGGAAATCTCCACGCCCATCGGCTGCTCCACCAAGTGGCGCTCGAAGAAGGCGGCCGTGCTCAAGGACGACGAGAAGTGGGCGAACGTGCCCGTTTCCATCGAGGAGATCGACGCCAAGGGTGTGGCGAAACTGCGCGCGAACGACACCAAGAAATTCCGCCTCATCAACGTCTGGTCCACCTCCTGCGCTCCGTGCGTCGAGGAGTTTCCCGCTCTGGTGAGCGTGGCCCGCCGCATGGGGCTGCGGCCATTCGAACTGGTCACCATTTCCACCGATCTGCCGGCGGAAAAGAGCAAGGCCGAGGCCTTCCTCAAGAGCTTCCGCGCCGGACTGCCTCCCCATCTCGCCACCGGCTTGCGCGCCGAGGGCCGCACGACCAACAACTATCTGTTCACCGAGCCGTCGATGGACTCACTCATCCAGGCGCTCGATCCGGAGTGGAAAGGGCCGCAGCCGCACACAATCATGGTCAAACCCGGAGGAGAAATCGCCTTCCGCCACACCGGCAAGCTGACCGAGGCCGAACTCATCGACAAGGTGCTGGAGGTGATGACGCCCTACTACCTGCCGGCGAAGTGAATACCTCGCGCCGCGCTCTCACGCGGGCGCGCCGTTCTGCACGATGTTGAGCGCGTGGTTGCCCACCGCTTCGAGATGGTTGTTCAACTCGGTGTAAATCATTTCCACCATCACGTCGGCTCCGCCCTGCATGCGCGCCATCGATTCCTTGTTGTGGGTCTTGCGGATGGCGTCGATGCGGTTTTCGAGTCGCTGCGCCTCATCCATCAGCGGAGCCGGCACTCCTGCCAGCGAGGTTTCGCAAACCTCCAGAATCCGCCCAACCTCGGCACACAGTCCGAGCAACTCGGTCTCCCGCTCGCCCGCGAAGCGCAGCCCCTTAGAGTATTTCCGCTGCAAGACTTTCACCAGGCGATAGATCCTGTCGGTCGCCTCCTCGAACTCGGAGACCACTCTCAGCATTGAGGCGATCCGCTGCGCGTTCTCGCGCCCTATCTCATGAGTCGAGCAAAGGATCAGGTACGAGGTGATCTCGCCCAGCATGCGGTCGCACTCGTCCTCCATTCGTTTCAGTTCGGACACGCGTTCTGACAAATCGACATCGGGTTTTGCCAGCACCTCGGTGAATCCGCCAAACATGGCCCGCGTCACCGAGCACATTCTCCGCGTGGCGGTCTCGGCCTCGGCGATGTTCAGCTCTCCGAGTTCCACCAAGCCGCTCGACAGATACTGGAGGCGCGAGGTTTGTCCGTCCTCCTTGGTTTCCTTCACCCACCATTCCACCAGGCGGGCGATCTGCGGTACGAAGGCGACCAGCACGAGGATGTTCACGAAGTTGAACGCCGAGTGGAAAATGGCGGTCGCAAAGGCCACATCGAAACTCGCCATGCTTTCGTTCGCCTTGCGCAGTGACTCCGGGAGCATTCCCGCCAGCCACCAGCACATTTTGCTGAAGGGATAAAACACGACCAGCATCCAACAAACACCGATCACATTGAACGCGAAGTGGGCCCGCGCCGCCCGCTTCGCATGAACGTTTGCCGCGAGCGCGGCTAGCCACGCCGTCACCGTCGTGCCGATGTTCTCACCGAGAACGATTGCCGCGGAGTTTTGGAAAACCCGCACCGGATCCGCACCCACATCCCCAAGCCAGCCATTGAGCGCGCAGGTCATCGTGATGGCCATCGCCGCCGAGGACGACTGGACCAAGAGTGTCAGCAAGACTCCTCCGCACAGATAGAGCAGCACCGATGAGAAGCCCCGGCCGCCCATCCAGGTGACGATCGCCTCCAGTGTTGCCGCCGTCGCCGGATCCTCCTTCATCAGCATCCGCACGTCCGGCACCGAATCCTTCATCAGCCCGAGCCCGAAAAACACGAGGCCGAAGCCCAGAAGCATCTCGCCCCAACTCCGGCCCTTGTCCTTGCCGATGAACACGAACGGCAAGCCCACGCCGATCAGCGGTAGCGCCACATCCGCGACATTGAATTTCCCCACCACCGCCACGATCCACGCGGTGATCGTTGTGCCGAGGTTCGCTCCCATGATCACACCGATCGACTGGATCAGCGTGAGCAGGCCCGCGTTCACAAACGAAACCACCAGCACCGTCGTCGCCGAGGAGGACTGCCCAGCGAGGTGGTCAGAAACCCGGTGAAAATCCCGCTGAAGCGGTTCCCCGTCAAACCGGCCAGGGCCTGGCGCATCCGTTTGCCTGCCAGCCGCTGCACGGCCTCCGACAGTATCTTCATCCCGAACAGGAACACCCCGAGGGATCCCAGCACCTGCAAAAGTCCGATCGTGATCGTGGTGGCGGAAAGCGTGGCGAGAATCATGCGTGAGAGAACAATCAGGATCACCCGCCGCCGATGCCAGAACAAACAAAAGGGGTCAGTCAGCAAAAATCAACAAAGCCAGCCTCACTGCCCTTGCCGCCATGCCCTTGTGAGAAACCGTTTGAGGGTCGGTGGCTGGGCGGGCGGCCTGTTTGCTCTCTGTGCGGCGTAACGTCGCAGTTGTTGGCTGACGTTCGCGGCGCTGCGCATTCCGAGTCGTTCGGCGATCCATGCCTGGGAGACGGTGGTGCGTTTCCACAGGAGTTCTGCGAGTGCGAGCTTGCGCGGATCGGAGCCTCCGGATTTCCCCAGATCTTCCGGCGTCAGCCCGGCCGCCTTCAGTCCTTCCTCCAGCCAGCGCTCGGCCTGCCGGTCGCCATGGGCCACAATCTCTGGCGTTCGCTTGTAGGCCCGCGAGGACCTGATCCGCTCTCTAACGGATTTTTCCGTGAGTTGCCCGAGTTTCTCCGCGAATTCACGACTCCCCCAGAACCACCCGCGGCGAAGATGGCTGCACCGCGCATCCATTTCCTCAGGGAGCGGCGGCACTCCGCAGTTCTGAAACTCCTCTTCCACAGCACGCCGGTCGAGCGCCTCTATCATCCGGCGCCGACCCGCCACCGTGTCTTCCAAACCGAACCTCTTCAGTCCATCCGCCGCCGCCAGCCACACGGGACGACTCCCGGGTGCCAGAGCCCAGCCGCCCATGAGACTGCTCCAGCGGAAGTCCATCACGCTTTGGCCTTTTCTCGGCTGGATCAATCGAGCACGGACCGGATTCAGATGAATGTAATCGACCAGCGTGCGGTAATGATAGTGATCCGCGCCATCCACCACGACCGCCTTGTATCGATCTCCAAACAGTCGCCCCCATTTCCGGTGGCGGACGTTGTGACGTCTCGTCACGGTGTTTTGCAGCCACTTCATTCCGGCGACAAGGTTGCCTTCCGGCGTTTCGATGAACAGGTGATAGTGATTCCCCATCAGCACCCACGCGTGAACCCGCCAACCGGTCATTCCGCACGCTTCGGCGAGGGTCGTGAGGAAAAACCGCCGATCGTCATCGTCGTCAAAGATCGGCTCCTTGCGGTTGCCGCGCGCCATCACGTGGTAAAACGCTCCCGGAAACTCAAGACGCAGGCTTCGTGGCATGGCCGCAGGCTTGCGATGGACGGATGTTTTGTCAATGTTTGCAGCCTGACCCCTTTTTTTACGGTATCGCCAGCGGACCCGGGCCGGTTTAAGAACGGCGCGCAACCCGCCCGATGTCCGCCAAAGCCACAGGAAAAGTCAGCGCCGCCGTGATGGCGAGCCGCGTGCTGGGCTTGTTGCGCGAAATGCTCTTTGCCGGGCTTTTCGGCGGGAGCAGGTGGATGGACTGCTTTTATCTGGCCTTCAAGGTGCCGAACCTGCTGCGTGACCTCTTCGCCGAGGGCGCGCTGTCGCAGGCCTTCGTCACGACGTTTTCCAAGAAACTGAAAACCGATGGAGAGAAGCCCGCGTGGGAGCTGGCCAACAAGATGATGACGCTCGCCGCGGTGTTCATGAGCGGCGTGACGCTGTTAGGGATTCTCGCCGCGCCGTGGATCGTCGAGTTTCTCACCTCGCTCTCGCGCTCGGGCGCAACACCTCGTGCCTATGATCCGGAGGAGATCGCGCTGACGGTGACGATGGTGCGGGTGATGTATCCGTTCATCCTGCTGGTGTCCCTCGCCGCTCTGGTGATGGGCATGCTCAATGCGAAGAACGTCTTCGGCATGCCGGCGCTCTCGTCATGCTTCTTCAACCTCGGCTCGATGATCGGCGGCGCGGCCCTCGGCTGGTGGATGGATCCGACATGGGGGAAGGATAGCCTGATCGGTTTCTCCATTGGCGTGGTGATCGGCGGACTCGCGCAGTTGGTTTGCCAGTTTCCCTCGTTGAAACGGGTGGGTTATCGCTTCGCCGCGGATTTCAAATGGAAGGACTCGGGCGTGCGGCGCATCCTGCGGCTGATGGGTCCGGCGGTGATCGCGGCCTCGGTGGTGCAGGTGAATGTGGTGGTCAACGCGATGTTCGCCTACGGGGTGGGCGAGGGCGCGGTGAGCTGGCTGAGTTATGCCTTCCGCCTGATGCAGTTGCCCATCGGTGTTTTCGGGGTGGCGGTGGCCACGGTCACCTTGCCGGCGCTGTCGCGTGCGACGGTGGATGGGATTGGGGAGGATTTCAAACCCACGCTCGCCAAGGGGCTGCGGCTGGTCGCGTTTCTCGTGCTGCCGTC
>Ga0315903_10001861_pt1 | contig 31928 bp, 36 predicted proteins | sample LakEriMetagenome_7_FD_203524 | JGI IMG/M metagenome (GOLD analysis project Ga0315903, IMG submission 203524) | Freshwater fungal communities from buoy surface, Lake Erie, Ohio, United States - Buoy 2 MA119 | ecosystem: Environmental > Aquatic > Freshwater > Lake | place: USA: Lake Erie, Ohio...
GTGGCACCGGCGCAGTGCTGCAAGCGTGGAACAAGGCGCAGATTGACGCCGGAACTTTCAGCCGCGCCACGATGACGCAGAACTTCCGCGCCATCGGTGAAAGTCCTGGAAGCATCCGCGTCGGCACGATGCACGATGATCTACTGTTCAGCGCAGAACCCGGCAGCGGCATCATCATCAAGCCCGGCGACGGCCTCGGCCTCGTGTCTGGGACAACGGTCAACATCGGCGGTACGCAGGCGGTCGGCAACACCTCGACCTTCATCAACTACGACATCGAGGCCGTGCTGCTGCACTACCCGCCGACGACGAGCGGCACCTACCCGCCGGTCGGCGATGTCGATCAAGGCGTCCTCTACGGCCCGAATGGGAACGACTTCACCGGTACGCTTGAGCAGCCGGCCGAAGCCGATGTGAAGCTCGGTGTATCCTATGGCGCCGGCGGGACGGAATTTACCGGCACCTATGCAGGCGGCGGCGGTGGCGGCGGCTACAGCAAGAGCCGCGTCGTGAACAAGGGGTAGGCCATGCTCAAGCAATCGACCGCGCGCAATCTGATGGTCTTCCTGACCGCCTCCAGCGACCATGTGACGGGCCTGACCGGCGCGACCCTGACCATCACGGCGTCGAAGAACGGCGCGGCCTTCGCGTCCATCACCCCGACGGTCACCGAGCGCGGGGACGGCTGGTACAACCTCGCACTGACCTCCGCGCATACCGACACCCTCGGGGATCTGGTGCTGCATATCACGGCCGCGAGCGCCGACCCCATCGACCTGCGCGAGCAGGTGTTCGCCGGGCTTCCTGGGGAATCGGTCACGGTCTCGAGCATCGGTACGGATGTCATCACCTCGACCGCTCTGGCATCGAGCGCCGTCACGGAGATTGCGACCGGCGTCCGCACGGAACTCACGACGGAACTGGCGCGCATCGATGTGGCGACGAGCACCCGCCTTGCCACTGCCGGGTACACCGCCCCGCCCAGCGCGGCCACCAACGCGACGGCCGTCCGGTCGGAACTGACCACGGAGCTCGGGCGCATCGATGTCGCCACCTCGACCCGGCTTGCGACCGTCGGCTACACCACGCCTCCCACGGTGGGAGACATCGCAGACGCTGTATGGGACGAAGCCATCTCCGGTCACCTCTCGGCTGGCTCGACGGGCAAGGCGCTCGACGATGCCTCTGCCGGCGGTGGTGGCGGCGGCGGTACGGACTGGACGGCTGGCGAGCGGGAGCAGATCCGGTTCCGGCTCGGCATCGACGGCACGGCCAGCACGCCGTCTGCCTCGCCGAGCCTCGCGACGCCCGCCGGTGTTCGCACGGAACTGGCCGTCGAGCTCGCGCGCATCGACACGACGATCTCGAGCAGGCTCGCAAGCGGCTCGTACTCGGCCGCGCCGACCGCCTCTGACAACGCGACGGCGGTGCTCTTGGCCGCCGAGACGACGCCCATCCGCTCCGACATCCGCAAGGTCAACAACTACACCATCAAGGGCTCCGGCACCTTGATCGACCCATGGGGGCCGGTGTGAGTTCATGGGGCGTCTCATGGGGGTACTCATGGGGCGCAGGGTGGGGGCCGGTCTCTGCGAACACCTGCTGGGGTGTGTCGTGGGGCGACTCGTGGGGCCTGTCGTGGAACCTCACCGGCGTCCCGATGCGGCTGCCTGGCATCAACCTGCTCGGCGTCATTTCTGGCGGCGGCTGGATGGGGATGCCGAGGTACGGCGAGGAGCCGCCGGTCATCCGCGATCAGCTCTTGGAGCAGCCGCCGAAGGCGCGTAGACTTGGAGACTCGGAAGGCGAGCCCGAGGAAGTCCTGCCCGTCCTGTCCGCTCGCGCGGTGCTTGGCGGGCGTGCAGCTCGGGCGCGGAGGCTTTCGCGATCGACGCCGCCGGTCAGGCTCGGCGGACGCGGCTCTCGAGGCCCGGCTCCGGGTGACAGACCGGGCAGACCCGGTGGCGGAGGTGGATCGGTGTTCGAACCATAAGGGGAAGTGACGATGCCGCTCAAGCAAGGCTACAGCCAGAAGACCATCAGCCGGAACATCTCGGCAGAGGTGCGCGCCGGTCGCCCGCAGAAGCAGGCGGTCGCCATGGCACTCAGTACGGCCCGCCGGTCAGCCCAGAAGGCCGGCAAGGGAGCGGCAGCCCGTAGGCTGATGCCGAAGAAGTGATGCCAGCCGGAAGGCCCAGCATTTACACGCAGGAACTCGCAGACCTCATCTGTGAGAGGCTTGCCGCTGGCGAGTCTCTGCGGGCTATTTGTGCGGATGAGGACATGCCGAATCGGCAGACCATCCTCAACTGGTTGAATGATAAGGCAGAATTTGTCGGCCAATACGCGCGTGCGCGTGAAGATCAGGCCGAGTCTCACGCCGACCGCATCATCGAAATCGCCGACAACCCCGACATCGACGCGAACCACAAGCGCATCATGGTCGACGCTCGCAAGTGGGTGGCCTCGAAGCTCAAGCCGAAGCGCTACGGCGACAAGGCCGAGGTCGAGCACTCTGGTGCGGTCGGGCTCACCGTCACGGTCAAGCGGCTGACGGATGCCTGACATCGAACTGCCGGCGAACGGCTGGCTCCCCCGCCCGTATCAGATGGGCGCGTGGGGTGCGCTTGAGGCGGGCAAGAAGCGGCTCGCGCTGGCGTGGCACCGAAGATCTGGCAAGGACGACCTCTCCCTGCACTGGGCGGCTGTCTCGGCCATGACGCGGGTAGGCAGCATCTGGCACATGCTCCCGCAGGCGAACCAGTCCCGGAAGGCCATCTGGGACGCGGTGAACCCGCATACCGGGCGCCGGCGCATCGATGACGCCTTTCCTGCCGAGCTGCGCGAGTCGACGCGCGAGCAGGACATGTTCATCCGGTTCAAGAACGGCTCGACCTGGCAGGTAGTCGGCTCTGACAACTACAACAGCCTCGTCGGTTCGCCCCCGGTGGGCGTGGTGTTCTCCGAGTACGCGATGGCCGACCCGAATGCGTGGGCGTTCCTGCGTCCCATCCTCGCGGAGAACGGCGGCTGGGCCATCTTCATCTCGACCCCGCGTGGCCGGAACCACTTCGCCCGGCTCGTCGAATACGCGCGCGGCGACCCCGACTGGTTCGGGCAGGTGCTGACGGTCGAGGACACCAAGGCTATCCCGCTCGAGACCATCCGGCGCGAGCGCAAGGAGCTCAAGAACGAGCGCGGCGACAAGGAAGCCGAGGCCATCATCCGGCAGGAGTACTACTGCGACTTCGATGCAGACATCCCCGGCGCCTACTACGGCGACGCCATCACGAAGGCCGAGCAGGCCGGGCGGGTGGGCGCGTACCCGGCCATCGTCGGGCAGCCGGTGGGGACGGCGTGGGACATCGGGGTGGGTGATTCGACGGTCATCTGGTTCTACCAGTTCGTCGGTCACAAGGTGCGGATCGTCAACGTGCTGGAGGGCAGCGGCGTCGGTCTCGACTGGTACGCCAAGAAGCTGCTCGCGATGGACTATGTCTACGGCGACCACATCTGGCCGCACGACGGCGCGGTGCAGGAGTGGGGAAGCGGCAAGTCCCGCCCGCAGCAGGCGGCCGCGTTCGGTCTCAAGCCGCGCATCCTCGAAGCCGACAGCGTGGACGATGGCATCCAGGCGGTGCGCCAGCTCCTGCCGGTGGTGGAGTGGAACGCCGAGCCTGACCCGTTCCCCGGCGAGACGGTCGAGGATGCCCGCGCGCGGATGAGGCGGGCGATGGACGCCATCCGGCAGTATCGGCGCGAGTACGACGACCGGCTGCAGCGCTTCAAGGACCGCCCGCTGCACGACTGGACCTCGCACTACGCCGATGCCCTGCGGTACCTCGCCAAGGGTCGGCGGCCGTTCCGTGGGACAGAGCGCCCGGCGCGGCCCGGCGCGGCGGTGGCAGACTACAGCGTCTTGGGCTAGACTCGCGACGAGTTCTGTGCCGGAGGTGTCCGATGTCTGGTCTCTTCAAACCCAAGATGCCGAAGATTGAGGCCCCGCCTCCCCCGCCCGAGACGGATGTGGCGAAGCAGCGCGAGATCGAGTCGACCCGGATGCGGCGTCGGCGCGGTCGTGCTGCCACGATGATGTCGACGCCTGAGACCCGGCAGATGGGCGGCGTCGGCACCACGAGGCTGCTCGGGGGCGGCTGATGGCGACCAAGCGCATCAGTCAGTTCAACGCGTTGGCGCAGGTCGATGTCGACTCTGCCGCCGATGTCCTGCCGATCGTCGACACCGGCGCAGGCGAGACCAAGAAGATCACGCCGAAGGCGCTGGCCGGCGCTGCGATGGCCGACCTCGTGGCAATCTGGAACAACGTCGCGACGACCTTCTCGGGCATCAAGCTCGATGTCACCGACACGGCCTCGGCTGCCGGGTCGATGCTCATCAACCTGCTGGTCGGCGGCGCGGCGCGGTTCCAAGTGACCAAGGCCGGTGCGGTGACGGCGGCGAGTTCCATTTGCTCGACCTCGAGTTCGGCTGGCGTGGGTTACGCGACCGGGGCTGGTGGCGCGGTCACGCAGCTCACCAGCAAGGCGACTGCTGTCACGCTCGACAAGATTTGCGGCCAGATTACGATGCACAACGCATTATTGACGCACCTAAACCCGGTGTCATTCACGCTGACGAACAGCGCGATTGCCGCCGATGATGTGGTGGTGGTGAGCGTGAAGTCTGGCGGCACGGCGGGTGCGTACCTGGTGAGTGTTGGCGCAGTGGCTGCGGGTTCCTGCTCCATCACCCTGTTCAACTGTCAGACCAGCGGCAACCTGTCGGAGGCCGTGGTTCTCTCTTTCGCGGTCATCAAGGCCGTAGCGGCCTAACGGAGAGTCTATGGCTACTGCTATCACACTCGCATCGAATGCCAGCGCGACTGGTGCATGGTTCGCATGGCCGGGTGGCCGTGGGGAGTTCCGCGTCGAGGCGACCTTCGGCGGCGGCACGGTCAAGCTGCAGTGCAAGGGGCCGAACGGCACCGCGCAGGATGTCGGCGCTGATGTGACGCTGACCGCTGCGGGTGGTGGCATCTTCGAGCTCGGCGCCGGCGAAGTCCGCTGCAACATCGCCACGGCGACGGCGGTCTACGCGCAGGCGCTTCGCATCCCGACTGCGGGGTTCTGATGCGTACCTGGCCTCGGTCGAAGGAGCGCACGACCGGCCGCTCGATGCGGCGCGACGGGACGGGCGATGACCAGAGCGCCGGCAACCTCGTGACCGAGATCGACGAGAACATCACGCTGGAAGACGGCGCGTTCCTGCTCTGGGAGTGATGAATGGCTGACTCACGCGCGACCGAGGTACTTGCCGACTACGACCGCCTGAAGGGCGCTCGCGGTACATGGGAGTCACATTGGCAGGAGGTGGCCGAGCGGGTCTGGCCGTCGATGGCCGAGATGACCGGGCAGCGTACGCCGGGCGAGAAGCGGTCGGAGAAGATCTTCGACTCGACGGCGCAGCGTGCTCTGCCCCGGTTCGCGGCGGCGATGGACTCGATGCTGACCCCGGCGACGCAGGTCTGGCACGGGTTGCACACTGGCATCCCCGAGCTCGACGAGAACATCGCGGTGCAGCGCTGGTGCGATGCCCTGCGCGACATGCTGTTCCGGCAGCGGTATGCCCCGACGGCGAACTTCGCCTCGCAGGCGTTCGAGTGCTACATGAGCCTGGGCGCGTTCGGCACCTCGGCGCTCTTCATCGACGAGATACCCGGCGTGACTTTGCGCTACCGCGCCGTCCCGCTCTCCGAGATCGTCATCGACCTCGACCACACGGGACGGGTGGACACGGTCTACCGCTGCTTCCAGTTGACGGCGCGTCAGGCCATGCAGGTGCCGGGGTGGGAGAAGAACCTCCCGCGTGGCATCAAGTCGGCGGCTGCTTCGCGTGGCAACGACATGTTCGAGTTCGTGCATTGCGTGAAGCCGAACGGCGACTACAAGGCCGGGCGGGCTGGTCCCGACGGCATGGCCTATCAGTCGCGGTACGTCGCGCGCGAGGGCGATACGCTGCTTGATGACGGCGGCTACCGGGCGATGCCGTACGCGGTCGGTCGGTATGTGACCGGGCCGCGAGAGATTTATGGGCGCAGTCCTGCGATGGAGGCGTTGGCCGACATCAAATCCCTGCAGGAGATGGAAAAGACCATGCTTCGGATGGCGCACCGCATGGTCGACCCGCCGCTCATACTGTCCGAGGAGGGCGCCCTTAATGCGTTCTCGGTGCGCCCCAATGCCCTGAACTACGGCTACCTCCGCGAGGACGGTACGCCGCTGGTGCAGCCGCTGATGACGGGCGGCAACCTGCCGATCGGCATGGAGATGGCCGACCAGAAGCGCAAGGCCGTGAACGACTCGTTCCTCGTGACGCTGTTCCAGATTCTGATTGAAGAGCCGAGAGCGATGACGGCGACCGAGGTGCTGCAGCGGGCGCAGGAGAAGGGTGCGCTGCTCGGCCCGACGATGGGTCGCCAGCAGTCCGAGTTCCTCGGCCCCATCATCGAGCGCGAGCTCGACCTGCTGTCGGCCGCCGGTGCGCTGCCCGAGCCGCCCCCGCAGCTGCTCGACTATGTGATGGGCGGTGGCGAGATTCTCCCGAAGTACACCGGGCCGCTCGCCCGCCTGATGCGTGCTGAGGAGGCCGCCGGCATCCTGCGGACCATCGAGGCCATCCTGCCGGTAGCGCAGGCGTCGGGCGACATGAAGGTGCTGCGGCGCATCAACGCCGACCAGGCGGTGAAGGTCATCGCCGAGGCGAACAATGTCCCGGCGAAGGCGCTGCGGTCGGATGAGGAGCTCGAGGCCATGGACGCTGCCGATCAGGAGCAGGCGCAGATGCAGCAGCTCCTCGCGGCGGCGCCGGTTGCCGGGCAGGCGGCGGAGCGATTCGCCAAGGCTGAACAGATTGCCGCCTCTGCTCCGAGGCGCGAGGTACTGGGGCTGTAATGTATGCGCTACGACCAAGCTTCGATGACCGACCCTGACACCTGGCCTGCGCGTCTGCGGAAGGTCGAGAGTGACTTCTCCTCGCACGAGGCCGTCTGTGCCGAGCGTTACGAACGCTTGAGGCACGACCACATCGCGCTGCGTGACACCATCCAGAGCAACAGCAAGGAGTTCGGCAAGCGGGTAGATGCCATCCAGCATCTGCTCGTCAAGATCGCTTTCGCGCTGATGACGGGCATGGCCGGCATCCTTGCCACGCTAGTTTTTTTCAAGTGAGCAGTCGGAAGCTCACGGACCTGCACCCGCTGGTGCGTCCTCTCGTCGAGCGGTTCCTGCGCTCGTGCGTGAAGGAAGGCATCGACCTCATCGTGACCTGCACCTATCGGTCGGACGAGGAGCAGGCGCGGCTGTACGCGATTGGTCGGACGAAGCCCGGTCGCCGGGTGACGAACGCGAAGCCCGGCCAGTCGATGCACAACTTCACGGTCGGCGGCAAGTCTGCGAGTCTTGCGGTGGATGTCGTGCCGCTGCGCTACGGCAAGCCCGTTTGGGGCATGACCGGCGATGGCATCGACAACGACCCCTCTGACGACATGCGCGATGATCTTGAGCTATGGCAGCGTGTTGGCAAGCTCGGCGAGGCGGCCGGGCTCGAGTGGGCGGGACGGTGGAAGCGGTTCCCCGAGTTCCCGCATTTCCAACATCCTGATGCCAAACATGTCCGGTCTGGCGTCAACTGACCGTATTCCAGAGGAGAGGTGTCCCATGAGTGGTGAAGAGATTGGTGGTGTGGTTCGTGCTGTGGTGGCGTTCCTCGGCGGGTTCCTTGTGAGCAAGGGGCTGGTCGATGCGGCGACGCTGACGGCGGTGGCTGGTGCGTTGGCGACGCTCGCTGCGGCGGCGTGGTCGGTGTACGCCAAGCGCAAGGTCGAGCCGAAGGCGTGAAGGTCTGGGCGGCGGTTGCCGTCGTCCTGATTGGTGCCGGGTGGTTCGGCTACCGGGCGGCCTACCGGACGGGCTATGAAGCCGGCTCGGGGGCTGTCCGGGCGGACTGGGCCGAGACTCGGTCCAAGGACGCAGAGGCCCACACACAGGCTCTGCGTGCGTCACATGAGGCATACCGGCGCGAGATTGAGCGCCGAGAGGGGGTAGAGCGTGACCTCGATGCGAAACTGGGCGCTGCCGATCGTCGCGGGCGCGAGCTTGCTCGGCGGTTGCGCGACACCGGGGCCTGTCCCGTGTCCCCGGGTGAAGGAGGCGGTCCCTCCCCCGGCCCGGCTGATGCTCCCGCCGGAGAGTCCGGCGACGCGGGAGAAGCTCTTGCGGAGCATCTCGCCGCCTGCGAGCGAGACGCGACCCGGCTCGGGGAGCTCCAGCGGTGGGTAAGCCCGTAGACCGCTACAAGCGCCTCGGCATTCCGCGCCGGTTCTGCATCCACGGCCACCGCATCACCGTCAAGATTTTGACGCCTGCCGGGTGGCAGCGGCACAAGTTCCCGCGCGACTCGGTCGGCATCTACGACCCGTCGCACCATGTTATCGGTCTGCGGAGCGAGCTCGGTGACACCGAGATGCAGCAGACCTTCTGCCACGAACTGACCCATGCCCTGCTCGATGAGATGAACCACAAGTTGTCGTTCGACGAGGTGTTCGTCGACAACTTCGGGTCGCTGCTCGCGCAGGCGCTTTCCTCTTTCGACAGCAACCTCAAGCGGTGAACCGTGCCGAAGCTCGTTGACGACCAGCAGATCATCGAAGCCTGGAGCAGATTTGGCAGCGCGCGAAAAGTCGCCGATGCGTTGAAAATCGACATACGGCAGATCTACTTCCGCCGGCGCACCATCGAGGCGCGGTACGGTATCGCGCTGACGGCGAAGGGCGCGAAGGCGACCGGCGGTCCCATCGCCGAGAAGGCCAAGGCGCAGGATGCGCTTGCGGTCTCGCGCGCGGAGAAGTACGAGCGCGACATGGCCGAGACGGTGCGCAACGGCACGGTCGTGGTGGCGAGTGACTGCCACTACTGGCCGGGGATGGTTTCACCCGCTCATGAGGCCATGTTGCGGCTGATTAAGGCGCTGAAGCCGGACATCGTGGTATTGAACGGCGACATCCTCGACGGCGCCCGCATCAGCCGTCACGCCCGAATTATGTGGGAGAAGCAGCCGACCTTGAAGGACGAGCTCCACGCAGTCCAAGACCGCTGCGCCGAGATCGAGCGCGCCGCCGGCCGGGCGCGCCTCGTGCGGACCATCGGCAACCACGACGCGAGGTTCGAGAACTACTGGTCGGCGAACGCGCCCGAGGCCGAGGACATGGCGGGGATGACGCTGCTCGACTACCTCCCGCGCTGGCGCGCCGGGTGGGCGCTGCATGTGAACGCCGAAACGCCAGGATGGACCGTCATCCGTCACCGTCCGGTGTCTGGTGGTGTCCATTCGGCGTACAACTCGACGCTCCGCTCGGGTACCCACTATGTCCACGGGCATCTGCACAAGTTGCAGGTCATGAGTTGGGGCGACTACCGGGGGCGCAGGTACGGTGTCGACACCGGGACGCTGGCCGAGATCAATGGACCGCAGTTCAACTACACCGAGGCCGCGCCGCACAATTGGGCGAGCGGGTTCGCCGTGTTAACCTTCCGGGATGGGTTCCTCCTCAATCCCGAGCTCGCCGTCCAAGAAGCGGGCGGAGTCTGGTTCCGGGGCGAGCGTGTCTGACTGTCGCTCGTGTTTCTGGTCTGCCGAGCTGACGCGCGAGAGCGCAGCGGTGTGGTGTTCGCACAAGGTCTGGAACGGCTGGCACCGCCCGGCGCAGGCCGCGTGTAGCGGCAAGGCGTGGAAGAAGGACGACCGATGAACGCGATGTACGCCCGTATCCGGCAGGTGCTCTACCGCACCCGCGCCTACAAGCGCCTGTTCCTCGACCCGCAGAGCAACCAGCTCTCGAACGACGGGCAGATCGTGGTGGCGCACCTCAAGCGGTTCGCGCGGCTCGGCAAGCCGCCGGCGGCTCCGGGTGCGAATGTGGACATGTTCCAAGTCGGGCGCATGGTCGGCCGGCAGGAGACGGTGCAGCTCATTGTCGAGGCGCTGCATCTGGACGAGAAGACCTTGACCAACCTGCAAGAGGATTTCCGCGATGAGTGACGAACAAGGGTCTGCACCAGCAGGCAACCCGGCTCCGACGGCGCCGGCGTGGTACGCACCGGAGGGGCTCGACCCGAACACCTCCACCCAGTTGGGCGAGCTCGTGAAGGCGAAGGGGTGGAAAGGCCCGGCCGATGCGCTGCTCTCCTACCAGAACCTCGAGCGCGTCTTCGGCGCTGACAAGGCGGGGCGCACCATCCTCGCCCCCAAGTCGGACGACGACGCCGACGGCTGGAACGCGGTGTACAACCGTCTCGGCCGCCCGGAGTCGCCGGACAAGTACGGTCTGCCGGTGCCGGAGGGTGACGACGGGTCGTTCGCGCAGGCGGCAGCGCCGGTGCTGCACGAGCTCGGGCTCACGACGCGTCAGGCGAAGGGTCTCGCGGAGTGGTGGAACAAGGCGTCCTCTGCGCGCATCGAGGCCGAGGGCGAGGCGTTCGCCAAGTCATCGGAGGCCGAGTACGCCGCGCTCAAGGGCGAGTGGGGTACGGCTGCCGCGCAGAACGAGGAGCTCGCCAAGCGGGCCGTGCTCAAGTTCAGCAAGGAGGCGGGCATCGACGAGGCGGCGTTCGACGCGATGGAGCGGGCGATCGGCACGGCCAAGGTGATGAAGCTCTTCCACGCCATCGGGTCGCAGTTCTCGGAGTCCTCGTTCGTGGCGAGCGACGCGCCGACTGGCGGTGCGCTGACCCCGGCGCAGGCGAAGCAGAAGGTCGCCGGGATGTTCGCCGACAAGGAGTTCATGGCCCGGTACATGCACCCGGACGAGCGGGTGAGGCAGGGGGCCATCGAGGAGATGATGACGCTCAACCGGATGGCGAATCCGAACCTGTCAGACGAGTAGTTGCAAGCGCGCCCGAGGGGCAGTATCCTTCGGGCGTGTCTTCCTCTGTGTCGTTGCCGGGAGGGTTTCCTCCCGGCTCTTTTCAGGTGGAGACCGGGTAAGCCGCGAGGCCCCGAAGACAGCCGGAAAGACGGCCGCCTGGTCGGAGCGCATCCGGCAAGGATTCTGGCCCCGCAAGGACAAGCCATCCGAGAACAGGTTCAACCTTTTTTCCGGAGGCTCAAATGGCCGACAATATCGCATCCGTTTATGCCGTTCAGTACGGCACGAACATCTCGCTGCTCCTGCAGCAGAAGGGCTCCAAGCTGCGCGGCGCCGTGCAGACTGGCTCGTACAAGGGCAAGCAGTCCGAGGTCGTGACGCAGTACGGTGCCACCAGCGCCCGCGCTGTCTCGACCCGCTACCAGCCGATCGTCCCCGTCAACACCCCGAACAACCGTCGGTGGGTGTTCCCCGAGGACTACGACTGGGCGGACCTCATCGACAACTTCGACAAGCTCCGTCTCCTCGCCGACCCGCAGAGCGCCTACAGCCAGAACGGTCTGTACGCGATGGGCCGCGCGATCGACGACGTCATCATCTCGGGCATCTTCGGGACGAACAAGACCGGCGAGGCTGGCGGCACGAACACCACGTTCGACACCGCCAACCAGCAGGTCGCCGTGAACTACGCTGCCGCCGGCAACGTGGGTCTCACCGTCGACAAGCTGCGCGAGGCGCGTCGCATCCTGATGGAGAACGAGGTCGACCTCGATGCCGAGCCGGCGTACTGCGCCATCTCGGCCGAGCAGCACGACGATCTCCTCGGGCAGCTGCAGGTCACGAACGCCGACTTCAACACCGATGCTCCGGTGCTGCAGGACGGCAAGGTGACCCGCTTCCTCGGGATCAACTTCATCCACACCGAGCGTCTTCCGACGTCCTCGGGCTTCCGTCGCTGCCCCGTGTGGGTGCCGTCGGGCGTCCACCTGGGCATGTGGAACGACATCGCATCCAACGTCACGCAGCGTCGTGACCTCTCTTCGCATCCCTTCCAGGTCTACCTGATGGGAACCTTCGGCGCCACGCGCACCGAAGAGAAGAAGGTCGTCGACATCCTGTGCGCCGAGTAAGGGAGTAACACACCATGGCAGTCGAAGCTCGCAAGTCCTCCCTGATCACCAACGCTGACGCGGTCCCGGCCGTGCTCAACAACCCCCGCGTCGACGGTGGTTTCGAGCGCGTCAAGACCGCGACGGCGGATGTCACCAACGCCGACAGCGTCGGCAGCACCTACCGGATGTTCCGGGTGCCGTCGAACGCGGTCGTCACCGACCTCCGCATCTACGCGCCGGACATCGGCACCACCACTGCGGCCGACATCGGCCTGTACCGCACCGCCAAAGACGGCGGCGCTGTGCAGGACGCCGATTTCTTCGCCTCGGCGGTCGTGCTGAACGCCGGCGCCCTCAACGGCACCGACGTGCTGCACGAGGCGGCGGTGTTCACGATCGCGAACAGCGGCAAGGAGCTCTGGGACGCCCTCGGTCTCACGAGCGACCCGTCGGTGTTCTACGACGTGACGATGACCCTGACCGGCGCGGCCGACGCGACCGGCACGGTCAAGCTCATCGGTCGCTACTCGGCGTGATGAACTGGGGCGGGCCGGGTTGACCGGCTCGCCCCTTCCTTCTGGGAGAGAGACATGGCTGACCGTTTCTACGGCATCGATCGCGGCAACCAGGGCGTCCGCAACGTGACGGAGAGCGCCTCCACGACCGGCCTCGATGTCGAGGTGCGTGTGGACCTCATTGGCATGAGCAAGTCCGAGGTCATCTTGATGCTCGACACGCTCAAGGAAGCCATCGTTCAGGACAGCTGGCCGCCGGCTTAACGGCTGCGGGAGACGCCCGTGGCTACGAGTGATGTCGCAATCGCGAACCTCGCGCTCACCAAGATTGGTGACCTGCGAATCACTTCGCTCACGGAGAACACGAAGCCTGCGCGTGAGCTGAACGCCGTCTATGGGATGCTGCGCGACAAGCTGCAGCGGACCTACAACTGGCGGTTCTGCGTCAAGCGGGCGAACGTGGCGGCCGATGTTGCCGCTCCGACCTTCGGCTACACCTACCAGTACACGGTACCGGCCGACTGCCTGCGTATCCTGCAGGTGAACACCTACTTCCCGGCGCCGGACCTGTCCGATCTCATCGGCAGCGGTGGGCAGGAGTACCAGCTCGAGGGCGGGAAGATACTGACGAACTTCTCGGGGCAGATGAACCTGCGCTATCTGGGGCGCATCACCGACCCGACCAAGTTCGATGCGGCCTTCGACGAGGCGTTCGCGGCACTGCTGTCGTACAACGTCGCCGAGGCCCTGACGCAGTCTGACGGCAAGAAGAACGCCGCGCTGCGCGATTACCGGATGTGCCTCATGGAGGCGGTCCGGGCCAATGCCATCGAGAACCCACCGGAGTCCATCGCCGACACCACTTGGCTGTCCGTGAGGCTGTAATGCCGAACGTCAATCCAGCCATCGTCAACTTCAACGGGGGCGAGGTCGGGTCGCTGATGAGCGGCCGGACCGACTTCGAGAAGTACGGTTCGTCCGTGTACCGGATGCGGCGGTTCATCCCGACCGCGCAGGGGCCTGCGAAGCGGTGTCCCGGCACGAAGTATGTGCTGCAGGCGCGGTACCCCGATAAGCGGGTGTGGCTGCAGCGTTTCGAGTTCGCCTTCGACCAGGCGTATGTCATCGAGTTCGGCGACTACTACTGCCGGTTCTACACCGATCGCGGTGTGGTGCTGGAAGACCCCATCGACATCTCTGGCGTCACCAACGCCAGTCCAGGCGTGGTGACCTATGTCGGCGCCGACCCGTCGAACGGCGACTGGATGTATGTCTATGGCGTCGTCGGCATGACCGAGGTGAACGGGCGGTATGTGAAGGTCGCCAACGTGAACACGGGCGCGAAGACCTTCGAGCTCAACGACATCGATGGCGGCGTTATCGACACGACGGCGTATGGTGTCTACGGCGGCAACGGTGATGCGGCGCGGGTGTACACCATCGCGAGTCCGTATGCCGAGGAAGACCTGTTCACCGCCGAGAACACTTCGGCGATGTCCATCTCGCAGTCCGGTGACGTGCTGTACATCGGCTGCGAGGGCTACCAGCCGCGCACGCTGACGCGCTCTGGGAACACGAGCTGGGCGTTCGCGGCCTATGCGCCGACGGACGGTCCGTTCCAGCGCGAGCCGGATGCGCGGGTGAACTTCACCCTGTCCGGGACGAGCGGCAACGTCACGGTCACCTCTGCGTCGGCCATCTTCGACAACAACTCGGTCGGGATGCTGCTGCGCTTGCAGCCGGTGAACATCACGACGACGCAGTGGGAGACGGCCAAGTCGATCTCGGCGGGCAACATCCGCAAGTCGAGCGGCAAGTTCTACGAGGCCGTGAACTCGGCGACGACCGGCGCGGTGCGTCCCATCCACGAGGAGGGGCAGGACTACGACGGCAACGCCGGGGTGCTGTGGCAGTTCCTGCATCCGGGCTATGTGGTGCTCAAGATCACGGCGGTGACGAGCACGACGCAGGTGAGCGCCGATGTCATCGGGCCGGGCGTGGCGCCGAACGAGCTCCTGTCCTCTGCCGAGTGCAACTACCGGGTGGGCGCGTGGGGCCTCGGCATGGGTGCGTCCTACCCGTACAAGACGGCGTTCTGGCGCGATCGGCTGTGGTGGGGCGGCGGGCAGAACATCTACGCCTCGGTGGCTGGGGACTATGGCTCGCACGCGCCTGACACGATGGGCGAGATTCTGGCCGACAACGCGCTGAACCTGACCATCGCCATCGGCAACGTCGACAAGGTGCGCTGGATGCGCCCCGGCAACGCGCTCATCGTCGGCACCGCCGGCGCGGAGATTGCCGTTCGCGAGAACATCACGACCGCCCCGCTCGGCCCGGAGAACGTCAAGTTCGACCTGCAGAGCGCCGAGGGGTCGATGGAGCTCGAGCCTGTGCTGGTCGAGGACGCGGTGCTGTTCGCGCGCGTCGGCGGCCGGCGCATCATGGAGCTGCGGTTCGACATCCAGGCTGATGCGTGGGTGCCTCGGGACATGAATGTGCTGTACCCCGAGATCACGCGCTCGGGCATCGTGGACATGGAGTATCAGAAGGAGCCGGACGACATCCTCTGGTGCGTGCTCGGCGACGGGCGGCTCATCGGCCTAACCTACGACCGCGAGCAGAACATCTACGGGTGGCACCAGCATCCCATCGCGGGGAACGACGCGAAGGTGGAGGCGGTGCAGATCATCCCGAGCCCGAACGGCGACCTCGACGATGTGTGGCTTGTGGTCTCGCGCACCATCGAGGGCGACTTCCAGTATGAGTTGGCGCTTGAGGCCGGTGGCAACCTGCTGACCGAGGGCGAGGACCAGTTGGTCATCGAGGCCGATGTGAACCGCACGCAGCGGTTCATCGAGTACATCGGGCAGTCGCTGGAGGAGGGTGAGGACATCCAAGGCGCGGGGTATCTCGACGCTTCGTTGGAGTTCAATCCCGTCGTCCCTGCTGACCTGTTCATGGCTGACGGCTACGAGACTGCGGGCTCGACCGGGGTGCAGGCTACGGTGCTGTCGTCCATCGAGATCGCCAGCGAAGCCGACGAGATCATCGAGACGGAAGCGTTCGAGCTCATCGTCATCAACGACCCAGTGTTTGCTGCGACGGATGTCGGCCGCGAGATTGTGTACCGCTACTACGACACCGAGAACGAGCTGTGGCGCTCGGCGCGTGCGGAGATTACTTCCTACATCGACCAGGAGAATGTGCTGACGACCATCGTGGCGGCGTTCCCTGACGATGACGTGCCGTTCAACGAGTGGCGGCTGACGGCGACGACGCTGCGCGGCCTGTGGCACCTCGAGGGTGAGACGGTGTCGGCGCTTGCGGACGGGCAGGAGGTAACCGACCTCCTTGTGACGGATGGTGCGGTGACGCTGCCGTTTGCTGCCTCGCGCGCGACGGTGGGGTATCCGTACACCTCGACGCTGGCGACGCAGCGGCTGGAGGCTGGCGCGTCCATCGGGACGGCGCAGGCGAAGGTCAAGCGCATCCACAAGTGCGGCCTGCGGCTCTACGCGAGCTTGGGCGGCAAGGTGGGGCCGGGGCCGACGAATGTCGACCTCATCCAGTACCGCACGAACAACGACTTCATGAACGAAGTGCCGCCTCTGCTGACCGGGGATACGGATGTGTTCGCCTTTCCGGGCGGCTATGAGACGGACGGGCGCATCTGGGTGGTGGCTGACCAGCCGCTGCCGATGACGGTCATCGCGCTCTACCCCGAGCTGGAGACGCAGGGGTGATCGAGGTCCGCAAGTTCCGACCTGCCGACCTCGACGAGTTGAGGTTGCAGCCGGCGCAGGAGTATCTCGCGGCGTTCGTGGGGCGGCCGGGCTACGGGCAGGAGTTGGTCGAGGCTGGGCCGTGTTACACGGTGCGGCGTGACGGGCTCATTATCTGCTGCGCCGGGGTGGTGAACCTCTGGGCTGGGCGGGCGTCGGCTTGGGCGCTGCTGTCGTGGGATGCGGGCAGGAGCATGAGGGGGCTGCACCGGGAGGTGCTGCGGTTCCTCGATGGGTGCGGAATCAGGCGTGTGGAGGCGTATGTCTACCCGCAGTTTGAGCCCGGCCACAGATGGGCGACAATGCTCGGGTTCGAGCGCGAGGGCCTAATGAAGGCGTTCGGGCAGGATGGGAGCGACATGGTCATGTACGCGAGGGTTCGGTAATGGCGCAGGCAGCACCTTTCATCGCGGCGGCGGCAGCGGCGGCATCGTCGCTGATGGCGACCGGGCAGCAGCGTCAGGTAGGCGCGGCGCAGGCGCGGGCGCTCGAGGTCGAGGCGTCTGTCGCGCGCCGGCAGGCTGGCCTTGAGGAGGAAGCGCTGCGCCGGGAGACCCAGCGGCAGTTCGGCGAGCTGCGTGCGGCTGGCGCGCAGGCCGGGCTCACCGAGTCGGTGACCTTCGGGGATGTCTACAAGCAGGCGGCCACGGCTGCCGAGCTCGACGCGCTGTCGCTCGCCTATCAGGGCGAGACGCAGGCCGGGAGTCTCTTGACCGAGGCGCGCATCACGCGGGCGTCGCGTCCGTCGTGGGTGCAGGGCATCCTGCAGGCGACTTCGGCCGCAATGGGTGGGTACGCTGGGGCAGGCGGTACGCTGCCGTCTCCGCGCCCGCGCGCGAACCCGTCGCAGTTGACGGGCGTGCAGGTGACCGGGCGCCGGGTGCCGACATCGATGACGACGGCGCCGACCCGGCGGTATGGCGCTGGGCTCATCCCGAGGTGATTCATGGCGAAGCTTGAGTTCTACCGCCGACAGGTTGTCCCGCGCATCGCGACGCCGAGCACGCGCGGGCTTGCGGCTGTCGGGACTCAAGCGATTGAGACGGCCGAGGCCGTGGCGCGTGGGGCGCAGGCGTTCGGGCAGTTGTCGGCAGACCTCGACCAGTTGCGGGTAGAGGATGCGTTCAACCGGCTGCGCGATCGGCAGACCGACCTGATGATGAACCCGGAGACGGGGTTCTCGTCCAAGCGTGCCTCCGATGCGGTGGCGCCGGACTTCATGACGCGCTACTCGGGTGACTTCGACAAGGCGATCGAGCAGGTCGCTGCGGAGTTGCCGAGCACGCGGCAGCAGGACTTGTTCCGGCGGCGCGCCGGGATGGCGAAGGCCGAGTTCGATGACTCGCTGATGCGGCATGTGCTGCGCGAGACCGAGCAGTACCGGGACAACGTTTACGAGGGCGCGGTCAAGACCGAGACCAATGTGGCGGCGCTCAACTGGCGCGACCAGGCGAAGGTGAACGACAGCATCGCGCGCATCGCGGCGAACACGGCGCTGTGGGCCGACCGCAAGGGCATCACCGGGGACGCGCTGCTCGCGGCCCAGATGGACAATGTGGACCAGATCCACGCGGCGGTGGTCAATTCGGCGCTTGATGCCGGGGACGTGGAGTTCGCGGCGACCTACATCGACCGCAACCGGGCGACCATCAAGGCTCCTCGGCTCGTGGAGCTCGAGGGCAAGGTGGCGACCGAGACCGACCTGCGTGCGTCTGCACGCATCGCGGACGATGTCATCAAGTCTTTCGGCCGGCGCATCCCGAGCGAGACCGAGGTGCGTCAGGCCGTGCGCGAGATTGCCGGCGACAATGTGCGGGTGCGCGACGACGCGACGCAGGAGGCTCTGGCGCAGGTCGGGTCGATGCTGCGCGACCGTGAGCGGCGCGAGCAGGAAGTCATGGCGTCGGTCTACGGGCGGCTGGAGGCGAACGGGGGCAACCTCGCGGCGCTGCCGGCGTCGCTGCGCGCGGCCATCCCTGGCGACAAGCTCGGGGCGGTGCGGAACTACGCTGACGGGCTGCGCGGTGGCGGCAAGGTCGAGACGGATTGGGGCGCTTACTATCAGCTCCGCACGAACCCGGCTCTTCTGCGCTCAACCAACCTGATGGCGCTGCGCGACCGGCTGGAGGATACGGAGTTCAAGGAGCTCATCCGGTTGCAGGGCGAGGCGAGCGACACGCCGGATGTGGCGCAGACCGAAATCCAGACGACGCAGCAGCGCATGAACATGCGGCTGACGGAGATGGGGCTTGACCCGACGCCGAAGCCCGGCACGGCGCAGTCCAGGCGAGTGGCGCAGGCGTGGTCGCGGCTGGACACCGACATCCGCTCGCAGGAAGCCGCTGCCGGGCGCAAGTTGACGCCGGAGCAGCGTAACGCGGCCATCGATCGGCTGTTCGCCAATGTCGAGGTGCGCGGCAGTCTCTTCGGCACCACGGGCGTGGCGCTCTTCGAGGTGGAGCCCGGCAAGGAGATCGTGACGGTGACGGTGCCGGAGTTCGACCGGCGGCGGATTGAGGCGGCGCTGCGGGAGCAGAAGAAGCCGGTGACCGAGGCCAATATCCAGTACTACTTCAAGAAGGCGCAGGGGCTCATCAAGTGACCGACTACCGACGGCTGGTTGAGGAGGAGAACCCCTACCTCGACCTGATGCGGCAGGAGCAGACCGGGGCGCTGCGATCGTCGATGTACGGCGCTGCACAGACCGAGCCGGATGTCGAGGCCGAGCTGCGGCGGCTCGCCGAGAAGGTCAACGCCCCCGTCGAGACGGTGCGGGCCGACCGCGAGGAGATCAAGCGGCAGGCCATCCTCGGCGAGGTGGACTACGACAACCTGGTGAAGTCGAGCCCGGTGACGGCCACCTTCCTGTCCGAGCAGGCTGATGTGGCGCGGGACGATGTGGGGCCGCTGGAGCGCATCGAGCGGACGTTCGTCGCCGGCGCGCGTGGCTGGCAACAGGGTTCGGTGCAGGACCAGGTGAGCCCGCTCAACTGGAAGGCGCTGACGGAGATCATGAGCCCGTCGGAGGCTGCCGAGCGGCGTCGGCTGCTCGATGAGGTGCAGGCTCTTGGGCGTGCGTCGGAGCGTGGCGATAACCCGTTCGCGTGGTTCCTCGGGCAGACCGGGTACACGGCGCGGCAGTTGGTCAGTTCCATCCGCGAGGGTGGCAAGGGTGCCATCGTCGGCGGCGCGGCGGGTGCGGGCGTGGCGGCGGTGGCCGGCCAGCTTGGCCCGCAGGTTGCGCTGCCCGAGGAGTTGGTCACGGTGCCGGGCGCGTTCGCGTTCGGCGCGCGTGCGGGTTACATCACGGCGTCGACGGTCTACAACTACAAGGAGGAGGCCGGGTTCGCCTTCGCCGAGTTCGAGGGGCTGAAGGACGAGAGCGGCGTCCCGCTTGACCCGGCTGTGGCGCGTGGCGCGGCGGCGGCGGCGGGGCTGCTCAACGCTGGCCTTGAGACGGTCGGCGACCTTGCCCTTGCCAAGATGATTCCCGGTCTCGACCGGCTGCTCGGGCGCGGCTCGCGTGAAGCGGTTAAGGCGCTCTTGGAGCGTCCGACCTTCCGCAACGCCATCGCGCAGGCCGGGAAGAAGTGGCTCCAGTCTGCGAGCATCGAGGGCGTGACCGAGTCGCTGCAGGAGCTCGGCGTCATCATGGCGCGCGAGTTGGCGCAGGGCGTGTCCGGGCAGGAGTTCGCCGCCGACGAGGGCGACGCGGCGCGGGTGCTCGAGGCCGGTGCTGCCGGGTTCGCGGGCGGCGCCGGCGTGGGTCTGCCGGGAGCGGCCATCTCGGCGACGAGCAACGTGCGCGAGGTCCGCAAGGCGAACCAGACCGCGCAGTTCATGGAGGCGCTCGGCGAGAGCGCGAAGGCGTCCAAGTTGCGCGAGCGGCTGCCGGAGCAGTTCCGGGACTTCGTCGCCCGCGCGCGCGAGCAGGGGCCGATTGAGAACGTCTTCATCCCGGCTGACCAGTTCACGCAGTACTGGCAGAGCCAGAACGTTGACCCGGCGCAGATTGCGACCGAGGTGGGCGCGGCCAACTACGCCGAGGCGGTGGCGATCGGCGGGGATGTGGTCATCCCCATCGAGAACTACGCGACCCGGCTGGCCCCGACCGAGCACCATGCCGCCCTGTCGCAGGACGCGAAGCTCTTTCAGGGGGACCTGACCCTGCGCGAGGTTCAGGCGCTGGAGGCCGAACGGCAGCAGGTCGAGACCGAGATACAGACCGCCATGGAGGCCGAGGGCGCCGAGGCCGATGCTCCGGCCCTCGCCCAGATCAAGCAGGACGTCCTGGGGCAGCTTCTGGGGCGATTTGACCGGGACACCGCTGACGCCTACGCCACCATGTACTCGCGGGCTATAAACGCTCTGGCGCAGCGTAGCGGCATCGACCCGGCCGCCCTGCACGAGCAGTACGGCCTGAACGTGGTCACCCCGCTGCCGGACATCCTGCAGTCGCGGATGGGGGTGGACGCTGCGCTCGACCCGCTCATCGACCGGCTGCGGTCTGGCGAGGTGCCGACCCAGCGGGACATCTTCGGCAAGTCGCTGACCGAGTTCCTGCGGGAGCGTGGCGGGTTGCAGGACCAAGGCGGCGAGCTCGCGGCCCGCGACGCGAAGTTGTGGGACCGCGACAACCGCCGGGTGGGCCAGAAGGCGCTGGTGTCCGACAAGGGCATGACATTCGACCAGGCGCGGGAGCTTGCGCTCGAGGCCGGGTACGAGGTTGGCGACACCGAGGTGACCTTCCTCGGGGCGCTCGACCGGGAGTTCCGTGGCGAGGGCGTGTACCAGCCGGGCAAGGAGCAGGCGAAGCTCGCGGAGCTGGCCGACGCGCTGGCCGGGCTGGATGAGTTCCTCGGCCGGCAGGGCATCGACATCACGACGACCGACAACGCGACCATCAAGGCGCTGATCGCGAAGGCGAGCGAGGGGATGGGCGATGTTGGGATGGAGTTTGCGCAGACCGCTACCGTAAGGGCTGGTCGCGAAACGCTAAAAAAGTTTGGTCTTGATCCAAATAAGACCTACAAGACTCGCGAAATTGCGGCTGCTTTGGAAGCCCGGCAGCGAGCCAAGTACGGGAGCATTGCCGCCGACAACCGAAGCCCAGAGGCAGTAGCGAAAATTGCCAAATGGATGGTTGCAGAGATTGAGTTTGAAATGCAGAACCCTGAGAAGTCGGGGGTTGGCTGGTACTCGGAAAAGTTCCAGCGGGCGCTCGACATCATGGCCGAGACATTTCCTGAGCTGAAGGACGACAAGACAGCGCGAAACACAATGACCGCGCTGATTGCCATCACCTCGGACGGCCAGAAGGTGGTGCCAAATTTCGCGCAGGCGATGGACATCTACGGTCGTTTCCGCCCCGGCGGTGCGACCGAGGGCAAGTTCACCACGACTCGCGGCCATCAGCGCCAGGCGTCCATCGACAACAACATGCAGGTGCTGCAGCGCCTCTATGAGCAGATGACGCCCGAGCAGGTACACGAGTACCTGATGCAGGAGCGCACGATTTCCGAGCTTAAGAAACTCGCCAAGCAGAACGGCGGCGAGATGAAGTCGGACTACCAGGCGCACATCAAGATGCCGATGGCGGCGGTCGAGTTTGGTCCGAAGCTTGGCGCGTTCTATGCCAACCTGATGGGCGCACACGGCTACCTCACTATGGACCGATGGTGGTCGCGTACTTTCAACCGATACCGAGGCACCTTGCTGACCAAGCCGACCGAGCAGGGTCTGGCTAGATTCAAGCAGCTTCTGGTTGCCGACAAGAAGCTCGGGGTAGATCCCGCCTTAATCTCTGACGATGAGGCGATTTCTTCCACCGTGGAGTACCACAACTCTTACGAGGCCAAGAACTTCAAGGGCGGGACAGAAATTGAGAAGGCGGCTAACACGCTGTGGAAGGCTGCATTCGATGCGCTGGAGGATGCGCCCTTCAATGCGACAGACCGCACCTTTATGTTGGATGCGGTCAACCAAGCGCAGAAAACGCTTGAGCGCAAGGGAAAAAGGTTGTCTGTTGCGGATATCCAAGCCATCCTGTGGTACTATGAAAAGCGTCTCTACGGGGAACTTGGCGCACGTCAAACAGCGGACATTAGCTATGAAGATGCAGCAAGAAAAGTCACCGCTGGCTATGCCGGTGGATCAGGAATCGAGTCTCTTCTCGATGACGCCGGAGCAGCACAAGAAGATGGTGGAGCAGGCGAGGGCCGAGTTTCTGTCGGCGAAGACAACTTCGTCGAAGGAGATGGCGGCGGGGGCGTAACGCTTTTCCAATCCGTTTCCCCTGACGAAAAGCGCGGGTTCATCCAGTTCGGCGCCGACCGCAAGGTGCGTATCGGGCTGCTGGAGAAGGCCGACCTCTCGACCTTCATCCACGAGACTGGCCACTTCTACCTCGAAGTGCTGCTCGACCTTGCCGAGCGACCGGACGCGAGCGAGCAGATCAAGGCCGACGCTGCGACGCTGATGAAGTGGTTCAAGGTCAAGAACCGCTCCGAGATCGGTGTCGCCCAGCATGAGCAGTTTGCGCGCGGGAACGAGGCGTACCTGATGGAGGGCGCTGCGCCGAGCGCGGCCCTGCGCGGCATTTTCCAGCGTGCGCGGGCGTGGATGACGCTGCTCTACCGCACGCTGACCCGGCTGAATGTCACGCTGAACGACGAGGTGCGTGGCGTGTTCGACCGCATCTACGCGACCGACCAGGAGATCGAGGCGGCGAACGCCGAGCTCGACCTGAAGGAGGTGTTCGCGACGGCCGAGGATGCCGGGATGACGGAGGCCGAGTTCGCGGCCTACAAGAAGTCGGCCGAGTCTGCCAACGAGCGCGCGAAGGAGAAGCTGCAGGCGCAGCTCCTGCGCGAGTATTCGCGCGAGCGCGAGAAATGGTGGAAGGGCGAACGCGCCAAGATGCTGGAGAAGGTGACGGCCGAGGTGGATGCCTCGCCGGCGTACCGGGCTGCGGCCATCCTGACCGAGGGCAAGATGCCGGACGGGACGGCCATCAAGCTCTCGCGCAAGGCTCTCGAGAACCGCTTCGGGGAAGAGTACCTGAAGCGGTTGCCGAGATTCCTGCGGAAGGTCTACAGCAAGGAAGACGGCACGACCGTCGATGTGGCGGCCGAGATGCTCGGGTTCGAGAGTGGCGAGGCGCTGATGGAGGCGCTCGTCAACCTGCGCCCGCGCAAGCAGCTCATCGAGGCCGAGGTCGCCAACCGTATGGCGGCCGAGTTCGGCGACATGCGGATGGACGGCACCATCGGCGACGAGGCCATGGCGGCGGTCCATAACAGCCAGCGGGCGAAGGTCATCGAGGCCGAGCTCATGGCGATCAGGCGCCTGCAGCGGCAGGTGCGTCCGGTCATGGCCGGGCTGCGCCGGGCCGAGGCTGCCGAGCGCCGTGCCGGGCTCGACATGGTGGAGGCGGCCATCGGCGACCCGGCTGCGTTCCAGCGTGCGGCGGCCGGGCGCATCGGGCAGATGATGGCGCGGGATGTTTCGCCTGGGCGGTACCTCATAGCGCAGCGCCGGGCGTCGAAGGCGGCGTTCGATGCGGTCAAGTCGAAGGACTACGCGAAGGCGGCGACCGAGAAGCAGCGCGAGCTCCTGAACCACTACATGTACTTGGAGGCGCTGAAGGCGCAGAAGTCGCTCGACACCATCTACGCCTACGCCGGGAAGTTCGACAAGAAGGCGACCCGCGAGCGGCTGGCGAAGGCGGGCGGCGGGTACCTCGACCAGATCGACGCCATCCTTGAAAAGTACGAGTTCCGGCAGGTGTCGATGCGGATGGTGGCCCGGCGGCAGGCGCTGGCGGACTTCGCCGAGCAGCAGGCCCAGCTCGGGCTCATCGTCAACGTGCCGGACGCGCTGCTCGACGAGGCGCGGCTGGTCAACTACAAGGACGTCCCGGTGGACGAGCTGCGGGCGGTCTACGACACGGTGCGGAACATCGAGCACCTTGCCAAGCTCAAGGACAAGCTCCTGCGGAAGCGGGCGGCGGTCGAGTTCCAAGACGTCAAGGACGAGCTCATCAAGTCGGCGACCGAGTCGACGCGGCTGGCCTCGACCGGGGAACTTGCCGTTCCGAACACGGTCGGCGAGCCCCTGCGTGCGCGAGGCGCGAAGGCGTGGCGGCGTTTCGACGCGGCCATCCTCAAGGTCGAGCAGATGGTTGAGTGGCTCGACAACGGCAAGATCGGCGGCCCGTGGGCGCGGTTTGTGTTCGACCTGGCGAACGACGCGCAGGTGAAGGAGTACGAGCTGCACGCGCAGGTGACCAAGCGCATCCAAGACCTGACCGAGAGCCAGCCGAAGGGCTGGGGCGACACGCTGCAGGACACCTTCTCGGTGGCGCTGCCCGGCATCCAGTCGCCGGTGACGCGGTACACGCTCATCTCGATTGCCCTCAACACCGGCAACGACGGCAACTACCAGCGCCTGCGGGACGGCTACGGGTGGTCGGACACGACCATCAACGGGGCGCTCGCCAAGCTCTCGAAAGAGGACTGGGACTATGTGCAGGGGATCTGGGATGCAGTGAACTCGCTGTGGCCGGAGATCAAGGCGCTTGAGGAGCGTACCTCTGGCGTGGCACCGCCGAAGGTCGAGGCCCGCACGGTGCAGACCCGGTTTGGCGACTACGCCGGCGGGTACTTCCCGCTCGCCTACGACCCGCGCCTGTCCGGCGTCGGTGACAAGCAGGCCGAGGCGACCGAGTCGGTGGCGCAGTTCATGTCGAACGCCTACGGCCGCGCGCGAACGGACAAGGGGTACACGAAGCAGCGCGTCGAGAACCTGAAGGCGCCGGTGCGGCTCGACTACGAGCAGGTGCTGACGAGCCACCTCGGGAAGGTCATCAAGGACATCTCGCACCGCGAGGCCATCTTCTCGCTGAACAAGCTCCTGAAGGACGACGAGATCAAGGAGGTCATGATTGACCGCCTCGGCGAGTCGCGCTACCGGGAGTTCACCAAGTGGATGCAGGTGCTGGTGTCCGACCGGGCCGACACGCTGCATTCCGGCAACGTCTTCTCGCGCGCGGTGATGCAGTTCCGCACGAACATGGCAATCGTCACGATGGGCTGGAAGGTCACGACGATGATGGCGCAGTTCGCCGGCATCGGTCCGTCGCTCGATGTCGTGAAGCCTCGGTTCTTCACCCAGGCGCTCATCGACTACAACCGCTTCGGGCCGTGGTCGACGCACCGGGAGACGCTGGAACAGTTCGTTTACGATCGCTCGGGCGAGATGAAGTTTCGCTCGGACAACATCGACCGGGATGTGCGTGACTCTCTGCGGAAGCTCCGGGGCGACCGCAGCCCGATCGCCGCCATCCAGCGGTCGGCGTTCTACCTAACGGCCATGGCTGACCGGCAGGTGACCGTACCGACATGGCTCGGCGCCTACCGGCAGGCGCAGGCCGAGGGGCTCGGGGAGGAGGATTCCATCCGGGCGGGTGACCGGGCGGTGCGGCTCTCGCAGGGCGCGGCGGGGGCGAAAGACCTCGCCGCCGTCCAGCGCGACAACGAGCTGATGAAGCTGCTGACCATGTACTACACCCCGTTCTCGGTGCTCTACGCCCGGATGCGGGATGTTGGCGCGACGACCCGGAAGGTTAAGGACATGCCTCGGGCGGTTGCCCGGATGCTGGCGCTAGTCATCATGCCGGCGGTCCTCGGCGAGCTCCTTGCCGGGCGCGGCCCGGAAGAGGACGAGGACGAGACCTGGTGGGCCATCCGCAAGATGCTGCTGTATCCTCTGGCCTCGGTCCCCATCCTTAAGGAGGGCTCCGGTGTCGTCGAGGCGAGCATGATAAACTTGGCCGGCGAAGGCGAGATGAAGTTCCAGCCGAGCTGGCGGTTGACCCCGGTGGCGGGGTCGATCGAGAAGGTCGGCCGGACCTTCATGAACACCTCGGATGTCCTCGCGGGCAACCGGGAGTTCAACGACGTGGCGTGGGACATGTTCGAGACGAGCGGCTACATCTTCGGCTTGCCGACCCGGCAGTTGCGGATCAGCGGCGAGTACACGATGGATGTCCTGAACGACGAGAGAAACCCGGAGAGTCCGCAACAGTTCATGTACGAAGTCCTGTACGGGCCGCCGAAGGAGTGACGAGATGACGGTATCATCGACAACCAACAAGGCGACCTATTCTGGCAACGGCACGACGACCGCCTTCACGGTGCCGTTCTACTTCCTTGCCGCTGCCGATCTGCAGGTCATCCTGCGGACAGGCACGACCGAGACCGTCCAGACCCTGACGACTAACTACACCGTGACCGGGGCCGGGGTTCCGTCCGGCGGCACGGTGACGATGCTGACGGCGCCGGCTTCCGGCACGACACTGACCATCATGCGAAATGTCTCGCCGACGCAGGAGACGGACCTTCTGCCGAACGACCGGCTCCCGGCAGAGAGCCTCGAGACCGCGCTCGACAAGGCGACGATGCTCATCCAGCAGCTCGACGAGGAGGCTGGGCGTTCGCTCAAGTACCCGGCGACAGATGCGGCCGTGTCGGCGCAGTTGCCGACCGCCACCTTGCGTGCAGCCAAGTTCCTTTCTTTCGACGCCAACGGACTTCCGGTGGCGACCATCGGCACGAACGCCACGACCGCCGTCTTTGCGCCGGCTGGTGCTGGTGCCATTTCGCGCAGCGTGAACGACAAGTTGCGCGAAAGCGTGAGCGTGCTCGACTTTGGTGCTGACCCGACCGGCGCTGCAAACTCGTCTGCGGCCATCCAGGCGGCGGTCAACGCCGTGGGCGCGCTCGGCGGCGGGCGGGTCTACATCCCGCAGGGGACTTACAGAATTGACGCCACCATTGTGGTGCCGCAGTTGTTCGTCCACATCGCGGGCGATGGCATGAACTCTGTGCTGACTGCTGGCGCGGGCGTGTTGGCAGTGTTCGATTACACCTCTGGCGTAAGTCCGTCCGGCTATGGTTCGTTGAGCAACATCCGCATCAATCAGCCGAACGCGACCCCAAACTTCGCCGGAATCGTGCTTGGGACGCAGTGCTACAACATGGTCATCAGCGGCGTGTATCTTGCCGCCAACGTCATCACCGCCACGCAAGTGGCGATTCGGTTCGACACGAGCGCGACGCACGGCAGCTACTACCACACCATCCGCGAGTGCCTGATCTACGGATTTGACAAAGGCATCGCCGCGATTGGCAACGGGTCGCAGGGCAATAGCGCCAACTCCGTCCTCAACACGCACATCCTCGTCTGCAACATCGGCATGCACCTCGGTGGCACTGCCGGCGACGGCTGCTATGGCTGGACCATCGGCAACTGTTGGATTGGCTCCTGCAACACGACGAGCATCCGCTTCGGCGCGGCAAGCGGCTCTAACTTCGTCTACGGGCTGTTCAGCGAGAACTATGTGCCGCTGATCCCGGCCATCATCTGCGACGCCGGCAGCCGCAGCAACTACATCCAAATCACCCACGGCGGTTACGACGACACGATCACCGACAACGGCGCCGGGAATGTGTTTTTCGAGACGCCGACCTCTGACGGCATCAACGGCGGGCGGTTTTCGATCAACGGCAACGTCCGTTTCAAAGGCCCGAACACGATGACGCTTGAGGAGACTGGGAGCGTCATCAAGAGGTGGATTGGGCGGCACCACGTTGGCGGCTGGCTGAACATGGGTTACAACGCCCGCGCCTACGATGGCAGCAGCGCCGACCTTGACGATCCTGCCGGGTTCGGAACGATGATTCGATGGGGTCTCAGCACCATGCGCTTTGTGCGCTATGAGCCTGGCACAAACCCACGACCCGACATCAATCTGCTGCATTTGGAAGGTGACGGGTTCACATTCTACGGCGGCAGCAAGACCAAGGGGCTCAAGCACGGTGTTGCTACGCTGGTGGCTGGCACTGTGACCGTGAGCGACACCAGCATCACGGCCAATACGCGCATCTTCCTGACGGGCCAGAACACGAACGGCACGCCCGGCTGGCTGCGGGTTTCGGCGCGCAGTGCTGGTGCGAGTTTTACGATCACCTCGAGCAGCGGCTCTGACACGAGTACGGTAGCCTATCTGCTCGTCGAGCCGCCCTGAAATTGACAAATTAGGAGAGAGCCATGGCTGACAAGAAGATTTCGCAATTGACGAACGCGACGACCCCGCTGGCCGGCACCGAGGTGGTTCCGCTTGTCCAGGGCGGCAGCACGGTCAAGGTGACTGTCGCGAACCTGACTGCCGGCAGAGTGGTGAGCGCCTCTCAAATGGGCGTCGGCACGGCGAGTCCGGGTTCCACGCTTGAGGTCAACGGCACCTCCAATCTCGGTGGTACGGCAGCGGCTGCGCGAATTGGCCTCGGTGTGTTCTCGGCCGGCGTGGCGTCCATCACCACAAGCGGCGCGAACGACCTCCATGTCGGTACGACCGACGCTGCGGCGGCGTTCCGCGTGTATACCAACAACTCGGAGCGCTTCCAAATCACCGGGGCCGGCAACTACTCAATCGGCAACGCGCAGTTCGGCGGCGGCGTGCGGGTGATCGGCATCATCAACGCCACGACCGTCCCCGCGAGCAACCCCACCGGCGGTGGAATCCTCTATGTCGAGGCCGGCGCGCTCAAGTATCGCGGCAGCAGCGGCACCGTCACGACCATTGCCAACGCTTAAACCGCCCCTTCCTTCCTCAACTGGGCGATGGTCCTGACCATGCCCTCGAGGTGGGCGAGACGGACATAGTCGCGGTCGAGGTCGGCATGGCTTCGGCGGTCGATGGCGTCGTGGCAGTCCGAGCACGACCAGGCGCCGAGCAGATCGTCTGCCTTCATGCCCATGCCGCTGACGCCGGCGAGCCGGACATGGGCGAGCACGACCGTCTCGCTGTTGTGGTTGCAGATGCCTGGCAGCCGGACCATGCAGCCTCGGCCGCGCGCTTCCTTCCGCAGGTTCACGAGAGGAGCGGCAGTTGGCCGACGAGGCGGTAGCGGGCGTATGCCTTGCCGTTGCGCTTCTCGGTGAGGGTCTGGACATCGAGGCCCTCGGCGCGCAGCTCGGCGATGCGGCTGGCGAGGCGGAAGCACCCGTAGGTGTCGAGGGCTTCGAGGGGCGTGATGTCCCGCCCGGACTGAAGGTGAGCGCGAATCTGTTCGGTCTGCGTCATGGTGTCTCTCCGGGTTCTGGCAGCCAGAGGCCAAGCTCGGCTGCGCGCTGGTTGAGGAACTCGATGTAGTCCGAGAACTCCTGCTTGTTCAGGCGCGACGATCGGCGGCGCGGCTTGTGGTAGGGCTTGCCGGCGAGGTCGAGGGTTTCCCAGCCGAAGTGCTCGCCGAGAAAGAACTCGTGCAGGTCGTCCTTCGTCCAGCCTCTGAGCGCCTCGTGGCCGGTCAGGAACATGGGGTAGGCCACCCCCCAGAGGTAAGCGTTCTGGGCGTCTGTGCGCCGAGGGCGGTACTCCTGGAGGGTGACCTGCCACGACTTCCCGGTGTCGAGCCGCCGCGCCAGAGCGAAGACCGCGCGCGCGATCTGCTCCGGCTCGGTGCCTTTCGGGAAGATGCGGTTCATCAGAACGGGATGTTCTTGTCGTCGAAGTCGGCGGTCGCCCAGTTGTCCTCGGTCAGGCCCTGCGGCTTGGCCTTGGGCTGACCATTGGGCTTGAACTTGAGCGCCATGTAGGGCTTGCCCGCCTTGCTCTTGCGGAGGTAGGCGTCGACATAGTGGGGCGCGCCGTTGAGGTTCGCGGTGCCGGTGTAGTCCGGGTCTTTCCGCGTCCACTCGGTGCCGTCGGGGTTCTTCACGACCTCATCCGGGCGCTTGTCCTCGTTCTTGAAGAGGGCGCCGGTGTTGGGTTTCTGCTCGTACTGGGACATGGTCACTCCTTGGTTGAAACTGGGCGGCCGATGATGCGATAGGTCTCGTGGCTCTCGGCGAGGAACTCGAGCGTGTGACAGACGGCGGTGGCCGTCCGCAGATCGGGGTAGGGGTTGGCGGGGAAGGTTGCGCCGAGGCGGGTGGCGAGGTGGCTCGCCGGCACATCGACCCATCCGGCCGCGTTCAACTGGATGAAGTACATCGTCTGCAGGTCGGGTGAGATGGTCACAGGCGTAACTCCTTGAGGTTGTCGACCTTGGTGCGGACCTCGTTGAGGAACCGGATGACCTCGGCCATGATCTCGCCGATGAGTCCCTCGTTACGCGGCTCGCGGATGACGAGCAGTTGCAGGTGCTCCGGCAACCGGGGGTCGTAGGCCACGAAGTCGCACCAGTTGCGACCTGTGACTGCAAGTTGCCACTGCATCTGCAGGCGATACTTCTGGGGGATGGCCCGCTCCTCGATGTACTCGAGCATCGTGGCGGTGTTCGGACACTTGATCTCGATGAGACCGTCCTCGCCCACGAGCCCGTCCGGGGACGCCCCGGCCTCAAGCTCGGGGTGGTCCACGAAGTCGACCTCGTCCACCAGAACGCCCATACGGGCGCTGTAGGCGGCTCTGGCGTTGGGCTCCTGCTCGGTACCCCATGCCATCGCGGGGCTCTCGTAGCCCTCCGTGGGCCGTCCTGTGAGGCGCTCCGTCACCAACTGCGCCATGTAGTTGGCGCGGGAGGCGGCCGGGCCGGACTTGGTGCGGGCCATGAGGTCCGCTATACGGCTGGCGGTCACCTTCCCGAGCCGCTTGGCGAACCACTCCGGGGTGCGCTGTTCCATCAGGCGAGCTCCTTCTTGCGGGCGGCGAAGAGGGCGGTCGAGGACTGGCGGTCGGCCTCGGGAAGGGACTGGAAGAGCGCGGTCAGTTCGGCGACCGACTGGCAGGCGGCGACCTTCTTGGCGATGTCCGGGGTCGGCTCCTTCTTGCCCCGAGCCTGTGCCGCCTCACCGTCGTCGTCGATCTGGGCGAGACCGACGATGGCGGCGAGGGCGTACCGGCGCGCGTAGGTCAGGCCGCTGCCCTGCCCCTGCGGCCCGGCGTCCTTGGTCAGGACCGGCAGGTAGCCGCGAACCCACTCGCCGGAGGAGTGCGCGAGGGTGGTCACCAGGACGGCACCGGCCTCGGTGACCTCGGTCGTCTGGATGACGGCCAAGCCGTTGGCGGCGAGCTGCGCGCGGCAGGCGTCCCAACAGGCGGCGAGGTCGGCGTACTTCGACTTGAAGAACGGGTTGGCGCTGTCCTTGAGGGCGCCGGTGATCTGGCCCTGCGCCTTCGAGAGGGCGCCGGCGAGGGCGCTGATGGATTCAGACTGGTTCATGCGTGTCTTCCTGTGTGAGTAGTGAAAGGGCGGTGTTGCAGGCTTCGATGCGCTCCAGCTCGTCGCGCTCCTGCATCTCGAGGTCGAGCTGGTGCCACCACGAGTTGTCGTCGTTCGACGGGCTCATGGCGTCATCGCCTTGCGGACCTGCATCAGGTCCTGCACTGCGAGGCGGTTCAGGCGCCGGGCGAACCGGACGCAGGTCGAGCGGATGACGGGGTCATCGGTGCGACGGGCGTCGTTCATCCAGTCGTTGCGCCGGGCGATCGCCATGCCGGCGGTCTTGGAGTAGGTCTTCACGAGAATCATGCGGTCGCGGAGGACCATGTTCTCGGCGGTCAGGTCGGCCATGCTCTTGTAGGTCATTG
>Ga0315903_10001862_pt1 | contig 31903 bp, 38 predicted proteins | sample LakEriMetagenome_7_FD_203524 | JGI IMG/M metagenome (GOLD analysis project Ga0315903, IMG submission 203524) | Freshwater fungal communities from buoy surface, Lake Erie, Ohio, United States - Buoy 2 MA119 | ecosystem: Environmental > Aquatic > Freshwater > Lake | place: USA: Lake Erie, Ohio...
AAAGTTGCTGGTGACAGAACAATTGATACTTGGACGGTAACCATTATCAATGATGAAGACTTCAAACTCAGAAGAGCATTTGAAGCATGGACTGAACTAATTGCAAAACTTGATAACAACTTGGGTGCAACTCAACCAGCTGCATATATGAGTAATGCAACCGTTTATCAACTTGGAAGAGGTGCTCAAATAAACAGCACCACTAACGCTGGATCTGATAGTTCAATTCTAGCTGCGTATAATTTCGTTGATATCTTCCCAACTAGTGTTTCCAACATTGATCTTTCGTATGATAGTGGCGACACTATTGAGGAGTTCACCGTTGAATTCCAAGTTCAATCTTACGAAATCATTAGTGGAACTACGGCAGCTAAAGTCTAATAAATAGACAAAAGGCAAAAGAACAAAAAATAAATTATGGCAAGATTGTTTGGATTTTCTATTGAAGATAGCGAACCATTATCTCCAGGTGTAGTCAGTCCAGTTCCTCAAAATAATGAGGACGGGACTGACCACTACCTGAGTAGTGGTTTTTTTGGTTCGTATGTTGATATTGAAGGAGTTTATAGAACAGAGTTTGATTTAATCAAAAGATATCGAGAAATGGCACTTCATCCCGAGTGTGACAGTGCTATTGAAGATATTGTAAATGAAGCTATCGTATCGGACACTAATGATACTCCTATAGAAATTGAACTTTCCAACTTGAATGCGAGTGATGGAATCAAGAAGAAGATCAGGCAGGAATTTAAATATATTCTTTCTCTTTTAGATTTTGATAAAAAGTCTCACGAAATTTATAGAAATTGGTATGTGGATGGTAGGTTATATTATCACAAAGTAATTGATTTAAAGAATCCACACGAAGGAATTCAAGAACTGCGTTACATAGACCCAATGAAAATGCGTTATGTAAGGCAGCAAAAAAAGAGCGAAAAGGACAAATATAGATTGTCTAATATTAACTCGGATAATCCAATGGATTTTGAGTTTCCTGAAATTGAGGAATATTTCATTTATAATCCAAAACTGACATACCCAGCAAGTAACCCATCATCTCTTGGTGGAACTGCTGGAATCAAAATGTCGAAAGATTCTATCACGTACTGCACATCAGGCCTAGTAGATAGAAATAAAGGATCAACTCTCTCATATCTCCATAAGGCAATTAAATCACTCAATCAACTTCGCATGATTGAGGATAGTCTTGTTATCTATAGATTATCTCGTGCTCCAGAAAGAAGAATTTTCTACATTGATGTAGGCAATCTCCCTAAAGTAAAAGCAGAACAATATCTTCGCGATGTTATGATGCGTTATCGCAATAAACTTGTATATGATGCAAATACAGGTGAAATTCGCGATGATAAAAAATTTATGTCAATGCTTGAGGATTTTTGGCTTCCAAGAAGAGAAGGTGGAAGAGGTACTGAAATCTCAACACTTCCTGGCGGACAAAACCTTGGAGAGATTACTGACATTAATTATTTCCAAGAAAAACTTTATAGATCTTTAAATGTACCTACGACAAGAATTGGTGGAGATGGTGGATTTAATCTCGGCAGATCCTCAGAGATTCTTCGCGATGAAGTTAAGTTCAGCAAGTTTGTTGCTCGCCTTAGAAAGAGATTCTCATATATGTTCCACGATATGTTGAGAACTCAACTTATTCTCAAAAATATTATTACTCCAGAGGATTGGAGTATTATGGAAGAACATATTCAATATGACTTCCTTTATGACAATCATTTTGCAGAACTTAAAGACGCAGAACTTCTCAACGAAAGATTAAATATGGTTCAAGTTGCAGAACCTTATGTTGGAAAGTATTTCTCTCAAGATTATTTGAGAAGAAAGATTCTTCGCCAAACTGATGAGGAAATTGTTGAGCAAGATAAGATTATGAAAAAGGAGATTAAGGATGGAATAATTCCAGATCCCAGTATTTCAGTAGATCCTACAACAGGTATGCCATTGGGACCAGAAACGGCAGGAATGGATTTGGGACAACCAGTAATGGAACCAAATCTTGATGCTCAAGGTGATGCAACTGAAGCAAGCGGTAAGATTGCAGAAATGCCCAAGGGTGGCGAGATATAAATAAAGAAAAATATTATTAGGTATTAAAAATGGATGACCTTTTAGATATGATTGCTGCTGACGAATCTCCTTCGCAGATTAGTGATAAGATTAAAGAACTTTTATTTACAAAGTCTGCTGAAAAAATTGATGAATTTCGTCCTGCAGTAGCAAACGCAATGTTCAATAGCGAAACCGCAGAAGAAGAATGAAATCCTTTAGACAGTTCATCTCAGAGTCTGTAAATATTTCTGGAGATTTTAACGGAAATCTTTACATCAATTCTTCTGAACCAGAGCAACAGTCGGTTGGTGAAGGATACCTTGCAGATGTACTGTGGAACGGAAGTCTTTACAGGATGGAATTAACCAGCAAAACTGGTATTCCATCTAAACAGTCTTTAGGTGAAGAATTGCAAGCAGAGTATCCAGGTGCAATTGTTCATCAAATTTATCCAATTGCAGAAAAGAACTGCAATATCAAAAGAGCAAGCAGATACCACCCATCAAAATTAGAATGGATTGATTGATAAATGGCTCAGTGGAATATACAAACCCAAGATTATTTGAATCAGGAAAGATCATTATTTGAAGTTGTAGGTGTTGCATCAAGTGATGGGCAAATAATTAGTCCCCAAAATCCATTTCCAGTTACTGGAACTGTAGGTATTTCATCAGAAACTCTTATAACTATCAATCCAGATACAAATGCCGTTGATGCATTCGGTAGAAGTAGAGTTTCTGAACTCTTTACTCTTGGTGACTATAAGCATTTGTATGCTATTGACCCAAACTTTTTAGATAGTATTTCTGGAGCAGGTTCAACAGTAACATTTTTACAAAACCAAGCGTGTGCAAGATTGCAAACTGGTATTGGGTCTACTGCATTTAGTGTCCATCAAACAAAATTTTATCATCATTATCAACCAGGAAAAGGACAATTAATTTATAGTTCTTTTAACTTTTATGCACCGCAACAGAATGCAACTAAAAGAACTGGATATTTTGATGATAGAGATGGAATTTATTTTGAACAGGTTGGACTTAATACTTCTGATGGAATAAATCCTGGTATTGGGACAAACAATTGGGTAATTAGATCTTTTGTAAGTGGTATTGCAACGGAAACTAGAATCCCACAATCACAATGGAATAAAGATAAATGTGATGGAACAGGCACTTCTGGATTTAATTTAGACATTACAAAAACTCAACTTGCATTTATAGATTTTCAGTGGTTAGGTGTCGGTAGAGTTCGTTGTGGATTTGCTCACGATGGACAACTCATCACTGCACACGAATTCAATCATTCTAACTATCAAAGTACGGTTTATATTGCAAATCCAAACTTGCCAGTTCGTTGCGAACTGAGAAATACTGGTGTCGGTATTGGAGCGTCTTTTGATCAGATTTGTTCCTCTGTAATGTCAGAAGGTGGATATGTGGAAAGTGGTATTGACTTTGCTTACACAATGACTACTACAAGAACCACACCAACACCAGCAGGAACAGAACTTCCTTTGGTCGCCATTCGTCTCAAAAATATTTTCCAGGGATATCCAAATAGAATATCAGTTAAATTAAATAATCTTTCGTTATTCTGCGAAACAAACAGTATTGTTTATAAAGTTATAAAACTTCCAAGTTCTGCTTATTTGGGTAATGCAGGAACTTTAACTTGGACTTCTGCTTCTGCTAATAGTGGTGTTGAAGTTTGTGTGAATGCAACAACTTATGATAATGGTGATGTCTTTGCATCAGGTTATGTTCCTTCTGGATCATCACAAAACTCACTTTCACCAGTTGCTTCTGGATCATTAAGTCAGGCAAAGAAAAATATTATTGTTCAAAATATAAATTCCACAGATTCTGAAATTTATGTGCTTGTAGTAAGAACCATTACTACTACAGGTAATGCTGTTGCTTCTGTTGCTGCTGCTCTTCAGTGGAGAGAGATTTATTAATTTAATAAATAACTAAAAGTGTTGTATTTAAAATAATGGCTCATAGACCAGTTGGGGCAGGTTCCTCATTTACATTTACTGCAGGTGCTGCAACAACTTCATCTGCCTTTTCAGTACAATCTAGTGTTTTGAGAGTAGTTGCAGTTGGTGGTGCTGCCCACGTTGCAATTGGAGTTAATCCTACTGCAACCAATACTGATTACTATGTTCCTGCAGGCGATACTGTAACTTTAGGTTTAACTAAAGCATCAAATAGAGTTGTTGGAGTAACAACAGGAACAACAACTATTGTTACTGTTCCAGAAGGAACCCAAGTCCCATTTGGAATTGGTGACTATGTAACTCTAACAGTAACAGGTCAGTCATATTATAATTTTACACATCAACAAGTTTTATCAATTGATACTTCTGCTGGTGTTGGTGGTTATTACCAGACTAGAATGACCGTAAATTATAATTCAAGTGGAATTGCAACTGCATTCTCTGCAACAGATGCGTCTGTTGTTGTTTCAAATAAGATTTCTGCCTACGGAGTCGGATCGGGAACACTTTATTTCCAACAAGTACAAATCACAGGACAAGCATAATGAAACTTATTACCGAAGAAATCGAATCAGTAGAAGTTCTTACCGAAACGGTCAATGGTAAGAAGACTCTTTATATTCAAGGACCTTTCCTTCAAACAGAGACAACAAACCGCAACAATAGGCGTTATGGTCGTGTTGTAATGGAAAGAGAGGTAAAGCGTTATACTGAACAATATATTTGCAAAGGTCGCGCTCTTGGAGAACTTGGACACCCAGATGGACCAACTGTAAATCTTGACCGTGTTTCTCACAAAATTATTTCACTTGAGCAAAGAGGAAATGATTTTATTGGAAAGGCACAAATTCTTTCCACACCAATGGGAAAAATTGTAGAGTCACTTCTCAAAGATGGAGTTTGTTTGGGAGTTTCTTCTCGTGGTATTGGTTCTGTTAGGCAAAATCCTGCAGGTTATATGGAAGTTGGCGAAGACTTTATGCTTGCAACTGCTGCCGATATTGTTGCCGATCCTTCTGCTCCTGATGCGTTCGTTCAGGGAATTATGGAAGGAAAAGAATGGATATGGGATGGTGGAATGCTTCGCGAAAAAATGGCAGAACAAACTCAAAGGAGAATTAATACTCTCGTAGATGAAAAACTACTCGAAGAGTATAAGTTGAGCTTATTCAATGAATTTTTAAATTCATTGTAATTTATTAAATTATAAATAAATATAGTTTATAACGTAAGGTTAAACGGAGAGTTCAAATGTCTCGTGGAGATTTACAAGAAATGGAAGTAGGCACTAAACCATCCAAAACCGCTGTTAATGCTAATGCTAAAGCAGCGGATGCAATGCCAAGTCTATCTGGCGCAACACCAGGACAAACTGGCGGGTGGGAAGATCTTGGAGGTCCTGATCCTTCCAACTATCGTCCAGACGATGATTCAGCAAAACTGAAAACGCCCGGACAATCACTTAAGCAAGTTAAGGATGTCGTAAATAAAGGTGCTTCTGCAGCAGAAGCAATGAAAGGTGTTAAGGAAGATGAAGAGTTTGAGTATGATGAGGACGAAGAACTTCTAGAAGCTAAGCACGAAGAAGAAGACGACGAAGAAGAAGAGGAAGGCGGTAAGAAAAAGGGTAAAAAAGAAGAAGAAGACGAAGACGAAGACGAGGACGAAGAAGAAATGAAGGAAGAGTTTAACATCGATGAAGATGTTAATGCTCTTCTAGAAGGTGAAGATCTTTCTGAGGAATTCCAAGAGAAAGCACGCACCATCTTTGAAGCCGCTCTTCGCTCTAAGGTTTCTGAAATTCAAGAATCTCTTGAAGAGCAATATGCAGTTGCTCTTGCAGAAGAAGTTGAAGAAATTAAAACTGAACTTGCAGAGCGCGTAGACGCTTATCTTGAGTATGTTGCCGGCGAGTGGATGGAAGAAAATTCACTTGTCGTAGAGCAAGGTCTTAAAACTGAAATGACTGAATCATTCCTCCAAGGAATGAAGGGTCTTTTTGAAGAACATTATGTATCAATCCCTGAAGATAAATATGATGTGCTTGAGAGCATGGTAGAAAAACTTGATGAAATGGAGACAAAACTCAACGAGCAGATTGAGAAAAACGTTTCACTCAACAAGCGTCTCGCAGAGTCGGTTGCTGATGGAATCTTTGAACAGGTCGCTGATGGTCTTGCAGACACTCAGAAAGACAAGCTCGCTTCACTTGCCGAAAGTGTTGAGTTTGAAAGTGAAGAAGAATATCGTGAAAAACTGGAGACTTTAAAGGAATCATATTTTCCTTCAAGAGTAGTTTCTCCATCTGCAAGAACTGAAACTCTGTCTGAAGGTGTAGACAATTCGATGGAAGCAATTTCCGGACCAATGGCTGCTTATCTGAAGACTCTTTCAGCATTCCGCAAATAATTGAATTTAATATAATTCAAACACAAAAACAAACACTTAGTAAAAGGTAAAAAGCAAATGTTCCAATCCGAGCATCTGCAGGAAAAGTGGGCACCTCTTCTCAACTATGAGGGTCTTGATTCAATCAAAGATTCGCATCGTAAAGCGGTAACCGCAGTCCTGCTCGAAAACCAAGAAAGATTTTTAAGAGAAGAATCAGCATTCAGTACAGGTGGTATTACCAACCTGATGGAAGCACCAACAATGAGCACTGGTTCAGGTGCTAATGCTGGTTTTAGTGGTGGTGCCGCTGCTGGTGGCCCTACCGCAGGTTTCGATCCCGTACTGATCTCACTGATCCGTCGTTCGATGCCTAACCTGATCGCCTATGATATCGCAGGCGTTCAACCAATGAGCGGTCCTACTGGACTCATTTTCGCAATGCGTTCGCGTTATCAGAACCAGAGTGGTGCTGAGACCTTCTTCAACGAAGTAGATTCTGCATTCTCAGGTCAACCCGCTGGTCGCGATGACGCTAATGGATTTAGTGATACTGCTGCTGGTATGGGTACTACCGCACAAGGTGGAACCAATCCTTCAGTCCTAAATCCTGTAGGTACTGCTGCTTCGACTGGCTATAACGTTGGTCAGGGTATGCGTACCGACTCTGCAGAGAACCTTGATGGTACTGGTGCAGATGCTTTCAACCAGATGGCATTCTCAATCGAGAAAGTCACCGTTACTGCAAAGTCACGCGCACTGAAAGCTGAGTACTCACTTGAGCTTGCTCAAGACCTCAAGGCAATCCACGGTCTGAATGCTGAAGCGGAACTAGCAAATATTCTCTCAACTGAGATTCTTGCTGAAATCAACCGCGAAGTTATTCGTACCATCTATAAGGTTGCTGAGCAAGGTGCTGTACAAAACGTTGCAACTCCTGGTATCTTCGACCTCGACGTTGACTCCAACGGTCGTTGGTCTGTTGAGAAGTTCAAGGGTCTCCTCTTCCAAATCGAGCGTGATGCTAACGCAATCGCACAAAGAACTCGTCGTGGAAAGGGCAACATCATCCTATGCTCTGCTGACGTTGCTTCAGCACTGACCATGGCTGGTGTTCTTGACTATACCCCTGCACTGAACGCTAACCTCCAGGTAGACGACACCGGCAATACTTTTGCCGGTACTCTAATGGGCAAGTTCCGCGTTTACATCGATCCATATGCTGCTAACCTGACCTCTGCTAACGCAACCCCAGGCAACCAGTACTATGTTGTCGGTTATAAGGGTTCTTCACCTTATGACGCTGGACTCTTCTATTGTCCTTATGTTCCTCTCCAAATGGTTCGTGCCGTTGGTGAGAACAGCTTCCAGCCTAAGATCGGATTTAAGACCCGTTATGGAATGGTTGCAAACCCATTCGCTGAGGGTACTAATCAAGGTCTTGGTGGACTCAATGTTAACCAGAACCGCTACTATCGTAGAGTTGCGGTTAGAAACCTCATGTGAGTCTTTCTCACATATTTTCAGAGGTCCCAAATTGGGACCTTTTTTTTATCTAAATATTTAAAAAATGTCATGGTCGCCGGACAACCTGAAAATAGAAATTTTTTATCCCCAACAGGATTTAAATTTACCTTAAAAAGAACACCTAAGGTTGCATTTTTTTGCAACTCAGCAAATATTCCAGATTTAAATCTTGGTGTTGCAATCCAACCATCATATCTTAAAGATATTGATACTCCTGGAGATAAAATTGTTTTTGGCGATTTAAACTTAAGATTTCTTGTAGATGAGAATCTTGAGAATTATATGGAAATTCAAAACTGGATAAGAGGTTTGGGATATCCAGAAAGTCTAGAGCAAATTTATGATTTTCAGCAAACGGGATATATTACCCCAAAAATAGAAGCACAAAAGCAATTGGGTTTATACTCCGACGGAACTCTTCAGGTTTTAACAAGTTCATCAATACCAAACTTCCAAATCGTTTTTAAAGATTTATTTCCGTATTCTTTAGGAACTTTAGATTTTGATGCAACACAGACGGACATACAATACTTTACAGCAGACGTAAGTTTCAAGTATACTATTTATAATATAGTAGATCTTGGCGGCAATCCTTTATGAGTTTAGACCTTGATATGATTCAAAAGATGTGGGAGCAAGATTCTAAAATTGATATGGATAATCTTCACACAGAATCAACAAATATTCCAACTCTTCATGCAAAATATTTTGAATTATATAATACTATTTTTCTACTAAGAAAAAAAGCAGAGCAACAAAAAAGGAATATCAGACATGAAAGATATGAATATTATTCTGGCAAATCAGATCCAGAAGTATATGTAGAAAATCCCTTTCCCAAAAAGATTCGCGATAAGGATACAATGCAAAAGTATCTTGATGCAGACGAAAAACTTTCAACAGTTTGCTTGAAGATTGATTATTACGACACAATGCTTACTTATATTGAAAGTATTTTGAAGATGATTCAGAACAGAACGTTTCAGATCAAAAATGCTATTGAGTTTATGAGATTTAACGCTGGATTGGGGTAAATAAATACTCATAGCAATCATAATGTTATGAGTGACGTAATCATTGAAAAGAAGAATGAGATTTACATTAAACTACATTGCGAATCTCATATTTTATACGAACTTCAACCATATTTTACATTTGAAGTCGAATCTGCAAAATTTATGTCCCAGTATAGGAGCAGACACTGGGACGGCAAGATTCGTTTGTTAAGTACTCATACTGGAGAAATCTATGCTGGTTTGTTGGATAAAATTATCGACAAACTGAAACTGCATAACTACACGTATGAATTTAAAGAAAACAAATTTTATGGATTGCCTTTTGAAATAAATGAAGGCATTTCATATGAAGGTGTGAAAGATTATATGAAATCTATTTGTACTCATTCTCCACGAGAGTATCAAGTGGAGGGAGTATACGATGCTCTAAGACATAATAGAAAATTATTGATATCACCCACAGCCTCAGGTAAATCCTTAATGATTTACTCCCTTGTAAGGTATTACGTAGATAAAGGACAAAAAATTCTTTTAGTTGTTCCAACGACATCTCTTGTAGAGCAGATGTACAAGGATTTTGAAGATTATGGTTGGGATGCTGAGTCATATTGTCACAAGATTTATTCGGGTAGGGAAAAAACAAACGAACATTCTGTAACTATTACTACCTGGCAATCTATCTATAAACTTGAACGTTCGTTCTTTGAAGACTATAGAGTAGTTATAGGAGATGAGGCTCATCTTTTTAAAAGCAAATCTCTTATTGAGATTATGTCAAAACTTCATCATGCAAAATATCGTTTTGGATTCACAGGTACTCTTGATGGAACTCAAACTCACAAATGGGTTCTTGAAGGACTCTTTGGACCATCATATAAGGTAACAAGAACTTATGAGTTGATGCAACAAGGTCACATTTCCCAATTAGATATTCGTTGTCTTGTTCTCAAACACTCGCCACAAAAGTTTGAAACATATGAGGATGAAATTCAATATCTAATTTCACACGATCAAAGAAATAAATTTATAACTAATCTTTCTTTGGATTTAAAAGGAAATACTCTTGTTTTGTTTTCTCGCGTAGAAGCACACGGAGCAATCTTATATGAAAAGATAAATAATATCAAGCGAGGTGATCGTAAAGTATTTTTTATTCATGGTGGAGTTGATACTGAAGAAAGAGAATTAGTTAGAGAAATTACGGAAAGGGAAAACAACGCAATTATTGTTGCTTCCTATGGAACTTTTTCTACTGGTATCAATATTAAAAATCTCCATAATGTTATCTTCGCATCTCCAAGCAAATCACGTATTAGAAATCTACAATCAATTGGACGAGTCCTTAGAAAGGGAAAAAATAAAGTAAAAGCAGTGCTTTACGATATTTCTGATGATTGTACTCACAACTCAAGAAAAAATTATACTTTAAACCATTTAATAGAAAGAATCAAGATCTATAATGAAGAAAATTTTAACTATGAAATAATCACGGTACAACTAAAAAAATGATTGAGGAAGATTTTTACTGCACTCTCAAATTAAAAACAGGCGAAGAAGTCTTTGCTAAGGTAGCTGCATCTGAAGAGGAAGACAGGACGATATTAATAGTATCGAATCCAATTATCGTAAATGAGATAAAAGGTAGAACTGGTGTAGTTGGTTATAAAATAGAACCTTGGCTAAAAACAACCACAGAGGACATGTTTATTATAAACTTAGAAGACGTTCTTACCCTATCTGAGTCTTCAGATATTGAAATGATTATGATGTATCAGACTTATATACGTCAATCTACGAAGGATGGAACAAATCAATCAAAGATTAATCGTAGAATGGGATATATTGCCAATGTCAATGATGCCAAAGAGATCTTAGAGAAGATCTTTAAGAGTAGCTAAGCCTTGACCTTCAAACCCAACAAAGGTATTCTATCGAAGTTTAGATACCTTGTCAAGTATTTGCATAAGTGCTATAATTCATACATATTATGAGTTAACTTAATGATAACCACAGCAGTTATGACCAAGAGAAAAAGGTCAGAGCATTACGTCAATAATAAAGAGTTTCTTGCTGCACTGATTAAATACCGTGAAGATAAAGAGATTGCGGTATTGCAGAACAAACCAAAACCTCCCATCCCACGCTATATTGGAGAGTGTTTTCTGAAGATTGCTAATCACTTATCGTTTAAACCAAACTTCGTAAACTACATGTTTAAGGAAGATATGATTTCTGATGGTATTGAAAATTGTGTTCAATATATTCATAACTTCAATCCTGAGAAGTCACAAAACCCTTTTGCATACTTCACTCAAATCATTCATTACGCTTTCCTCCGCAGAATCCAAAGAGAGAAGCGTCAATTGGAAATCAAAAACAAAATCCTTGAGCGTTCTGGGTACTCTGAAGTGTTTGCAGATGATAATTCAGTTGACGGTGGCAATTATTCCGATTATAATTCTATTAAGGACGGAGTTCATAGTAAGTTGAGGTATTAGTGTCTGGTAAGAAAGAAACAATACCTTGGAATAAAGGTAAAAAAGGTTTACAGAAACACTCTCAAGAAACAAGAGAAAAAATGAGCGAAAACAATATTGGAAAGAATAATCCAATGTTTGGTGTAGAACCTTGGAATAAGGGAAAGAAAATTGGACCAAGAAGTGAAGAGACAAAAATAAAAATGTCTCAAACATGTAAAGAAAAAAGAGGGTATGATATATCCGAGTTCAGAAAGTTTAGAGGAAAAGTTAATTATCTTACAGAACAAATATATAATGAAAATAAAGATATTATAAATCCAGATGATCTACCAAGATCTTTAGCAGGAGTAAATGGTGGATATCAAATAGATCATATTCAATCCGTAAAGGAATGTTTTGATAAAGGAATATCTGCAGAATATTGTAGTAGAATAGAAAATCTTCAAATGCTTCCTTGGCAGGAAAATCGAAAAAAATGGAAATAGCAATAATCACCGACACTCATTTCGGATGTCGTAAAAACTCTAAACTCTTTCATGATTACTTTGAGAGATTTTATAAAGAAGTATTCTTTCCTACTTTAGATAAGAGAAAAATCAAACATGTAATACACATGGGAGATTGTTTTGATAGTAGAAAGGGAATTGATTTTGCTGCTCTATCTTGGTCCAAACGAGTATTTTTTAATGAACTTTTGAAAAGAAACATTGAAGTTCATTTAATTGCGGGCAATCATGATTGTTATTATAAAAATACTAACCAAGTTAATGCATCAGATTTGCTTCTGAATGAATATGAAAATATAAAAGTTTATTCAAAACCAACAGAAACTACAATAGCAGGGTTAAATGTTTTGTTATGTCCTTGGATTAATCAAGAAAATGAAAAAGAAACTCTCAAACTTATTGAAAATACGTCTTGCAAGTGTACGCTGGGGCATTTTGAACTCCAAGGATTTAGAGTTAATAAACAAATCGTCATGGAGCATGGTTTGGAGGGCAAACTATTTGGTAAGTTCACCAGGGTCTACTCGGGACACTATCACACTAGATCGAATGATGGAACAGTTTTCTATCTAGGAAATCCATATGAGATTTATTGGACTGATGTAGGTGATACTCGTGGTTTCTCGATTTTTGACACTGAAACAATAACTCATGAGTATGTAAATAACCCTTACAAAATGTTCTATAATATTTACTATGAAGATACCAATCATCAAACTTTTGATGCTCGCGAGTATGAGAATAAAATTGTAAAAATTGTTGTTCGAAAGAAAACCGATACCAAAAAGTTTGAAAAGTTTGTTGACAAACTCTATGCTTCAAATATTGCAGAACTCAAGATTATTGAAAACTTTGATATTCAGGAACCTCAAAACTTTGAAGCATTTGAAAGTGAGGATACTATTTCTATCTTGAATAGATATATTGAGGAGGCAGAAATTAATCTTGATAAATCTATTATTCAAAAGATGATGCAAGAAATATATCAAGAAGCTTGCGAACTAGTTTAAATGTTTATTCTAACAATCAATGGTAGAGAAACTGAAGGTGCTTATTCTGTAGTTGATGATGAAGGCGAACATATTCTATATCTCTTTCAAGAAGAAGATGATGCGACTCGATATGCTATGATGTTAGAAGAAGATGGATATCCAGAAATGCATGTAATTGAAATTGAAGATGAAGTAATGATAAAAACCTGCGACTTGCATGGTTATCAATATACAATTATTACACCTGATGATATTGTAATTCCACCAGATACTGATTATGATTTTATTTAAAAAAATAAGATTTAAAAACTTTCTTTCTACTGGAAATCAATATACAGAAATTGATTTTACTAAAAGTAGTACCAATTTGATTGTTGGCAATAACGGCGCTGGGAAAAGCACTCTTTTAGATGCTTTATGCTTTTCATTGTATGGGCGTGGGTTTAGGAAGATTAATAAACCACAACTTATCAATTCGGTAAATGAGAAGGATTGTAGGGTTGAGGTTGAATTTTCTATTGGAAATATTGAATGGAAAATCGTAAGAGGAATTAAACCGTCTATATTTGAAGTTTATAGAAATGGTTCTGTATTAGATCAATCTGCTGCTGCATTGGATCAGCAAAAATGGCTGGAGCAGAATGTGATTAAAATGAATTATAAAAGTTTTACTCAAATCGTAATTTTAGGTTCAAGTACTTTTGTTCCTTTTATGCAACTTTCTACTACTCATCGTAGAGAAGTGATTGAAGATTTGCTTGATATTAAAATTTTTTCTTCGATGAATATGGTAATCAAGGAGAAGATTCGTCAGTCAAAAGAAGAAATTAAAGTTCTTGGCCTAAAGAAAGAATCCCTTCTTGATAAAGTTAAGATGCAGCAGAGTTTTATTGAAGAACTTGAAAATAGGGGGAAGAAAGATATTGATAATAATAATCGTAAAATTTCCGATTTGGATAAAGAAATCGAACATCATTTAAACGAAAATACTTGTCTAGAGGAACCTCTTAGGGAATATATTAAAGAACAGGATAATCTAATAGGATATGCAGATAAACTTCGTAAGTTGGGAAACTTGAAAGGTAAGATCTCGCAAAAAGTATCTACCATTACTAAAGAACACAAATTTTTTACAGAGAATACTGTTTGCCCTACTTGTACACAGTCAATTGAAGAGACCTTTAGAATAAATAGAATTACTGACGCTCAAAATAAAGCAAAGGAGTTGCAATCTGGTTATAAAGAACTAGAGGAGGCAATTAAAGAGGAAGAGGAGCGAGAGCGTCAATTCAACGCTCTATCGAAGGAGATTTCAAAACTAACGAATGGCATTTCTCAAAACAATATTAAGATTAACGGATTACAAAAGCAAATCCGAAATCTTGAACATGAAATTCAAGTTCTTACCGAGAACCTTGCAAACAGAAATACTGAACATGGAAAGTTAGAATCCTTCAAAGACAATCTAAAAACTACATACGACGACCTCGCTTCTAAAAAAGACACAATCAACTATTACGATTTTTCATATAGTTTGCTTAAAGACGGTGGAGTAAAATCCAAAATCATTAAGAAGTATCTACCGCTGATAAATCAGCAAGTTAACCGTTATCTTCAGATGATGGATTTCTATATTAACTTCACTCTTGATGAGGAGTTTAACGAAACCGTCCAGTCGCCAATTCACGAAGATTTTTCTTATGCTTCTTTTAGTGAAGGAGAAAAAATGAGAATTGACCTCGCACTACTCTTTACTTGGAGAGAAGTTGCAAGAATGAAAAACTCAGTCAACACCAACCTTCTTATTATGGATGAAGTGTTTGATAGTTCTCTTGATGGATTTGGAACTGAAGAATTTTTGAAAATCATTCGTTATGTTATTAAAGATGCAAATATTTTTGTCATTTCTCACAAGACGGGACTAGAAGATAGATTCGAGAGTGTTATTAAATTTGAAAAAGTAAAAGGATTTAGTAGGATCGTTGTATGATTGGAATCGTTGGAAATGGTTTTGTTGGCAATGCAGTGTATCAAAATCTAAGGGATAAAGTTTCCTGTAAAGTCTTTGATGTAGATAAAAATAAATCTCTTAATACTTTAGAAGAAGTATTGCGACAAAAATTTATTTTTGTTTGCTTACCTACTCCTATGAGGTCAACTGGAGAGTGTGACACTTTCATTCTAGAAAAGTTTTTTTCAAATCTCCCTTCCTTCATTGAAGGGACATTTGTTATTAAATCTACAGTTCCTATCGGCACAACAAAGAAGTTTGCACAAAAATATAATGTTATTCACAATCCAGAATTTCTTACTGCGCGAAATGCCGTAGAGGATTTTAGAAATTCTGAAAGAAATGTGGTTGGCGGAAATCGAAATCTATGTAATCAATTCGTCGAATTCTTTAGTGAAATTTTTCCAACGATTCCGAGTGTAATCACTACTTCTGACGAAAGTGAGGCAATAAAATATTTTGCAAATAGTTTTCTTGCCTGCAAAGTTGCATACTTCAATAAAATGTATGACCTTTGTCAATCAGTTGGAATGAATTATGAAACTGTCTGTTCAGGTGTAACCTCAGACAGTAGAATTGGAACATCACATACTCAAGTTCCTGGTATTGATAATGATCGTGGTTTTGGTGGAACTTGTTTCCCCAAAGATTTAAATTCTCTTATAAATCAGATGGAGGCGCACGGTATCGACGCTGGTATGCTAAAATCTGTATGGTCTTACAATCAGCAAATTCGCACGGTCATCGATTGGTCCGTAACCTAAAATGAACACTCCAAATTGGCAGCATCATTCTAAGAAACAACAAAAACGAAAATTAAAACCGCAAGCACTTCGACAAGCAAAAGCGCGAAGGCAAGCATTCAAGAAGCGTCTTAATTCTATAGACGCTTCTTTTTTTATAAATAACTAAAAAAGTATTTGTAACAAATGGAACCAAAAGAATTAGTTGGACTTTATGAAGCCTATCAACAGGTTTATGAACCTCAAGAACTGACCGAGGAAGTAGAAATTGCTACTGAATATTTCTATGAAATGGGTTTAAATGAGAATGGAATTGATATTCTTATTGAAGAACTTGGAGAAGAAGAATTTGTTAATTGGGTATATGATATTTCTGAAGAATATACTCTGAGTGAGGCGAGAGCAGGTGGAGTAAGAGTAGAACCAGTAACAAAAACTGGCAAGTCAATTGGATCTCTGAAAGGTGGTGCTAGAACTTCTGCTATTAGATCTAGACAAAAAGAAAAGGCAGCAAGAAAGGAAGCAGAAACATCTGCATCAGCAGCAAAACCATCAGGAATGGCCGCTGCTCTTAGAAGTCAAGCAGCATATTCTGCTACTCAAAAACAAACACCTACTAAGAAACAAACATCATCTCCGCAGCAAACTAAAAAAGGCATTGGTGGATTGATTGGATCTATTGTACAAAGAGCAAAACAAGATACTGAACTTCTTGGTAAATCAATTCAGACTGCAAGAGATGTTGCATCACGTAGAGGTGCTGAAGTTGCGGCGGGTTATGGTGCATTAAGAGCAAAAGGCAGAGAAGCAGAAAAATCTGCAGCAGCAACCAGAGCAAGAAGAGTTGCAACTGTTGCAACTGGTAGAGCAGCACAGGCAGCTGGAAGAACTGCTATTAAGGCAGCGGGCGCTGCAGGTGCTGCTGCAGGATCTGGAGTTACTGCCAGAAGAGGGGGAGCAACGCCAGCCCAAACTGCTGGTAGAGTTGCGGGAACTTTTGTTCGCAAAATGACTAGAGAAGAATATAATTATATTCTTGAGCATCTTCTTGATGAGGGGTATGCAAATAGCATTGAAAATGCCGAAAAGATTGTAATGAACATGAGTGAAGAGTGGAGAAATTCTATTCTTGAAGATTGAGTCCACTTTTTTAACTGTCCACTTGGAGGTCTTCGGACCTCCTTTTTTTGTATAATTGATTTGTAATAAAAAAATCTTATGGCAGTCTCTCACGAAATCAAATCCCAACTTGCTAAATTACTTGCTACTGAAGATCTTGTAGTTGAGCATAAGAAAGTATCCACTGCTTGCTTCAATGTCCATACTCGCGTTCTGACTCTTCCTCTCTGGGAAAAGGCAAGCAACCTTGTCTATGACCTTCTGGTGGGTCATGAAGTGGGTCATGCTCTCTTCACTCCTGATGAAGACTGGACTGAGACCACAAAGGTTCCTCAGCAATTTGTGAATGTAGTTGAGGATGCCCGTATTGAGAAACTGATGAAGCGCAAGTATGCTGGACTTGCTAAGACTTTCTTCAATGGTTATAAAGAACTGAACGAAGAAGATTTCTTCCAACTTGGGGATGAAGATATTTCTACTTTTAATCTTGCAGATCGTGCAAACCTTTACTTTAAGATTGGTAATTTTATCACTCTTGATTTCAATTCAGAGGAACAAGAAATTATCAATCTGATTGGCGCGTGCGAAAGTTTTGCAGATACTCTGATTGCTGCAGATGAACTTTATAAGTACTGTAAAAAAGAAAAGGAACAGCAGCAGAAAGTTGCTAATTTTGATTCTCATGAAACTCAAGGAAACTCTCAGTCTCCTTCAAATGAAATTGTAGAAAGTAATAATTCATCATCTGATCAGGAAGGAAATCCTAATAATTCTCAACCAGAAAATGAACAGGGTGATGGTGGAACTTCTCAAGGTGAAGAAACTCCTACTAAATCTTCTGGAGAAAAGGATGATACTGAAATTCGCACCGCAAATGCTTTAGAAGAAAAAATTAAAGATCTTGTTAATAACGATGGGCATGAAAATGTTTATGTTGAAGTTCCTAAAGTTAATTTGAATACTATCATTGGAAAAAATGTAGATATTCATAAAGAAATTGATATGTTTTTTGGTGAACAGCAAAAAAAATACCAAACATCTTCAAATTCGACATTAAATATTTTTGAAAGTGTAGATATTGAGTTCAGGAAGTTCAAATCTTCTGCTCAGAAAGAAGTCAATTATCTGGTAAAAGAATTTGAGTGTCGCAAGGCAGCAGATCAGTATGCTCGCGCATCAACTGCTCGCACTGGTGTTCTTGATACAACTCGTCTTCATACTTACAAATACAATGAGGATCTTTTTAAGAAAGTCTCTGTGATTCCTGATGGTAAGAATCATGGTCTGGTATTTGTTCTGGACTGGAGTGGTTCTATGTGTGATGTGATGCTTGATACTTGCAAGCAACTCTTCAACCTCGTTTGGTTCTGTAAGAAAGTATCTATTCCTTTTGAGGTCTATGCTTTCACTAATGAGTGGCGTCGTGGTGAATATGATTATGAAAACGATCGGTATCTTGCTGCCGATCGTACTCCACACTACGAAAAGAAAGAGGGTCTTTTTATTATTGACGAAACATTCTCTATGATGAATATTCTTACTAGCAAAGTTTCTGGTAGCATACTTGAGCATCAAATGCTTAACATTTGGCGTCTTGCTTATTGTTTTGGTAGGACTTATAGTTCTCCTTATACTTACTCCAATCGTCTTGGACTTTCTGGAACTCCTTTGAATGAAGCACTCATTACTCTTCATCAAATTCTTCCTAAGTTTCAGAAAGAAAACAAACTTCAAAAAGTTCAGTGTATTGTTCTGACTGATGGTGAAGCAAATCAACTCGTTCATCATAAAGAAGTCAAACGCCAGTGGGAAAAGAATCCATTCCTTGGAACTGGATACATTAATCCAATGAACACATTTCTTCGCGATCGTAAGTTGGGAACTACCTATAAAATTGGATATGGGTATCATGAATTTACTGATGTTCTTCTCAGGAATCTGAAGGATAAATTTTCTTCTATGAACTTTATTGGTATTCGTGTACTTGAAAGTCGCAACTTTAGTCGGTTTGTTCAAATGTATCATTCACAACTTGACAAACAGTATGAAAAAATTCAAAGTGATTGGAAAAAAGTGAAGAGTTTTACTATCACAAAGTCTGGTTATGATGCGTACTTTGGAATGTCTGCGACAGCACTATCTCAGGATACTGAGTTTGAAGTTGCTGAAGATGCAACCAAGTCTCAAATCAAATCCGCATTTGTAAAGTCTCTTAAGACTAAAAAACTAAATAAAAGGGTATTAGGAGAATTTATCTCTTTAGTTGCATGAGAACATACAGAGAGTTCATTGATGAAGCTGGTGATTGGTGGCATCCAGACCCCCAAAAAGACGCCGCTATTAGTGGTGCAGCAAACAAAATGAGAGCCCGTGAAAACCGTGGTCAAGATACCTCAGCGCAAACAAAACCAGATTATAGTAATCGTCTAAAACCTGGTGAGACTTACATGCAATTTGCTAAGCGTAAAGGTAAAGTTACTGTTCCATCAACAAAACCATCAATTAAAGATAGGATAAAAAGTAAACTTGGTAGTGTAATTGATAAAGTTGCTGGTATCAAATAAGCAAAGCACTGAGGACAGTTTGGAAACTGTCTATGGGGTCCTAAACGGACCCCTTTTTGTTCTATAATGACTGAGTTGAAACAAAGCAAACGAATGGCACTCTCCTCTGACTACATCCGCACTTCCCTTCAGAACCTATATGGAAACACCATCACCGGTGCTGATATTCGTGCCTGGTGTAATCTGAACGATGCTAACTATCAAACTGTAACTAAGAAACTTGATCAATTCAAAGTTGGTCGTGGTAAATGGAATCTTGAAGTGACTCAACAAAAAGTAGAAGAAATCGAACGTACTTTCCAAGCACCGTCTGTGGTTCCCCCTGTAGAGCAAAATCTTATCCCTGATAAAGATGATACCTTCGTCAAGTTTGGTAATTTTGGCGATATTTACAAAATTATCAAGTCCCATCTTTTTTACCCTACGTTCATTACGGGTCTGTCGGGTAATGGCAAAACGTTTTCTGTTGAGCAAGCGTGTGCTCAACTTAAGCGCGAATTGATTCGCGTAAACATTACAATCGAAACTGATGAGGATGATTTGATTGGTGGTTTTCGCCTTGTTAATGGTAACACTGCTTGGCACAATGGTCCTGTTATTGAGGCACTGGAGCGAGGAGCAATCCTTCTTCTTGATGAGATTGACCTTGCTTCTAACAAGATTCTGTGCCTTCAATCTATCCTTGAAGGAAAAGGTGTCTTCCTGAAAAAGATTGGTCGTTGGGTGAAACCTTCTGCTGGTTTCAACGTGATTGCCACTGCCAACACCAAAGGTAAGGGTTCTGATGATGGTCGCTTCATTGGCACCAACGTGCTCAATGAGGCATTCCTAGAACGCTTCCCCGTGACCTTTGAGCAGTCTTATCCTGCCCCTGCTACGGAGCAGAAGATCCTGGAAGGCATCGCTCTGGACCTTGGCGTGGAAGAACGTGACTTCTGCAAGCGTCTGGTGGATTGGGCAGACATCATTCGCAAGACCTTCTACGATGGTGGTATTGAAGAAATCATCAGTACACGCCGTCTGGTCCACATCATTCGTGCCTATAGCATCTTCCAAGATAAGGCAAAGGCAATTCAAGTGTGTGTGAATCGTTTTGATGACGAAACCAAGCAAGCATTCCTTGAACTGTATGACAAGGTGGATGCTGACTTTAAAATGCCTGAAGGCGAGTATGTAACTTACGACCTTGACCAACTACCTCAATCCTGATAGAATGTGAGGAGATAAAACTATCTCCTCTTTTTATTATGGATGAGCATCCTTATTCAATTAATGATTTTGAAATTATGCCTGACTTGGCTAAGTATGAGTTTTCTATTAACTCTAATGATACCATTGACATTAAAAAACAACCGTTGATTATGAACGAATCTACTAATAACTTCTGGAAATATAATGAGGATAAAATTCTAAAACAACTTGAAGAATATATTAAAGGTACATATCGACAGCATTATGTTGACCGAACTGGTGGTGGTAATGAACAAACTCTTGATAAAATCAAACACAATCGTCGTGAAGGATTTTGTGCTGGTAATGTAACCAAGTACATTGATCGTTATGATACAAAAGGAACTCCCCGAGCAGACCTTTTTAAAGTTCTTCACTATACTATTCTTCTGATTAACCATCTCAACCTTATTGAAAACAATTGATTATGAAACTCTCCGATAAAACCCTGACCTTGCTGAAAAACTTTTCTTCCATTAATCAATCAATTTTGTTTAAGGAAGGTAGTTCGCTACGGACAATTAGCGTTATGAAAAACATTCTTGCTGAGGCAACGATTGAAGAAGAATTGCCTAAGGATTTTGGCATCTATGATCTGAACCAGTTTTTGAATGGACTTAATCTTCATCAGAATGCAGATCTTGATTTTCAAAATGAAGGTTATGTTGTAATTAAGGAAGGAAAATCACGATCCAAGTATTTTTTTGCAGATCCAAATGTAATTATTATTCCTCCAGACAAGTCCATCTCTCTTCCTTCTGAGGATGTTTGTTTCATTCTAGATACTAAAGAATTGGATAAACTCCTTAAAGCTTCTGTAGTTTATCAACTTCCCGATCTGTCTGTTGTTGGTGAAGCAGGTGTAGTGAAACTGGTTGTTCGTGATAAAAAGAACGATACATCCAACGACTTCTCTGTTGTCGTTGGTGAGACTGATGAAGTATTCACCTTTAATTTTAAAGTGGAAAATCTTAAAATTTTGCCAGGAACTTACGAAGTAGTTATCTCTCAGAAACTTCTTTCTAGGTTTAAGAATACTGGTTTTGATGTTACATACTATGTCGCGTTGGAACCTGACAGTACCTTTGGGTAATTGTCATTTGAGAAAGTTCTTATTGATAAATAATATTAGTTAGAACTTTCTCAAATGTATTGTTTAGAATGTAACTCTCCTCTTAAAAAAAGACAAACAAAATTTTGTTCTCGCAAATGTATGAATGTTTATAATGCTCGTATATTTAAAGAGCAACATAAAGAAGATAATCCAGAAAAGTGGAGAGTTTGTGATGTATGTAATGAAGAAAAAAACATATGGCAATTTTCTTTATTAGACAAAACAAGAAAGACAACAACAGAAAGAAAAACAATTTGTAAAAATTGCTCTGCTGCACTTAATGAAAAAGAAAGAAGAAATAGAGATTGGAAATATAATGCTTGCAAAGTTTTATTGAGTAATGCAAAACAAAGAGCAAAAAAATCAAACATAGAGTTTAATCTCACAAAAGATGATATTAATATTCCAGATACTTGCCCAGTATTTGGATTTCCCCTAAAAAGAGAAGAAAGAGAAACTTGGATGTATGCTCCAAGTATTGATAGAATTGACAATACAAAAGGATATATTAAAGAAAATATTATTATCGTCAGTAGAAGAGCAAACATCCTAAAAAAGGATGCTACAATTGAAGAGTTGAGAAAACTTGCAGATTATTATGAACATTTTTGTGACGCATAAATTTCCGGCAGAAAGTGCAATAGTACTTCCGGACAAATTAATAGTGAAGATGCCTGTTGAAGCTTGTCAGATGCTTTCTATCGTGGCATCAGAGAAGTGGGGGCATGGATACGGAACTCTCCCTAAGGCAGACGGAACCCCCTATAAGACCGAAAAAGGAGCATTCCGCAATCATCCCTGCACCAAGTGGGCACTGGAGAGTATCCACAATGCCTACTGGTTAATCAAGTGGGGATTGAACTTGTCCGATGAATACTGCCTGCGGTATAATAAAACTCACTCCTGCTATAAGACCCTTGTGGATGCATACTATTTGTTCCCCAAGGGCAAGATTACAGACGTGACACCATTTGCTCGTGCTATGCCTGAGGAATGGAAATATGACGACACTATTGATACATTTGAAGCATACAAGAAATATATCGCATCCAAACCTTGGGTTGCATCTAATTATCTTCGTATGCCGTCAAGGCGTCCAGAATGGGTATGAAATGCAAAAAAGGTGATTTCTTCCTTGACAAAAATACGTATACTGTGTATATTTTTGATGGGAATGAATGGTGGGAAGTTGTCCCAGATTCTTATTTGAAAAAACTGATTGGACTTAATGATGACAAGTGAATTTCTTTATGTGGAAAAGTATCGTCCTCAAGTAATCGAGGATTGTATTCTTCCTGATGATACTAAAAAAACCTTTAAGGAGTTTGTGGAGAAGGGTGAGATTCCAAATCTCCTTCTTGCTGGACCTCCTGGAATTGGTAAAACCACAATTGCAAAGGCACTGTGTAATGAATTGGGGGCAGATTATTATGTCATCAACGGATCCGACGAAGGACGTTTCCTGGATACTGTACGAAACCAGGCAAAGAACTTCGCTTCGACCGTCTCACTTACAGGATCTTCTAAACACAAAGTCATCATCATCGACGAAGCAGACAATACCGGTAATGATGTTCAACTCCTACTACGTGCGAATATTGAGGCATTTTATAACAACTGCCGCTTCATCTTCACCTGTAACTACAAGAACAAGATTATTGAACCTCTTCACTCTCGATGCGCAGTTATCGATTTCACAATCAAAGGGAAGCAAAGAGTTCAACTTGCAGGAAGTTTCTTTCAACGACTTCAAACAATCTTGGATGCGGAAAAGATTGAATACGATCAAAAAGTCGTTGCGGAACTTGTTACAAAACACTTCCCGGATTTTCGTAGGGTTCTAAACGAGATTCAACGATACTCTACTGGTGGTAAAATTGATTCTGGTATTCTTGCATCCTTCTCTGACGTTTCTGTAAATGAACTCATCAAGAACCTTAAAGACAAGAACTTTACAGAGGTTCGTAAGTGGGTGGTCTCCAACCTGGATAACGATGCTAGTAACCTACTTCGCAGGATTTATGACGCCTCTTTTGATAACCTTTCACCCCAATCTATCCCTGCTGCCGTTCTTATTATTGCTAAGTATCAATATCAATGTGCGTTCGTTGCTGATCAAGAAATAAATCTTCTTGCTGCTCTTACTGAAATTATGGTAGAGTGTTCTTTTATTTAAAGTTTGTATTTTATTTTTGATTTTTTTATTATTATGATTGACATTGAACAAATTAATCTCAAAGAATTTTTTGGTTGTGTTGAGGCGACTAATACTCCTCAAATGAAATCAAATGCATTTAAAACATTTCGCACGTACTTGCAAGAGAAATCATTTGCTAAATGGTCTAACGGACAATTACAATATGTGGGAGATTATGAGGACGGCAGAGACTTCGTTGGTAGTGATGGAACTTTTTATGAAATGAAAGGTTCTTTAGGGATCTTCAATAAAAATGGGTCGTGTAAAAGGGTAGTCCTTATTAATAAAAGACCTGGAAAGAATAAAAAACAATTGGCAAAAGAGGATATTAAAAAAACATTTGACTATATGCTATTGGTTGACACTAAAAAAATGTCGATAGCATACACGACATGGGAAACGGTTTATTCTAGGGCAGAGTGTGATGGTGCAGGAGCAACATTTAAGTTGGAACCAGGTGATTATGAATTTTTGGCAAGAGATATTGTTCCTCTAACTAAAAAAATAACATCAACAGAATTGTTGAGTTCAATGGAAGAAATTTTATAATATGTTATCTCAAGAGCAAGCAATTTGGGCAGCAGATCAATTTATTGATTATTATTCAAAATTTAATAGAATTGATGACTATTTGAGATTTGTAAAAAGTAGTAGAATTCAAGATTCGTCTGGAAAATTATTTGGTTCAGAAGATGAAATATTTTGTAATTTCAATCTTCATCCGAATGATATGAAATTTTCTATTCATATTGTAGATACTTCTCCAAAACCAAAAACAAAATATAATCAAGAATTATATTCTAATATTTTGAATGAAACCGCTTCAAATCCTATTGAAGAAGCAATTCCCGGAAGAACAATTAAATGGATAGTTACTGAGGACACTACAAATAAAATTATAGGGGTTATTAGATTTGGTTCACCAACCATTAACTCTAAACCAAGAAATGATTACTTTGGCGAAGTTCTTCCTTTGTCAAAGATTAATAATGAGTTTGTGATGGGATTTAATATTGTCCCAGTACAACCATTTGGGTATAACTATCTTGGTGGAAAACTTTTAGCATTATTGGCATCCTCTAATGAACTCAAACGACAATTTGATGCGAAGTATGAAACTGATCTTCATTACTTTGAAACAACTTCATTATACGGTACGACAAAAGGAGTATCCATGTATGATGGTCTTAAACCTTATCTTAGACACATAGGAGATACTGAAAGTAATTTTCTTCCATTATTTCATGATGATTATTTTCGTGAAATGTTCTGGTGGTTTAATAATAATGCCAATGGCGGAGAAAGATTAATCTCAGCAGATAAGTCTTCAAAAAAACTTAAAATTCAAACTAAGATGATTTCAATCATCACAAAGTCACTTAAAGATACTTCAAAACTGCTTGAGTTTAAAAAATGTATTGAACATGCTAAGTCTCTAACCGAAAAGAAAAGGTATTATATTTCTAAATTTGGATATGAACCTGATGAAGTGATTAAATGGTGGAAATCTAAAGCAACACGAAGATATGAAAAGTTACTTCAAGATAACAAACTTAGGACTGAACTTGAATTATGGAAACCTGGAGTTGATTTGGAGATTATTCGATGAGTATTGAACTTAAAGATTGGTTGAACTCAATAAATTTTTCAAAAGAAAATTTAATTGAGGATTCTAGTAGTATTAAAGACTATTCTCCGTACGTTATTAATCGTTGTTTGTCGGGTGAAATTGATTGTGTTCTCTTCGCCAATGAAATGAACTTAAATCACCACCTGGACAAAGATATGCAATATTCTTTTTTTCTAAATACTATAAGAAAAAGGAAGAGATATTCTCCCTGGCTCCGTAAAGATAAAATTAAAGACTTAGAGTGTGTGAAACGTTATTATGGATATAGTAACGAAAAGGCATCTCAAGCATTGAAAATTTTGTCAAAAGAGCAAATCGACTTTATTAAACAAAGACTTGAAATTGGCGGAACAAAATGACAATTCAAACAATTGAACCACAGGTAAATTGGTCTCAAGACCAAATGGTTGAAGTTATCCTAAACGAACCAGATGATTTTCTAAAAGTAAGGGAAACTTTAACTCGTATTGGGGTTGCATCCAGGAAAGAGAAAAAACTCTATCAATCTTGCCACATCTTACACAAGCAAGGTAGATATTACATTGTTCATTTTAAGGAGTTGTTTGCTCTTGATGGTAAGCACGCCAACTTGACCGTGAATGATGTTCAACGACGTAATCGCATTGTTCGCCTTCTTGCAGACTGGGGACTTATTACGGTTCTAAATCAAGATAAAGTATCTGATATTGCTCCTTTGAATCAAATCAAAGTTCTTGCTTATAAGGATAAGGGAGACTGGATTCTTGAACAAAAGTATAACATTGGTAAAAAAGGAAAAGCAGTAGAAACCGAATAAATAAGTATGGGACCTTTCGTGCGGTCTCTACAAAAGTCGGAACACCCTAAAGAGAAGTTCGGTTTTTACCGTTCTTCTCTTTTTCGTTTCTTGTATTTTATAAGTATATGAAAAACATCTTAAAAACAATGTAGTAGAAACCACACTTTAAAAATAATACAAACTATTATAAATTATTAATGATCGCCTTATTGGGATCGCACAAACAAACTCGCTTTTAAAGGAGCTACTATAATGACTAATCTGATGAAGTATCAGGCTGCGGATCTTCCTGCTTTGCTGGAAAGAATTAATCGCAATACGATTGGTATGGATGAATACTTTGATCGTATTTTTAAAATTCACGAAACAACTTCTAACTATCCGCCATATAATCTTGTTCAAGTAAGCAACGTAGAATCTCGTCTTGAACTTGCACTTGCCGGATTTAAAAAGAAAGAAGTTTATGTCTACACGCAAGATGGTAAACTTTTTGTTGAGGGTCAAAAAGAAGATAAAGAAACGGAGTCCAATTATATCCACAAGGGTTTGGCACAACGGAGTTTTAAGAGAGTGTGGACACTTGCGGATGATACAGAAGTCGCAGATGTATCATTTGAAGACGGACTACTCTCTATCAACTTGAAGAAAATTGTTCCTGATCACCACAAACGTAAAGATTATCTATAAATATATTTGAATATCGTCGGCGCAGAGGAGCACCTGGCAAAATCCAGGTTGACTCCTCCTTTTTTTATTGCTAGAATAGTAAGAGGTATGGAGTACAAATGACAGTAAAACTTTTGCTTTTAAAGTCTGGTGAAGACCTTATTGCAGACATAAAAGAGATGGTAGTTGGTGAAGAGGAAAATGTAAGGGTTGTTGGATATTTTCTCCACAAACCTTGCGTTGTTAAGATGACCCCTCCATCTAATGTTCCAGAAGAATTCAAAGAAGAAATTGACCCACAGAAAGCATCTTTTCAGGTAACTCTTTTCCCGTGGATGCCTTTGTCCAAAGACAATACTATTCCAATTTCTACTGATTGGGTTGTTACTATGGTAACTCCAAGCGACAAACTAAATGACATGTATACTGAGGATGTAATGAACTATGGAAAAGACAATCAAAGTTTTGGCACTGACCAACAATCTAATTCTAATAACCAAAATTGAAGAAGTTGGTGCTGATATTGGAGAACCAGATTGTAAACTCATATCACCATTTGTTGTAAAAAGTGATAAAACTTTAGAACCATTTCTTTGTGGATATACAAAAGAAAAAACTTTTATGATGAGTTCGGAAAAGATTCTTACTCTTGTGGATCCAACACCAACTCTACTTGAAAAATATGAAGACTTGATTAAAGAATGATGCAACGCTTTTATACTAATGTTCAATTGATTGGAAACCAAATTCTTGTTCGTGGAGTTGAAAATGGAAAGAGATTTGAAAGTAGAGATGAGTTTTACCCAACTCTCTTTGTAAAAACTAAAAAAGAATCAAAATATAGAACTTTAAGTGGAGAATTTGTAGAACCTATAAAACCAGGAACTATTCGAGATTGTCGTGAGTTTTATAAAAAGTATGAAAGCGTAGATGGATTTGAGATTTATGGAAATGACAGGTATATCTGCCAATACATTTCTGAAAAATATCCAGAGGATGAAATCAAGTTTGATATTAGTAAAATCAAACTTGTAACTCTGGATATTGAGGTTGCTTCTGAAGCAGGATTTCCTGATGTCGAATCTTGTTCTGAAGAAATTCTTTCAATTAGTATTCAGGACTATACTACTAAAGAGATTATTACTTGGGGAGTCAAACCTTTTAATAATAAGCAAAGCAATGTGACCTATCACTATTGCCCTTCGGAGTATGAACTTCTCAATCACTTTATCAATTATTGGATGTTCAATGTTCCTGATGTAATCACTGGGTGGAACATTCAGTTGTATGACGTTCCTTATATTTGTAAACGTCTAAATCGTGTTCTTGGTGAGAAACTAATGAAGCGTTTCTCTAACTGGGGACTTGTAACTGAAGGGGAAACTTATATTCAAGGAAGAAAGCACACTACATTTGATGTTGGTGGTCTAACGCAACTTGATTATCTTGACCTCTATAAAAAGTTTACTTATAAGGCACAGGAGTCTTATCGTCTTGATTATATTGCTGAAGTGGAACTTGGTCAGAAAAAACTGGATCACTCTGAGTTTGATACTTTCAAAGATTTCTATACTCAAGGTTGGCAAAAGTTTATTGAGTACAACATCGTTGACGTAGAACTTGTTGACCGTTTGGAAGACAAGATGAAACTCATTGAGTTGGCACTGACAATGGCATATGACGCTAAGGTAAATTATGCTGATGTGTTTTACCAAGTGAGGATGTGGGACAACATTATCTACACATATTTGAAGAAAAGAGATATTGTCATTCCACCAAAGAATAAAACACAGAAAGACGAAAAGTATGCAGGTGCTTATGTAAAAGAACCTATTCCTGGAATGTATGATTGGGTGGTGAGTTTTGACTTGAACTCACTATACCCCCACCTGATCATGATGTATAACATCAGCCCTGAGACTCTATTGGAGGAAAAGCATCCAACAGTCTCTGTAGATAAGATTTTGAATCAAAGTCTTAATTTTGAAATGTACAAGGATTATTCTGTGTGTGCTAACGGAGCAATGTTTCGTAAGGATGTTCGTGGGTTTCTTCCAGAACTAATGGAGAAGATTTATAATGAACGTGTAATTTTTAAAAAGAAAATGCTTGCTGCAGAGCAAGAATATGAAAAGACAAAGAACAAAGAGTTGGTTAAAGAAATTGCTCGATGCAATAACATTCAGATGGCAAGAAAGATCCAACTTAACTCAGCTTATGGTGCCATTGGTAATCAGTATTTTAGATATTATAAACTTGCAAATGCCGAAGCAATCACTTTATCTGGACAGGTTTCTATCCAATGGATCATGAATCGTGTGAATTCTTATCTAAACAAGATATTGAAAAGTGGAGATGCAGATTATGTTATTGCTTCAGATACTGATTCTCTTTATATCAATATGGGTCCTTTGGTTGACAATGTATTCAAAGGAAGAGAGAAAACTACTCAAAGCATTGTTTCGTTCCTTGATAAGGTCTGTCAGGTGGAATTTGAAAAATATATTGAAAGTTCTTACCAAGAATTGGCGGATTATGTAAACGCTTACGAGCAGAAAATGTATATGAAGCGTGAGTGTATTGCTGAACGTGGAATTTGGACTGCGAAAAAGCGTTATATTCTTAGTGTGTGGGACAGTGAAGGTGTTCGTTATGAAGAACCCAAACTGAAGATTAAAGGTATTGAGGCAATCAAATCTTCTACACCAGCACCTTGTCGTAAATTATTGAAAGAATCTTTTAATATTATGATGAGTGGAACAGAGGATGATATGATCAATTTTATTGATACTTGTAGAGAAAAATTTAAGAAACTTTCTCCAGAACAAATTGCCTTTCCACGTTCTGCCTCTGACGTTCAAAAATATTCTTCTTCGTCTGATATTTACATTAAAGGAACACCAATTCATGTTCGTGGAGCACTTTTGTTCAATTATTATATTAAACAAAATAAGTTATCAAATAAGTATTCTTTAATTCAAAATGGAGAAAAAATTAAATTTGTCTATCTCAAAAAACCAAATATTATTCATGAGAATGTTGTTTCATTTATCCAGGAGTTTCCAAAAGAACTTAATCTTGACAAATATATAGACTATGAACTACAATTTGAAAAAGCATTTTTAGAACCACTCAAAATTATTCTTGACGTGATTGGATGGAAAGTAGAAAAGACAACAAACCTAGATGCATTTTTTATTTGATGGAATTGCCGATTACTGAAAAAGAATTTGAGATCATCGTTGAGGTTCTAAAAAATAGAGAACCACAACTTTATAACAAATTATGGACTTATAAAATCAATATAAATAAAAAAAAATAAGTAATAATTGTAGATTTTTATAAGATGGATTTATTTAACCTAGAGAATAATTTAATAGAACAAAACTACGACTTAAAGGTTTTATCCTTAGGTGCTGGAGTGCAATCTTCCGTTATGCTTTTAATGGCAGACAGAGGTTTATTGGGAGACAAACCAGATGTGGCAATTTTTGCAGATACTCAATGGGAACCAAAAGAAGTTTATGAGCATTTGGAATGGTTGAAAAATCAAGTATCTATTCCTATACACATTGTAAGTAAAGGAAGTCTTCCTAAAGATTTGCTAAATGATAAGAAAGAAGGAAAATACTCACAAGCAACTATTCCATTACATTATAGATATGATAATGGTAAAAAAGGTTTGGTAATGAGAACTTGCACAACTTATTATAAGATTAAACCAATAATTAAAAAAGTAAAAGAAATTTTAGGAATAAAACCAAAACAAATTTGTAAAGGAAAAATTAATGTTCAAATGTGGTTAGGAATTTCCACTGATGAAATTCAAAGAGTTCGTGATGGATTTGAATCTTGGATTACTAATTATTATCCATTAATTGATAATAATATGTCTCGTCAAGATTGTCTCAACTGGTTTAATCAACATTATCCAAATAAAACTCTATCAAAAAGTGCTTGTATTGGATGTCCATTTCGCCCAGTAAATGATTGGTTAGAAATGAAAAAAAATAATCCAGAACAATTTGAAGATGCTTGTAAATTTGAAGATGAAATTAAAAAAGTGTGGAAAAATGGTGAAGTTTTTCTTAGTGGAAAATGCGTTAATCTAAGGGATTTAGAACCATCATCTTATGCGGTAATTGATTTTAGTATGCTTGATGAATGTCAGGGAATGTGTGGTGTATAAATAACTTTACCTGACTTGTTCGCACTTTTCAGGAAAAGATTAGAGGGCAGAAATGTCCTCTTTTCTTGTATAAATAGTATTGCGAACAAGTTAGAGTAGAAATGAACTATCTCAAAGTTTATTGTAATCTTATCAGGAAAGCACAGAATAGAAACATTCCTGAGGATTATACAGAAAGACACCATACATTTCCTATAAGTATTTTTGGAAAAAATAATAGAGTTGTCGTTCTTACCGCAAGAGAACATTATCTTGCTCACGCATTATTAGAAAAAATTTGTATTAAAAGATATGGAGTAGAACACTGGAAAACTAAAAAAATGAATTTTGCACATCTTAGTATGAAGAGTGGTAATAATAGATATTATAATTCCTATCTTTATGAAAGTGCGAGGAATAGAATCACATAAAGGATATCGTGCCGTTTCTTGACAGCACTTAAATTTTGTAGTATAATCAATTTAGAATGGCAAATATGATGACAGATTCTGGATTAAGTTTTTTAAAAGATATTGTAAAAGAGATTGGTGATGACTTTACTAAGTTAGCATCAGATATTGATGAAACAGAAACTTATGTTGATACGGGTTCATACATTTTTAATGCACTGGTTTCAGGTAGCATATTTGGTGGTGTATCTGGGAATAAGATTACTGCTATTGCTGGAGA
>Ga0315903_10001864_pt1 | contig 31883 bp, 45 predicted proteins | sample LakEriMetagenome_7_FD_203524 | JGI IMG/M metagenome (GOLD analysis project Ga0315903, IMG submission 203524) | Freshwater fungal communities from buoy surface, Lake Erie, Ohio, United States - Buoy 2 MA119 | ecosystem: Environmental > Aquatic > Freshwater > Lake | place: USA: Lake Erie, Ohio...
TTATTAGTTCCTTTATTTCGTCGAGGCTGAGCCTTAACGGCTCGTTTCTGAGTAGCATTAATTTCGAAGCCCGTTCGAATCCAATTCGGTCGGTTAACCTGGGCGCGTATTCTAACAAATTCCCGTGCTTATGCTGGTTACACTCGACGCATTGGCCGTGGACGTTATCCTCGTTAAACCTCAGGTTCGGGTAATTGCCCACGCTGTAAAAATGCCCCGCGTCATATTTCGCGGGCAAAGGTCGGCCGCAACTTATACAGGGTTGTTTTGAGTCCCTGAGCCTTATAAATTCGTTAAACACTTTTTGAAGCTCGCGGCGGTATTGGCTGACGCTTTTAATGTTCTCTCGCATTTGCCGAATTTCGCGTTTCGCTTTTTTCCGCTCAGCCATTCGGCCCCATTCAATTAAACATTGGGGTTTCGTGCAAGTTGCTTGCAAGCTCGAATAAGTTGGCGTAAAGGGCGCTTTGCAAATTTTACAACGTTTCATCCTCAGTTTCTTTTATTGAGATTTTCGTAATACTTTAAAAGAAATTCATATTTACGCCCATTTTTCGCCATTTCGTTAACGACGCTGGTTGAAACGTTGGTCGGTATTTTTTTTAATAATTTACCGTTCGCCTGCCAACTGCTATTTACGACGCCTATAAATCGAGTCCCCCACTTTTCCACGTGAAAAAGTAAATTTTTCTCGGTTAATACATCGTAGCTCCCCGCTTTTGGATTCTTATAAACTCTCATTTTTTTCTATCGCTTTAAATATTTGAAAAACAACCTGAGGAACGACAGCGTTACCGTAAGCCTTTATTGATTCGTTTCGCCATTTTGAAAAGGTAATTCCGTCCAATTCGGCGGGAAACCCATCATTTCCGCTACAAATCGGGGGTTGAGTTGGGAACCGCTCGAAATTCCCTCTCTCATTAAATACCCCGCTACGTGGTTTCTGTTTAATTGACTCGGCGGAAAAGTGCTGTTTTTCATATCCTGAAGCGTTGGGGTTGGTAACATGCCCTCGGTTAACATTCTCATTAAAGTCATGCTGTGCATCGATCCTTCTTTTACTTGTGTGCTTTTCATATTTGCCGTTGCGCTTGTTGAGTCGAACGCCGTCACCGTAGGCAATAAACCAAACCCGCTCTCGTTGGTGCGGTGCATTGACCGCGCTCGCAGGTATAATAAAGGGCGCGACCGAATACCCAATATTTTCCAAGTCATTAAACACTTCGTCGAATACCAACCCTCCATTCCAATTAGTAAGGCCGCGAACGTTTTCGCCCACAACGTAACGCGGGGAAACCTCTCGTATTGCTCTAAGCATTTCGGGCCATAAATGGCGTTCATCCTCTTTTCCGAGTCGTTTTCCAGCGGTTGAATAGGGTTGACAGGGAAAACCTCCCGAAATAACGTCAATTGTTCCATAATATTTAGTAAAATCGCTTTTTGTTATGTCTTTAAAAAGTTCGGCCTCGGGCCAATAGTAATTTAAAACACGTTGGCCGAATTCATTCCACTCACAATGAAATTTATTTTCCCAACCCATCCACTCGGCCGCGAGGTCGAAACCTCCGATTCCTGAAAATAAAGAGCCGTGCTTTAAAATTACCGTTTTATTCTTATAAACTTTCATTTTTTATCCATTTAGGCAGTTCATTAATGTATAAATCATTATCAATAAAACCAATTACCAACCATTTTCGGCCCTCATTCAATTCAACCATAAGAGTAAACGGTTGTTTTTCTCGCGAATGTTTGCAAATAGAAAAGCGGTAAAAATCTTCATATTCACTCCAAGAGTGAATCCATTCAATTTTTAGCAATTCCTCAAGCGAATTGAAACGCTTTGTTTCGTTCTCATACCCTGAAAAAAACGGGGGGCGATATTGTATTATAAAATTCATTTTTTACGGTTTTATTCTTACCCATTGGTTATTTATATAAACTTCAAGTTGCCACCATTTCGGCCGTATTATTTGCCCATTCATACTTGCATCTATTTTACCCCCCCACACTATATTTGTTATCTGATATTTAAGCGGGTTTAGTTCTACTATTACCCCCTCAAAATAGGCGTCGCCGTCCTCTATATCTCTTATTTTAGTTCCTGTTTCTAGTTTCATTTGTCACCTCCATATGTTTCGTTGTAGTAATTTGATGAATCCCCCAAACGATAACGTGCATAATTAAATGCATCAATAATCTGCTCCTTCTCCATTGCTTTTGCTTGGTCAAATGCTTTTGTCATGTATTCTAAATGTGCAAAATCGATTTGAAAAAAATCTTTTAAGTGATGTTCCAACCATTCTACTGCTGTTTGTTTTTTCATAGTTCCCATGATTCGTTATTTATTGGTTTGGTTTGAATATCGGTGTAGTGCATCGTTTCGGGGGTGAAATTTACAGGAACGTAACCCGTCCGTCCGTTCCTATGTTTAGCGATTATGAACTCAGCCCCGTTAATTCCCGTTCCTTTGTCGTAATAATCCTCGCGGTATAAAAAAGCCACGACGTCGGCGTCCTGCTCGAGGCTTCCTGAGTCGCGTAAATCCGAGAGCATAGGGCGTTTATCGCTTCGGTTCTCGAGCGATCGCGAAAGTTGAGCCAGGGCGATAACGGGTAAACCATTCTCCTTAGCGATTAACTTTAGGCCTCGACTTATCGCGCTTACTTCTTGTTCGCGATTCGCTGTTTTAGATTTAGCCGCGGCGATTAATTGCACGTAATCCACGAAAACCGCCTGAATTTTGAACTTTTCGCGTAATGTACGGACGCGGGTTTTTATATCGTTAACAGTAAGTGAGGCGTTATCGTCGATATAAATCGGAAGGGCGTTAAGCCTGTCGACGGTTTGGTAATATTTTAATTTTGTTTCGCGATCTAAACGGTATTTCGCCAGCGCTTCGGCTCCAACTCCGCTCAATATAGACGCCAGCCTGTAAACGATTTGGACTCGGCTCATTTCGAGGGAAAAAAAGCCGACGGGTTTTCCGCTTTGTGCCATGTTTAGAATAACGCTCAGCGCGTAGGCGGTTTTTCCCATTCCTGGGCGAGCGGCCACGTAAATTAAGTCGCTTGGTTGGTGGCCTCCTAAAACCGAATCAATTACTCGAATTCCTGTCGGTATACCGCTTATTCCCGTTTTTTCTCTGGCTTCAATATTAGCCGAAGTTTCGGGGGTAATATTCGAGACGTGGGCGGTTTCGCCTTTTAAGTTCGAACGAATGAGGTCGGTTAATTCGGAACTAAAGGAATTATAAAGGTCGAATGGGTCGTTTTCAGGCATTAAAGCGAGCTCGGATAACCGCGCGGCGCTTTTGGCTAACTCGCGTTTTAAAAACATTTCGGTTAAGCTCAGCGCCCAGGCTTCTAAATTGGCGGTTGAGCTAACGCGGGTGGTTAAGTCGGCTATATAAGTTGGGCCGCCAGCGGCTTCTAATTCTTTTCTTTTGCGTAAATCTTGGATAACGGTTAAAATATCGACGGGCAGGTTTTGACTTTTGAGGTTTATAATGGAATTCATTAGAGCCTCATTACGGGGGTCAAAAAACTTTTTAGGGGTTAGGATACCTTCGACCCGAGAAAACGCCTTAAAATCGAGGAGAATGGCTCCTAGTACTATTCTTTCGAGGTCTGTATCATTCGGCGGTAAAAAAGTCGTTAAGTTCATTAAGGTTTACGGGTTTTAAGTTATTAAGATTTTTGTATTTCGGAGGGTATGAGGAAACGGGGGACTCGGCTTTCACCTCGAGCCAACGCCCGCCCCTCATTTTCTGGCGCCAATTTTTAACGGGTTGGCCTTTTGCGTCGTGCCAATTTCCGTCGGTATAGTATTGCCAGGCCTTGGCCCCTTGCTCAGCTGTTGAGCCTTGGTCGATAAACCAAGTTTTAACCTCTTCGATCGTTGGCGGTTCTAAATTCTTTTTCTTATTCTCATTTTCTTTCTTATTCTCATTCTTATTCTTATTCTTATTAGCTTCAGGTTCGCTTTTATTTTGCTTTTTTTTCGCTTCCGTTTCGCTTCCGTTTCGCTTCTCTTTTGGTTTACTTCCGTTTTTAAAACGCTGTAAATTAGCTAATACTTGAGGCTCGATAAGAGTAAAGATAGTTTTCGATAGTCCTGTTAATTCGATACGATTTTCATTTAGTGATAGTTCAAAAATGGCTCGATAAATTTCGAGTTGGTTCTTTTCGGGAAGTTCAGAAAGAGCTTCATAAAAAGAGCGGTAAAAAACGCAATAAGTTCTCATTTTTAAAAATACGACCACCGCACGCAAAGGACACCCAGCGCCAGATTAGGCTTTGGCAATGCGGCGGCGGTCTGTATTCAAGATTTTCATTACTGAGTGTCGGGGCAATAATACTAAATTTCGGTAAACTCGGTAACAGGCTTTAGAATTTTATAGCCATTAGTTTTTAACAACTCAATCGCCATCTCGATTTTATTATGCACCTTGGGTTGATCGAATAAACTCCGAGAATTAATTAGAGCCCTTTGTTTTCTGACGGCTTTATCTTCTAAAATTAGTTTCCTAATTTGTAACGCAACCTCGCGGGAATCGGTTTTTTTACGTATGGAATAGAGCGAATTACTACGGTATAAATACCCCGTTCTAACCATATAACTTAAACATACGCTTATCGTTCCTTTTGGTTCATTTAAAACCTTTGTCATTTCCTCGGCGTTAACTTCGGTTCTACGTTCTAAAACGTCGTAAATTTTACTTACGCGCTCGATTACTTTTCAGTTTCTCATTTTTAAAATAGATTTAATTGATTTTTAAGGTAACTAAGGTCTGTTATTTCGATTCGGCCGCTCTGAGCCTGGCGGGCCTCCCATTCGAGGCCCCTCAGCTCGGGAATATCTTCCTGTATTTTCCGCCAAACGCGGTCGATCGTTTTAACGCTCGAGAGCCGTTCGGAAAAGAACGCCGAATAATATTCGTGTTGGCTAATCCCGAGGATTCCCATTTCTAAGTCGTGTATATGCTTAACGCAAATAATCATATTATCCCGCGCCTCGAGGTTTTCGGCCAATAGTTTAGCCAGCGATTTAGTAACGTAATTATTGAGCATTGATTAAAGTTTTAGGGTTATTCCATTCCTTTAATATTTCGAGCTTCATTTTCTGAGCCTCCTCCATTCGCTGACAAAGGAGGGTTAATTCGGATATTTCGGGCTCGATAACGGTGTAATGTAGTCGACGGTGCTCTGGCTGGCGCGGGTCGTAACTTGCAAAAATCCACGCGGGAAGGCTAAAGGTTAAACAGTTTCCGAGAATTTGCCAATAATAATCCGAATTAACTCGTTTAAGGTCCTCGCCATTTTGAACCTGGCTATGTAAATAGTGATTAACAGAATTCCAAGGGCATTTAATTTCTACCCCAACGGCTCCGAAATTCGGCTCGATCATAAACGCGTCAGGTGAGCACCCGAAATAATCGTTAAAAAGACGGAAGCTCGGTTTTAACTTGGTCGACTCTTCGGGGCTATCGAGGGCCTTTTGCAGTTCTCGGAGGGCGTGCTCTTCCCATTCGTTACCCCAATCGATAGCGCGGGAAGTGGCCTCGTTAGCGGATTGACCCGTTACGGTTTCCATAGCCTTCTCGTAAATGTATTTTTTGGCGGTTTCGGAAAGTTCGCCAGCCTCTTTAGCGGCCTTGGTTTTCGGGTCGGTAAGTAGGGCGCTAATTCCTGAGCCCGTAAAACGTCCAAGGCGTAATTTATCCCAGGCGCTCGACTGTTGTTCGACCTGTTGCATAAATTCGTTTAAATAGGGATTACTCATTTTAATTGTTTTTTAAATTTTGTTTATTCTCTTTTTCTAATTCTTGCTCGATTTCCTTAATTAATTTAGTATAACCGTTATCAATTTTCAGGATTATAAAAACAATACTGAAAGCAATAACCGCGAAAAGCATTAAAAAAACTATTCCTAGAATTTTAGCCATTTTCGATGGAATTTTTAAGGGTTTGTAGTTTGCTTTTTTGTTCGGGTGAAAGGTGAGCGTCGAGGAGGTCAATAGCTTCAATAGCGGCGGCCTCACGGTTTAAAATTCCAACCTCTAAACGTGCTATCATTGATTCGCTCAACTCTCCAACGCTCGGAAGTTTAAAAGGCTTATAAACGTCTTTATTTTTACGGTTGAGGTCTCGGCCGAATACTTTTCCGAGGCTTTGGGCCGCGTTCTTTAAACATTCGCTTTTTAGTTTTGGGAAAGCCAGGTCTAAGGCGTTTGGTTTTTTATTGGAGGGATTTAAAGCCCATTGGTTCCGTTCCTGGCCCGCGAGGTTTTCGGGTGCACGGTCGACAGTTATAACGATCGAGGCGGCTCCCGTTCGGCGTATTTCGAAACCTGTTACAGGGTGGATACAAACGAGCTCTAAAGAGCCTTGGATTTCATTCGCTACGGCGCTCCATTTAAAGCCCTCTGTTTTCCATTGCCCGAAAAATAGTTCGTCGAGCGTGGTTTCGATATGGCTAATAACTACGGTTGAGGCTTTGCGGTCTGGCGTTAATTCGACGCCCATAACGTCGGGGTCGGCGTTAAGGCGCTGGGTAAACTTTTGAAGTTGGCCCATAGTTTCGGGGGTTAAGGGGTACATTTTTAAGGATTTTTAATTAAAATATAAAGGAATTCAATAAGGCAAATGGCTAATAAGATTCGGTTTTCAACCTTTGCCCAACGGATTAACTCCTCGGGGCGTTTCATTGGTTTAGAATCTTATTAATATTCATAAATGCTTTATCGAGCACCTTTTCGAATTCCTGTTTAGTAATTGTTTCGACGTCCCAATCGAGCGCCTCGCCAAATTCGCGCTCGGTTATTGAACTTAGCGTGTAACAGTTAATCGATGGGTAAGCGTTAATTTGTACGCCCTCATTTGCTGAGGTAATACAATAATATTTATTACCGAATTTCGAGAATAACGGTAACTCAATTTCTACTCGATCCACAGTTGCGGGGCGTTTTACTTCTACAATAATGCTTTTTTTCATTTTATTATTTTTTAAAGGATTAAATATTTACAAATATTTGGATATGATAATCGTGGCCAATACCGCCAGCGGTGGGGAGCTCTTCGGTCCATTCGTATTCGTAGCCTTTAGCGTTGCAAATCTCTTTAAACGAGTTCAGGCATTGGCCGAGTTTAGGGTATTCGATAACCTGAGCGGTTCGGTTTTGGAGGTGGGTTATTATTATCTGATACATATAAAAGGGTTTAAGGGGTTACGTTTAAAATATGCGCGTTAGCCAGCCGCGCCCCTGGGGTTCTTTAAATTGCGAAAGGGGTTATTTTAGAAAGGAACCAATTTTTAACGGTGTACATTCCAACCTCGTTTAATACTAAAACGCTTTTGGGCAACCAAGCGGCGCGATTGTATTTAGTAGCGCCATTATTACCGTTAGAAAAAATAGGAACTATTTCGTAATTAATAAAAACCGCCTTTTCAGTTTCTTTTACGATCTGTCCAAATGCGATAGCGTTTCCATTTTTTGCGTTGGTGTCGAAGGTGATAAAATCGTTTGTCATAACTTTAAATATTTCTGTTGTTATTTGTTTGACAAATGTAATGTAGTTTTTTTGCTACATCCAAAAATCATTTGTTAAAAAATGTTAACGCCGCGATTGGCGCGGGTTTCAGAGCGTTTTTATGCGTACGAATACCGCCCGTAATTCGGGAAAAGCTCGAAAAACATTCTCATTGCGATCGCGTCGGCGTAGTCGGGACTAATTCCGTGGGAACGCTGAATTTCCTCTTTACCTGTTACCGCGAGTTTACCGTCCCCGTCGGGATTCTTGCGTCGGATTAAATCGAGCTCCTTAACAATTACGTCGCGGTGAGCCTGAGGAAAGATTACGCGATTAAGTTCGATATATTCAGCCAATTTAAAAAAGCATTCGGCCTTTAGATTAACGAACCTTTCGGGTTTAGTGGCTTTGGCCCCGTTGCGAAATTCTCTACACTTGAGAACGTCTACTAACCCAGCGCCCAGGCCGTCGGCGTCAGCGATTACGTTACTCAACTTTACTTTGTATTGATCCGCCAGCGCTCTAATAACCGCCGCCGTTTCGTCTATTTTCTTTTTTCTGAGTTCCGTTATTTGGATAAGTGATAAACCTCGCCAAAGAGCGATAACGGTTCGGTCTTTTCCAAGTCTGGCGACGTCGGCCGTTATAAATAATTCGCCTGTTGGTTCTGAGGCTCTAAATGCTCTTAAAACGTCGTCGGTAAGGAAAAGGGCGTCGGCGGTTTCGTCATAATCCCAATCGCCCTCTAAAAGCCTTTTACGGTCCATTTCGGGCAACCGTGCCAAAGTCTCGGCGTAAGTTGGAGGCAGGTGTACGTTATCCGTTACCCGTGAGGGTATAAATTGGATAAAAGCGGGCAGCGATTCAGCCCGCCAGGGCGCGTAAATTTCGTTATATAACCAACCTTTCGACGGGTTACACGTTAGCAAGATTTTCGGGGTTAAATTGAATTGGTTTAAACGGTATCGAATACGGCTCCTTACAATATCGACCGCCTTTTTAGTTACCTGGCTAACCTCATCTATAAACGCGTCCGTAATTTCAAGCGATCCAAGCGAATCGAAAGACGGGTCCGAAGGATAAGCGAAAAGGTCCTTAAGAATTATTTCCGAGCCATTATAAAACCGAATAACGTTAGATTGAGCGTTAAAATAATAATGCTCGTTAGCCCTGAGCCCGAATAAACCCGCAACCTCGAAAAACGTTTTTAACGTGGTTTTCTTGAGCGTGTCGAGTTTAGATCGTCCAATTAACCCGCGGGAACCTGGGTACTTTAAACGGCGTTGGATTTGCCACGCGCAACCTGTAAAAGATTTCGCGCCCCCAGCGGCTCCACCGAATAAAACGACCTCAGCGGGAGAATCTAACCCGAGGGCGTTTAAACATTCGATTTGCTTGGGTAAAAAGGTAATCATTAAAACAGTTCATTTAATGGTTTACCCGTTATGGTACTAAGTCTTTTTAAATCGGCTAAATCCATTGTTTCGGGGTTTTTTAACCAACGGTAAGCCGTCCAACGAGAAACCTTCATTTTTCGGCTGAAATATTCCCGCGTTCCGAAATGTTCGGCCACAATCGCGTTAAGTTTACTCGAATTCATTTTGTACATATTTTTGTTTTCCTTACGGCCAACTCTTCATTAACGCGTGTAATTAATTGATGTAACTGCCACTCTTCGCGCCGATTTTTTGGGATAGTGCCCAAAAATTTCCACCGCAAGGCGCGTAAGTCATTAAACGGTAATAAGCTCATTTCCTTTCTCGTTATCATTCTCATGTTTAAAATTTTCTTTTATATCTTCAAGAGCTTTTTTATAACCCTCCATATAACAGGTGCGCGCGAATTCGGCCTCGTTAGCGAGCATTTGGGCCCCTTGGGCTATTGTTTCTCGGTAAGCTGGCGCCGATAAGCTGAGCGGGTTACTTTGTAACTTTTTAAGGGTCGTTTCGAGGTAATCACCCATTGGGCTACGTGTGGCGGTTTTATTCATTATCAAAATTTTGTTGGTCGTTTATATCCTTTTGAGCTGACACCCAACCGCGAAAATGCCCTATAAAATATGCAAGCGGTATAAACATTAAAGGAATAATTACCCATAGGGGGTTAACATTTATTTCCATAGTGAAAAAATTAAATTTGCACGGGGCAACGCGCCGCCGTAACTTGGGGCAAAATTAGTGGTTTTTTTGCTACTTTGCAAATGAGCTCGAATAAATTGGAGGCTGAAATAAAACGTATGTATCCAACGTGGCGCCGTTACGCTTGGGGTCTTTTGGGGTCCAAAGCTGGCGGCGACGATTGTTTAAATGAGACGCTTTTAAAGTTACTTGAAAACCAACCCGAAAAGGCGGCCGAACTCGCCCAGGTTGGAACCCTCGAATTTTACGTTAACAGAGCCCTGTATTTAATGGCAACCGATTCGAGCTCGCGTTATCACGTTAAATATTCAAAGTTTAATCGAAAATGGGACGCCGAAAGTTCGCGACATCTTGGGGAGCCTGTGCCCGTTTGGATGGGATCGCGAGTAGATAACGAATATTTAGACGCTTACATTAGTCTCATGCCTGAATTAGACGCCACTATTTTACGTCTTTATATGTTTGATGATTTCAGTTACAAGGAAGCGAGCCGCGTTACGGGTATTCCCGTAAAAGAATTATACCGATTAGTCGAAAGAGCCATAAATAAAATAAAAAAAAATGTTCAGCGTACCCCCAGCAATTCGGGCCCAACGTTACGAGACGTGCAAAGCCTGTAAATATTTTAAAGCCTCAACTCACAGTTGCGGAACCTTAGTAATTGGCCGTAAACTAACCGACGAGGAGCTCGCCGAGGCTGAGGAAAACAACCTGGTTACTTATTACCGTAAAAAAACTCGGTTATGTGGCTGTTTTTTACCTGAAAAAACCAAACATAGTCTCTTTAGGTGCCCAGTAAACAAATGGGGTTATTACCGTTTGAATGAAGAGGAGGCCGCCGAGCTTGCAAAATTCATTAAAGAATTACCAACCGACGGTAAACTCTCAGCCTTAACTGTTAGAATGGCGGCTGATTGGGTTTATAAAATGACGGGGCGCCGTGTATCTTGTGCCTCATGTAACGCCAAAATGATTTTAAGCTATTTAAAAAACGAGGCGGGACTTATTGAGGATTAACCCCCCGACGATTCGGGGCAAAAATGGGCGGCCTTTCCGTTATTAAGTCATGAGAAAGAAAATTAAACTGCTTTGGGAACGTATAAAAACCGAACTCGAGGAAATATTTACAATAAAGGATAACATACCCAAAAAGGGCAAAAAAAAAGCGAAATAATGCCATTACCAATAAGACAACCAAAAGAGGACCGCCATGAGTTTATAGGCCGTTGTATGGCTGATAGTAAAACAATTAAGGAATTTCCCGAGGCCGCTCAGCGATACGCCGTTTGTCAAGCCCAAGCGGATTTAATACAAAATAATAACTAAATTACCCGCCGAAAGTGCGATTTCGCCGTCGGTGGAATACCAATATTTACGGGAAAAATGACTTTTTAAAGATTAGAAAAAAAATGGCGTATAATTTCCAAAAATCCGAAATTAAAAAGGCGATCGAGGGGTCGGGTGGTTACATATCCGAAATAGCCCGCCGCCTTGGGTGCGATTGGCATACCGCCGATAAGTACATTAAACAGTTCGAACTAACCGAAATTCTCCAAATTGAAGATGAAAAGGCGACCGACCGCGCCGAAGTTAAATTAATGGAGGCTATCGAGAACGGCGAAATAGCCGCAATCATTTTTAGGCTCAAGACCAAAGGAAAGAAACGGGGTTATATTGAACGCCAGGAACTCACGGGCGCCGATAACCAGCCGATAATTACAATAAGCGCCAACCTATGAAACTATACATTCCCGTCAGCGCCGACCAAATCAGCCTAAAACGGTTCGTCGATTTTGAAAAGGCCGAAAATGATATTGAGCGGGCAACGATAGCAATTAACAAAAGCCGCGAATACTGCGAGGGGCTAAAGGCTGAGACGGTGCAAACCGTTATCGATTTATTTCGGACGGCTTGCATTACGGGCAAAGATACCCATACGCCAACCGTAACCGTCGAAGGTGTTAAGCTCGGGTTTATTCCTGACATTAGTAACATGACATTTCGCGAGCACGTGGATTTAGACCAACTATCTAAAACCATTTGGCTTAATAATGGCGAAACTGATTATACTAACTTACCTCAGCTGGCGGCGATATTGTATAGGCCAATTTCCGAACAAATCGGCGATTATTACAACCTCGTTAAATACGATTCGGATAATGTGAAAAAATATATTCACGCGATCCACGCTTTAACAATGGATCGAATACAAGGAGGTTTGCTTTTTTTTTCAAGTATCGGCGCCGAATTAGTGAACAATTCGTTGGAATATTTGGACCGTCTGACGATGACGGAGCTGAGCACAGTTATACGCCCTCAGGATTGAGCCGTTGGGGTTGGTATCATATTCTCGAGAGCATTTCGGGAAATGATATAACTAAACATGAGGCTGTTTTAGATACGCCAGCAACCGCGATTTTCACCCACTTAAGTTATATGAGGGATTATAGCGCTGAACAAACGAGAATAATGAAAACAAACTTTCGCAAATGATAACGCAAATAAGTTACAACGTATTAATTGAGCGTTTTAGGGCCTTCGCGTCGGGACACTATTTAATTGAGGCGTTTACTCATGGGGAATTATCCCAAACGGATCTCGAGAAAGAACAAACGTTCCCGTGGATGCACGTTTTCCCTGTCGAGGTTGAGCCGCGCCAGGGTATGCGTCTTTATACCTTTATTGTAACGTTTGCAGATTTACCACGCGATAAGGAAACCGATGCCGAATATCAGCGCGAGAGCCTGAGTGATTGCATTAAGTTAGCCGAAGATTTATTAGCGGAAATTCAAAACGGTTTAGTTTTATTCGGGCCGACGGTTGAGCTCGAGGGTTCGGCCACTATTGAGCCATTCATTAAGGAATTTACCCATACGCTAACGGGAGTTAATCTAACACTTACCATTTCGGTTCCTTGGGATTGGAGCGCGTGCGATATTCCCGCCGATTGGACGGTCGGGGGCGCGGGCTCTGGCGGCTCAGGAACGCCGATAGGGTTATTACTTCAAACTAACGGCGTCGATAATGGCTCGCAGTCTTTACTTAACTTGCAAGCGGGAACTAACGTAACAATTACGGATAATGGCTCGGGGACCATTACGATTAGCGCCTCAGGTGGCGGCGGTGGCGGCGGTACGGTAACGAGTGTAGGATTAAACGCGCCAGCGGCTTTTACCGTTTCGGGGTCACCTGTTACAAACTCGGGAACCTTAACGCTGAGCGGCGCGGGTACCTCGGGCGATTATATCGACGGAACGGGAGCGCTTCAACCGTTCCCGAGTATTCCAACTGCTCAGGGGTTGCAGGATGTCATTACTACCGACCCTGTATTGACTACGGATAACACGATTGACTGCAACACCTTTGGCCTTACGATATCAGACACATCAAACTTTACAGTAAACTCAACGAGCAAACTTAACTTAGATGTAAACGGCACAGCTAGTTTTAGCATTGATAAAAACTCTGTCACTTCACAAAAAGTTACGGGGACCGTACAAACTCAAGTTTTAGTTGACACTCAAAAAGCGGTAATAGCGGCCAACGATTCGAGCTCAGCCAATGAAACCTCGTTAACCTTATTTCCGAATTCGGCTCGCCTAAAAACGCCGAACGTCAACGACTCGTTGGCAACGGTTGGCCAAGTTCTAACCCTGAGTAACGCCGCCACGGGCGAGGTTGAATTTACGACGGTTGGAACGGGGACCGTTACCTCTGTTGGGCTTTCGATGCCTTCAGCCTTTACGGTGGCGGGCTCACCTGTGAGCACAGCGGGAACTTTAGCCGTAACGGGGGCGGGTAATACGGGCCAATATATTCGAGGAGACGGAACCCTCGCAAACTTCCCCGCAACGGGAGGCGGTGGGGGCCAAGTATTTTATTTTAACGGGAATATTTCACAGGGTACCATTGGAGGGAATCAATTTTACGAGTTAGGTACCGAGGCCAATACAGGCCCAGCGGCCAACTTTACGCGGGCCACTACGGGAGTAATTGCGCGGTTCATTACTGACGTTAATTCTCCAAATCATTTAATTATTCCCGCTGGCGTTTGGACGGTCGATGTATATTTAAGCGAAACGGGAGGCGGTTCGAATAATGCCGAAATAATCGCGGTTTTAAAGATATATAACGGGGCAACCTTTACGACGATCGCCAGCTCACCGTTAGAACAAATTACCAACGGCAATGTGCCCGACCTTTATACGTTTGCCATTTCGGTACCTAATACAGTAACCGCCGCAACGGACCGCGTCGTTATTGAGTTCGATATTCAGAATACTAATGGTAAAACAGTAACGCTTTATACCGAGGATAGTAAAATTGGCGAGGTGCATTCAACCTACGCGATTGGCCTCAGTTCGTTAAATGGGCTTACTGCCAATACTCAGAATTTCGCCACGGGTACAGCGGGAACCAATTTCGCGATTAGCTCGGCGGGATCAATCCACACGTTTAATTTACCCACGGCCTCGGCGGTAAATCGTGGCGCGTTATCGAGTGCGGATTGGATCACGTTTAATAATAAACAAAATACGATTGGTTTAACGACGGTTGGAAACAACCTGGCTACTTTACCTAACCCTAGTGATGTTCGTTACCTCAGAATAAATGCCGATAATAGCGTTAGCGCGTTAACACTCGCCCAATTAAAAACGGACCTTTCGGTAGGGACGGATATTTCGGTAGTGTTGGGTTCTAATATTACCAACGTCGGCACGGGCTTCGAAGATGTAACGGGGTTATCCTTTGCGGTGAGTGCAAATAAAACGTACAAGTGGCGCGCGACTTTGAGTTATGCAGTCATATCGAGTGCCGCCATTACATTCTCAACGAATGGGCCAACTACAAGTATTAACAACGCGCGATTCACCACTACGTTTAACGTAACGACTAACGCGGTAAGCAATCAAGCAACGTATGATGCAGGAACAAATGCAGCGGTAAGTGCTAACGGATTAAGTACAGCTGACGGGATATTTCGTACAACTGCGGCAGGCACGTGGACAATTCGCTTTCGCGCTTCTGCAGGTGCGACGTTAACAGTTCGTGCAGGTTCAATCGTGGAATATTCGGAGGTATTATAATGGCGAAATTAGCAGATTATAAAGAATTATTAGACGAGTTTGGAGGCCGAGTAATTGCGCGAGCTCAAGCCAACCTCAGGCGTAAACGCCAAATTCGCGGGCGCTCGGTTAATAGGGTTTATAAGGGCACCTTACAAAAGGAACTAACCTGGGGTTACTTTAAAAAAGGCTCTCAGATTTTACAATGGTTTGGGGTAAAACCAAACTCACCAGTTAGGGATTACGCCGACGTAATCGAAAAGGGAAGGCGTCCCGACCCCAACCCCGCAACGTGGCCACCACGTGCCCCTATTAGCGCTTGGATGCGATATAAAAAATTATTCGATCCTAATAAAAGCGAATATATCCAAGTTACGAAAATGGTCGAAAGCATTGGCCGCCGCGGTATCGTTGGTATAAATTATATGCGAGATGCCTTTCAAGATGAGTTTCGCAAAAGTGGTAAGGAATTCCGTTTATTTTATAGGAAAGAAATATTTAAACAGGCCCGTTTAAAGGCCGATAAATACATTAAGTAAAATGGCGTTAAATATTGAAGAGAAACCGTATAATTTTACACCGCGCGGCCAAAAGTTATTGTTTATTGTAAGCAGCGATAACGCGGGGCAACCTGGTTTTAAATATGGCGTTAGTATAGTTGAAACTTCCACGGGTAAAACATATTTTTATTATTACTCGCCAACTTTTGCGGATTCTAAACTTTATTTTGATTTATCGCCCCTTGTGCTTTTACGAAATAGCGAATCTAGTAACGCTATTCATTCAAACGTAACGGCGGGAACTTATGTGGAGCCTATTGGCTCAGCTTGGGAAGAGTACACGGTAACATTTAGCGAGTGGTGGTTAATAGATGGTATTTTAAGTGAAAATACAGGCGTAACTGCCTCGGATGTTTTAAAGGTTTTTAACGCTTACTATCAGATTTCGGACGGTTATAGACCTAATGTCGAAACGGGTAACGCTAATGTAAAATTTGCGATGCAAAATTCAACCTCCTATTTATGGAGCGACCGTAAACAAACGACTTATATTTGGCCGTTAGCCGATAGTTACAACCCGTTACAACCTAACGCCATTTATATACCCGTTTGGCCAACGGATTACGGTTTAATTTATGTCACAGGCACTAGCGATTTATCTAATAATTTCGCCCGTAAATACCGAATTAATTTTTACGACGGTACAGGGGGATTGCCTATTCAAAATGTGCTCGATTTGCAGGGTTTAGAAATTGAGGGAATTCCCATTTACCCCGCAAATCTTGAGAATAATACGGACGGTTTGCCGATTCCCTCAGCTTACCCGAATTGGACTCATTACACGCTAACAATGCGCAACGCGTCTAATTCACTAAGTAACTCCTATCAATACGTTTTTATTAACGCTGAGCGTTTCGGGTTAATCGATTGCCGTTTCGATGTTATTCGATTGGCTTGGGTTAGTTCGCGTTGCGGTTGGGATTATTTTAATTTTACCAAGCGTTCGGAAAATAGTTATAATATCGAGCGCCGCCAATGGAGGCAACCCTTACCAAATCAATATCTAAGCAGCTCGCGCCAGCAAACCGACCGCCAAAGCGTAGTAAATAAAATTATAACGGTTACCTCTGATTGGTTACAAGAGGGCGAGTTTGAATTCTTAAAAAACCTTTTAATTTCTAACCAAGTCCAAATCGTAAATGAGGACGGAACCCAAACACCCGTAAATATTCAAGAGAGTAGCTATGTAGCAAGACGCGAAAGAACGGGGCGTCTATTTAATCTTACATTAAAAATATCCTACTCTCAAGATTATTGGAGTTAATACTATGAATGAAACGCAATTAGTAGTTAAAAAAGCAATACAAGGGCCTGGGGCAATTATTGATAACGGGAGCGGTTATGTTACCTCTTTAGTTACACCTCAAGCCGCGTTTGTTGCTGGCGATTGGACGGGCTATATTGGTAAATACGTGCATATTTTCGAAAATTATACACCTACCGATTGGGGTTTCCATAAAATAACAAACGCCATTTACGATGGCGCTACGTGGACCGAATTATTTACGGAAGAGCCTTGGGATTTTTATAGTTTTCCTAACCAAGGTTCGGCCGCTTTCGAAATACATGAGGCTGTTACACTTTTCGAAGATTTATATTTAGATCTTTACGAAAACGAAACGATTTCCCAAAATTGGGCGTTTTCTGATTTGGGCTCCTTTTCTATTCAAAGCCCTTTCACGCGCCAATTTAGATTACCAAACACAATAAATAATAAGGCTATTTTCGAAGCGATTGGCAACCCTAACTTTTCGAAAATAGATAACTTTTTTTATTACCGTTTACCCGCTAGAATTAGCGTCGATTCCATTCCAATAATTAACGGTTATCTAAAATTAAATAAGGTTATTACTCAGCGAGATTTAATAACGGATTTTGAGGTTACATTTTATGGCAATACTTCAGACTTTGCCCGCGATGTTAACCAATTAAAGTTAGCGGATTTAGATTTAAGTACGTATAACCCACTTGCCAACTTTGCCAATGTAAACGCGGCCGCTTCGGGTTCTTTCGATTATCTTTTCGCCTTTTGCGACCGTGGGCAAAATTGGAATAATGCGGGCGGGCGTTCTATTACTGATCCAATTTACGCGGGCGATTTTACGCCCTGTTTAAGATGGGACGTTCTATTCGATAAAATCATTACAGGCGTGGGTTGGACTTATGAGGCGCCCGAATTAATGGATACGTTAGCCGCTTATTGGATGCCTTTTTTAAATTCTCGAAATATTCGTTATACAGTTAACTTAAATGCTAAATTTTTTTTTAACGCCTACTTAAATACAGATATAACTTTAACAGGGAATAGTGCGAGCTTATTTAGGCCAACTATTGAAACCTCGGATCCAGCTGGGCGTTATTCAGCTGGCGCGAATTCGTCTTATTCGATTCCGCTTTCGGGTGAATATTCATTTTCCTTTTGGACTACCTTAACTGTTATTGGTAATCCCGCTGTAAATTCTACTGCGATAGGAACGCTACAAATTTATGTAGATAATATTACAAGTGGCGTTTCCCTTTTGGTCACCTCATTCCCAATTAACCCTAATTCGGGAGCGGATTTAGTTTTTTATATTTCAGGAAACGCAACGGGAATAATAGCGCAAACAAATGACGTTATTAAACTTCGTTATAGTTATGTTCAGGTAACGGGTGTAATTGCGAATAATGTTCGAATTGAGTCGGGCTCTTCTATTTTCGGCGGATCAGGTTGGAAATTAAACCAAATAACAACGGCTTTCGAGGGCTTCCAAATCGACTTTGCGGCCAACGCTCCCGATATGCGCCAAATAGATTTTATTACGGATGTGGTTAAAATGCACAACCTCGCCGTAATTGAACACCCCACTATTGAGAAGCGATTAATATTTAAGACATTACCCGATTATATAGGTAGCGGTCCAACTTATGATTGGACTCAAAAGCTCGATTTAAATAAAGATGTAGTAACTTATTCAACTATTGAGCAACAAAAGGCCGAGTTATATTATTCATATTCGGCTGGTGCAGATGCCGCTTCTAAAGCATTTCAGCAAGCGGGCCGTATTTATGGTGATTTTAAAATCGACGGTTACACGGTTAATCCAAGTATTAACGCGAGTGAATTTATTACGGGTAAACAGGAAATTAAATTAATAACTCAATCGACGCCAGCGCTGAATTTAGGTCCTACTCACGTTCCTAAATTTATAGACGTAAATGGATCGTTTGTAATACCTGGACCGCGTTGCCTTTATTACTCGCATACTATCAATATTCCGAAAATGTTTAACGCAGGAAATTATGTTGCATTTAACGCGCCGACATTGTCTCATTACTCGGTTGAAAATCCAACGATCGCCGATTTTGATTTAAATTGGAGCCCTGAGGTTCCGCTACACAATATAACCACCAACCCTTATTTTACTTTATTTAATCTCTATTGGCGTGATTATTTAAACGAAATTTATTCGCCTGACGCTCGTATTATGGAGGCTTATTTTCAGCTCGAAATAAGCGACATAACCCCAATAGATTTTAGTGCATTAATATTTATTAAAGATTCTTATTGGAGGATTATTGATGTTTCAGAGTATAAATATGGCTCTCAAGAATCGACTAAAGTAAAGTTATTAAAGATTGTTACTCCTTTGCTCGACTGTGATGTTTTACCAAGTTCAATGGATGCAAATGGGATAATTATTTTTAAAGATGTGAACGGCGACCCCGCCAGCCCGACGGCCTCCTGTTGTGTTCGTTATGGTTATGAATGGGACCCTTTGAACGAGGTTTGTTACGGATTAGTTTCGCCTGACGAACTTCTTGGAAATATTACAATAGCCAATACTTTCAATACTGCCTTAACGCGTGAAACTAAAAGCGCGACGCGGTCCGTTGTGGGCACTAATAACACCGTTAGCGATTCTAATTTAAATGTAATTGTTTCGGGTAATAAAGTAGATATTGTAGACGGCAATTCTAACTTATTAGCCATTGGCGACACGCTTAAATTAGATACGGCCGTTAGTGGTAATACTATGATTGGAAAAAATGTATTAACGAGCTCGAGCGGGTTTCATTTGGGCGGCGGTTGGAAAAATAATGACAAAGCACAAGCCGATGGGAGTACGCAATACGGAATAATAATGCACGGAAATAAAGATGCGATTGCATTTTCGGGCCAAATTATTACTCCACCGATTGAAAACATAGCGGGCAACTTTCTTATAATACCTAATGAAAGTTATTGGATGGCACTTGTTAGTATTACCATTTTTGAAGAGTTAACAGGTGAAAATTATACTGCGCTTTATCATTGCAATTTATGGAAAACGACTGGCGTTTCTGTTGGATCCATTCCGATTTTGATTAGCGAGGATAATCTATTTGGAGGAGGAATTACCTTCGGGTTAACTATTGACACGTCCGCTGATCCAACTCAACACCGTTTTGACATTACTGTTAGTGGCGCTGGTTTTCCGAGAACATTAAAAACTACGTTAGCCGTTCAATATACCGCTGTAAGATAAAAACAAATGATAAAAGTTAACCCTATTTCCCCCGTTTTACAACTCTTAAAATTAGGAGTTCGTAGTAAAACTCCAACACTTGAGCTCAAAGGTAAAAGGCTTTGGTTTTTCCGTTTATTTAAGTGGGGTTCCTTTGGTATATGGTGGGGCTTCATAATTTACATTTTAATAAATTGGTTTAATGGCTGAGGAAAATTTAAAAGCTCAAGTAGTTTTAACGGTCGATGATTCGGGCGCTACTAAAAGCATTGATAATTTAACGGGCGCCATAAATAACGCTGGCGCCTCGGCGAAAAGTTGGGCTCAACAAGTCGGCGATTTAAAAAAGCAACTCGCCTCGGTTGACCCGAGTTCTCGCGAATGGGCCGAGCTGGCTTTACAATATAAAGAACTCGGCGGCTCTTCAAAGGTCGTTAGCCAAAGCGTCGAGGACTTAAAAGCTCGGTTGAATGATTTGGGCGCTAACGTCCCAACGGAACCCGTTAAGAACTTTCGCCAGCAAATAAAAGACCTTACCAATGAACTTCAAACTACAAACCTACCTAAAACCTCTGAGGAGTATCAGAATTTAAAACGACGCCTTGAGCAATTAAAGGACGCGCAAAAGGATTTTAACGAGGAAATTGGCGCCAACGCGGGCCCAGCTTTTGAGAGCGCGGGAAATAATTTAAGAAACCTACAAAGCCGTCTTGGATCGCTCGACTTTGGCGGTGCGGCCGATAGTATTAACGGCCTTGCTAAAAACATTAAGGGGCTTAATTTCTCGGGAGCTACGGAAGGTTCGGGGGCTTTTACTAAATCGGTTTTAAACCTTGGAAAAGCGCTTTTAACTAACCCCATTTTTTTAATCGGTTCGGTTATCGCGCTCATAATTACAAATTTCGATAAGCTCGCTAACATTATTCCTGGCGTTGGAACTGCTTTCGAGGTTATCGGCTCAGTAATTAGCGCGGTAAAAGATGCGATAACTGCATTTACCGACGCGATAGGTTTAACCGCGGTTGCCGCGGCTGACGCTGTCGATTCAGCCATTTCTAATCTTGAAGGAAACCAAAAGAAACTCGATAACGCTCGCAGGCTGGCGGTTGCAAATGCTCAAAAAACGGGCGGCGATATAAAAGCGATTAACGACGATTACCGAAAAAAGGAAATAGCGGAAAATGAAAACCTTATAAATAAGGTTAACGCGCTTGAAAAAAAGGGCGTACTCCTTACAAAAGAGCAAGCCGACGCCAGAAGTAAAGCTATTGCCGCAAATACTGAAATAAATATAAAAGCGGCTGAGGAGGAGGCGTCCGAAATTGCTAAAACGCGCGAGGACGCCGCCAAAGCTGAGGCCGATAGGATAGCTAAAGCGGCTCAGGAAGCCAAAGCAGCGGCCCAGCGTCGACGCGAGCAAATAAAACAAAATGAGGATGAGGTAAACGCCGCAATTAAGGAAGCCCAGGAAATGCGTTTCCAAGCTACGTTAACCGATGAGGATCGCGAGTTACGCCAACTCGAATTAAAATATAATTCATTACAGGAAAAGGCGGGCAAAAATACCGAGCTTTTAAAGCAACTTGAGGAGGCCGAATTTTTAGGACGCCAACAAATACGGGATAAATACAGTAAACAAGAATCGGACGCTCAAGATGCCGCCGACGCCGCCGCCATTGAAAAGGCAAAGGCTCAAGCGGTAAAAGAAAACGAGCTCCGTATTCAAAAGGAAAACGACCTTTTCGCGCTTGAGCAACAAATCGAGCTAAATAAATTATCGGCTAACGAACAAAAGCGACAAAAGGCGATTGAGGATTTAGTCGCCGAATATGACGCCAAATTTTTATTAGCTAAAAATAATGCAAGCCTAACCGCCGAATTAGATCGCGAGCAAAAGGAAAAGCTCGCCGCGATTAACCAAGAATTTAGGGATACCGAAAAGGCCGCCGACGAAAAGAGCCAAAAGGATAGGATTGATTCTTTTATGAAAACGAGCGATATGGTTACCAAATCGGCTCAAGATGGTATTTCTACGCTCCTTTCATTAAATGAGGCATTTTCGGGTAAGGATGCCGCTTCAAAAAAACGGACGTTCGAAAGAAATCAGAAATTACAGATAGCTCAAACCGCGGTTAACACGTATCAAAGCGCAACCGCGGCTTACGCCTCTCAGGTTATACCAGGCGACCCGACCTCGGTAGTTAGGGGAGTAATTGCAGCGGCGGCGGCTGTTGCGGCGGGACTTGCCAACGTGGCAAAAATAAAGGCTCAGAAATTCGACGCAGGTACACCGCCAAGCCCTTCGAATACTAATACTAACGTTGGCGGTTTAAACGGACCGTCTACCAACGTAAACACGTCGACCGTACCCCAATTTAACCCGTTGGCTAACGCGGCTCAGCCAATAAATACGACTCCGCGCGTAACTTATGTATTAGCCTCGGACGTTTCAACCGCGCTTGAGGCTCGAGAGCGTGTGCAGGATTTAGCAAGATTATAAATTAAAAAAAATGGATAAAAAGAAAGTCGTAAAGTGCATTATTGACGCCGAGGGAAACCTTGGAGTCGATGCCATTTCATTAGTTGAATTTCCCGCTATCGAATCTAATTGGGTTGCTTTAAAGGCTCAGACTAAATTAAGCGCATTAGATAACGAGAGACGTATGTTATACGGCCCAGCGCTAATTCCTGACAAACCAATTTTGAGAATAGATAAGGAAACGGGAGAGGAGTATTATATCGTTTTTGATAAAGAAACTATTTACAACTGTGCTCACGCATTTATGAAAAACGGCTTTCAAAAATCGCATACTTTCGAGCATCAAAAAACGATTGAAGGTTTAACCGTTGTGGAAAGTTGGTATAAAGAGGGTGAAAATGATAAGAGCGTCCATTTAGGGTTAGATGTGCCCGTTGGAACTTGGTTAATAGGTTCGAAAGTAGATAACGCGGAAATTTGGGCGAGCGTTAAAGAGGGAAAAGTAAAGGGCTTTTCAATCGAGGGTTATTTCGATCATGTCGGGCTGAGCCTTTCACAAACTCCTGAGGAGCTTTTAATTTTGGAGGTGCATAATTTACTGAGTGAGTTATAAAGTGGTTAAGTGATATAGTGTTTAGTGTGATTAATTTAAAAAGGCCCCAAACGAGGGGCCTTTTTTTACACCTTAAACCTTAACTACAAAAACATATATCAAGAGAAACAAGCGCAACAAATTTAGTAAAGTTTTTCCTCGCCCGTTTCAAGATTTAAAATTTGTCCAATATTTTCATTTTTCCCCTGAGCGGGCAAAAACTCCATATATGCGAGAAGCTCAGCCGATTCGGTTAGATTAGGATTAAAAGTTAATGTTTTATTTGTGGCGGTATAAACATTAATAGCCCCAGGTATTACGTTAATGGTGCTATCTTTTATAGGATCAATGCCAACGTTTAGGGTTGAGCCATACATATTATCTCCCATGTTTATACCTGGGCCGTTATAAAGTCGGTATTGATGAATATAACCGCTATAAGTTTTCCCAAATGAATTTATAAGGGTTTTATAATTTATTGAATTGGCGGGATCGCCATTAATGTAAAAGGTCGATTTAACTTGGGTGGACGATATTTTTTCAATATCCATTGAAATGTTATTTATATGAGTGGACGGATTGGTTTTCGTTACATTATACGTCCAACGGCTTTTATAAATTACCTCTTCAATGGTTAGCCCGCAAATGCTCAAGAATTCAGCGCGGCGTAATTTCTTTTTTGGAGTAATTGCATAGCGTGAGGTCCAAACGACTTTCTCCCCGCGAGTTATTCTAGCTTTATATTGAACTCTCATAATTGGGTTACTCATATCGTCAGCTATGCCATTAACTGTTGTTTCGTATGGCTCGAAAAGATGCTCGAATTTATCCTCGTTTAAATATACTTTATTTTCCACGTAATAAACCGATTGGCCCGCTAAAGAACTTGGCGCGTTATGAGTTATAAATTTAGCTGGCGAATGCAGTAAATAACCTTTATCTGTTGGGCCTTCGTCCGTAAAAGCGTTATGGTTTAAAAGCCCAGCTATGTAATTGAGTGGATAAAGGCCAAACGCTGTGGGCGAAGTCTCATTAAATTCTACTTTATAACTCATTTTAGCGGGCACGGTCGAAATATCTTTTATTTCGTAAACAGTTATAGATCGCGTTATGCGCGTTTGGATTTGGCCGTCGTATTGGCCGAAATGTTCGGGTAATCCAAGGACCTCGAGAGCTTTATTAATATTTGGCATTGGGTGAATTTTTACGAAAGTAGGGAAAAAATAAAATTCCCGTTTTTATTAAAAAATATTTTACCAAATGTCAAAAGTTAATTTAAAAGAATCCTTGAGAGAGATTTTCTCAAAGTTCAAAATTGACCCGAGCGTACACGGTATTAAACTCGAAGAGGTATCCCTTGAATTAGAGGGCAAACTAAAGGATGGAACGCCAATTTTTACGAGCGCTACGTCTTTTGCCATTGGCGTCGACGTTTACACTAAGGACGAGGAGGGTAACAAGGTAGCGGCGGCCGCTGGGCGATATGAGCTCGAGACGGGCGAATTTATCGACGTTAACGAATTGGGGCAAATTGCCGAAATGGGTATCCCTGAGCTCGAAGAGGTCGAAATGAGCACCGAAGATTTACTATCAGCTATTAATAAGCTGAGCGAGCGCGTTTCAACCCTTGAAGGTGAAAAGGCCGAACTCGAGACTCAACTAACCGTTGCAAAAAGCGAGATTAAAACCACGGCCGAAAATTTAGGCGCTGTTAAGGCTGAGCTCGCCGCGGTGAAAAAACAACCCGCTATCGGATCCGTAAAGGATAAGCCAGCGACCAAGGTCGTTTTAGGTACCGAGAAAAAAGAAAAGTCATTTAACCAAATGACGATTAAGGAAAGAATCCAAAAGAATATCGAAAAAATTAAAAAATAATTTAAAGCATTATGGCTACAACAATGAATTTGACTACAACCTACGCGGGAAAATACGCTGGGGAGTACATTAAGGCGGCGTTTCTGGCTAACGAAAGTTTGCAGTACGTAACCGTAAAAGAAAATATTGATTATAAGCAAGTGGTAAAAAAGTTGGTGGACGATATTAGTTTCGAGGAGCCAACTTGCGATTTTACCCCGCTTGGCGAAGTTTCAATTACTGAGCGCGTTCTAACGCTTTCGAAATTCCAAGTACAGCGAAACATTTGTAAAAATGATTTTTTGAATGATTGGGCGGCGGGCGATTTTCAGCGCGGCGAAATCGAGCCAGCTTTGGCCGACACGCTTATCGCTAATATGCTCGAAGGTATTGCTCAAAAAAATGAGGAATTGATTTGGACGGGTACCGCTGGGCCAACTGAATACGACGGCCTTTTGACCCTTATGGGCGCTGGCGGTTCGGGAGTTCTTTTCGTACCTACTCCCGTAGCTATCGACAATACTAACGTAATTGCTAAAATTGCGGCAACCGTGGCAACCTTGCCAACGGCTGTAAAGCGCGCAACCGAAAAACCTATTATTTACGTTTCTCAAAACGTGTGGGAAGCATTCATGCAAGCAAGCGCGGCCGCGGGTAACGGTTGGTATACTTACGGCGGTCCTGAAATGCCGAAATCTTACCTCGGTTATCAGATAGCTGTTTGCGGCGGGATGCCTGACGATACTATTATTATGGCTCAAAAATCTAACCTTTGGTTTGGTACTAATGTTCTCGCCGATTGGAATAATATTCAGTTGGTCGATATGGGTCAATTTGCCGAGGATAATGTTCGTTTCTCTGCTAAATTCTTTGCGGGTGCTCAGTTCGGTTTTGGTAATGAAATTGCCGCCTACGGAACTTGGTTCTAATTAAAATAACGGGGGTGTAAAAGCCCCCTTTTATAATACTAATTAAAAAAATTTAAAACTATGCCATGTTTGCTGAGTGCGGGCTTTATGCTCGATTGTAACGAGGGGGTCGGCGGGGTTAAAAACGTCTATTTCGCTAATTGGGAATTTTTCGCCAGCGGAATAACGTTAGATGCTAACGGAATTATAGACGCTTTGCCTGGCGTTGCGGGTAGTGTAGATATTTTCCAATATCAGCCGAACCGTAATACGGGCGCTCTAACTGTGGTGCCAACTGCTAACCTCGAAAACGGAACGCTTTATTACGATCAAACGGTCGAGCTTACTTTGGGTAAACTTTCAAACGATAAAAAGAAAGAACTCGAGCAAATGAGTAAAGCGAAATTAATTGTTTTTATTCAGCTTTACGACGACCAAATCGTATGTGTTGGCCGTACTGATGGGGCTTTTCTTACTACGGGTTCTTATCAGTCAGGAAAGGCTAAAGGCGACTTGAATGGTTACCAAATTACGGTAAATGCTCAAGAGCCTAACCAACCTGACTTTTTAGAGGCTTATACCTCGGTTCCTTTTGATAATTTCACAGGAATTACAGTTGTTAATTCGTAAGTTTTAGAGGGTTATACATTTTTAAATTGGGCGGGTATAATTGCCCGCCCTTTTTAATAACCAAATGAATTATTTAACTACAAATCTCGCGGGGCAAACGCTCCGACTAACTTTAAACGAAACGCGGCAATACTTTGCCCAGCCGTTTAGCCATTTCCTTTTGATTATATCTCATGAGGAAAACTCAACCGTTGGCGATTCAATCGCTCAGGTTCCCCTAATTATTCTCGAAAATCAGCGAATAACCCAATTAACGGTAACAACGGTAGGATTAACCTTACAAGGTCGTTACCGTTACTATGTTTATGGGCAAAATTCAGCCGTAAATTTAGATCCGACTAACGCGGCCGTTGTGGGTCTTTGCAAAATAGGTACTATTGAGCTCGTTAATTCGACTCAGTATTATGACGTTCCAAGTATAACCATAACCGACGATATAATTTATAATGGAAACCCCTAACCAAGTTAAACGCCTCGAGCTCGCCGATTATACGGTTAGAAGTTCGGCCGAAAAATTAGACCGCTCGGGCTGGGTGAGCTACGGCGTAGACAATTTATTTCCCCAATACCTTAGAGAATTAGCCCAAACGGGAGCCGTTCATGGTTCCCTATGCGTTTCGATTGGGGAAATGATCGCGGGAAAATCTTTAGAGGCTGGCGTTTATAACAAACGTCTCGAGGAGTTAAAAGCCTACGACGTTTTTTACGGTTGCGCTAATGACTTAAAATTATACGGCGGGTTTTACATTGAAATTATTTATACCGTTGACCGCGAAAACGTGGCCAAAATGCGCCATTTGCCTTTTGAGGAATGCCGATTAGCGGTAACAGGTGAGGAGGAGGAAATCGTCGGGGTTTATCATTCGAACGATTGGGCCAATACCCGTAAAAAAAGAAACAAACCCGAGTTTATCCCGCTTTATAATCAGTTATCCAAATCCGAAGAGCCGCGCCAGGTTTATTACTGTTATAATTACGCGGGTTCTAACTTTTATCCTCGACCCGACTATTACTCGGCAATTAATTCGATTGAATTAGCGAAAGAAATTAGCGTTTATCACGTAAATAATATTATGAACGGGCTTAGCCCTTCAATGATTGTAAGCCTTTTCCAAGGCGCGCCAGCCCCTGACGAACAACAACAAATAAAAAGGGATTGGGAACGCCAATTAACAGGGGCACGTAACGCGGGAAAGTTTATAATGACTTTTAACGAGCGCGATACACCACGCCCAGAAATAACAACTTTTCCGCTCAGCGACGCCGATAAGCAATATGAGTTTTTAAGTAAGGAATCGACCTCGCTTATTATGGTAGCTCACCGCGTCGTAACGCCTTTGGTTTTCGGTATTCGAGACGTCGGCGGTGGATTCGGTTCGAATAAAGACGAAATGGCTATCGGATTAGAAATTTTCACTAACCAAGTCGTCGAGCCAGCTCAAAGGAAAATTAGTAAATCTTTCGAGGAGGTTTTAGGTTTCGAAATGCCAGGGCTATCTATTAAAGTCGTTAAAAATACCCCTATCGGAAGCGTTTCGACGATCGCGGCTCCAACGGTAACGGCTCCCGTAATTGCTGAGGAGGAAAAAAAAAAAGAATGCACGTGTTTAGCTGAAGAAAGTTTCGAGCCTACGGGCGAAATGAAGGCGGCGGCCGAGTTAGGTTTAAAATGGCGAGCCGAATATAACAGGGGAGGAACCGAGGTCGGGGTCGCCAGGGCTCGCGATATTTCTAACGGCCGTAATTTATCGGTTGAGACTATTAAAAGAATGAATTCTTATTTTTCGCGCCACGCCGTCGATGCTGAGGCGAGCGGTTGGAACCAAGGCGAGGAGGGTTTCCCGAGCGCGGGGCGAATAGCTTGGGAACTTTGGGGCGGTGACCCTGGGCGTGATTGGGCGGCGCGTATGGTCGCCAGAATTGAGCGCGAGGAGTTCGGAAGCGAAATAGCCGACGAACTAATTTCGTTGGGTGTAGACGCTCCCGAGGGGTATATTTTAATAGATTCCTATGAGGTCGATTATGAAAACGACCAAGCCGAAAACGAGGAGCTCGTTAAAATTGAGGCTCACGAATTAGCCGTTTCGACGGGCTCCGCTAAAGCAATGGCGCCAAGCGATCAAGACGAAACTAATTATGCGGGCGTTACTTTTATGACGCGTTACAGATATAAGGGCCGCGCCTCGAGTAATCGTCCTTTTTGCGCTAAAATGATAGCAGCCGACAAACTTTACAGAAAAGAAGATATTGAGGCAATGGAGGATAAAAGGGTTAACCCAGGTTGGGGCCCTTACGGGTCGGATTATTATTCGATTTGGCTTTATAAAGGTGGCGGGAACTGTTACCACTTTTGGCAAAAGGAGGTTTATATTAACGCCAAAGGAATAAACCCGCTGGCGAATGACGCCCAGCAAATCGCGGTTAGAAAAGCCGAGAAAATGGGTTATAAAGTTCGGAACGATATTCGGGTTAGCTTGCTACCTGTTGACCAAGATTATAACGGTTTTTTGCCAGATAACCCCGTTTACGGCGTGAACGGAAAAAATTACAGACGATAAAATTTAAGCTATGGAAATTCTAATTATTAACGACGTTTATATTAAAAAATATACTAATATAAATGGGGCGGTTGATCCCAACCTCCTTTACCCGTCTATTTATTTGGCACAAGATAAATATTTAGCCCCTTACCTGGGGACGAACCTTTACGAAAAGATTAAAACCGAAATCGCTAATAATACCCTTTCGGGCGATTATCTAACTTTAGTGGACGATTACGCTCGCCGCGTGGTTATGTGGTGGACTATGGTCGAGGCGGCCCCGTCGTTAACTTATAAAGTCGATAACGGCACTATGGTCCAAAGGACCTCAGACGACACTACACCCGTCGCCGACGTGGTATTTAAGGACCAACTCGCCCGTTGGCAGCAAAATGCCGAGCATTATACGAGCCTTATGGTAGATTATTTATGCGCTAACTCGAATTTGTTTCCTGAATACACTAATAACGTTTGGCCGCAACGCTGCCCAATATCAATAAAAAAAGGTTCCCAAAATTATTTATTTAGTTCGGGAAATACGGCCTCGAGCCGTACTTATGGCGACCGCCGAATTAGCCAAATTCCTTAAACATGAAACGAACGGAAAAGAAAAAAGCGCAATTAATCGCGCTCAAGAAATACGAAAAGCAATTAATACTAAAGACTAAAAAAAAATGAGCTTTTTTAATGGATTGACGGCCTTTTTTAGTGATCTCAATAATTGGGTTTTTGGAGTACTAATTGGCGTCATGGGAAAAATATCTTATGAACTTTACATGAAACGTACTATTACTGTAATTCAATGGATCGCCGTAATTGGGTTATCCATTTTCTCAGGTTATCTTACTTCAGTTTATTGCGTTAATAACGGGCTCGAGGCTGAGGCAAGCTGGGCCGTTCCAATGTCGACTCTCATGGGCGAAAAAACGTTTATTTACGTTATGGCAAATTATAAAAAAATTATCTCAGGAGTTCTTTCGTTTTTTATGCCTAAAAAGTGAGCGAAAAAAAGAAAAATAAAAAACCTATTGGAGAACGTATTAAGGGCTCAAAATTCGGCGCTTTCGTTAGGGATAAGGTAAAACCCGTCGCGGGCGATATACTCGAAATAGCGGGCGATATTACAGGAATTCAGGCGCTCGAGACGGTAGGGGCTTTTTTGAACGGCCAAACTCATAAAAGCGACGAACATAACGCGCTGGCTTTAGAGTTCGAAAAGTTGCGTTTGAACTTTGAGCTCGAAATGACGCGGCTCGATATGCAAACCGAGCTCGAAATTTATAAAGCCGAGGTAAGCGATCGCGCCAGCGCCAGAGAACGGGAGGCGGCGTTTGTTACGGCTACGGGTAAACGGGATTGGCTTTTCGGCGCTGTCGTTATCGTTGGTTTATTGCTTACCGTTGGGGTCGTTTTAAGCCTCATTTTTATCGTTATTCCTATCGAAAACCAACGCCTCGCCGATATGACTTTCGGAAGTGTGCTCTCCATTGGAACGTCGATTTTCGCCTATTATGTCGGGAGCTCTCGGGGTTCTCACCTGAAAGACAAAAAACTGTTTTACGATGCCAAGCCGTAAAGTTACCGACCTCGATTATAGATTACAACGGGCTTACACGTTAGCCGTTCACGAATGGCGCCTAAATTATCCTGAATTACCCCAACCCTTTTTAACGTGTACGTTTCGAACGAATGAAGAGCAAGCCGAACTTTACGCCAAAGGACGAACCAAGCCAGGGAAGATAGTTACCAATATTCGCAAAGGTGGAAAACATAACGTTTACCCTGCCCAGGCTTTCGATATTGCTTTTAAAGATTCGCAAGATAAATTAGATTGGAGTCCTCTGTTATTCGCTAAATTCGCTTCGATCATTAAGGAGAATTTTAACGGCCTTATTAAATGGGGTGGGGATTGGAAAACATTTAAAGATTTACCCCATTTCGAGGTATAAAAAAAAGCCCTTTCAGGCCTTTTAATTAGCGGTAAATTGGGTTACCTGTTAACTGAAATAACTCTTTATTCACGGCCTTTATTCTGTTGCTTAGCCGTTCATATTTCGTTTTCTGGCGGGAATCCGTTTCTATTAATTCCCCGAGTAATAATCGGCGCTCAGCCTTTAGCGTTTTAATTTGCAAATCGCGCAAAAAAACCGCGTTAAAATCTAAGGGCCTTGGATTCATAAACAGTTATTTATAGTTCTTTATCTAAAAGATTCTGGGCGAGGTGGCGAGCCTGGCGTAGGCCCCGCAAATAATTACGTAAACCGTCGCTCATTTGTACGTTTTTCGGTTCGTAATTCGCCGCGATCGCGTCGAGTTGGTCGATTAACGTTTTTAGGCTCATTTAGAAAGGCATATCGTTATTAGTTTCGGTTTCTTTCGGGGCTGAATTATCGGCCTCCTTTTGAATTTTAAGGCTTAGGAATTTAGAACCATTTTTAGCCTCTTTAATCCACCCAGCGAGGATGTAATTCGTGCCCCCTATGTTTGTCGAGCCCCTGTAATCTGGTTGGTTTTCGGCTGTTTTCTTTTCATTTTTAAACAGGGAACCCGTTCCCTCTTTAGGTTGGTAGTTACTACTCATTTTTTATTTGGTTTTTAAATTATACATTTCATTTCCTGTTAATTCGTAAAGTTCCGCCATAATTGCCCAGGCTCTGGCGTTCTCTTTTACGCATGGCCTGAGCGAACGGCGGGCGATTAGAATAAAGAGCTCGTTTTTTAATTCCTTTATTCGCTCCTCGTTTTCCATTCGTTAACGCGTTTTTTGTAGTGGGTTATTAGTTCCTTTATTTCGTCGAGGCTGAGCCTTAACGGCTCGTTTCTGAGTAGCATTAATTTCGAAGCCCGTTCGAATCCAATTCGGTCGGTTAACCTGGGCGCGTATTCTAACAAATTCCCGTGTTTATGCTGATTACATTCGACGCATTGGCCGTGAACATTATCCTCATTAAATCTTAAATTCGGGTAACTGCCAACGCTGTAAAAATGCCCCGCGTCATATTTCGCGGGCAAAGGTCGGCCGCAACTTATACAGGGTTGTTTTGAGTCCCTGAGCCTTATAAATTCGTTAAACACTTTTTGAAGCTCGCGGCGGTATTGG
>Ga0315903_10001869_pt1 | contig 31841 bp, 36 predicted proteins | sample LakEriMetagenome_7_FD_203524 | JGI IMG/M metagenome (GOLD analysis project Ga0315903, IMG submission 203524) | Freshwater fungal communities from buoy surface, Lake Erie, Ohio, United States - Buoy 2 MA119 | ecosystem: Environmental > Aquatic > Freshwater > Lake | place: USA: Lake Erie, Ohio...
AATTGATACCGCAGGATCTGGTACAAGCACCTTCTGCGTGTGACGCGATACCGTTTGTTCGTGTATACTGTCCTTCGGCGTGTGACCATTGAGTCATTGCGGATGTCGTATATCCTTCTGAGTGAGCATAACCATCAAGAGCCACAGTAAAACCTCCTTCTGCATGTGAATGACAACCACAAGCCTTTGTATTACATCCCTCCGAATGTGAGTAACTACCAATTGCACAAGTTCCCTGTCCTTCAGAATGTGAACCATTACCACAAGATTTTGTATTACATCCTTCGGCGTGTGATTGATTACCTATTGAACAACTTAATAATCCTTCAGCATGTGAATAACTACCAATGGAACAGTTTTGCCATCCCTCAGAGTGTGAATGATTACCACAAGATTTACTTGATAACCCCTCTGCGTGTGAACCAATACCAAAAGTTTGATTTGATTCACCCTCAACGTGAGACTTACTACCAAACGTACAAGAACAATAACCCTCAGCATGAGAATAATCACCACTAGAACTTGTACAATAACCCTCAGAATGTGATGCTCTATTAATAGCGTAAGTTCTTTCTCCTTCCGAATGTGATCCACATCCCAATGCAGTGGTAAGATTTCCTTCTGAGTGAGTAAATGTCCCTAGTGCTTGGGTTGCCCCTCCTTCTGAATGAGAACCACACCCACACGATTGTGTTGTAAAACCCTCGGCGTGTGAAAATTGTCCGATTGAACAAGAAAGAGCTCCTTCAGCGTGTGAATAATTACCACAAGATATTGTATTACCACCTTCTGCATGTGAACCACAACCAATTGATTGTGTGTAATAACCTTCAGAGTGAGACTCAACTCCCGATGCTATAGTATAAAATCCTTCTGCGTGTGTTCTAAACCCACTTGCTAATGTACCCCAACCTTCAGCATGACTATAAGAAGTGGATGCTGTTGTTATAAAACCGTGTGCAAATGAATTTTCACCATTCGCTACAGTTTCTGTACCAAAAGCAACTGATTGAGGACCATTTGCAATTGTGCCTAAACCATATGAAATTGAATTAATTGTACAAGCGGTTGCATTAGTTCCTCCAGCAATTGATCTAGAACCTAACGCAAAATTTGCGGGATATGAAGCGTCTCCATTTACTTGGAGTCTCCAAACGTCTACAGTGTCCGCCGAAAAAGATTTTATTACATTTACAAAAATTTCACTCATTTTTTTTTATTTAATTTAATTTATTTTTTAAGTTTTCAATTTCTTTTGATAAATCTTGAATTGCCTTGACAAGAATTGGAACTAACTTACCATAACTTGCTTCAAGTTTATCTGGGTTTTCTTCATATACTAATTTTAAAGTTTCTTCAAGGTTAATATCTTCTTGAGCCGTTTTTAAATCTTGGGCAATAAATCCAAAATCTTTAATATCGTGTTTACCATTTTCATCTCTTTCATCCCAAACAAATGTTACGGGATTTAATTTATTAATAAAATCAAGTCCTACATTCAATGGTTCAATTTTTTTTTTATCTCTTTTGTCTGATAATGATGTTATTGTCGTAACCGCAGCTCTAATTACCGTATTTGAAGAATTCCCCAATGTAATTTCGTTTGATGAGGTTGGTGTGGATGATTGTGCATTATCACCTATGAAGATATTATTACCACCTGACGTACTTAATTGACCCGCTTCAGTTCCAATTGCAACATTTGAAAAACCTTCTATTTGTTGTAATGAGGAATGACCAATGGCAACATTATCATTACCGTTCACCAACGATGATAAAGTAAGACGACCTACTGCAACATTATGTGATCCTATTGAATTGACTAATGCTTGTTGACCAATTCCTATGGTATATGAATTACCATTGTTTCTTATTGGCGTCCCATTAAGATTTATATCGCCACCTATAAAGTATGGGTTTATCGTATTTACAGTTATTTGACTCATTTTTTATTGTTCTTAATATTCATTTTATGGTAAAACTGTTAATGTTGTTCCTGCCGGTATTACAACAAAATAACCCGGTTCAATAATTAATGGACCATTATACTCCAAGGTTGAGTTATATGGTAATACAACATTTTGATCAATTGTTGGTGGTGCAGGATTTGTGATTGTAAAACCTAAATCAGAATAGGTTAACCCAACTACACCTTCTAATAAAGAACCGTCACCAATAAATTCATTTGCGTTGAATGTAGTTCCTGAAACATCACTTAAAAATGTTGTTGCTCCACTAACTACACCACCATTAAATGTTGATGTTATTCCTGTTATTGTTACAGTTCCTCCTGTGAAATCAACTAAGATTAATTCTCCTGTATTTGCATCAAAAGTTCCTCCTGTAATACCGGCTCCACCTCCTGTACCTTCTTCACCATAATTTATAATAGAACCATCTGGGTTAAGTTGGTTGAATTTTTCTGAGTCTGTGTTTACACCTAAGACATAAACACCTGTCTCGCCACTTAGGGTGTTAAAATCTAACCCATTAACAAGTTGTGTCTCAACTCCGTTGTTTCTTATGATTAATTTTCCCATTTACTTTGTTTCTATATAAATATCAATTAATTCAAGTTCTAAGAATTATTTTGTAATAAATCGTGCAATTCTTGTTCAGCCCAAGTATCTTTATGTTCTACTTCTTTTAGGACAGGACCATTTTCAGTCCTAAAACGAATACCTCTTGGTGTTTGTCTTATTGCATAAACTTTATGTTCACCGATTGTAATTGGTTCTTCGTACTTGAATAATAATTTAATTTCCATTTTTTATTTTTTTTACAATTTATTTTACACTATTTTTAATACACACGAATCACTATATACTGTTCCTGGCGCAAGTCCTGCGGAACTTGTCGGTATGTTACTGAAATGTAGACAATTTATGTGTGTCGTGTTTGATGCGGTACTACATATACCACTACCAATAATAAAGGAAAAATCGTGAGCGATTGTATTTCCTGAACCACCCATAACACCACCGAATATATTTGATACCGTATTAAAACAACCGTTACCAATAAATGAATTATTACCAATTGATGTATTACCAAACCCATTACTTATAGTTGAATAAATTCCAATTGAGGTATTACCTGAACCATTTATTACAGTAGAAGAAATGTTTGCTCCTGTGTTAGTTGTTCCTCCTCCGATGAATGAATATTCACCTAAAGCAATATTTACATAACCACTTGATGTGCTACCTCCACCAACAACTGATGAAAAGTTACCTACAGATGTATTACAAAAACCACCAACAACGGAAGAACAATTACCAAATGCGGTATTACAAAATCCACCAACAACAATTGAATCACCTCCTTGTGTTTTATTGATTCCTCCTCCACCAATGAAAGATCCACTACCACAAGTACGATTTTGATACCCACCACTAATTGTTGATAAAATATTTTCTGTAGTGTTTAATACTCCACCACCAATTATTGACGCTGAACCTAAAGTAACATTTTTATACCCCCCACTAATTGTTGTGGCGTAACTACTTGAAGTATTAAAATATCCACCACTCACCGTTGAATAATTATATAGTGCTGTGTTTGCTTCTCCGCCACCAATAGACGAACTATTTGATGAGATTGTAGATATATCGAATGTTAAGTCGTTTGCTGGTGATAACCCACCAATAATGTCACCAGGAACTAAAACTTGATTTCCACTTTCATATCTTATACCTGGAGAGGTTACTGTAATATTACTTACTACACCACTACTTACATCAAAACTTATTTGAAGTCCGTCACCATAACCACTAATATTTGTAGGATTAACTCCATATGTGTTATCTGGTATTGCCGAAGCGTCACCCGAATTAAAGGTTACACCATCAACAAACCCTGAAAGTACTTGGTTATTACGTCCTCCAGTAATTGTTGAGTATTCACCGAGTGTAATATTATTACAACCACCACCATTAAAAGTATAATAGTTACCTGATGTGTTTAAGTATCCACCACTTATTGTTGATGCGCCAACTATAACACCACTAACTAATGTTGTGTTTTCTCTACCACCACCAATTGTGTCGTATTCGTTATCAACGGTATTTCTTCTACCACCACTTATTGTTGATGAGTTTTTTCTTGATTCATTAACATAACCACCACTTACGGTTGAATAATTTCCACTTGATGTGTTATCATAACCACCGCTTATTGTTGATGCGTTAGCCAAAGATGTATTTTCGTATCCACCACTAATTGTTGAATAACTACCAATAGCTCTGTTTCCACAACCACCAATAATTGATGCGTAAGAATTTGTAAACGTACCATTAATCTCATAAATAATATCATTTAATGGTGATGAACCTCCCGCAAATAAATTTCCTGGGACAAGAACCTGATTTGAGTTGTTATATAAGTTACCACTATTTTCTACTTGAGTATTTGTAATTATACCAGAACCATCAAAAGTAACTAATAAACTTAAACCAATTCCTGAACTTATAATATTATTAGTATAAACACTATATGTACCTTGAGAAACTCCGGTACCAGTATAAGAACCCAAAATGTTTACGGAATAAACACTTCCTGTTGTTCCTGCGGTGTTTCTTCTACCACCAGCAATTGTTGACCTGCGATATGCTCGGTTTCCACAACCTCCACCAATAAATGAACAATTATCAAAAGAACAATTGTTTCTACCCGCGACAACCGTTGAGAAATACCCACTAGAAGTATTACAACGTCCTCCACCAATAAAGTTACTTTCAGTAGAATTGTAACCATCATAAGTTCTATTATTTTCACCACCGACAATTACAGAACAACCATAATATGATGATATTGTATTAAAATCTCCACCACCAATAAAACTATTAGACGGGTTATTAATTGTTCCAATTTGGAATGTAACGTTATCTACCCCTATTGTTCCACCAAAGACATCTCCAAGAACTGTTACGGTATCATTATTAACATAATTATTACCGATATTATTAACATAAATATTACTTAATGTTCCTGGTGGGTTAAAATAAAATGAGAATGTTGCACCAGTCCCTAATCCAGACAATGTTGATGATGGTGAATAACTCCCATAAAAACCACTAAATGTACTCCCATTATAAACCCCGTTATATGTTGAATTTACAACTCCTGTTGTTCCGATTATTAAGTTATTTGATCCCCCAACAATACTTGAGCAATCACCCAAAGTTGTATTATTAAGTCCTCCACTTACTAATGAATAATCGCCAATTGTTTCGGCACTAACCCCAATTCTTTGTGTTGACAGATTACCTAATCCTTCTTCATATATTGAATTACCTGTTCCGCCTGTTGTAAAACCTGATATTGATGTTGTTCCACCTGTCAAATCAACAAAAGTTAAAATACCTGTTAAATTATCATAAGTACCACCTGTTATAACAGACTCATTTGAGACGTAATTTAAAATAGACCCATCAGGATTAAATTGCTCAAATGAATTACTTACATCATTTACCCCTAAAACAAATACATTTGTTTCGCCACTCAATGTTGAAAAATCAGTGACATTTACAATTCTTGTCTCAACACCATTATTTCTTAGTATTATTCTTCCCATTTTTGTTTTTTATATAAATATCAAATAATTAAAAAAACCTACTTTTATTTTACAGGTTGGGTTCAATTGTGACATCATAACCAAGTTGTTCATACACTACTTTTGTATAATTTAACGCAGTATCTATTGATTGATTTTCTGTTGGTAATAAATCAACAATAAAATTAGTGGTTTGAACATCCGTAAATAGTGGTTTACCTTCTAAATAGGTTTGTCTATTTGCATATGTCATTGGAGATATTTCAATAACTTTTCCATTCGATCTTCCCGCAAACTCTATTCTAATGTAAACCTCAGTTAATTCAATATCAGTTCCTGATATTTTAATTGGTTTTGTAATCGTTGATTTAATTTGTAATCCCATAATTATATTTTTTTGTTTTTATAAATTTTAAGAAGAGGCACCCAAACCTGTATTTATTATTATATTTTTTAATGCTGTTATTAAAGCGTCGGTATTCGCATCACCTGTATTAGGAACATTTACCAAAGCAGCGTCTACGTTTTTGTAAAGTTTTACTATATCACCTGTTTCGGTTCTAAAGTGAGGTGATGCGTTTCCAGCAATAATGTCGGATGAATACATTGTAAATCGGTCAGTAGTATTGGAAGATGGTGCAGTTCCATTTTTTAAAGATAGCCCACCCTGCCCACTTGTTTGAAGTATACCTGTTGACTCTTCTAATTGATAGTTACCATTGTCATAAATAGATAATGTTTTAGTAGAGGTGCCAACACCCATAAATGCACCGTTTGCTCTTATGGTTGTAGTCGCACCCACAGTTGTAGTCAAAGTTGTGGAGGAACCATATTGTTGCCAACCGTTTGTACCGTCATAGTAGAAAAAACCTGTGTTTCCATTGTTTCTGAAAATCCAACCTCCATCTCCCTGTAATGTAAATAAATTAACGCTATCCGCACTATTTCTAACCCTAAATGCAATATCAGTAGACAACGCTCCTTGGGAGCGAACGTCAAGTCTTGCTTGAGGACTGTTATTTCCAATACCAAATTTGTAAGATCCAACACCATAACCTACATATCCTTGGCTGTTGGTAAGTGACATTACCTTTATTCCTCCGTAGGCTGTTTGTGAAAATTCGGCATTTTGGGGGTCAATAGTGAACCCATCAAGTGCGGATGTATCAAAACCAAAAGTTGCTTTACCTAAACCATTTATTTTAAGTAAATCTCTATCATCGCCACTGTATCTTACTTTGAATCCAAAATCAGATGTCGTATTTCCAGTTGCTTTAACTTGTAATGTTCCTCCACTATAAACTAAATTATTACTTCCAAAAACACTTGTGCTGGAATCGAAGAATGTAATTTGTCCTGTCAATCCATTTAAAGAACTTTCAGAAAATCCACTAACATTAAATGTTCCACCTGTAGTGTTTGTAAATGTTGCGGTGCCTGCGGAATATGTCCCACCTGTGACAAATACATCAGTTCCACCCGTATAAAAACCCGTCACATCAAAAGTTCCACCGGTGTTGTTTGTAAATATTATGTCCCCATTAGAATATGTTCCACCTGTTACAAATACATCTTGTGTTGATATTCCCGATAAATTAGAACCATCACCATAAAAAGTCCCACCACTTATTGTAGTGGCACTTAAACCTTCATAAAAATGTGTTTCACTTAAAATGTCTATTGGTGAACAACCAGAAATACTATCGGTAAATAACGCACCATTTGTGGAACACAAATCTATTACAAATGCATTTATCGTGTCAGCACTTAATACTCCGTTGATTGTTAAACCAGACATTTCATCAAGTGTGACACTATACGAAGAACCAAAATTATTTAATATTGTAAACACATTATTGTGATATGTAAAACCTGTTACTTTTGTATCAATTTCAGGTAAATCAACACTTATAATATCGCCAGTCCCACTTATTGTTCCACCACTTACTATAACGTCACCATTTAAAACCAAAAGTTGTGAATCATCTTTTAAGACTAAATCACCATCAATTATTATATCACCATAAACAAATTTTTGTGTATTTTTTTCTACAGTAATTGTTTCTCCTGACGGTATATAAATAAAATTCGATATTGTTAATCCCGTTAAATCAAATTCACTTCCTACATTGTCTTTAAATTTAGCAATACCACTATACTCATTAAAAGTGGCACCTGTTGTAATTCCATCGGTTGTTCCTGAATAAAACCCTGAAACAGTAAATATACCTCCTTTATTGTTTATAAATGTTGCCGTTCCTGCAGAATATGTTCCACCTGTTACGTAGGTGTCAAATTCTGGTATATCAATTAGATGTGTTGTCCCGTCTCCTGTTATTGTTCCGCCACTTATTAGTTCAATGTTCCCATTAACAACAAAAAGTTTTGAGTTGTCTTCTAAAACTAATTCACCATAAATAAATAAATCTCCGTAAATAAAACTTTGTGTATTTGTTCTTACGGTGATTGTCTCTCCCGACTCAATATACCAACGATTATTAAACCCTGATAAGTATTTTCCTAATTGTTCTAAATCTATTTTATACGTTACGTCATCTGTGATATCAACTATTGGAAATACATCATCAATTGTAATGGATGAAAAAGGAATTAAATCTAAATCGGTAATTCTAACGTTTGCCATTTTTTTTACAATAAATATTTTATATAATGAAATTATCTCCGTTTTGTGCCATAATGAAAAATAAATTCTGTGTTACTAAAAATTCTAATTCCACTAAAACATACGTAAAATCGTTAGGCAAACAGAATACCGTACTACAATCAGGGCAATCAGGGTTTAACATATTGAATGTGTCCTTTAATATTAAAAAGTTATGTTTTACTTCTGGTGCCGATAATGGTTCTACATACATTCTAAATTGTGAAATACCGCCCTCAAACGTCCCTGCAAAATTTTGTTCTAATAATATGTTTGTTTGTAAACCAGCTAAAGATGTTGTGTTTAACAACTCTGTTGAGAAACATTCAGGATCTTGGATATATTTTCCGTCAAGTGCCGTACAAGCCGAAAAAGTTAAATTTTCTCGTAAACCTTGTGTCCCTCCACCCCAAGAAATGTTAAATGGTACTCCTAATTGTTTTTCTTTATCAGTACTTAACGCTCTTGGTATAATTTCCTCAATATCCTCAAGTTTGAAAAATATTTTTCCATTTACGTAAATTTTTAATCTACCCATTCTAAGTTTGGTATCATCTAACCAAGATTGGTTTAGGTTTACTAATTCAATTTGTTGTGCCACTGATAATCCGTGTGTTATTGGTGGTTTAATTAATTTGGTTGTGTCGTTCGCTAAAGAATCCAAATATTCGTATTTTGTGATATCACCGATACCACCTCTCCACCATAAATCACATATGTCTAACCAAGTGTATCTTTCCCAAACAATATTTACTTGAAACCAATGTTCTTGATTCAAGTAAGCCGGATTTTCTGTCACACAATAATCATATATACCATTTGGTGAACAATACTCATCAATTGTATATCCAGTAACATAAGTTTGTCCCGTTACACAAGTACCTGTTGTTTCACATTCTCCCGTCCATCGTAATATTTTTACTCCAATTTTTGGGTTATTTTTATCACCGCACAATCTTATTGCAATCGCATTAGACATTGAGTCAAATAATGGATCACTTTCACAAGTATTTTCGATAGAGGTAAAACCAGTTGTTGGGCAATTTTCGCATTCACTACAAGTATCGCAAGTAGTACAAGTTGGGGTACAAACAGGGGGTTGGGTATCACAAGTAGGTGTTGGTTCAGGTGTTGGCGGTATTGTTGGTGTTGGTGGTGGAGTATCACAATTACCATCAACACAATCTTCATCACCACCTGTAACATCTATATATGTATAAGGGACTGCAAATGCACCACAAAAACTTATTGAGTTATTGTATGGAACAACAGGTGCTTGAATTTTTCCTTGACAATCAACGTACATTGAATAATATGGAACATTTTCTGTCTTTGTATATGAGAAACATTTACAAGGAAATTCTGTACCACATTCGTGCGAATAAATTACTTGACAATAATTTCCTAACATTAAGGAATACGCTCCAATAAATACATTAGTTTCAGGTAAAAATGGAACACCATCTTTTGTTAAAATTTTAAACCAACCTCCATTAGTTGCAAATGCGTAATTAGTAAGTGATGGGGTGTCATACAAAGTTTGTCCTATTGGTAAACTACTCAATGTTGGTGTATATGCGGTTATAAAAGGAGCGTCTAAATTACAAGTAAAATCAGACTCTAAAGAACCATTAGTTAATACCCATTCTGTATAACCTTCAGACATAACAGAAATTAATGGTTCTGTTTCATTTACGGATTCATTTAAAATTAACGGGGGTTCTGATAATAAAATACTTGGTGATGTTTGAGTACTACAGTTATGATCGAAACATTGCCATCCACAAGTTAAACACGCTTGTTCGCCACATCCACATCCACAAGTTAATTGTTTTTCTTTTAATCCACCACATTGACTACATCCATAATTTAGATGTGGATCGTATTGATTATTTGCGGAACGTGGTGGATAAACATATATACACCTACTATTTGTAATTTCTGTGTTGCAACAAGCACACGTTTGAATACACTCTTCTAAACCATTAGTAACTCTTGTATAATTAGGAAAACAGTTTGGTGTTCCATCAGCATGATGGTAAAATTTATTTTCGGCTCTTGTCCCAAAATAAAAAAACATTTCAGAATTTTCGGGATATACATCATTTAAAGTAACCTCACCAGGTAATGGAAAATACTCATCAATTAATCTGGGTTTCAAAATCATTTCAACGGACCACCCCTTATTCATCCTCTCGGGAAAAATATTATAATCATATCCAAATAACCTGTAAAACCCTTGATAAAACCCACCATACAATTCGTGGTATTTACCTGTTGGTCCATTTTTACTCACAACTTCGTATAGTGTTCTATCAGTTATTCCTGAAAATCTTACATTTTGTGTGGTATAACCAGTGACTTGAAACATTTTAAATCTTCTATCATAATATAATCTATCAAATTTTACAATATCATCAAATAATCCATTTGTGAAATAAATGTTTTCACCATTCATTGAAGTTACTAACCCATTATCAATCCCCGTTAATCCAATGTCACAAGCGGTAGATGATGAAAAACAAGACAAATCTTTATCTTCAGGGTTATAATAGTTTTGTGAAATAAAAACGTTATTAAAATTATAATCTTTATAGAAAAGATTTAAATTTTGAACTGTGTTAGTATCAGAGATGTCAATATATATAGGTAATTTATCACCAAATGTTTGAGCGATTAGAACAGGAGAGAATACAACTTCTTGATTGAAATCAACTTCATCCGACGCCAATGACATATCCTGACAATCATTTACGACATTCAGACGTAGTTTTGGATAAACATATTGATTAATATTTTGTTGTGCCATCTTTTTATAAATAAATACCACAAATCAAAGTATTTATTGAAAAAATAGTTATGCCAATAATGGAGTCAAAAAATAAAACTGTTGATAAAATTCAAACTCAACTAAAACAATATAAGAAAGTTGCACAGGATGAAGCGAAACAAACAAGGCTGCTTATCAAAATTTTAATATCGGCAGGAAAAGAATATTTAAAAGACAAAGATTTTGAACTATCAAAAGAAGATAAAGAATTTATTAAAGATCAATCGTCAGACATTATAAAATTAATTCCATTAATGGTTTTTCAAATAATACCTGGTGGTACAATTGCAACACCTTTTTTGGTAAAACTCGGACAAAAATTAGGTATAAAGTTAAATTCAAAAATACCAAAAAAATATGAAGACAAGGTTGATGGTGAAATGACAGAATTGGTAGATACAGATGGTTCATTTGCAGGATCAAACATTCCAATTTTAAATCAAGGATTACATCCAAGAAAAACACAAGATCAAACTGTAATTACAACAAGACAAACAAACAATCCTGTTGTTCGTGGTTATAGAGTTTATTACGGAGAATCAATTGAGGATGATGAAAATTTAATTGATGAGGTAGATATGTCGGACGCATTTGGTTATGAAGAAACGGAAGATGTCTCAACCTATGGTAATGCAAATAAAGTTTTAAAAAAAATGGGTATTGAAGATCCATTTGAGAGACACGATAGATTGGAGGTTATGGGTTTTGATCCTGAATACGACAAAGAATTAAAACAAGAAAAAAAACGAGGTAAATGTAAAAATTGTTTTACAAAAAGAAGATTATCTGAAATTGAAAGGGATGAAATACATAAAGCAATAGATGAGATTGTTTTAGATAAAAAAAACAAAAATGAAGATGTAATAGAAAAAGATGACGACAAACCCGTAAAAAAAATTATAACAAGAAATCTTCAGTCAATAAAAAAAATTGCAGAAAAAGAAGGAATTAATATAAATCAATTAATAAAAATACTCAAGACAGGTGAATAAAGAATTATATGGACAAGTAGTTGTTTTACCTGATGAACTTACTCAATACCTACAACAATGTTTTGAGCAAGTTCCAAATTCCGACGCAACAATAGAAGGACATAAAAGAAATCTCTTTTTAAGAGATAAGGGTAAAGTCACATTTCAACAGTTAGAAAGAATACAAAATTGGTTCAAGTATTACGAAGGAAAAAAAGAAGACGCACCATATGTATTAAACGGTGGTGATTATATGAACAATTGGGTAACATCAACTATTGATAGTATGAGGAATGGAACTCACACCAATCAAGAAGTACAAGATGTAATGCCAGAAGACTTAGACGATCAATTAATTAAAGATATGGGTTGGTTATCAGGTATGAATCGTGATGCAAAAAGTCATAAAGATTATAATGACGATATAAAAATCACAGAAAACCTTAAAAGGATAAACGAAATAATGAAAAAAACAATTTGATATGGCGGTAACTGAAAGATTAAATTTCGATCAACCATTGAATGAGTTGGGACAAATAGGGGAACAACAAAGACAAAGGTTAATCCCAAAAAACGATTATAAACCTGTAAATCAATATTCGGCAACTAATAAAGATGCAATATCTGATGGAGACGAAAAAGGTAAAGGTACTGGTTCATTTTTAGATACGGTGAATGGTGGTTCATCAATTGATATTTTAGAAAGAAAAAATGAAATTAAAATAAATGAATATCAGTTTGATAAACCTTACACCACTCCTACTGTTTAATGAAACTTTACAACACACTAAAAAGTCTTATACTTGAGGTAGCATCCATTGAGTCAATTGTTGATGCAATCAAAAAAAGACAAGTGGTTGTAATTTATTATAGTGGAGATGAACCAGGCGGTAATGGTTTAAGAACTATTGAACCTGTTTGTTTTGGTTATAGTAAAGCCGGTAATCCTGTATTAAGGGCGTGGGATTTAGAAGGAGCGTCTCATAGAGCGTACTTAGGTAAAAAACCACTACCGAGTTGGAGGATGTTTAGAGTTGATAAAATAGTTTCTTTTAAACCAACTGCAGAAACATTTAATCAACCAAAACCAGGTTACAACCCTAATGGTGATAAAAGTATGACAAATGTTGTAATTAATGCAGTATTTGATAATAACGAAGAAAATTTAGTATAATATGTCAGCAGAACAAGATTTGATTAACAAATTAATGATATCCAAAAAAATTATGGAGCGACACGACACAATGGGTCGTAATGGAATTAATAATCCTGAAGCATTTAATTCACCAATGGTTGAGGAATACCAACCAGTAAACGCAAACTACAACTTACCTCAAGAATTGTTAAGTGAAGAATCTTTACCAAAAAATTATAACACAGAAGTACCTACCGCAGATAGGATTGCTAATTCAAAATTACCTGACGAAATAAAAAGATTAATGATGGAACACCCAATCCAACAACCAACAAGTGGTATTGGTGGAGCTTCTTTATCTAATGATTTGGTTGAGAAAGCATCAAGATTGATGAACACCAAAGCAAATGGTGAGTTAATTAATGAAAATTTAAAAAAACCCATACAACAAACACAAAATAATGGTGTATCATCTAATGACATTAAAAGTATAGTGAGAGAAACGGTTCAAGAAGTTTTAAAAGAAAATGGTTTAATTGTTGAATCAACAAAAAACGCTAACGAAATGTTTAAGTTTAGGGTGGGTCAACATATTTTTGAAGGTAAAGTCACCAAGATAAGAAAAATTTCATAATAAAATATTTTTTTTAACCCTCTTCATTGAGGGTTTTTTGTGTTTTAAACATTGATATATTACCGCACAATGATTATAATTGAGGTATTATAAGTTTAAAATATGAAAGAAAAAATTAAAGTTTTAGTACTACCAAGCGACGCTTCAGGAGTAGGTAAATATAGATCTGTAGATCCTCACGTAATGTTACAAAATTTATACCCTGAAGATTTTGAAGTTAATATTGATTATCAACCAAACGTAAACGATTTAAACTATTGGAAACAATATCAAATAGTTCATTTTCATAGAAATATTGGTAATGATTACGAAAGTACCCCAAAATTAATTGAGTGGTTAAAATCAAACGGAATTGTCGTTATTGGTGATGTGGATGATTATTGGTTACCAACTAAAGAACATCCAATTCATCAGCTAATTTTAAATAATAAAATTCATCAGAAAATTGTTGCAAATTTAAAAGCTTCATCTTATGTTACAACAACTACAGAAATCTTTGCCGATGAAATTAGAAAATACAATAAAAATGTAATTGTTTTTCCAAACGCAATAAATCCAAATGAAGAACAGTTTAACGAGGTAACATTACCTTCAGAAAAAATCAGAGTGGGATGGTTAGGGGGTTCTTCACATTTACACGATTTAAAATTGTTAGATGGTATGGTTTCTAAATTATCTCCACTACAAAGTAAATTACAATATTACGTTTGTGGGTTTGATATTAGAGGTACTGTTACGGAAATTAATAAACAAACAGGACAAGAAACAAAAAGACCTATCAAACCACACGAAACAGTTTGGGTTAAATATGAAGATATTTTTACAAACAAATATAAAATTATAACACCAAATTATAAAAACTTTTTAGATAAGTTTAGTGAAGAAGAATACTTAGGGTGGGAAAATGAAAATTATGTGAGAGTTTGGACAAAACCAGTTACTTCTTATGCAAAGAATTATTCTAAATTTGATATTTCATTAGCACCAATTAAAAATCACATTTTTAACAGGATGAAATCCCAATTAAAGGTTATCGAAGCGGGATTTTATAAAAAAGCGTTAATAGCATCAAATGTTGGTCCTTATACTATTGATTTAAAACATATTTTAAAACACGGTGGTGGTTTTACAAATGGTAATGCAATTCTTGTTGATGAAAATAAAAATCACAGTGATTGGGTTAAAGGAATAAAAACATTGGTTAACAACCCAAATATGATTACTGACCTTGGGGAAAGTCTATACGAAACAGTAAAAGACAGATATGATTTAAATAACGTGACTAAGGATAGATCGGAATTTTACAAATCTATAATTTAATAATTTATGATTAATATACCTATAACAAAAATTTTATTTATTGACATTGAAACCGTTGGTGGTTGTCCTGATTATGATGCATGTCAAAAGTTTAGTCCTGAGATTGCAAATCAATTTGATAAATATTATGATTGGTTTTTGAAAAGATTTCCTGAAGATATTGACTTACAAAAGGATGAAGTTTTTAAAAAAAGGGCGGCGCTTGTCCCCGAGTTTTCAAAAATAATTTGTGTTTCAATGGCGTTTGTTATGGATAATGGTGAAGTAAAAAAACAAACGTTTTCAAACGACGACGAAAAAGAATTGTTAATACAAGTGAGAAACCTATTGGATCGGTGTGAAAAATTAGATTTTTATTTGTGTGGACACAATTTAAAAAACTTTGATATCCCGATGTTAGCAAAAAGAATGATTATCAATGGAATAATGCCGTCTAAAATTCTTCCGTCTTATGATACTAAACCTTGGGAGGTAAAAGCGATAGACACAAAAGAAATATGGCAATATGGTGCTTACACATCGATTGGTTCTTTAGATTTGGTATGTTCTACTATGGGAATACCTACACCAAAAGAGGGTAATGTAACTGGTGATAAAGTACATTCTGAATACTGGGACAAACAAAACTTAAAAGAGATAACTGAATATTGTGAAAAAGATGTGGAAGTTTTGATAAACTTCATAAAAAAATTAAAAGAATTAAAGTAATGAGTGATTTAGAAGGAGAACAAAGTTTAGACGAATTAGTTAAAAGAGTACAAGAATTAGATGAAATTTTTAATGATGAAGAAATTGATTATCAAGCGGTGAGCGACGCCTTTGGCATTGACTTGAAATCTTTAGAATCCGATATGGAGAATTATGTGGAGAAGTTAGAAATTCAATACTCATTGTCTGAAGAACAAAATCAACCAGTATCATACGCATACCCTACAGATTCAGGGTTTGATTTGTATTCAACAGAAGATGTGGAATTAAGTCCGTTTGGTAGAAAATTAATACCAACAGGATTGTTTGTAGATATACCTGATAATTATGAATTACAAATCAGATCCAAAAGTGGTTTAGCGATTAAAGAAGGTATAATGGTTTTAAACTCACCAGGTACTGTTGATGAAGGTTATACAGGTGAGATTAAAGTTATTATATTTAATACTAACAATCATAACGTACAAATCAAAAAAGGACAAAAAATAGCACAAGGAGTGTTTATGCCAGTCCTATGTGGAAGATGGGTAAATTTCCAAAAGGTAGAGTCTATTCGAAACAAAGATAGAAATAACAATGGTTTTGGAAGTACTGGTATATGATTACAATAGGTTATAGCACAAAAAGTCATAAGCCAAATTTTATAAAACATTTGAAGGAGACTTGTGGTATTAAAGATGTTGAGATTATTGAAAAAATAAATAATGGTGAAAAATCATTATCTGTTGTGTATAATGAGATTTTGAAAGAAAGTAACAATAATATTGTTGTTTTATGTCACGATGATATTTTATTTGAAAAGAGTTATTGGGCAAAACGGATAATTGAACATTTCACTAAAAAACCTGAGTATGGTATTTTAGGAGTTGCAGGTACAAGATATTATCCTTCATCGGGTATGTGGTGGGAAATTTCATCAGAAATGATTGGACAAGTTTTTCATCAACATAATGGAAAAAAATGGTTATCAAGTTATAACAAACCTTTTGGAAATAAAATAATTGATACAATTATTGTTGACGGGGTTTTAATAATGGTACAAAAAGATAAAATAGTTAAAAACTTTAATGAAGACGTTGAGGGATTCCATTTTTATGACACAACATTTACTTTTGAGAATCATTTAGAAAATGTAAAAATTGGAGTAGTTTCCAATGTTCCAATAACACATATGTCAATTGGTATGACTAACGAACAATGGGATGTTAATAGAAAAAAATTTATTGAGGATAATAAAGAATTCTTACCTCGTATTTTAAACAATAATCTTCCTGTTAAAACTATTAATCAAAAACAACCATTAGTTTCTGTCATTATGCCAGTCTTTAATTATGGTAAAATGTTTCAAAAATCAATAGAATCAGTTTTTGAATCCACATATAATAATTTAGAATTGATTATTATTAATGACGGTTCTACCGATGAGTACGTGTTAAAAAAGTTAAACTCACTATCAGAACACCCAAATATAAAAATTATAAACCAAGTTAATTCAGGTCCTTCATCTGCAAGAAATAATGGTATTAAAAATTCATCGGGAGAATATATCTTACCGTTAGATTCTGATGATATGATATCACCTGATTATATTCAAACTTGTGTTAATCTTTTAAATAGAAATCAAAATTTAAGTCCAATATATTGTGACACAAATCACATTGGTGAAATTAATGGTATAGAACAAAGACCTGAATGGAGTCAAGAAAGATTAATTCAAGGACCTTTTATTGTTAATTGTTCTATGTTTACAAGAAAAGCATTTGATGAGTGTGAAGGTTATGATGAAAATATGAAAGGTTGGGAAGACTACGATCTTTGGGTAAGAATGATGCAAAAAGGATTTATTGGGAAAAGAATACCAAAACCTTTATTTAGTTATTTTCATCACGAAAAAGATGGAACAGTATCCACAGATGCAAATAAAAACACACAAGAATTGTATAACCACATAATGAGTAAAAATAATATTTTAATTAATAATATATGACATTAAATGATATTGCAGATTCTATCTACGTGATAAACTTAAAAGATAGGGTTGATAGAAAAGAACACATTATGAACCAACTTAAAAAAATAAAATGTGTGAATTACATTTTATTTGAGGGTGTAAATGGAAAAAAAATTAAAAACCCAACAAGACTACCATCAGGTATGTTTGGTTTAATAAATACGTATTTTAATATGTATGAAGATTGGAAAAAACACCCTAAAGACAATATTCTTATAATTGAGGACGATTGTGTTTTTGTTGATGGGTTTAATGAAAAATTAAACGACTATATTAAACACGTTCCTGAAGATTGGGATATGTTGTATTTTGGTGCAAATCATAATTACCATATGGGAAAAAAAACAGAAAAAATAAATGATAAATGTATTAAGTTGAATGATAGTTATTCCGCCCATTGTGTGATTTTAAAATCCTACGTTTTTGAGGAATTAATATCTTCATTAAAAACTTTAACCATTGAAAATGACGTGATGATGGCTAAATTACAAAAAAAATACAATTCGTACTCAAGCGTACCAAATTTGACATCTCAGATTGTAAGTTTTTCAGACATACAAAATAATATAATGGACTATAATTGGTTAATAAAATGAGTGAAATTTTTTTAACATCTCATTTAATGGGTGGTTTGGGTAATCAAATGTTTCAAATTGCAAAAGCATTGTCAGAATCTTTTAATCACAATTTACCTTGTTTTTTTAAAAGTCATTCTTTTATCCCTATGGAAGGTAGGCAACCAACAAACTATGAAAAAAATATATTTAGAAATGTAATTTTTGATGATACAAAAATTCCTTCGGTAAGAGTAAGTGAACCTAGTTGGTCGTATCATAATGTTAAACATTTGTACAATCAACCAACTGAATTTTATGGGTATTTTCAAAGTAGTAAAAATTTTTTATCTTATGGTGAAAAAATAAAAAAAATATTTTTACCTACTGACGAATTTATTAAAAAAATAAAACAATTTTATCCTGAAGTTTTTGAAAAAAACTCAGTTTCAATTCACGTAAGAAGAGGAGATTATATAGGAATATCAAACATTTTACCAGTAATTGATAAATCGTACATTGATGAATGTGTTAATACAATTGGTAATTATTCTAAAATTTTCATTTTTTCTAATGATAAAGAATGGGTTAAAAATAATTTGAGTTATCAAAACTCAACTGTGGTAGAAGGGTTAGAAGACTATGAAGAATTGTGGATGATGAGTTTATGTAATCATAATGTTATGTCTAACTCTTCATTTTCTTGGTGGGGTTCATATCTTAATTTAAATGAAGATAAAAAAATTTTTGTCCCTTCTACGTGGTTTGGTCCTCAAGGAGAAACATATTATCAAGATGTTTATGAAGATAATTGGATTAAAATTGAGACAATTTTTGATGATGGAAAAATAAAAATAAAAAATAAATAAAATGTTGTTAAATTTAGAAAATCTTGTTAAGAAATATAATTTATCCATAAAGGGGATAATTCATATTGGTGCACATTTTGGTGAGGAAAATAATGTTTATAATAAACTCAATATTAAAAATAGAGTTTTTTTTGAACCATTAGAAAAAAACTATGAGAAATTAGTAGAAAATGTTAAAGGTTATTTAACATATAAATTAGCATTAGGTAATGAATCAAAAAAAGTCCAAATGTTTGTTGAAAGTGCAAATCAAGGTCAGTCAAGCTCAATTTTGAAACCCTTATTACATCTTTCACAATATCCTCACATACAATTTAATGAAACAGAAATTGTTGAAATGAAAAGACTAGATGAAATAAACATAGATACAAAATTGTATAATTTTATAAACATTGACGTTCAAGGGTATGAACTTGAGGTCTTTAAAGGAGCAACAAAAACTTTAGAGTCCGTTGATTATATTATGTCTGAAGTTAATAGAGATGAAGTTTATCAAGGATGTGTAAAAATAAATGAACTTATAGATTTTTTGAAACCCTATGGTTTTGAAATGGTAGAACAGGATTGGGCAGGACAAACTTGGGGGGACGCTTTTTTTATAAAAAATAAACATTAAAAATAACTAAATGAAAATATTTGATATTGGAGCAAACAGAGGTTTATTTACCGACAAATGTTTAACTATGTTTGGCGATGAATTAAAAATTTTAACAATTGAGGCAAACCCAACCCTATGTACTTTTTTAGAAGAAAAGTACAAATTTAATAATTCGGTAACAGTCATCAATACTTTAATGTCTGTAAAAGATAATGAGTTAGTTGATTTTTTTATTAGTAATGCTGACACAATTTCGACATCATCTTTAGAATGGGTAAATAAATCTAGATTTACTAACGACTATGTTTGGCATACCACTTTAAAATTGAAATCGTCTACAATAGATAGTCTCATACTAAAATATGGTGATCCAGATTTAATAAAAATTGATGTTGAGGGTTATGAACTAGAAGTATTAAAAGGTTTAACAAAAAAAACAAATGAAATTTGTTTTGAGTGGGCAGAAGAACAATATGAGAACATTAATAAAACAGTAGCTCACTTACAATTATTAGGATACAATGAGTTTGGATATATAATGGGTGATGAGTATATGAAAAAACCTGACACGTACACCTTATGGGAACACTCCGATTTTCATAAAGACATTAACCCAGATAGAAAAGAAAAATGGGGTATGATATGGACAAAATAGAGTTATTTGGTGGTATATTAACAATATTAATTTAATATATGGAAAAACATATATTGTATATACACGATTCTCATTTTAGTCACTCGTCTTCAAGTAGCTGGTATAATAAACCCGATGAATTTGTTTGGGTAAGAAAACACGATGAAAATCATATTGTATTTACCGATAATTCTGTACATCTTGTTGATAATTATAACAACAAAAAAAAGTATGCGTGGTTATTAGAATCACCTCAAATAACACCATTTTCTTACAAATATATTGAAAATAATTATCATAAATTTGATTTAATTTTTACGTTTGATAAAAATTTATTAGATATATCTGAAAAATTTATTTTAACTCCGATAGGAGGATGTTGGATCGAATCACATAATCGATTAATTTTTGAAAAAAATAAAAATGTATCCATGATTTTGTCAAACAAAAAACAAACTCTTGGACATCTTTTAAGACATGAAATATATAATACTTGTCATAGGATAGACTATTTTGGATTTATGAAACCAATTAGTAATAAAATTGAGGGATTAAAAGATTATAGATTTTCAGTTATAATTGAAAACCACAAAGAAGATTTTTATTTTACGGAAAAACTAATAGATTGTTTTGTTACGGGGACAATTCCAATTTATTGGGGATGCCCTTCAATCGATAAATTTTTTGACATGGATGGTATTTTATCATTTAACAATATTGACGAATTAGATAAAATATTAAATAACTTGAATGAAAATTTATATTTAGAAAAAATAAATTCAGTAAATAAAAATTTTGAGTTGTCCAAAAAATATTTAGTATGTGAAAATAAAATTTATAATTTAATAAAAAATGAATGTTATTAGTTTTTCTTTATTTGGTAATAACCCTATTTACACATTAGGGTGTGTTCGAAATGCCGAATTGATGAAAACCGTATTTAAAAATTGGGAAATGTGGGTTTACCATAATGATACCGTCTCTCAAGACATATTAAATCGTTTATCTGATTTAAATGTTAAATTAATAAATACAAAAGAATCAAATGGATTTTTTGCAACTTTGTGGAGATTCAACCCAATTTGTAACAATGAAGTTGATTTTTTTATATCAAGAGATTGTGATTCAAGAATAAGTATTAGAGATGAAATTGCGGTAAATGAATGGATTGATTCAGGAAAAAAGTTTCACATATTAAGAGAACATCCAATAGGACATCATTGGGTTATGAATGCCGGCATGTGGGGAGCAAAATCCAATTCAATACCAAATTATGAAATTTTAAAAAATAATTATCTTTCTATTAATAATAGACAAGGAGATAAAACTATTGATCAATGTTTTTTAAGAGATGTAATCTACCCTATTGCCAAAGAAAATTTATTTTTACACGATGAGTTTTTTAATTATGAAAGAATTGGTACTCACATTAAAAGAAACAGAAATTTAGATGATTTTGCCTTCATAGGAGAATCAGTTGATGAAAATGATATTCCAAGAGGAGATCAAAGAACAAGTATTAGACTAAAATATAATTTGATATGAAAATAGATTATGCAATTATGGGTTCTAATTTGAACCCAATGTACCTTGATTTTTGGCCGATTGTTTCCAAAATATGGAAAGTTAAATTTGGTATAACACCTGTTTTAGGTTTAATTTGTGATGAAGATTCTGATATGATAGAAGATGAATACGGAATTGTTAAAAAATTTAAATCAATAGAAGGTATTGACACTGGTTTCCAATCTCAAATAATAAGATTTTACTTATGTAAAGAACTTTCAGGAAACGTAATAATTTCTGATATAGATATGGCACCATTGTCTGAAGAATATTTTTTAAAACAAGTATCTGAGTTTGATGAAAATAAGATTCATATAATGAGTTCTGATAATCATGAGTGTAACACAAACAAAGAAATACCTATGTGTTATAATGTATCAAACTCAGAACTATTTTCACAAATGTTAGAATTGGATTCATCTTGGAATCAATTTGTCAATAAATTACACTCTATGAATTTGGGTTGGACTACAGATCAAAGATATCTTTGGGATAAAGTTAAAAGATATGAAAAGGTGAATCCAGGTAAAATTGTTTATTTAAATAGAGGGTGGAACCCTATTGCTGACAAAAGAATAGACAGAATTCAATGGGGATACAATCCCGAACTATTAAAAGAAGGACATTATATTGATTCACATTTATTAAGACCATACTCTAACTATAAAAAAGAAATTGACGAATTATTAAACTACATTTTTATCTAAATTAAGTGGAATTTATTACAGGAAATAAAATTAAAAAAATTTGTCATCATACATTAGATGAAGAAGGGTATAAAATAATTAAAAACCCAAATGAAACCGAAATATTAAAAATATTTGTTAAAATTGATTATGCCCATTCTTTTTTTCAAAGGGAACAAAATAAACCTTACATATTGTTTACTCATAATGGTGATTTACCTGTTGGGGATGATTACTTAAAATATATGGACGACCCGTATTTAATAACGTGGTATGGGCAAAATATTAACACAATACACTCAAAATTAAAATCTATACCTATTGGGATTGCAAATGAACAATGGGAACATGGTAATGAATGTATAATTTTAGATGTTATTAATTCTTCATTTGAAAAGGATAGATTAATTTATATGAATTTTGATATAAATACAAATAAGTTAGAACGAGAATATTGTGTTGATGAATTATCAAAAAAAAATATACATATGTCTGAAAAATTACCATTTAAAGATTATTTGACAGAATTGGCAAAAAGTTATTTTGTTATTTCACCAAATGGTAATGGTATTGATTGTCATAAAACTTGGGAGGCGTTATATTTGAAAACTATTCCTATAGTAACTAAAAGTATCAATATTGATTATTATAAAAATTATCCTATTCTAATAATAGAAAATTGGAGGGATTTTAATATAAAAAACATTACAATAGATATGTATAATACATTATGGAATAATTTTAATCTTGAAAATCTTCAAATAAAAAAGTTTATAAAAAATTAAAAATTATGTTAAGGATACATGAAGGACAAATCAATGATTTGTTAGAATTATTAGATTATATTAAAGTCGATAATTTAACATTAGTTGAAGTTGGTAGTTATATGGGGGAATCTATGGAAATTTTTGCAAATAGTGGCAAATTTAAAAAAATATTCTGTATTGATCCTTGGATAGATAGTGATTCAACGACATCAAATGTATCAGAATCTGAAAAATTTTTTGACATAAAAAAATCAAAATTTGACTTTGTTGAAAAAATTAAAAAGACAAGTTTAGATGCTAGTAATATGTTTGAAGATTTATCTGTTGATATGGTTTATATTGATGCAGAACATACTCCTGAAGCAGTGAAACAGGATATTTTATGTTGGTTACCAAAAATAAAAATAAATGGATATATATCAGGACATGATTGGGAATTTAAAAATGGTATATTACAAAATTCTATAAAGGAGTGTATTGGAAACCCTGATTATATTTGTGAGCATGTTATTCGTGGTGGCAAGTCGGACGGCAGTTGGGTAAAACAAAAACTTAATATTCGATGAAAAAAGTTTTTGTTTTAATTTCAGATGAAAATTATTTATCACATGCAAAATCACTTTTTTATAATGTAAAAGAAAATGGAGAGTGGGACGGAGATTTATGTTTAATCGCAAACAATTTAGAAAACTACGATTTAAGTGATTTTGAAGAATTTGGTGTTCATATCTTACATAGGAAATCAGAAAATAAATTTAAAATAAATTTATTTATTTTTGATTTTTATTTTACTCAATGGGATTACCTTGTTTATATGGACTGCGATTTTATGGTGTTTAAAAACATTAACAAATTTTTAAAAAAATACGATTTAAATTTTAAAGGATTATTAATCGATAAAGAACCATTTAAAATAAAAGATTATTTTTGTCAAGGTTGGGATTACTTAGAAAAATCTAAAGAAATAGAAAAATTAAATAAAAAATATAATGTTAATAAATTTGGGTTTAACGCTGGATACATATCTTTTAATACTTCAATTATAAAAACTAATACTTTAAATGATTTAAAACTACTTGATGATGAGGTTAAAGACATTAATAATCATTTAATACCCACAGGAACTGATCAAGCAATTTTTAACCTTTATTTTCAAAATGTACAATATATAAAAAATAATGATATTTGTTTTTGTGATTTACTGACGGATGAAACCACCGCATCACATTTTTGTGGTGGAGGTAAACCATGGGATCGTGAAGAACATTCCAAATTTTTTGGAAAAACGTACAAAGAAAAATATATAGAAAACTTAAAAAATTTTAATGCCAGTATCTATAATATATAGTGGTAGATTAGGAAATAATCTATTCCAATATGCCGCTGCATATTTGTTTGCAAAAAAATTTAATTTAAATATTATTTCAAATGTAGTTAATAATTGTTTTGATTTACCAATTTTAAATAACCCTATGTTATTCTCATCAAATATTATAGATATTAATGATGAAAATTTTATGTCTATATTAGAATCTGAATCAATTGAGAGGTGTCATTATCGTTTTGTAGGATATTATCAATTAAAAGATTTTATATTAAAATACCAAGACGAAATTAAGTCTCTTTTTACTTTAAAATTTATTAACAAACCTGAAAATGAAGTTTTTGTTGCGTATAGAATAGGCGATATAAATGGAGAAAGACAAATGCTTCCTATTGAATATTACGAGGACGCATTAAACACAATAAATCCAGATGGGGGATATATATCTTCTGATACGCCAAATCATCCAAATGTTTTAACATTATCCAAAAAATATAATTTGTCAATTTATAACTCCACACCACTTGATACTATTAATTTTGCGAAAAATTTTAACAATATAATTTTAAGTGAAGGTAGTTTTAGTTGGTGGATTGGTTTTTTGAGTAAAGCAAAAAATATTTACTACAATGAAAGAACAAGATTTTGGCATGGAGATATTTTTGTACTTCCAGAATGGATTTCATTGAGGTACGATTGGGACTCGTCATGTATTGGAAATTCAAATAAATTAATATGTAATAAAATAAAAAAAAATGTTTAACGATTTTAACCCTGAAACAAATGGAGAATTATTTTTTATAAATAAAATAAAAAATGAAATTGATGTAGTATTTGACGTTGGTGCCGCGGAATCAATATATCTTAATACTGAAAAGGAAATACATTATTTTGAACCTGTACCTTTATTTTTAAATCAATTAAAAGACACTAAAAATAAAAACAAAAAATCCGTGTTTAATAATTTTGGTTTATCCGATAATGAAGAAACTTTGGACTACTATACAACGTTTCAATCATTTGTCAACAGATCTATCGACAGAAAAGATTCACCAAAAATTCAACTATCAGTAAAAAAAGGAATTAATTATATGCTAGAAAATAATATAAAAAAAATTGGTTTACTTAAAATAGATACTGAAGGTTTTGAACTTAACGTTTTAAAAGGATTTGATGATAAATTAAAAGATATTAAATATATTCAATTTGAGTATGGAGGAACTTATAAAGATAATAACATCAAATTAATTGATGTAGTTAACTATCTTAAAAATTTTGGATTTGATGGATTTAGTTATTTGAGTAATGAAAATTTTGTACCTATACTTGATTTTGAAGATCATTATCAGTTTTCTAATATAATCTGTAAAAATAATAATATATGAAATTAGCTTTTGACATAGGATGTAATATTGGTCAAACTTCTGATTTTTTACTCCCAAGAAAAGAAAAATGGGGTATGAGATATTTAAAAAAATAAAATTATGAAAAAAGCAATAATAACAGGTATTAATGGTCAAGACGGATCATATCTTGCCGAATTTTTATTAGAAAAAGGATATGAAGTTTGGGGCACAGTAAAAAGAAATTCAGTTTCTGAAACGCAATCATCTCGAATAGAACATTTAAGAGATAATAATAAGATTAATTTGGAATATGCAGACTTAACGGATATGGCGTCTTTAGTGAGTGTTTTACAGAAAGTACAACCTGATGAAATATATAATTTAGCGGCACAATCACACGTTAGAATAAGTTTCGATCAACCCATATATACCGCAAATGCCACTGGTTTGGGTACACTTAACTTATTAGAGGCTGTTAGAATGGTTTCCCCTCACTCAAAAATATACCAAGCATCATCATCTGAAATGTTTGGTAACAACATTGATAATGATGGATATCAAAGAGAAACAACACCAATGAACCCAGTTTCACCATACGGTTGTGCTAAAGTATTTTCATATAACATATGTAGAAATTATAGAAATTCATATGGTATGAAAATATGGAACGGCATTTTATTTAATCACGAATCACCAAGAAGAGGAACTAACTTTGTCACAAACAAAGTAGTTAAGGCTGCAGTCAGAATAAAATTAGGTTTGCAAGATAAATTACATATTGGTAATTTAACCGCAACAAGAGATTGGGGACATGCAAAGGATTATGTGGAAGCAATGTGGTTAATGTTACAATCGGATAAACCTGATGACTATGTATGTGCAACGGGAGTTTCTCATTCGGTTAAAGATTTATGTGAATATACTTTTAGTTCGTTGGGTTTAAATTATTTAGATTATATAGTTGTTGATGAGAAACATTTTAGACCTGAAGAATTAGAAAATTTGAAAGGTGACTCTTCTAAACTTAGAAAAGAATTACTATGGCAACCATCATATACGTTTGAAACAATGTTAGATGAGATGATAGAATATTGGTTGGGGTATTATGGAAAATAAAATATTAGTTACGGGAGGTAATGGTTTAGTTGGTTCTGAATTTATTGGAAAAGAGTACTATAAACCATCATCAAAAGAATATAATTTAGTTGATAAAAATCAAACTTACGGATTACTATTAAAAGGTTTTGATAGTGTTATTCATTGTGCTGCGAAAGTTGGCGGGGTTGGTGCAAACATTAAATATAAAGGTGAATTTTTTTATGATAATATAATGATGAATACAAATATCATAGAAGGTTCTAGATTATGTGGTATAAAGAATATGGTAGCATTTTTATCAACTTGTGTTTTTCCAAATGAGATTGATTACCCACTAACTGAAAAAAAAATACACTTAGGTCCACCACATCATTCTAATGATGCTTATGCATATTCTAAAAGGATGGTGGACGTTCAAATCAAATCTTACAGAGAACAATACGGTTTAAATTATAAAACAGTAATCCCAACCAACATCTACGGGATGAATGACAATTATAATTTGGAGAACGGTCATGTAATACCCTCATTGATACACAAATGTTATTTAGCAAGAGAAAACAAAACTGATTTTGTTATTTGGGGTAGTGGAAAACCTTTAAGGGAATTTATCTTTAGTAAAGATGTTGCAAAATTAACTGAGTGGGTATTACATAATTATAACGAAAATGAACCAATAATACTATCAACTTCAGAAGAAATATCAATTAAAGAAGTTGTAGATATAATTGTAGAGTTAATGAATTTCAAGGGAAATGTTGTGTGGGATTTATTAAAACCCGATGGGCAATTTAGAAAACCATCAGACAATTCAAAAATAAAAACTTATCTACCTGATTTTAAATTTACACCATTGTATGATGGCTTAAAACAAACTATTGAGTATTTTGAAAACAACTATAATATTTTAAGAAAATAACATAGATGACAAGAAGAAAACAAACAAATGATGAAAGTGAGTCTAAGCCATTTTCAAGAAAAGATTTAATCAATTCTATTATTAAGAAAAAACAAAAAAATAAATTTTTATCTGAACAACAAGAGGAGTACTATAATGTTCTCAAAGAAAATCAAATTACAATTTGTTCAGGACCAGCAGGGGTAGGAAAAAGTTATATTGCAATGAAAGCTGCGGTTGATTTGTTGATGGACGTTAATAACTCTTACGAGAAAATTATTATAGTACGTCCAGCGGTTGAAGCAGAAGAAAAATTAGGCTCACTACCTGGAAACTTAGAAGAAAAATTAGATCCTTATATATTCCCATCTTATTATTTACTTAACAAAATTATTGGTAAAGACGCAAGAGAAAAACTTAAAGATGCCGAAGTAATCGAGGTATTCGCTCTTGCATATATGAGAGGTATGAATATAGATAATTCAATTTTAATTTTTGAAGAAGCACAAAATTCAACACCAAACCAAATGAAATTACTTTTGACAAGAATTGGATTTAATAGTAAATTTTTTATTTCTGGTGATTTAGAACAAACTGACAGATACAAAGATAAAAAACAATCAGGATTGTACGACGCCATTCAAAGATTTAATAACATAGATGATATAGGTGTCTATGATTTTAGAGATGCAAAAAATGTTAGAAATCCTTTGATTGGTAAAATATTAAACAAGTATAATGATGAGAATAGGAATTGAAATTAACGGGGTATTAAGAGATACAATAGGTAAATTCAAACAACTCTATGAAAAACATCTTATAGAAAAAAGTGAATTACTAAATGACACAAATGAAAAAACATATGAGTTAACATTTTCCGCAGACACGGAAGATGTATTAGATATGGTTGAGAGTGTTTCGTCATCTCCCTTTGAATATAAATTTTTAAGTGAGGTAAATTCATTGGATTTAATGAATCATTTTTCTTTTCAGTCAAAAGAAGAGTTATATTCTTTTATGTATGAAGAATACACTATGGAACTGTTTGGGCATGCACCATCAACAGAAACTTTGACTTTTAATTATCTAAATGATTTTTATTTAAATTTCAGAGAAGAAAATGACATAATAATTTTTTCGGATGAAATTGGTAAGTCTAAACCATCTTCATTATTTTTTTTATCAAAGTTTGGATGTTTAATTGAAAAAATATTTTTTTACAGTAACCAGACTAAAAATACTATTTGGGGCAACATTGACATTTTACTTACTTCAAATCCTGACTTATTATTAAATTATCCATCTGAAAAAATTTTGGTAAAATTTGAAACGTCATATAACAAAAATATTAAAAGCGACTATACAATTCAATCTTTATCTGAATTTGATTCATTAATTAATAAATTAAAATAGTATGTTTAAAATTTGGAACGAACATTATTATATCGATATGGACGCTATCGAAGAATATTCAAGAATAGAAGAAACAATACCAACACAAAAAGAAGACGAATCAATGGAGGATCCTATTGAGGATGTTACCAAAATACATTTAATAAAATATGAAACTGTAAAATTTATGTTGGAAATTCTTATGGAACATCAAGAAGATATTGATGAAAAAATGGGTATGAGTACTAATGAACTATCAGTACCTTTTAAACTTGCGTTTAATTCATTACTAATGAAAAAAATAATAAATAAACTTTGATAAAAAATGGAACAAGAACAATTATCTAAATTAGAAAAGTCTATTCAGAATATGAAAGACAAAAAATCCCGTATTTATTTTTTAGTACAGGATACAAAAGGAAATGCAAAAGCATCGGTTAGATACATTTACCAAATGGCTATGTCATTAAGTAAAAATGGATATAACTCAATTATTCTACACGAAAAACCTGATTACTTTGGTGTGTCAAATTGGTTAGGTGAAGAATATATGGAATTACCTCACACTGCAATTGAGGGAACAAATCTTGCAGTATCACCAGAAGACTTTATTATAATACCTGAAATTTACGGGTTTGTAATGGAACAGATTGCAAAAATACCTTGTGGTAAAATTGTTTTGTGTCAAGCTTACGATCACATTTTTGAAACTCTTAACCCTGGCGATACTTGGACAAATTTGGGGGTATTTAAATGTATAACAACATCTGAAAATCAAAAAGAAATGATTGACACTATGGTTAGAAATATGTCAATTGAGGTTATTAAACCAGTTATTTCTGAAGTATTCCAACCACAAGAGTTTCCACCTAAAACAATTATCTCAGTTCATACTAGAGAACAAAGAGATACTGTAAATTTAATTAAAGCATTTTATGCAAAATATCCACAATACAGATGGATTACCTTTAGAGATATGAGAGGACTTTCTGAAGTTGAATTTGCAAACGCAATGAAAGACTCATTTTGCTCTATATGGATAGATTCAACAAGTGGGTTTGGGACTTTCCCGTTAGAGTCTTTTAAAATGGGTATCCCTGTGATTGGTTTAGTTCCTTATCTTCAACCTAATTGGATGAATGAAAATAACGGTATTTGGATTAATAATCCTAATATGCTTGTAGATGTAATTGCAGATTTTATTCAGAATTGGTTAGAAGATAATATTAATCCTGAAATATATGAAGAAATGAAAAAGACTGTAACTGAGTTCACTAATATCGAATCTTTTGAATCTGAAGTAGTTAACTTATTTGAAACTATGATAAACACAAGATTGACTTCATTTGAAGAACAATTATCTAAATTTGAAACAATTGAATAATATGGAAAAACATTCTATCTCGGTAATTTTGCCGATTAAAACAGGAAAAACAAAATTCTTTGAGGAGTATTTTGAAAAAGCGATTTTATCATTACAAAATCAAAAAGAAAAAGTCGATGAACTTATCATTGTACATACTGATGAAACTTATCTAATGGGTTATCTTTCATCTTTTGACTTTAAAGATTTAAATGTTAAAATGGAAAAATGGACAAAAGAACCAAATTTTTGTGGGCAAATAAACCACGGAGTTAAAGTTGCCAATTCTGAATGGGTTACGTTTTTTGAATTTGATGATGAGTTTTCAAGTGTGTGGTTTAACAACTTTAAAAAATATGCTGAAATTTATCCTAATGTTAGCGCGTTTTTACCTATTGTTGTTGATGTCAATGAAAAAGGTGTGTTTTTAGGATTTACTAACGAAGCTACATTCGCTGTTAATTTCTCTAATGAGATGGGAGTATTAACAAATGAAACTTTACAAACATATCAAAATTTTCAGTTATCTGGTTTGGCAATTAAAAAATCTTCATTCATTGATTACGGTATGTTAAAAACATCTTTTAAACTTACGTTTGGTTATGAGTTTTTATTACGTATGACTCATAATTCAGTGAGATTTATGACAATACCAAAAATTGGTTACAAACATACTAATCTTAGAGAGGGTTCAATTTTTTGGAATTACAAAGAAGGTGACGATAAACTTTCTGAGGATGAAGTTAGATTTTGGATAGATTCCGCTAAAAAGGAATATATGTTTATTAATCAAAGAGAAATAAAATTTGAACCGCAAGAAGTTTAATGATTGAAAATGAAACTAATTCAAACATTACAAATGAGGTAAAAAAGAAAGGAAGAAAACCAAAAATAAATAATTATTTTGATGAAAGAGAAGAG
>Ga0315903_10001870_pt1 | contig 31835 bp, 27 predicted proteins | sample LakEriMetagenome_7_FD_203524 | JGI IMG/M metagenome (GOLD analysis project Ga0315903, IMG submission 203524) | Freshwater fungal communities from buoy surface, Lake Erie, Ohio, United States - Buoy 2 MA119 | ecosystem: Environmental > Aquatic > Freshwater > Lake | place: USA: Lake Erie, Ohio...
AGACAAGATAGAGGTTCTAATATTGATACAACTAAAAACTTTGACAATATAACTGCTTAATGGCTAATTATAAATGTCCTCCACAAAATAGGAACTTTTCTGATAACTACGTTGGTTTACAAATAACCGATGGTGGTGGACTTACATATAGTGTTTTCGAATTTAGTACAGCTATTACTGAAAAGGTTACTAGAAACTTTGAAACTGGTAATTTTTCATCATTGTTTAATAATAATGATTTAAATTTAAATCCAGAATTTGCTGCTTCAGTTTATAATAATAACTTTCGTCTTTATCCTAACTTTGATGAAACGGATTTAACAAGTTTTGTATCATACGGTTCATTAACCAAAAGATTAGAATCTGCGATAAATAATATTTTAAATTATTTTCCAGCTGCGTTAGATGTAAGAAATTATACAAGTGGTGCAACAAGTGCGATAACTGCTAATAATATAAGTTACGATGCGAACCAAGACGAAACAGTTTTAACGATTCCTTGGCAAGTCATTAGAAATCCTTTTAACATTGACTACAGAACGAACGCAACTGTTTATATTAATAGTTTAGGGTTCCCTGTTTCAAAGTACAGAAACTTAACAAGTAAGTTCCCAAGTTATTCTTTAGTTTTGACAGGGGGTGGTAGTTATGAATTAATTTCTATTAACACCACACCAAACTTTAATACTGATTTAACAATTTATGTTAAAGGTAATCCTTTCAGTGGACTGACTAATTATAATCAAAACTTTTTAGTAAGGCCTAATGATACAATTGTAAATGAAGTTTTTAATCTTGAGTTAGGTGAAATTGAAGAGGCGTTATTGAATAGATATTCAGTTCCAGTTTATACTTATCAATTTCAAATCCCGACTGAATCGGATGATGGTTACATCTATGATACGATTCGTTCAATTACATGGCCATTAGACGGTACTTGGAATTTAGATATTTTATCAATTGGGTATGAAAATTATATTGCAGAATTACAAGTAATTGGTACTGATTATGACAATTCTGAAACAAATGTTATATCAAGATTTTATACCACAAATGCATTAAAAGAATTTGATACTCAAGATGAAAAAGTAGATAAAACTTTGAAAATTTATGGTAGAAGTTTTGACGAAACAAAAAAATATATTGATGGTATTCAGTATGCTAATTCTGTAAATTACACTATTGGTAATGATATTCCATCAGGTTTAGTTACAAATTTAGCTGAAACTTTAGGATGGTCAATTAGAATTTCACCGATTGCAAATTCAGATTATTTAGAATCTGTTTATGGTACTACAGAAAACGCTTTTCCTGCTTATTCGACATCACAAACAAGACAAGATTTAAATAATCAATATTTTAGAAATTTAATTCTAAATTCATCTTATCTATATCGTTCAAAAGGAACAAGAAAGGCGATTGAATTCTTATTAAATTTTATTGGTGCACCTGATGCTTTAATTGAGTTTAATGAAAATGTCTATTTAGCAGATTCTAAAATAAACATTCAAAAATTCGATAATTTATATTCCCAAATTTCGGGAGGTACATACGTTCCTGAATTTACTACATTAGATGAAAATAACACGTATAGTTTTCAGGGTGTTGTTTATAGTGCATATACACAAACTAGTCAACTAATCCCAACGAATACTACATTGGCGGATTATCCTATAGATGATGAAGGTTATCCTGCTAATCCTCAATTTACAAATGGAACAACAAGTAGACCAAGTTTTTATTTTCAGAAAGGTGAAGGGTGGATTGAATCAACAACCCAACATAGAAGTCCCGAACAAATTGATTTTACAACAAGTGTATTTACAGGTCAAAATATTGATATCCAAACTTCATTAGAACCCTTTACTTATGGGTCAAAGTTTTTGGACAGGTTTAGAAATTTCCCTTATATGGATTTAGGATTCAACTTGAAAAAAGTTCAGGATAACAAAAAAAGTTGGACCAACGATACAAATGATTTAAGAAAAAACACAGATAACCTATTCAATGCTTACTATACTATCCCAACGGATAAATTGTTATTGAATGTAAAAAATACTGAAATATTTTTAAATCCTGCTCAAGGATTGGTATATGATGTTTGGTATGTTTCTAATACTCAAAATTACCCAATACCATTTACTGGATTATCATCACCTTATCCACAAACAGGCGGTACTGATTGGACTTTTATAAATCCACAACCACAAAACAAAACATTCTATGAGTTTTATAAAACGTTTTGGTTTAACATGATTAATGTTAGAAATAGACAATTTTCATCAGATGGTAAAACAAGTGGATATCCGACATTACAATCTATGTTTTGGAAATATCTAACAATGTACCAAGATACTGGTTTATCAAATGATAACTTTAGTTACCAAAATTTAATTAACTACATAACAGGATTAGGTGATTTTTGGATTAAACTTATTGAACAATTTGTACCGGCAACGACAATATGGAATACGGGTACAAAATTTGAAAATTCTATTTTCCATAGACAAAAGTTTATTTATAGAAGACAAAGAGGATGTCAATTAGTTTTACAAGAGGTGGTTGGACCAGTTACTACGGGAACTTTACAAACAAACGCTTGTGACTCATTTACATTTAACATTGATGTACCATCTATTCAAAATATAGGTGACGGACTTGGACAGGCCGCTCAAAATTTGGCATCTTCTCAAGGATTTACAAATGGGTTTACAACTGTTTCTGCCAAATACGGTTTTAGTTTTGATTTAACACATATTAATACTGGTGAAGTTTTCACTTTTGAATATAATGATGGACCTACTTATTATTATACATCCATTTTACCTACTGAAACACAATGGACTAATACAATAAACCAAGGTTTAATTTATTTTGCAAACAGTGGAATAAATACTGAAGCTGGTGTTCAGATTATTTATGATAGTAACACCGAACAACTACAAGTTGTTTCAGTGGTTTGTGGTTTTGATGATGTTGTTATTTCTGAAATAAGCGTTTTATATGATATACAAATTCAAGGATAAGAATGGCAGATACTTTATATACGATAAGTTTAACGGGTGATTGTACAAATAGTTCATTAGGTGCGGCGACAATTAATCTAATTGGTTCAAGTCCATATACTATAGGATGGGTAAACAATGTTTTACCACCTGCAACTTTTTATACGAGTTCTTATTCTGTAACAGGATTAACCGCTGGCACATATGGTTTTAATATAACTGCTTCAACAATTCCAATTAATGAAGTTATAGGTCCAATTTATTTTAATATTGTTTCAGCTAGTACTGCTTATATTAACAGTTATTCTTTGGAAGGATGTGGTACAAACAATTCGTATCTTGAAGTAATAGTAACTGGTGTAACTAATGGTGTAATAAATACTGGTGGGGGTTCATATCAAGGGGCAACAGTTAATCTGTTTAAAGATTATGTGTTTTACTCTTCCGCAACTTCTATTTCGGAAATTGCATCGTTTGTAAATTTAGGTGAAGGAATGTATTATGCTGAAATTACAGGTGAAGGAAATTGTCCTTGTGAAACTGAAACAGTTATTATTCATGAAAACCCTAATATTTTAGATTTTGGATTTTATGTTATTGATAATCCAGCATGTTCACAGTCAAGTGGTCAAATTTACATAACAGGTTTGACTGGTACTCCACCTTATTATTATCAGTGGTCACCCGCAGTTGGGGGAACGGGAAGTACTTATGTGACGGGATTAACTGAAGGGTCATACAATGTTACAGTTACAGATGCAAATAATTGTATTTTAAATAAGGTAACTTATGTAAGCGGGGCAACACCCATTTCTCTAATTTCCTACACACTAACATCCCCGACTTGCTTTAATTCAAATGGTACAATTACATTTAATATTACTGGTGGGACCGCTCCATATTTTTATTTGTTAAGTAACGGTGATTCCATTACATCATATAGTTCATCGGTCACATTTAACAGTATTGGCGCTGGAAGTTATACACTTACAGTAACTGATGTTTCACTTTGTAGTTTTTCTACAACCGCGGATGTTTTTGTACCGAAAAGTTTTACATTAGTTTCTGAAACAATTACTAATTCACAATGTTCATACAATAGTGGTTCTATTAATATCCTTTTACAAGGAGGGACACCACCATTTATTTATTCTTTATCTAATAATAGTGGTGTGACAACAACTAACACATCAACACTACAAACTAATACATTTAACCAACTTGAGTCAGGTACTTATGTTCTGACTATAAATGATAGTAGTAGTGCATGTACTTATACAAATACTTTGGTAGTGTCAAATGACACTTCATTTGATTTTTCGATAACAGGTAATAGTACTTATTGTGGGTTAAATGATGGCTCGATTAATATAAATGTTTCACCAAACTACACAGGCTCAACATTTTATACTTATTCTTTATCAAATGGAGCAAGTTCATATCCGACAACATCAACAACATATACTTTTAATAACTTACCGGCTGACACGTATGATGTTACAGTTACAAATTTATCAGGATGTTCACAAACAAAAATAACCACAGTTGATTATTTAGCACCATATCAATTTGCTCTTTACGGTACAAATTGTATTAATGGTAGTGGAGGTACAATTAGTGTATTACTTAATGATAGTACGGGGCCATTTAACCTTACTTGGAGTGATAATGTTAATGGACAGTCAGGTACATTTATTACAGGATTGACTGCTGGAACATATGTGTTAACTGTTAGTGGCACTAATAATTGTCAAACAACAAAATCAATAGACATTACTTGTAATCCTTTGCAACAAGCTAGTTCAAAATTTGTGTATACTTTTGGTAGTAAAACATATCTACCGTCAACGATATTCAATTTTACAAAAATGTTGAATGACGGTTACTTATCACTAATAAGCGGTCATGAGGATTGTAAGTTAAACTACGCAATATTCAATTGTGACATTGAGCTAGTGGGTACAGTTTATTCAGGAACATTTTTTACAACAACTTCTTTATCCAGTTCACCTACAGTTACGTCATTCAAAACAGTGATTGAAACTTTACTCAACACCATTCCTGATATTAAATCATATGACATTAATTTATCAACAAATACAGTAAGTATTGAATCTGACGTTGTTGGGGGTGTTGAAGTTTATAAAGATGAAGTATTAACAATATCGGTAAGAATACAATACTCTATTTCTTGTCGTACTTAAAATAGTTAAAAAACTATTTATTATTAAATGAGTTTAGTAACAATAGATAATTTAGGTGGTATACCTCCGTATGTTGTTTATGCCTGTGACATATTCCAATACTCTTGTCAGACAATTACGACGATTTACGACTATATACCACCATCTGTAAGTTTTAATTTACCTTCACCATATTCTACCGTACCAAAAGTTTTAATCAAAATAGTTGATTCAACAGGGTGCGTATTCACACAAGAGTACATGTGTACAACACCAACACCAACACCAAGTATTACACCAAGTGTCACCCCTACAATATCTTTAACACCGTCAAATACCCCAACTCCGAGTATTACACCATCGTTTACTCCTACCCCAAGTATAACTCCGAGTATTACACCAACTCAAACAGTTACACCATCACACACTCCAACACAAACAATTACTCCTACGGTTACAAATACACCGACTCCGAGTGTTACATCTGAATCACCTTACGCTTATCTTTTTATTGAACCTTATTCAGGTTCATCAAGTATTGGTTCGTACATGAACTCACTTGGCTCAAGTTTTTACGGGTTTACAAATACAACACAACCGAGTAGTTCTGCTAGTACATTTGATTTGGATATGAATAAGTATGTTAATTTTTCAGGATGGACTAATGGACAGTTTCCGGTAATAATAAAACAAAATGTTGTCTTTAGTGCGAATGGTTTGGATTCTTATGGTAATCCAAAAATACTTTGGAATTTCTCAACAACAAAAGTTCCTGAAAATACTGTAGGGTGTAAAGCTTGGTACACTTGGATTATACCTACAATTTATACAAACAACAAATACCAAATGGAAATTGATTTGGGTATTGTTAATCCAAATGTCTTTACAAGTGTTAAAATGGAACCGACAATATATACGAACACATTTACTTACACAGGAAGTACTATTGCAAGAACAACATATAGGGTTTACACTACATACCCATCAAATACATTTGAATTGGATAATACTTACGACCTTTATTTTAGAGGAAGTAAGGTTGACACATAATTATATATAATGAGTTTCCCATACAAAAATCCAATATCCTCAATACAATCACAAGGAACACAAAGTGTACCAAGAAGTAATACCTTTGGTGTAACTTCTAGTGTTAATAATATTGGTGGTTATATGGAAGTTTTCAGTTTATCTGACCTTTATTATACCATACCTGTTGGTACCACTGGTAGTATTGAATATTCAGGTAACACTATTCCGATTGAATTCACAAAAGGTACAGGTAATGCTTGGTCACCTGATGTTTTAGTACTTGGTTCAGATAATGTTTCATCAGGTAGACGACGACTTGGTATGCTGGCTTATGTCTATGAAGAAGACCAAGTTTATCAATACTACATTGACAACTACGAAACTCTTTGGAATGCGGCAACTGCTGCGACTAATACAGTTACCATTTCTGATTTTGGAACAACTGTAAAGAACACAACCGCTGCTGGACAAAACTTTATTAACGCTTGGACCGCAACGACTATTGAAGATGTAAGTGGAGCGACACACACAACTGCGGTTTGGAGAAAGTTTACAACAGGAAGTTCCTCAACTGGTGGAACTTTACAAAATTATTATGGTAGTTTTTCTGATACTACAAACCAAGCTGTAAGTGCCGCTAACACGGCTACAGCTTGGTCCGCAAATACAACTGAAATATCTAATGGAATTTATATTCAAGATGGTTCAAAAATTACAGTTTCAAACACTTCAATTTATGAAATAGGTTATTCCGCACAGATTGAAAAAACACAAGGAACTAATACTGAAGTAACAATTTGGGCGGCTATCAATGGAAATCCTGTTATAAGAAGTTCATCTACACTTGGTCTTGTATCTAATAGTGTGTATCAGTTACCGTTTGTTTCTTATATTTTTGAACTTAACGCTGGTGATTATGTTCAGTTTTATTTTTCATCACCAAGTCAGTATGTTCAAATTACAACTCTTTCAGGTTTAACATCACCGACAAGACCTGATTCACCTTCTTTAATTATTGTCGCTAAAGCAATTGGAAATGCGGTTCTTAATAATAGTGGTGATACCTATGTTACAGGTTTTACTTTGAGTAATGAAACTTTGACTTTAACTCAAAATAGAGTTGGTCAATATGCTCAATTTGATGTTAGTTTGTCAAGTGTGACTGCTCAAAACCTATATATCACAGGTACGGGTATTAACTCAACAATAAGATGCGGTGTTAATAATACTGCATCAGGAAGTTACGCGGCGGCACTTGCAGGGAGTTATAACACCGCTTCAGGTAGTTATAGCTTTATTGGTGGTGGATATAGTGGGGCATCATCAGGATATTATGGTGTTATCGGAGGTGGGATTGGAAATACATCATCCGCATATTATCATTCGTCGATATTAGGGGGTGTTGGTAATGTTGTTGCTGAAAATCAAAGTGTTATTGGTGGTGGTGTTACAAATGTTATTGGTAGTACATCATCAACCTATTCAATTTATAATACAAACTCTTTATACAATCGAGTAGTAATTTTAGGTGATGTAACACCGAGTTATTCAATTAGTGACACTGTTCAATTTTATAATTGTGTGGATAATACATTTATTAGAAGTAGTATAACAAACTCAACTTATAGTGGTGGATATACTTGTTTGGATTTAAGTAGTCCGACTGGTTCAAATTTATACGGTGGGGCAATTATTAATTTAACGACAATAAGTCCAGGTGGTGCTCAAAACTACGGAGGCATTGTTGGTGGACTTGGCAATAATATTACACAATCGGCTTATTATTCATTCATTGGTGGTGGATTTTTAAACAAAGTAACAACACCTAATTCTGTAATCAACGGAGGTAGCTGTAATAATATTTCAGGAAAAGTAGGATATTCGGTCATTGGTGGAGGACGATTTAACACCGCAAGTAATAGTTATTCAACCGTAGGTGGAGGACGATGTAACACCGCAAGTAATTACCACTCAACCGTAGGTGGAGGTTTTGGTAACACCGCAAGTAGTTATTATTCAACCGTAAGTGGAGGACGACAAAACACCGCAAGTAAAAGTTCCTCAACCGTAGGTGGTGGACGTGGTAACACCTCAAGTGGTTATTACTCAACCGTAAGTGGTGGATATGGTAACACCGCAAGTGGTGATAGGTCAACAGTTAGTGGAGGACGTAGTAACACCTCAAGTTGTGCTTATTCAACCGTAGGTGGAGGATTTGGTAACACCGCAAGTTGTTATTACTCAACCGTAGGTGGTGGAAGTAGTAACACCGCAAGTGGGCGGATGTCAACCGTAGGTGGAGGATGTAAAAATACCTCAAGTAATACTGGCTCAACCGTAAGTGGTGGAGTATGTAACTCATCATCAGGGATTTATTCTGTAGTTGTTGGTGGTTGTAAAAATACCGCATCTGGTAATAATAGTTTTATTGGTAGCCCAACTGATAGTACCGTTTCAGCATTAAATTCAACGGTTTTAAATGGGGTGAGTAATTCAGTTTCAGGAAAATATAGTACAATAATAAATGGTTTATATAATAGTGGAATTACAACAAGTTCATTTATAGGAGGTGGTTATTCGGGATTAACATTGTCAAGTTATAGTTTCATTGGTAATGGTAAATTTAATACAATTGCTGGTAAAGCAGCTTATGGAGCAATTTTAGGAGGGTGTGGTAATACTGTTTCAGGGATATATGCTGGAGCATTCGGATGTGGATTACAGGCTTCGGCTAATTGTACATTCTACAGTAATAACTTCTGTGGTTGTGGTAATATTGCATCAAGTAATTTAACAAATGGTTGTACAGTTTGTGTTGGAGTTGGAGGAACTTTAACAAACGGTCTATCATATTCCGCATTAACAGGAGGAACTATAATAGTGTTAGGTGCGGGTACTTGTTCAACTGTAAGATGTGGAGTTGGCAACACCGCGACCCAAATAGGTTCAGCGTCATTGTCAGGTTCGGCAAACACTGTTAGTGATTGTTATTCCACAATCGTAGGAGGATTGTCGAATAATATTACTGCAAGAACATCATTCATTGGTGGTGGTAACCTTAACCTTGGTTCAGGAACAAATAGTATTATTGTTGGTGGGACTAGTAATTCAGGAACCACATCATTTTCTTTTGTTGGTCAAGGTCTTTGTAATATAGCTTGTGGAAGTACAACAACTGTTTTGAATGGTAGTACAAATGCTGCGTGTGGTATCTGTTCAACAGTAATTAACGGTTTTTCAAATGGAACTCGTGGGGCTGTTTCATTTATAGGTGGAGGACAGGCAAATATAACAACGGCATTAGCGTCTTTTTCTTCAATTGTTAATGGATTATCAAACTGTTCTGACGCATGTTATACTTCTATTGTAGGTGGAGCGAGTAACTGTATAACTGCTTCAAACTGTTATTCATCTATTGTTGGTGGTAAAACTAATACAATTTGTAGTACGGCAAACTGCTCATTCATAGGTGGTGGAACATTAAATATTGCTGCAGGTCAATCATCAGGAGTTGTCGCGGGTAGTTCTAACACGGCACTTTGTTCTTGTTCTTTTGTTGGGGGTGGACAATTTAATTCATCTTGTTCTGTATTTTCATTTATTGGTGGTGGCCAGTGTAATATCATTACAGGTACAACTTCGGCAATAGCGGGAGGATTTTGTAACAGAGCACAAGGCGCGTATTCATTTGTCGGAGCCGGTACTGGTAATACTGTTACAGGCGCATATTCATCGGCATTTGGTTGTGGATTAAACGCATCGGCAAGTTGTACATTATATAGTAATAATATTTTTGCATGTGGTTCTTTAAATGTTAGAGGATTGAGTGTATTATCCGCATCAACAGGGACAAGTTTAACAGTAATCAGTTCAGGTAGTAGTACATCTGCACCCGTATTTTCAGTTCAGGGCTCACAAGGTGAATTGTTTAGTGTTACAGATAGTTTAACAGGTTCTTTGTTTTCTGTAAGTGATATATCAGGTTTACCAATATTGGAAGTATTCTCTGATAGTACAATAATACTTGGTGATTATTTGGCACCATCACTTTACACAACTAAAAGAGTTTCATCAATAACGGCAACGACAGGTACAGCAATATATTCATTCCCAACAAGTGCTTACACCAGTTCATTTGTTGATTATTATGTGTCAGGCGGTACAGGATTAAGAGCGGGTAACATTATGGCAATATGGAGTGGTAGCTCGGTTAACTTCACTGAAACATCGACAAATGATATTGGAGTTACAACTCCATTAACATTCGGTTATATTATGTCAGGGTCAAGTGCCGTTTTACGAGCGTCCGCATCAACGGGAACTTGGATTGTTGAATCAATATTAAGGGGATTATAATATGGGATTTAGATATTCACCTAAAATAGTTACAGACGGACTTGTTTTGTATTTGGATGCTGCTAATACAAAATCATATGTAAGTGGTAGTACGTCTTGGAATGATATTTCGCGTGGTGGGAATAATGGTACGTTAATTAACGGGCCTGTTTATAGTGGAACTAGTGGTGGGTCAATTGTATTTGATGGTGTTGATGACCGAGCTCAATTTCCTGATTTTGATTATGGAAGAAGTGGATGTACAGTAGCTGCGTGGGTAAAATATAATGCGACTGTAGGTGGGTATAAGGAGGGGGTAGTGTCAAAATGGCAAACTGGAGCTAATACATCTAATGAATTTTTATTAACATCTAATGATGTGGGCCAAAATTCTCCAAAATATGCTACGTTTTATATATATAATACAAACAACACAACAGTAAGTGCAGTTGATACTAGTACTATAATGGTACCCGGAGTTTGGTACTATTTATTAGGAACTTTTGATGGAACATATGCACGTGTTTATTTAAACGGTGTCTACAAAGCTTTAGGACTATCATCCTCTCCTACAATAAAAACAGTAACATCCCAACCTATTACATTAGCATCATTTGGCTCTTCTTTTCAGTACAACACACTATGTAATATTGCTACAACTCAAATATATAACCGAGCGTTAACTGCTGATGAAATCCTCCAAAATTACAACGCAACTAAATCAAGATTTGGATTAACATAATATGGCAGGAAGAATTAATTACTACGGAAATATTGTATCAAACGGATTAATTCAATATTTGGATTTTGCTAGAATACCATCATATAGCAAAACAGGAACAACCGTTTTTGATTTAAGTGGTTATGGTAATAATGCAACATTAATCAATGGACCAACCTATTCAACTCTTGGACAAGGGAGTGAAGTTTTAGACGGTATTAATGATAAAATTCAAATTTCAAATAATAACTTGAATGGGATGGTTTATAATATCCAATGGGATATTGATTGGACAATTGAAACGTGGATGTACCAAAGACCTTTTAGTGCGACACCAAATACATATAAAATGATTTATGGTAATTATAGTGGGTGTAATTATAATGTTTATAAGGGAAATGCTCAAGGAGTGATTATTTACAGTACAACAAATTCTGCGGCCACAAGTATAAATTTATCCTTCGGTCCTAGAAATGTTGTGTCAGGAAGTGCGTGTCCTGATGTTTCTGTTGGTTGGACAACTGCTGAAGTAAGTGCCGTAGTACAAGGGTTACAAAATAGATGGGCTCACGTTGTGTTCACATCTTCAGATGGTACAAATTATCGTTTTTTTGTTGATGGGGTACAATACGGGACAACTAAAAGTGTGAATTTTAAAACAAGTTTATGTAGGTCAGATAACCAATTAACATCAACAAGTCCTTACACTTGGGGTAATGAAGGTCCGGCAAACAATGCTGCTAATGGAGTTAATTTTTCAATTTGTAGGCTTTATAATAGAGCGTTAACACCTACCGAAGTTTTACAAAATTATAATGCGGGAAAAAATAGATACTTATAACATATGGAATACGGACAAAGAGAATTTATGATATTTGGTACAAGTGAATTACCACTTATTGATTTTACACAAGTTTTAGAAACATCAATAGATACCGTTAGAAAGTCGGTTGATGAAACAAAGACATTTGTTAAATGGGATGGTAATGTTACGCCATCAAGTGTTGATTCTTTAACAACAAAGGAAGGACCATACACTTATGAAGAAATTTTAAATATTTTACAAGGTCCTGAATGGACATCTCCTGAACCAATAGTATGAGTACAGTACAAAGTGTAAGAAATACGGTCACATCAGGTCTATCTTTATTTTTAGACCCGGCAAATCCACGATTTTACACGCCGACAGGTAGTACAATTCTTGATATAAGTTCTTCATCAAATGTAGGGACATTGGCCAACGGGACTTTATATAATTCATCTAACGCTGGTAATTTCTTATTTGATGCAACTGACGATTATATTAATCTAACAAACTTTTTTAGTGCTACTACTTGGAGTGTAAATTATTTCATAAAATTTAATATTTCAAAAATAAAAGCAACACAACAAGGATTTCTAAATAGAAACTCAGTTGTTAATTCGGATGGAAGATTAAATTTAGAATTAACATACGTATCAAATATTACTCAAATTTTACTCGATTCAAGTGGGAACATTTTTATTTCCGGATGGTTTGTTGAATACAATGGTATTGAAAGACAATTTATAGTTAAATTAACTTCAACAGGTTCTTTGATACCCGAGTTTAATGCAGGTTTATCTGTTATCGCAACACAATATATTAGTTGTATTGGATTTAATTCTTCAGGTGATTTATTATATGGTGGGTATAATCTAGGTAATCTTAGAAGAATTAATTCAACAACAGGAGCATTACTGCAAACAGTTTCTACTGTCAATGCAAGTATTACACAATCTAAATTTATTATAGATAACGCAAATGACAAAATTTATATTGGAGGTTGGTTCACATCTATACAAGGTACTGCAGCCCAAAGATTAGCTCGTCTTAATTTATCCGCAATGACCATTGATACTTCTTTCAACACAACGACAGGATTTGTTAATACTGAAGATGTACAAGATATGGTTTTACAACCTGATGGTAAATTAATTGTTTTAGGTTCATTTACAAGTTATAAAGGAGTTTCCATTAATAGAATTGTAAGGATTAATTCAGACGCTAGTATTGACCCTACTTTCCAAACATCAGGCGCGACATTTGGTTTTAATGGTAATATTTCAAGGAATTGTACGGTTTTACAATCAGATGGTAAAGTAATCGTTGGAGGAGCATTTACAACATATAGTGGTGTTACATATAATAGAATAATAAGATTAAATTCTAATGGAACGATAGATAATACTTTTGTTATAGGTACTGGTTTTAATACAAATGTAAACTGTATTACTCTTCAATCAGATGGTAAAATATTAGTCGGAGGAGGATTTTCGACATACAGTGGACAATCAAATTCTTTCCTCGTAAGATTAGATTCAAATGGTACAAAAGATACCACTTTTACAGGAACAACTAATTCAACAGTAACATCAATTACTGTTCAAAATGACGGAAAAATTTTAATTGGTGGTAGTTCTATCACACAAGTTAATAGTATAAATGTAAATCAAGTTTGTAGATTAAATACCGATGGTTCCATCGACAATACGTTTTCTGCAGGAACAGGTATATTGGGAGCATATAGGTTTAATTGTCAAATTAATTATTCATCCACAGTTTCAACAATAACACAACAAATTTTTTACGGTTATAAAACTGCCACTGATTGGCGTAAATATGAAGTTATAGGTGACTTACTTTCAAATAAATGGTTTAATATGTGTGTAACAAAAAGTACTGGTAACACCATATCCGTATATTACGATGGAACACTTTACCAAAGTGCCACCCCATCACCTGTATTTTCAACAAACAACATAACAAACAGAATTGGTCCGGCAAATGGTAATGTTGGTGTTATACAATACTATAATAGGGAATTATCAAGTACTGAAGTTTTAAATAACTATCGTTCTTTTAAAGACAGATATCAAATTACGTAGTATTTATTTAAATAACTTAATTTTATGAATATAGAAATACAACCTGTAATAGTCCCAACAAAAGGTACGGGAACTCAATTTTTTTTACAATCTGGAAATTTTCCAATGTTTCCAACAAATGTTTCATTCTATTGGCAAGTTCAAACAACTGAAGGTACAACAGTTTTGGATGGTAACTTATATATGGATGAACAAACATACAATGGATGGTCAAACGATGATAACTATGCAATTGATTGGGCGTTGAATGAGTTAGGACTACAAAGATTAGTTCAACTTTAATAGTTATACAATAATCTTGGATAGGGAAAAGATTTAATTATGCCAAACGAATTTAATATAAAAAATGGGTTTATAACCAGTGGTAACTCTTTTGTTTTCGCAAATCTAAATGTGACAGGTGGCTTAACATCAACGACAATTAGCGGTAACTCTTTAACCTTATCAAATTCAGCGTCAACAATAAATTTAAATAATACAACTGCTCAACAGATAAGATTCTTTAGTGGTGGAACAGGGACTCCAACATATAATAGTTATTCTGCTGGTGCTAAAATTATATTTTCGGATAATATTAGTTCTATTAGTTCAGGATATGCAATAGGTGTTGATGCTGGCTCATTATGGTATGGTTCGGATTTAGCAGGTAATGGTCACGATTGGTATGCGGGTACAAATAAACTAATGAGTTTAATTACTTCGACAGGTCTTAGATTATTTGGATTAGGTGGGCCAACAACTACTGCTATGGTTATTTCAGGAACATCCTTATTAGGTTCTAAAGGTGGTGTGGGATATATGGACTTTTTACAAGTTGTAAATAATTGGAGCGGCGCGACAAATGTAAACAAATGGTTTAGGACCAATTCTACAGGTGGATTAGAGATATTGAATAATGCTTATACTGCAACAATACTGACTCTATCTGATAATGGAATAATGGCTATAGGTGGAGGTAACCCTGCAACTGCCACTTCACAAGACGCTACATCAAATTATGTTTCATTTAATAATAATAATACTCAAATTTATGATGACGGTAACACACATATTCACAGTAGGGGTGGGGGACAAGCTATGTGGATTAATACCAACGGTGGACAACTTAATTTATTAACACAAACACCTACTGCAACTGGTGGTATTGGAAGTGGAATTGCAATTGCTACAGGGACATTAAATGGTTATGTAACCATTAACACAGGTAGAACAGTTACTACAGCGGCAGCTTACGGTTACTTAACAACGGCAGGGGCTGGGACATATCCTGGTGGCTCACAAACAATTTCTATTTCATTGTATGCCGAAAATCGTATTTGGGGACAAGAAATTGATGCGTTCTCCGATGAAAGGATGAAGGATATTCATGGTGAAATAACTTTGGAAGAAGGTATTAAACTTGTTAAAAATTTAAAACCAATTAAGTATAATTGGAAAGAAGGTGATGACAAAGGTGTAAAGGCGGGATATTCGGCACAACAAGTTATCAAGGCGGGATTTGACCATCTTATTGGATTAATACCAACTGAAGGATTAGAAGAAACAGTTGATGAAGATGGATTTACAAGTCCAAAGGATACTCAGTTTGCAATGAACTATGACCAAGTAACTCCTTACCATGGTGTTGTAATCAAACATTTATTAGAGGAAATAGAAAATCTTAAAAACGAAATAAAAGAACTTAAAGATAAATTAAAATGATTTCATATGTTGAAATTTCAAATATAAATGGAACACCACCATTTCAAATTTATCTATGTGATTTTGCTGGTAATAATTGTTCATTGATTCAAACGGAATATGACCCTGTTTATTGGCCTGTTACAGTGTATTTACCATTATCATTAACAGGTTCAACAACCGTGTTTTGTAGAATTATTGATGGTAACTCTTGTGAGACAACACAAATATTATCTTGTTGATTTAATAAACTGTGGATAAAAACCATTTTTTTGTTATTTATATGTAATGGCTTTTGGATTTCAAAATTGTTGTGACATTGAAGATTATTTCTACGTAAATGGAATACCGGGTTCTGTATCTGAATATGAAATTTATTATATAGAAACAGTACAAGGTAATACTCTTTGTGGTACCTATGTGGAACTACCTGAATTATTTTATCAACCGATAACTTATGATTTAGTAGGTATGACAGCACAAACTTCTTGTACTAATTGTATTTTAATAAATCCTTGCCCTACAGGTATTACAATTGATTTTGGTAACCAAAGTACTGGAATTTACACGACTGTTAACGAGTGTAATGTAAAAACAATATTTCCATTCTATGCTGAATGCCAAACAGTGTTTCCTACGATTGATGGGTCAGTACAGGGTTCTGTAAGTTTATACGTTACAGGTGGAACACCACCTTATAGTTTTTATAGTGCTGGAACTGAAACCCAAATTGGACAGGGTATTGAACCGACAAGTAATGTTTATTTATTATATAATAATATTGGTCCAGGAACTTATTCAACTATTGTTGCAGATTACTATGGCGATAATGTTCAAACTTTAGATTGTGTAATCCCTGACTTACCTGATTATATCTATGCGGAATGTTTAGTAACAAATCCGACATATAATGGTTATTCGGATGGTAGTTTAAGTTTATATGTAACAGGTGGAACTCCACCATACACTTATTATTATAGTGGAAACAGTATTACTTTACCATTGAATAACGTAAGTGCTGGAACATATAATATAACAGTTGTTGATAATGGGATTGGTATATATTCACAAACAGCTACAACATCTTGTTTAGTTGAAAACCCTGCTGAAATAGTATATCCTGATAAGTTATGTATGAATTTTGACTATTGTGGGGTTGAATTTTATTTAAACTTTACAAGTGCATCAACATATAATTTCAGACCTTTATATACATTGGACAATCCATCAGAAATTTCGGTTTCAGGTATGAGTTTGTTTTGGGATATAAATTGGCAATCATCAGTTGAAAATCATGATTCACCTCTTCCAATTCCAACACAATGTCAACAAGAACAAACATGTTCATTTACAATACAAAATCCTTTTGCGATTAAACCACAAGATAGTGGATGGTATGGTTCAGGGACATTTACACCTGGACCAAGTGTGTCCTCAATAATTGTTACGTCAGGAGTTTGTTCTGCAATAACTCCGACATTAACGGTACAAGTTGAAAACTTTTGTAATAACTCAACACAATGTCAAGGAGTTGCAACAATAGTCCCTTCATCTTCATTTGGTGGACCGTATATATATTTTGTTGATGGTGTAGAACAAAACTCACCTGTATTCTTTAATTTATGTGGGGGAGGTCATACTGCACAAGTAATTGATGGTGATGGTAATTTAAGTGATGTAATATCATTTAATATTGTTTCATCAACACCTTCCAACATTTCTTATGAAAGTTGTTCATATTCTGCGGGGGCGATTGTCAATTTAATGAGTGGAGGGAATCAAAGATGGAACTTCCAAACAATCCTCAACAACAAACCAGCGGCATGTATATTAAATCATAAAATAAGAATAACTTTTCAATACACTGATTTTGATTATAATGGGCCGGCAGTTACAATCAGCACTGTTTTACCTTCAGGTACTTGGAACCTTATTTCAACATCAACTGCAACAGAAACTAGTTTATCATGTGGTACTTATGATGTAATAACAAAGGTTTATGAATCAAACACTATGAATATTTTAAGTACTCCACATACAGTATTAATATCTAATTGTGGGTTTAATTGGACATTTACAAATCCGACGGGTGTTAATAGTGGATGTAATAATGGTTTTATCGGAGTAAGAGGTACAGTTACAGTTAATATGATTTCGTTTAATTCTAACGGAAACGGTTGTTGTATTAATATTCCTGTTGATTATGAAATAGGTACCACAGGTTCGGTGTTAATGACATATAGAAAGAATTTACCACCAATTGCTTCGGTGTCTCCATCGTCTACACAATGTAATCCGAGTGCACCAAGTCCTGTAGAAACAAGACAATAAAAAAGAAATGAAGATAATTATTAACAATGGGATATATTATTAAAGAAAATCAAGGATTATTAGTTACAAGATTAACAGATACAGGTAGAAAAAAAATATCTGAAGGTAACTTTAATATATCATATTTCCAAATTGGTGATAGTGAAGTAAACTATACAGCGTTACCTAATTATGATATCACAAATTTTCAAATCCTTGAACCTTCATATAACGCTCAAAATTCAAATGGTGTTCCACAATCAACAAAAAATGAAGTAAAGTATCCTTATTATTTACAAGGTTCATCAGGTTTAACTTATGGTATCCCATTCATGGCATCATCTGATGAGTCAGTGTTTAACACTGCAGCACCTAACGGATTTTTCAGTGCTAACACCGCATCGACATGTTACTCACCATATCATACAAGTGCATATACTATTAATTCAGAATACGTTGTTAACTTATCAGGATTAACAGGTAATACATCGGTGTTAAACTTGATTTCAAATCCTTGTTCCGATTCTTTTACTGGTACAAGTATTTCGGCGGGTACACTTGTAACGATTTTCATGAGTGGGGCAAGTTCTTGTGGTTGTATATCATCTTGTCATCCGATATTGACCTATCAGGTACAAAGTTGGAATAGTGGAACAACACAGTTAGTTGTTGATAGATTATTACCAAACTTACAAACATTAGGATATTCAGGACAGGCAAGATTGTTTTTCTACCCATCAGGTATGACAGGATACGATTTACCAACACCAATGAATTATTGGAGTGACAGTGTTATAAATTATGAGTCAGTTTGTACACCTGAAGATGGTTTGGTTAAAGTTTGGAATATGAATATTCCTTGGTCTGAAAGCCCAGCAGGATTGATTTCAACACTATATAGTCAATATGATACTTTTGGTTCCGCAGATTACATTGGAACAAAAGAATATTATGGATATATGTCATCAAGTGGTCAAGTGGACACATCAGGTGTTACTTATTATAATTCATATGATGAAGAAATTTTAGTCACACCTGAAGAACAAAAAGCGATTGCTATTGTTCACTATACAAATAATACTATCATAAACTTCTATGGTGAAAAATTTGCATGTGAAGCATATGATTCAACAAACCCTGGGGCAACAGGACAAGCAAGAAACTTTAATATTCATTTACCTTGGTTGATGTGGCATAAAAACTATATCAGTTGTTGTAGTGGTGAAACATTTTGGATTGACCCACCAGGTTTTGATGGGTACGATTTATTAACCCCATACTATATTCAATCAAATGAGAATGTGGATATGAATAATCCTGGATTAAGATATTATCACTTGTATGATACACATCCTAATTCTAACGGAAGACCAAGTAGAGTTGGTAAAGTATTCCCTGATGATAAAATCATAGTTTTTGATGATGAAGAAATTATTGCGGCAATGACTTATGTGTCAAATAGAAATTATACACTACCGGCACCTAAACTTGGTTATACTGCTCCTGGTTCATGTAATGATAATACTACAGACGGTTTATTAGATAATGATACCCAATGTGTTTGGGTGACTTATGGATTTGATGGACCTTGGACAGGGATGCATTGTAATTATTATCAAAAAATTATTGGACCTGTTACAGGTTGTGGATTAACTGAACAAAATGTTACAGTAAGATTTGGAAATGAATTTGGATGTATGACTAGTGGTACTACTACAGGTTATTCAGCGACTGATTTCTTTATATTAGCTCAAACTGGTACTACCTCACAAGAAAGACCTAATCCAAATAATTGGAGACGAATTTCTTTCTTGAGTTCATTATCACCTTATGTAAATGGTGGATACATCACACCTCAAGGTATGACATCAACAACGTTTACAATAACCCCTGTAAATTATTCAACAGGCACTACCTATAACTTGGGTACTCAATTAGAATTACCTACAATCAGTGGTTCTTCATCTACTTTGTATTTTGGTGATGAATATTATTTCTATGGTGTTTTAGAAACTGACATTCAAGCAACAATATATGAAATGAGGTATTTGATTAATTTACCCAACGCTCAGTTTATATCATCATCAAATCCAACGTGGACACAAGGAGTAACACCATATATGTCTGAAATAGGTTTATATGACTCCTACAAAAACTTATTAGTTTTGGCCAAGTTCCAATCACCACAGATAAGACAAGGTATCCAACAAGCAGTAGTTAAGTTAGATTTTTAAATTATTTACAATTAAGTTAATTAATTTAATATTAAATCTAATAACTTACATTAGGTATGGCAAAAAGTATTAAAAATTCACCTAAAATTTTAGGATTAGATGTATCAACTAAAACAATAGGTGTTGCATTATTTGATTTATCATCAAGGGATTTATTGGAATTAACTCATGTTTCACCACAACCAAAACCAACACCCGAAACAAAAATCGAAGAAATGTTGTTAAAATCTGCAACTTTCAGAAAGAAGTTAGAAGAATACAAAGGTGTTGGAGTTGTAAGATGTGTAATCGAAGAACCTTTATTAAATAGTAATAACGCTTATACTATCGGAACATTATTAAGATACAACACTTTAATTAGTAAAGAAGTTTATGATGTGTTAGGTGTTGTTCCTGAATACGTATCAACATACAATTCAAGAAAAGACGCTTGGCCTGAATTAGTTCAGAAAAACGAAAAAGGGAAGTTCGTTTTATTTGGGGGTTATCCAAAGGATTGTGATAAAAAAATGATTATTTGGGAACTTGTTGCAAAAAGAGAACCACAAATTAATTGGTTATATACAAGAAACAATACTTTAAAGAAAGAAAACTTTGATATGACAGATGCTTATACTGTAGTATTAAGTTACTTGAATTCGAAAAAATAAAATTTAATTAAAATTTTGATAAGGGACTTTTAGTCCCTTTTTTTATACACACAATCTTAATACATCACCAGTAGTTGAAGTGGTAACATATAAACTATTGTTAGTTGAATTGTAACCAATTCCTACTGGTAAATATGTACTTAATGTTGATGTTGTGGTTGTGTTTGAAGTTGTGTTATATACAGTCAAAGTTCCTGAAGTATTGTTTGTCACGTAAACCTTGTCATTGACAATTTCTAAATGTTGAGGATTAGTTCCTGTATTAAATGTAGTACCAGTCAGTAAAGATATAGTATCAATTTCAATAACTGAATTACTAACATTCTGAATAGTATAAACTTTTGCATTTGTTTGGTCCACTTTACATGTTGTTGGACTTGAACCTGCGGCCAAGTTGAATGTAGTAGTTATCGTATTTGTAAATGTATCAATTACCTCAATAGTATCATTTGATTGTGACGGTACAAATATTAATCCTGTATTAGTATCAAAATCTAATCTAAAAGGTTGAGGATTTGTTGATATTGTTGTTATAACTGTTTGAGTTGCAGTGTCAATTACACTTACGTCACCACTACCCCAGTTAGATACGTACATTCTTTGGTTGTTTGTGTCGTAAGTAATACCTTGTGGAGTTGTACCTACAACAATATTTGTAATGAATGTAAGTGTGGTTCTATCAATCAGTGACACAGTACCTGATGTTGTATTTGTTATATAAATAACACTATTTACAGGGTCGATGGCCATTGCAGTTGGGCCGATTTGACCTGTATTTACTGATGTTGAAGGTGTGTTAGTTAGAGTGTCAATTGCCTCAACTGAGTTACTTGAGAAACTTGAAACAAAAGTATAATTTGTAAGAGTATCAACTAATACGTTGTATAATGTAAATCCAGGATAAACTGAAATAGATTGTACAATAGATGGACAACTTGGTGTTGTTGTTGGAGTAGGTGTTGGAGTAGGTGTTGGAGTTGATGATGGTACAGGAATACAGAACCCACAGTTAAATAAATTTCCACTTTCAATTGACTGTAGTATATTTGTAGGTGACCCTAAAATATCCGAATCATAAGTTACACAAACTGACTTTAAATCAATAATAGCACTAAATGTTGCACCTGTGTTAAACGGTATTACCTCACCAACAATGTACTTATCAGGTGAATTACAATCTAGGAGAAGTTTAGAGTATAAACTTGTAAATTTAGATGCAAACGTATCATAAATAACTGTCCCAGATACTGGTACATTTTTAGGTGCATTTGTAGGTGTAACACTTGGTGTTGGGCTAGGTCCTGGGTAGTTATAGTTTATACCTGAAAAAGATATTGATTTACCCAAACACAAAGGTGTTGGAGTTGGAGTCATTGTTGGTGTTACAGTTGGTGTTACAGTTGGGGTTGGAGTTGGTGTTGCACCTGAAGTTACATTACAGTCAAATACTGCTGTGAAATCAAATGTATTACACGCATCAGTATTAGAAGGTGTTGGTGTTGGACAAGACGCTCCAAAATAAGTAACATCCAAATCAGGACAAACAGTGTTACTACCAGTAGGCCCAAAAAGTTTACATTCACCATTTATACATGTTGATAAACACCATCTTGTTTCACCTGTATTATAGTATATGTAATAAGGGTTAGTATTATCAGGTTTATAAAAAACATTTCTTCCACCAAACACTCCGTAGTTATAGTATATTCCATCATATTGGGTGTAATTGGTTAAATTTGTAAACACACAAAAACTTGATTCAGGGCATGCAGTGTAAGTTGGAGTTGCCGTTGGTGTTGTTGAAGGGGTTTGTGATATTGAAGGAGTTGGTGTATTACAAAATGTTGGTAGAGGTGTTTTAGTAATTGTTGGAGTTGGTGTTGTTGTTGGTGTTATTGATAAAGTTGGGGTTGGTGTACTTGTTACGGTCGAGGTTGGTGTTATCGTAGGAGTAACACTTGGTGTTGGTGTTACAGTTCTTGTTGGGGTATGAGTTGGTGTAATAGAAGGTGTTGGGGTATTACTTGACGTTGGGGTGTTTGTCGGTGTAAGTGTAGGGGTAATACTTGGTGTTGGAGTTATAGTAGGTGTAACACTAGATGTTGGTGTATTTGTTGGTGTTTGAGTTTGTGTTGATGTTGGTGTATTTGTTGGTGTATGTGTGGGAGTTTTAGTTACTGTTGGAGTTGGAGTAGGTGTCCTTGTAGGAGTAGCACTTGGAGCGGGTGTTGATGTTGGAGTTGGGGTTGGACCCGGTATACACGGATTTACCGTTGTACATGCGGTACAAGATGAATATGATGTTAAATTTAAAGTTAAAATATTATAAACAGGTGAACCTGATGTAAATCCTGATGACAGGTATTGTGAACAACCCGAATAGAAATCTGTTTCTAAATAGTAAGAATTACCAACAGTAAACGTACCCGCAGAGTAAGTTGATTGAACTTGGAAGGAAGTTCCACTACAACAACCCGAAAATGAAAACCAATTTAAAGCCAATGTTTTATATACTTGTGCATCCTGTTATTGTACAACCATTTGCATCTACAACCTTCATACAATAGTAAGTAAACTTTTCTATTGGTGAAGGAACTGTAAAGTCATATGGTAAATCCCCACTATTAATACTAGCAATATAATAACATGGTGAACCACCTGATAAACAAATGTAAACATCGTAAGGGGTAGAGCCGGTTATATTATTGACAGTAATTGTAGTTGGCATATGTTATAAATATAAAAGGGTTTAAAAGTTTGTGAAGTTTGACAACAATAAGTTTTTACCTTATTATTAACTTGAATGGATGAAAACGAAATCTTACTTGAAATTATAAGAGACCTTTTTGGAAAAGAGAAACATTATTACTCATCCAAGGGACAAATTTCTGTAAACTGTCCTTATTGTGATGAAGGTAGAAACAAAGGTAATCTTGAAATTAATATTCACGAACACGTGTATAAGTGTTGGTCATGTTCTGATTTCAACGGTACACATGGTGTTTTAGGTAAGTTAATTGATTTGTTCGGAACAAAAAATCAAAAGAAAACTTACGATTTATTCAAACCTGAAGAACACAAATCAAAACATGTCGAACTTAAAAGATTAAAACTACCCAAAGAGTTTATTTCAATTAAAGAGGCTAATCCCCTTCACATTCCACACAGGGAAGTATTAAAATATATTAAGACCCGTGGAATTACTGATGAAATGATTGGTAAGTTTAACATCGGGTTTGCGACAGAAGGTGAATATGGTGGAAGGATTATCATACCTTCCTATGGTTTGGATGGTGATATAAACTACTTTGTATCAAGAGCATGGTTCAAAACAAAGAACAAATATAAAAACCCTGAATATCCAAAGGAAACAATCATCTTTAACGAAAAGTTGATTAATTGGGATGAACCGATTTATTTGTGTGAAGGTGCTATTGATGGGTTCTTCACCCCCAACCCTGTTGTTTTATTAGGGAAGGTATTATCTGATTTATTGTTTGAAACAATATATATGAAAGCTAAGTCAGATGTTATTATATGTTTGGATGCTGATGCGTGGAAAGATGCACAAAAACTCTACAATCAACTTAATGGTGGAAAATTAAGAGGTAGAGTTAAGATTCTAAAATTACCAAAAGATTCTGATATCGCAGATTTGAGAGGTAAGATAGATGATTATTTTTATGAAATGACTTATTAAAATGGATTTACAAAAAGCTGCGGTTGAGATTAGAGAGATTCTTGAAGGGAAAAGAAAAGAATTAGAATTAACATTTATTGAAGATACACACACTTACTTTATGAAAGATGTTGATGGGGTTGTTAAAACCAACTTCCCATCGGTGTCGAAAGTATTGAAAAAGTTCTATCCTGAATTCCCAACTGACGAAGCTGCGGAAAAGAAATCAAAGGGTGACCCTGTGGTTAAACAACAACTTATCGAAGAATGGGCGGCGGCTGGTGACTACTCAACCAATATGGGTAGTAGGGTTCACTTCTTTTTGGAGAAAAAACTTATTGAAAGTAGTGGTGGTTATAAGGAAGTAAGACAACCAATATTTGATTGTGATATTACACAGATATTGAAGGGGGATAGTATGATTACTGCTGGTTCCAAGTTCCTTAAACTGATGGAAGAACGTGATGTTGTTTTGTTGGATACGGAAATAGTTTTGGGACATCCTGAACTTGGATATACAGGACAACCCGATAAGGTGTGGTTGGTGATAAACAAAAAGAAAGATGGGTTTGGATTGTTAATAACGGATTGGAAAACTAACAAACCAAAAAACTTTGAAACAAACAATTTCACAAAACCGATGTTTAAACCATTCCAAAACCTACCAAACACAGCTCTTGGTCATTATTATGTTCAGTTACCTTTATATGGTAAGTTAATCTTGAAAATGTTGGAAGGAACAAAATACGAAAACATGAAATTATATGGATGTATTGTTGTATTATTGCAGGAAGATTCAGAATTCAAGGAGTTCAGAGTCCCCCAAGATGTGATTGATACAGTCCTTAATATGAATGTAAAGGACTATATAAATTGACAATCACCTTAAAAAGTAATATATTTAACAACTATGATAAATCTAACTTTCAACACAAAAGACAAAACAGTAATGGTTAATTTTGACCAAATACGAAGTGTGGATTACTGTAATGTTTCAACAGTTCAAATCCGAGAAGGATACTACGAAGTAATGACTAAAACAGATGAAAAATCTAAACCAGTTCTTCGTGTTCCAATTAGTAATACAATAATGTTTATAGAAGAATAATATGAATTTAGAAAAACCAAAAATCAATTTGAGAGACATGGACTTCATTGTCTGTGAAAAATGTGGACATAACGAGTTCAAAGAAATCACTTACCTAAAACGAGTTCCAAAGTTGCTGACTGGTTCACCTGATGATACCGTTGTTCCATTCCCAACTTACGCATGTTTGGCATGTGGTCATGTTAATGATGAATTAAACCCTTTCTATACTGAATCACCAAGTTTAGAACTATGATTAAGAAATTAGTTCATTTTTCTGACTTACACGTTAGGTTGTTCAAAGACCACGGGTTGTATAAAACAATCTTGGAAGATGCTTTCAAACAATGGAGAGAAATTCAACCTGACAGAATTGTTTTTACTGGTGACTTGGTTCATAGTAAAAATCAAATGACACCTGAACTTGTTGAGTTTATTGCTTGGGTATTGACTGAATGTTCCAAGATTGCTAAAACAATCTTGATACCTGGTAACCACGACTTCCTTGAAAATAATATGGAAAGATTGGACGCTCTTACACCTGTTGTTGATTCACTTAAAAATGATAATGTAATTTATTACAAGAACAGAGGTGTTTATCAGGATGAAAATATTGACTGGTGTGTTTATTCACTTATGGACCACAACATACCACCTACTATTGAAAAATCTGATAGAGTGAAGATTGGATTGTTTCACGGACCAGTTCAGGGACTTACAACCAATTTAGGATTTAAGTTTGAAGATGGTTTTGAGTCGTCAAAGTTTGATGGATGTGATTTGGTTTTATGTGGTGATATTCACAAAAGACAAATCTTTGACATCCCTGGTAACAAGAAAGCTTATATGATAGGTTCAACCATTTGTCAGAACTATGGTGAAACAATCACCAAACATGGATATGGAATATACGATGTTGAAAAGGATGAATATGTAACAGTTGATTTACACAACCCAAAACCATTCGTAGCTTTCAGAATAAACTCATACGAAGATATTGAAAATGGAACAGAAAAACTCGTTAACTATTAATTTAAGTAAACAGGATGTTGAGGACTTCAACTCATTCTGTAAACTTAATGAAATAACTGACCCTGATGGATTTGTAAAACTTTGTTTCCGTAAAGGATATTACATAGAGAAGTATGGATTACTTAACCAAGGAAATCTACCTGATGTAATTGATAGGGAATTTGAAAAAGAAGTATTGATTGAAGATAACTCCAAGATAGAAGAGTTACAAAATGAAATTTACATTCTTAAAGGTAAACTTGAAGATAAGAAAGAAGTTGAGTGTGGTAAATTACAAGAAACACTATTTGAACTCAACAGACAATTAAGTGATAAAAATAACACAATAAAAGAAATGACTAAAAAGGTGAACGAGCTTGAAGATATGACAAAAACTTCTTATGCTTTCTACCTACGAAATTCAAACTTAAAAGATAGATTATAATTGTTGTTGAACACATTATACATTTTCTAATATTTATGAATAAAATATATTATGAAAACTTGTAAAAAATGTTTGGTTAAAAAAGAAATTTCTTATTTCGGGAATAACAAAAATGAAAAAGATGGTAAATCAATTTACTGTTCTAATTGTGAATTGATTAGAGCTAAAGAATATAGGGAAAAAAATAGAGATAAAGTAAATCAATCATCACGAGAATGGAGAAAAAACAATCCTGAAAAATATCAGGAAACTATTAGGAAATATATTGAAAAAAATCCGGAAATGTCATCAAAAGAAAGAAATAAAAAATACAGAGAAGATGATAAATACAGAGAAAAAATTTCAAAAAAAAGAAAAGAATATTATCAAAATAATTTAGAAGAAGAGAGAGCAAAAAGGAAAAAATATTATCGTGAAAATAAAGAAAGTGAAAGAAAGAAAAACGATGAATGGAGAAAGAAAAAACTCAAAACAGATGGTTTTTTTAGGATGAAAAGAAGGTTGAGAGAAAGAATTAGGGATTATATGAAAGGTGATACAATTGGAAAAAAAACTAAAGAAATTGTAGGACTTGATTATGTGGAGTTCAAAAATTATATTTCAGAAAAGTTTTCAGATGGAATGACTTGGGACAATTATGGTGAATGGCATTTGGACCATATAATACCATTGTGTGAAGCAAAAAATGTTGAAGAATTAATAAAATTAAATTATTATACAAACTTACAGCCATTATGGGCTGAAGATAATCTTAAAAAAAATAGAAAATATGTTAGTTAAATTATTAGGGTGGTTTATTATGAATTATGGATTAATGAATATTATGGTATTTAGTTCAATCTTTAAAGATTTCAGAGACGGAGTTAAAAGAATCGGTAATTTAGATATACCATTAATATCACCAGTAAGTGGTTTTATTTCAGGTTTTATGTCTTGTCCCATGTGTTTTTCATTCCACGGAGGTTGGTTTTTATCTTTATGTATATTTTCACCATCCCACGAACTTTTCAATACACCATTATGGACCAGTTGGTTTTTCGATGGTATTATATCATCAGGAGCAGTATGGGCAATCAACGCTTTCATCGAATGGTTTGAAGTAAACCGACCAACTAAAATAGATTAATTTTAAAAACCAAATAATATATGCCAAAGTCAAGATTAAGACCAAACCACAAACAAAAAGTAGCTGCGTGGAAATTAAAAAACATTCACGCTGAAAGACGCTACCAAAGAACAATGTCAGAGTTGTTTGAAAAGATGAGACAATCAGCTTCAGAAAAATCAGAAGAAGCGGAAACAAATGGACCTGTTCAGCAAGACAATTAATTTCACAAAAGTAAAGATGGTAAAAGATTTAGATTTTTCAATTTTAGATAACCCCTACGTTCAAGTTGTTTGGGAAGATGCACCTGAGAACTTCACTCAAGAGAAGTTGAAGAGTGTGAAAGCATACTTCCAAAAGAAGTATTCTACAACGAGCGTAAATGTTATTACAAAGTTGAAAAAGACAGAAGAAGTCCAAGACAATGTTGATGTTACCATTAACATTATGGACGAGAACTACCAACACGAGTTGATTAAATCTATTCTTCAATCTAAATCCCAAGAAAACCTTTACGAAGATATCCTGAAGATTGACTCGGCGGTAAACAATAAAATGATTGCTGAACAAGAGGAAGTTGCTTCGTTCAAGAAGTGGTTTATCAAACGTATTGAGTTTTCTAACTTTCTTTCTTATGGTGAAAACCAACATATAAACTTCGAGAAGTTAGGTGGGATAACGGTAATTGAATCCGACCCGCCTAACTTTGGAGGTAAAACGGTGTTGTCTGTCGATTTGTTGATGTTCTTGTTCTTTAATACAACAACAAAAACAAATAAAGCTGAAGAAATATTCAACAGATATTCTGACAAAGATAAAGTATCTGTTAGAGGTGAAATTGTTATTGATGGTGAAGATTACATCATCGTCCGTGAACTTGAACGTAAGAAAGCTAAATCAGGTGAATGGAATGTTAAAACTGAATTGGACTTTTTCAAAAAGTATCCTGATGGTTCTATGGTGAAATTCACTGGTGAACAAAGACGGGAAACTGAAAAGTTTATCAAAACATCTATTGGAAGTTACGATGACTTCTTAATGACAATCCTTACAACTGGAACCAATCTTGAGGATTTGTTGGAAGCTAAACCAACTGCAAGAGGACAAGTTCTATCAAGATTTTTGGGGTTAGATTTTCTTAAAAGAAAGGAAGATACTGGTAAGGAACTATACTCGGAGTTTTCTAAATCTATGATTTCCAATATCTATAATACTGAAACATTAAAGACAGAAAACGAACAGTTGTTGATTAGTAATCAAGACCTTGAAACCAAAATCCAAGAAAGTGAAGTTAAGGTTGAAGATGTTAAGGTAAGAATACAAAAAGGTAACGAGTATCGTGATAGCCTTTTGAAGTCAAAGGTGGTTGTTGATAGGGAAATTTCATTACTTAACCCTGACAATACAAAAAGGGAAGTTGAAACATTTGAAAATCAAATAAAACAAAACATCCAATTAAGAGATGGTGTTAAGATTGTTGAACCATCTGAGTTCTATTATGAAAATGAACACGACAAGGTAAAGGAAGAATACCAAAAGGCTTATAAAGAAAAGGTTGAGTTGGACACCAACATCAATTCTATCCAAAAGTTAAAGAGTTCGGTTAGTAATGGTATTAAGTGTGAACACTGTGGTATTGAACTTATGAACGCAGCAATCACCCAATCAAGAATTGCTGAACTTGATGGTTATAACTTGCAAAAAGACCAAATTGTTGAATTAATGCAAGTTTTATCAAGCAAAGAACAAGGGTTTGTTCAACTCAAAAAAGATTTTGATGAGTATGAAAGAAACAAACTTGTCTATGAAAAATACCAAGCAACGATTGAAAACCTTGAGTTGAAGAAAGAAAGTTTGTTGGACAAGTTGAAGAGATATGATGACATACAAGATGTTATTAAATCAAATGAACAGATTGAAAGTCAAATCATTAAAGCTAATTTAAGGTTAGAAGAACTTAAAAGAGAAGAACAACTGGTTCAACAAGAAATATCAACTTCAAGATTTAAGATTACGAACAACCTTGAAAAGATTAACTCGAATAACAACTTAATAATCAAGATTTCAGAGGAACAACAAAAAGAGATTAAGTATAAAGTTTACTTGGAACTGTTTGGGAAGAATGGTATATCAAAACGAATCATGAAGAGTATGATGCCATTGATTAACTCTGAACTCCAAAGGTTATTACAGGACTCTTGTTATTTCCGATTAGAAATCCGTATCAGTGAAAAGAACGAGGTTGAGTTTTGGATGATTGACAACAACACTCAAATTGAGAAGTTGATGACAACAGGTTCAGGTTATGAAAAGACAATTGCATCATTAGCGTTAAGAGCGGTAATGGCTAAAGTATGTTCACTTCCAAAACCAAATATCACTGTATTTGACGAGGTGTTTGGTAAAATATCTAACGACAACTTGGAAATGGTTTATGAGTTCTTTATCAAGATTAAAGAATACTTTGAAAACATACTTGTTATTACTCACAATCCGATGATTTCAAATTGGGCGGATAACATCATCAAGATTACAAAAACTGACAACATTTCCAAAGTAACACATTAAGTTTGGTTAATTAGAAAATTGTATTATCTTTGTAAAACTAAAATTATGGAATACATACTATTTGCGTTCGGGGATTATAATGAAAACCCACAAGCTTTGAATACTTTAACAGAGATTGTATCACAGATATCAATTGATGAGATAAAATTCCAACATGGTGACAGTGGTGTCATAGTTACCTTTGGCACGAAATTGGATTGGGAACAGATTGATGATTATATGAAAAAGAATATTGTCAAATTAACGGCAATGTACTTTGTATTTCCTATAGAAGATGGTATGATTTACTCTATGGATGATGAAATACGTAAACATTTATTTGGTGAAACTGACAACTTGACAGAAAAACAACAATATAATACATATACAAGTGATAGTACGGGAGTTCCAGAATTTTTGGGAGGTATTCATGTTCACAGGACTCGTTCTTTTGATGATTTCTTTAAAATCTTTTATGAAGAAGTTATCCAAGAAGAACCTGTTATGACGCTTAACGATTTATTGGATAAAATAAAAGAAAAAGGTATTGATAGTTTGTCGGAGAACCAGTTAAAACAATTAGAAAATTACTCAAAACAAATCATATGATGGAAAAAAACCAAGTTATCCCAATCAACCAAGACGAAGTTCAAATTTACTTGAAAGAACTACGTAGAATCAAAGTAATGACTCCTGAGCGTGAGAGGGAACTATCAGCTAAAATGCAGAACCCTGAAACACCTGAAAGTGAAAGGTCACTTATTTGTAAAGAATTACTCGAGGGTAACTTACGATTTGTCATCACTGTAGCTAAACAGTATCAAGGACAAGGTGTTGATTTTTGTGATTTAGTTGCTGAAGGTAACATCGGACTTATGAAAGCTATTCAGAGTTTCGATTGGAC
>Ga0315903_10001871_pt1 | contig 31815 bp, 40 predicted proteins | sample LakEriMetagenome_7_FD_203524 | JGI IMG/M metagenome (GOLD analysis project Ga0315903, IMG submission 203524) | Freshwater fungal communities from buoy surface, Lake Erie, Ohio, United States - Buoy 2 MA119 | ecosystem: Environmental > Aquatic > Freshwater > Lake | place: USA: Lake Erie, Ohio...
AACCTTGAAATATATATTCCCGAAAACCAAAAACTAAAAAATCCGTGGCAGGCTGGGGAGGGTTCAGGTTTTTCGCCGGGGGGTGGGAGTCCGGTGTCTCAGAAGTCTGAGTATCGCCCTGCCAGTCACTTTTTAGGCTGCGCAGTAATTAAGCATATAATTGTTAATTGAGGAATATTCCCCCTACCCTTCCCTACCACTCGACACTATACTTCATCTGCCCCTGTGGGATATCATACAGGCGACGATAATTGATGGAGAGGTACCGCAAGCTATCTACTATGTGCGATGCCCAGTTATGCAATGGCTTTGTTGCAAAGCAGGCGTTAGCCTCGTCATACTCTCTCTGGTACTCACGTAATGCTCTAATACCTAGATTGCATTCTGTTGTGTTTATCCTAACCTTAGGCAGCATATACCTTAGTGCCTCAATTCCATCTTCTAGGCTAAGCTTTGGGGTGATTTGAAAGTTCCATCCTGCGCGTCTTGCTTGCATAAGTCTAGACTCTGCCTGTTCCCAACCTTGGTGTTTTTGGCTAATGTCATGTGGCCCAAAGTGATTTCCCCATTGACACCCCCATTGCTCTTTAAGCTTGTTTGCCCAGTCAAGAAAATGCTTAAGGCCGTAGCCAGTATCGTGTAAGAGAGCAAGTAAATTGATGTAATTACCTTCAACCTGGAATAACCATCCTGCGGTCGCATCTGTTCCCCCTAAGTCCCATACGCTGTGTAATGGTAAGTTTGGATTGGCTCGCAATGGTAATAAACGACCTTCAATATCCATGTCATGCATTTCACGTGTAAAATAAGCACCTTGGTTACCAGTTGTGAAATCACAGTAGAACTCTTGCGCAATCATCTCATCAGACATGCCGCGCTTTTTAATGTCCTCAATGTCTTCCAAGGTAATGATAGGACTGCCGTCAGCTTTAGTAGTCTTATCTATACCAAGATGCTCAATATGGTATTTTGGATTGTCCTTCACGGTCTCGAACAATTCCCATAAATGATTCTTGCCTCGTGGCGTGCTCTGTATAATCTCAATACCTTTGTTCTGTACAATAATTGGATTAAGATATTGCCGCGCATTAGGGTTGTGTAGTGCAAACTCAGAATAGATAATTGTAACTGGGTTGGTTCCAATTAAGCCAGTAAGGTTATTACTACCGGCTAACACTAAACGACTGCCATTGATTAATCTGATTTCCATTCTAGCGTCATTCTTGTATTCAATCAGGCACTCGGGAATGTTGCTTAAAAAAGGCTTTCCATCAAAATCCATACCAGACCAAATAACGCTTCTGGCCTGTTGCAGTAGAGGAAATAAATAAACATGCGTTCCAACCCTCTGTAAAGCTCTTAGAATCCACATTTGAAGACAAGCAATATCTTTTCCTGCCCTGCGATGGATAACCGCTAAAATATGCTTGCCTTCGTTTACAGCTTTAAACATTCTTTCTTGGTGGGGAAATGGGACGATTGAGGGCAGCCTAATATACATTAAACAGTCCTCATGTAGGCATCGATGATTGCAATCCCCAAATCAGTACCAATTGCCCACTCAGCCATATAACCTTTTGATTTCATTTGGTTGATAAAAGCTTGTTGTCTAGCTAAATGTTCTTTCTGTGCTGCGGTTGGTTTCCAACCATCTTTTTTCACCTCGATAAATAAGCCGGGATACTTAGATGTTGGGTACGCAAAAAATAAGTCACTGGCACCTGGACGCAATCCAAGTCTTGGTAAAATCTTATTTGTTGAGCGTGACCGTTGCCCCTCATTATGTATTTTTATTACACACTCAGCTAGTTCTGGATAACGTAACCTGCAATAATCCAGTATTGCCATCTGCGTTTTGTCTTCTGGCTTAAGGTGAAACTTTTTGGTTGTACTCTTTGCTCGCAATTGCACAATGATTATCCTTGTTAAAATGACTACTCCCGGCAATACGAACTGCCAGCCAATACAGGTAAGATTTAACAGGATTCACTAAATTGTCAATTAGAGATGAGTAAAATATGCTATCAATTTTCTGTCTGCTTAAATTGTTTGGGCAGGTATAAAGATAATCGTGCAATATTGAAGGCGCTATTGTTTTCATATCAAAAGGTGATTCAACAGACCAAAACAACTTTGGTATTGATGCAAAATCCGTAATGAAGCCCTTTGGAATAATAACAGACTTATCGTCAATATCAGCTATTAAATTTTGGTTTAATTGAAAAACGCCATCGTTTATAGGTGTAACCCTTACAACTCCTACAAAGTTGACGTTTTCGTTTGGAGAACATGTACTAAGAAAACTAGCGCAAATGATAAGTCCAGCAAGAATAAAGGAACGTTTCAAAAAATACCCCCAGTAAAACAAGGAGCTGAAAAACCAGGGGTAGGCATTTTAGCCGAAAAAGCAACGCCTAATCGGTTGGTAAATACTAGAGTGTATTTACTTGCAGCCTTTGCCACGGCCACCTTTGCCTTTCTTCTTCATTTTCATTCTAGTTCTCCGGTAACACTCTTCTATCTTTGCAAAGAAAACAAGTTACGTCTATATCCTTTGCCTATTATTTTTATATCTGTAGCCATTGTCACCCAGCAAGCGTGTATAAATAGTAGCCCCATTAAACAATATGCTTTATTTTTTGATATTAATTTATTTAAGGCGTGACAAATCATGAAATATTTCTCCTTGAAATTTTCATACAGGTAAAAAAAATCCCCAAATGGGGATGATTATTTTTTTCTGGCTACTCTAATATTATCAATTAAATTTGGCCATCGCCTGCCCGCTTTCTTAGCCATGGCTTTCGCTTTGGTCTTTTGCTTAGGCGTTAGCTTCTTTGGCCTGCCTAAACCTTTTGGTCTTGGCTTGTCCCATATCGCTTTTTTCATTTAGCAATCCCATTTTTTCAATGCTAGAGCTTTTCTTGTTGGTCGACCTTTGGCATCTGTCATCGGTCCTTTGACTCCAGACATTCTAGCACAAAAACTTTTTCTGCGTGCAGCAGCTTTAGGAGATTTTTTTGCTTGCTCACGTGATACTGGTGCTTGTAAATTAGATCCAGTTAAACGGTTTATCCGCTTACGACCACTAGCAGACAAACCGCCTTTTGGGTTCTTATCACTTTTTCTTAGGCTTACGTTTTTTCTTGGCATTTGATTTTCCTGCTGATGACAAACTAGCTGCAATCGCTTGCTTCTGAGGGTATCCCTCTTTCATCATCTTGCGAATATTGCTGCTAATTGTTTTTTGGCTTGAGCCTTTTTTGAGTGGCATTATTTTCCTCTCTTTTTCATAGCTTTTTTCATGCCTTTTGATTCATCACGTCTAGCTTTTTTCTCCATACCAACTTCGCCATAAGCTGTACCAATAGCACGCTTCTTAGAATAGCCAGCTTTCTCCATTACTTTGACATTCTGTTTCATGCCTTTTTTAGTTGCAGCGGCTTTACCTTTAACCAACATCCCTTTTTTCATTTCACGCTTCACCATTTTCATGTTATTTTCCTTTACGTTTTGCTGAAATTTTTTTCAAAGTCATAGCCAATCTTGCTTGACGTGCAGTGGTTTTATTACTAGATTTAGCAGCTTTTTTTAATTTTGTCATTGGTATATTTTTTTCTACCGGCACACCTAGTTTTTTACTAAGCGCTCCGGGGCGTTTGATAGCCCCTTTAATCCAGTTGGTTTTGGACTTTTTCATATTTACCCTTAAAAATAATATTCTGTGATAATAATTACGCCAGAGCCACCTGCCCCACCAGTTGCAGACCCTGCCCCAGCTGTCCCACCAGCCCCTACTGCGTAAGAATAAGTTGCAGCAGGAGAGGAAATTATAAATTGAACTTGCTCGCCTCCTCCACCGCCCCCCGCCGCAGAATTATCAGATCCAGCAGCACCAGCACCACCACCGCCTTGATCCATTCCAGGAAGACCGTTAACGTCAGCGGTTCCCTGAAACCAAGCATTTCCACCTGATAAAATCGAACCGCCTCCAGGGCCTTGTGATGTCATGCCTATAGAAGTAATACCTATGCCTGAACCTCCACTTGCACCTGCAACACGAAATACTTGCGTGCCAGTCCCAGATGCTCCACCACTGCCGCCAGCTCCTGGGCCTGAGGGATTATTTGGGCCATTTGTAGCTATTGCACCAGTCCCGCCTATAGCCGTCCAAGAGCCAAAACTTGTTGTGCCTCCATTTCCTCCAGCGCCTGCTCCTACACGAACACCACCACCGCCACCGCCTCCGCCACACATCAAAATGTTCAAAGATTTAACGTTAGCAGGAACAGTATAAGTACCTGAGCCACTTGTGTATATTGTTATAGTAGGAGCCGAGGCAGCAGGAGTTTGGAAAGTTGGTAGTGCGCCAGCACCGTTACTTGTTAAAACTTGGCCTGCGGTTCCAACACTAGCCACTGATTGTTGTGCGCCAGTTGATGTAGTCCCGCCACAAATCACTGAATAGGCTGTTGCTGTAGTTCTACCTGAACCTCCCGAACCAACAGGCAATGCATTTGCAAGGGTTGTAACACCAGCATTACTAATGCTTAAAGCTGTAACAGGAATCACTGCTCCATTAGGCGTAACCAATAATTCTAGTTTACCTGGAGCTGAGCCATCAGCCAAAGTTCCAGTACTATCAGCACTAAAACGAATTTGACCAAAAATACCGTAGTAACTGTTTAACCAACCTGTGGCGTACATGCTGTAAAGAGGCATGTTTGCAGTAACAGTTGCATGAGCCGAAGTATTAGAATTACTTCTAGCTGCGATTTGTAATGGTTCTTGCGTAGTTGAATGTTTGTGAATTGTCACCATTGCAGGCGCAGTATTGCCAATATCGTTGACTCTGAATCTGGAATTAAATGCAATGCCATCAATTAGGATATTGCCCACTTCGAGACCTGGGTCTCCAACATCAACATGACCTGTTCCATTTGGCTCTAAATATAAATTGCCGTTAGTTGTAACAGTGCTAATTGTGTCCGTGTTAATGTTAATATCATTAATTGTTACATTAGTCATAGTCGGAGCGGTATCACCAACAAACTTCCCTGTGCCAGTTTGGCCTGCTAGACTTGTATTAATACTATTTTGCGTCGTCATGATTATCGCCTTTTTTCATTTTTAATCCTTTGTTCCAAGGTATTTTCCCTTGCGGTTATCACGCAATTGTTATATTGCCTTGAGACCCTATGCATGCCCATTCATTATTAGCGGTTATACATATTAATTGGATGCTGTCATATTGATTTGTACTCGACAAATATCCAGTTGCTCCTGCTGTTGAACTTACAGACCCAAAATGAATTTGCTGGCCCGCTCCTTGAGCAATTTTCCAACCACCTGCGCCTTTACCTAAAACGGTAATTGCGGTACCAAAAGCAGCAACAGTTGGTAATGTTAGGGTTACTAAACCTGCATTGTTGCTAACATAGCCATTATCAGCAGCCATAGTTTGGCTTGTGCTTGTTACCTCTGTCCATCCTATACCAGAACCAGTCCCACTAATTGTTATTGAGCCAGCTCCATTGCTGATACTGACACCGGGTCCTGCTGTTAATGTCGCAGGAATTGGTGTTGCGCCTGTTGAGCCAATTAATAATTGTCCGTTGGTCATTGACCCAGTCCAAGCAGGAACACCAGACGCATTAGTCACCAAAGTTGCACTATTAGCAGTTGCTAGACCACCAACTGTATTTGTTGCAGAGCTATAAAGTAATTGATTTGCAGTCGTTGTTGATGGGTATGTTGCCGTTGTGAATGTATAAATCGAGCCATTGCTTTGTGCTAATGTCCCGTTAGCTCCAACACTGCTTGCGCCTGTACCGCCTCTAGTTACGCCTAACTGCCCAGACCATCCCAAAGTTAATGATACAGCTTGTAACAATGATGTAGCTGGGGTTCCACCCAAAGTCAAAGTGACGTTGGTGTCGTCAACTTTAGTCATAGCTGAAGGTGTTGGCAACTGAGAAGTTGTTGCTAAAGTGCCACTTGTTGGGAAAGTTACTGCCGTAATCCCTGTCATAGTGAATGTTGAAGCAAAAGCTCCAGATGTCGTTAAGCTTCCGCCTAAGGTAATTGTGCTTGTGCCATTGTTGACGCCTGTGCCGCCATAAGCAGAACCTATAATGCCGCCATTCCATGTACCTGAGCCAATTGTGCCAACACTTGTAATATTACCTTGAACTGCTGTGGGTAATGTAGAGCTGATGCTTGGAACACCACCAGCACTAGTAATCAATACGCCGTTATTTGCAGTTGCTAATCCAGAAACAGCTGAACCAGTTGTCGCATAATAAGCTAATTCATTTGCTGTGCCTGGGTTAACTACGCCACCAGCCGAGCTTGATATTTGGATTGTACCAGCACCTGGAGTTACTGTAATTGAACCCGCACCCGTAATGCTGCCTACAACAGGAGTTGCGCCAGTTGAGCCAATAACAAGCTGGCCATTAGTCATGCTTGATGTAAAACCTGGAACGCCTGTAGAGCTTGTAACAAGAGCGGCACTATTCGCTGTTGTAATTTCACCAATAACATTATTGGCAGAGCTGTAAAGAATCTGATTAATGGTAGTTGTTGCAGGATATGTTGCAGTTGTTGCCACCCAGTTAGTACCATCAGCTCTTAATATAGTGCCTGTTGCTGTAGCAGTTGCAGGATAAGTTGCAGTAGTCCAAGCGTATTTTGTGCCGTCAGACTGCGCTAATTGCCCAGCTGTTCCTAATATACTTGTATTAGTACCACCCCTGGAAATTGGCAATAAACCAGACCAACCCATGGTAATTGAAGATGCCTGCAAAAGAGCTGTAGCTGGTGTGCCACCAAGTGTTATGGTTACGTTGCTATCACTGACAGAAGTCAAAGCTGCGGGGGTAAAAGGCGCGCCAAATGAAGTCCAGCCTAATTGACCAGCGCCATCTGTAGTTAGTGCTTGATTTAAAGTGCCATCTGCTTGTGGCCAATTCAAGCCATCTAAAACTAAATCACCTGTGCCATCTGGAGTTAGGTTGATATTACCATTGGTGTCAGTAGAAATAATACTGTTGCCAGATATTTGAATGTTTCCAATGTTTGCTTGGCCAATGTTGGAGATATTGTAACCATCTGCATCTACGTTACCACCGAATGTCATTGTTCCGGGCAATACAAGCGAACTGGATAAACTAAAAACCGGATTGCCTGTACCTGTACCGTTTGTGACATTAATTTGATTAGCAGTGCCTAACAATGTTCTAGTACTTACAATTCCTGTAGCTGTAACGGATGTCATAAATCCAGTTGCTAATGGACTTAACGCTTGCTGATTAGGAAGTTCACCACTTGGAGACCAAGGTGTTTGTAATATGTAAGTTGCATCGCTAGGAGCAAGTCCTCCGCCAGTTGGAAAGGTAATCGCCTCAATAGCGGTATTACTTGAATTTTTTTTCCAAGCTTCATTTGCACCCAAAATAGGTAAGTAAATATCGCCGCCTTCACCGGTCATTGGGTCACCTAAATCTGGCGTTGAAGATACATTATAATGAGGCGCTACTTGAGTGTTGTATAACTGCGCTTGTTGGTCAACTAAAGTTAATATACCAACATCTTGGTTAAGCATACTAGGTGTAAAGTTTGTATTGGTGTACAGGTTTAAACGGTCAGCAGGCGTATCACGTGTGATTGTAACCACATCTCCAGCAGCTCGACCAACTAAGAAAGTTATTTCTACAATCTCTGAGCCACCAATAAAGGCCACTGTGTAGTTTGTGCTACTAACTAACTGTGTTAAATCATCAGGTTCTTGTGCTGAGCTTCTAGCATAGACAATAACATCAGATGCAGCGTTAGCGGTCCAGTTAGTTGTAAAAACTGTCTGTCCAGCCGTAGCGGTTATCTGGGTTTTTGGTGGTACATCATTTATTTGTACTTGAGTAGACATTTAAGCACCTTGTATTCTTGCGGCCTCAGCCCTGGTTTCTGGTAAATTTAAAGATTCAATCCATTTATTTAAAACTCTTCTTGTATAAAGTGAGCCTGAAAATGGGATTAATCTTGCGCCACGCTTTAAATCATTTTGATTGATTTGCCCTGAAATTGCCATAGAAATTAATCGCCTTGCATCGTTAACGTAACCTAAGGTCGCGCCACCCAAAACAATGTCAGCGCCCTGTCCTCTATTTTTATACCTTTCTCCTTGGAGTTTTGGTAGCAATTGGTTGTTTAAGGCAAGATTTAATCCTTCTATTGCTTCAGGCAGAACTCCTAATACACCATTATCCATTAGGCCTTTTAATGCCACATCCAATAGATTATTTTCATCTTCAAATGCTGGCTTTCCATTTGCCAATCTTCTAAGAGGGTCTTGCCAAATAGCAAGCATTGTCATCATCATTATACCTGTGAAATATTGCGCGTCTGGTCTTTGTAGTAAAGGGATAAGGTATCGTGCTGTTGCGCCATAAGCCCAGCCATGGAACATAAATAGCGTACCGGCTATTGGGTCATTAGACCATAGGGGGCTAGTGAAAGCGGTTCTTTTGACAATTACTTCTTCAACGCCTCGCCTAACAGACATTGCCATTCTATTAACCGCGCTAGCATCCTCCCAATCCCACCAATTAGATTGATGCGCTTTACCCTTGAATTGACTATAACCTCCTGCTTTTCGGTAGTTATCAGCAAATATTTTTGCCCAATCTTCAAGCTGTATTCCAAGGCTTGCCATTTGAACTTGTTGGTCTTTTGTAATTGTTCCATCTAAGTGCGCAAAAACAGCACTCATAATATCGCTTTGTATTGCGCTAGCTGCAACTGATTCATTTAAATTTTCAATTGCGTTTATGCCATAAAAGTTTGATGATAAATGGGCTACGTCTTGTGTAAGCTTTGCTAAGTTGCCATTACCGTTTTGATAAGACATCGCATTACTGCCAAAATATTTTGACATCATATTGTCATTGATATGATTTAATCCAAGAAAATGCTTTGCAGCAGCATTTTTAATCTTCTCACCTTCCGGCCCCTTTAACTTTCCATTAAGAGTTCTTAAATGAGGTATAACGCCTCGTACCATCCAAGGAAGTATACTAGAGCGAAGTGTTATTGCCGTTAAGTCAGTTAACTGAGAAATTGGCACTGCACCCATTTTTGCTGCATAGACAAGATTTCTGATAACTCCAATCGCATCGCCTCCGTCAGTTCCGAACTTTCTATAGCGCCCATGATAAACTTCATACATATCACGCATTAGTTGTTGGTCTTTTTGGAATCGCTTATCTAATTTATTGAGTTCTTTTGCTCTTTCTTTTCCTGAAGGTTTTTTTAATATTTCTGCTCTTGCTGTGTTATATTCAGATTGAAAATTGCGTAATAAATCTTCTAATCCTCCCGGGCCATAAAGCTCTCCAAACGCTTTTTTCATTCCAATTCTTCTACCCATAGAACTTGCATATGCATTTAAAGCTTTGCTTAAATCGTTATCTAAATAGCCATTTACTTGATTAAATAGTTTTTGTGGCAAAAGTATTGTTCTTGCTCTAATAGGATTTGGGTTTTCAGAATAGCCTGGGGTATTGTGGCCAATGACATTATCAATTAAACGCTCTGGTGTATTTCCTAATATTGATTGAATCCAGGCGTTAGCTTCTTCGCGCATTTCATTTTCGCTAGCATGTATTTTAGCAAATTTTGGACTGGCATTTGGATCTCTAAATTCAACCTTTCCGTCGCGTAAAGTAAATAATCTTTGATTGATCTTGCCAGTTCTGGCCATTGATTCAATTTTTGATTGCTCAAGCTCAACTTTATCTTTTAATGTTTCAATTTCTTTATTTTTATTTTCAATTAGTTTTTTATATTCTTTAATTGCCATCTGAGACTTTTCACGCTCAAGCGAGTCAATGCCTCTTTTAATTCTTGATTGCTCATCACTTAATTGTTTATTAAGTTTTTCCAAATCTTTTTCGGCTTTTATTCTTTCATATTTTGCCTGGTTAACATCTGTAAATAATTCTTTCAGCTTTACTTTTTCTTCAGTGTTAAGAATGATTCTATCTTCTAGTAAATAATGAAAATCTTCATTGTCCCTAAGTTTATTTTCTAATTCTTCTTTTGCTCTATTTAATCTTTCAACGGCTTGTTTTCTTTCATTAACAAGTGCTCTTGTTTCAGTCTCAAATCCTGGAGATTCTAATTGTTTTGTCAGTCTATCTACTTCACTTTGTGCAAAATCGACAGGCTTTTTTAATTCAGTAATTTGCCTGGCTCTTTCTCTTAAGCCATCAACAGCTATATTTACAAAGCCCTCTGGGTCAGTTCGCAACTTATCTAAATTCCAATTTTGAAATATATAATTAACTGCATTTTTTGGTGATTCAAATAAATGTGTACCATGTGCATCCGCATAGTCACGGTTAAAACGTTCTAAAGTATCCATAAGGTCTTTTGCGGCATTATTAATGTTTGGGCTTGCATCAGTTCCGCCCTCAATGATTACTTGTCTTGTGCGCTGTCCGAATTCTTCCCATGAAATATTTTTTCCTTCAGTAAAAGTTTGTGTTAAATTTTTTACAGCGTTAACTGTCTGTATTGAGCTAGTTAATCCATTTTCAGCATAGTAATGGTCTTTGTAAACTGAACTAAAATACGTACCCATGGCTTGATAAAAACTTTTAATGTCCTCGGCGCTATCTGGCCTAGCAATACCTTCTATCACATCAGTGGTTCTAATTGAGCTTTTAGCTATTGTATTTGTAAAATCGCGTACAGCTTTGAATGGCGAAGTCAATCCTCTAACTAAAGGGCTTCCAACTAATGGATGCCCCCCTAGCCATGCAAGACCTTTTCCTAAACCTCGCACAGCAAAAGCGCCAGACATTGCCATCATATTTTGAGCCGCCTCAGTGCCTTCTTGAACTTTCTGGGCATTTCCAGCTATTCTTTCCCCGGGAACAAATTTATGCCCAGTTAACCTGCCTTCCTCGTCAACAACTTGCTCTATTGTAGAACCATCAAATGACATATTTAATGTTTTTCTAGAATTCCAAACTTTCATGCTGTTAAACATGGAGCTAACAACGCTACCCGCTCCAACTAATGCATCGCCATATACAACGTCACGAAATGTATCGACCATAGCATCTTGCAAGTTACCACCCATTTCGCTGGCTTGTATTAAACCTTCTGTTGCCAATGAGCTGTACGCAATTTTTGGAGTAGCTTGAATTACATTTTGAAGTATATCCTGACCAACTTTCCCATATCTAATTGAGCTTAATGTTGGAAGAAACACGTTTGATAAAAATGGTGTTGCTGATAATCCTGCGGCTCCGCCAATAAAGTTGGCAACGAAACTACCATCTTCTAATCTTTTGTCATAATAGATTTCATCTTCGACTTGCTCTTTTCTTCTTTGTAAATCTAGGGGGCTTGCAGCATCTCTTAATCTTGGCCAATATTTTTTTGGATAGGGCTTATAGATTTCAGGGTCATTTGTATTCCAACCTTCTGGAACTGGATCGCTTAAATGGTATAGGTCCATTCCTGTATTTGCGATAAATTTTCCGAAATTTGCTATAGGATTTACCTTCCAAAAAGCTCTAGCCGTAGTTTCAACAAATCCAGGCGCTTCTTCTTCTAATGTTTTAAATTTTGGTTGGTTTCCATATTGGATTCCTGCATTAATATTTGATAAATCGTATGGAAAATCATTAGGTCCAACAAAATTGTTTTCGTTGTTATACATTTCCGTCAATGCTTTACTATAACGCTCATCTAGATTTTTCATACCATTCCTTATCGAATTGGGGAAGCTACAAAAGCTTTTTCTAATTGTCCTGGTCTTCTTTCACTAGTTGTAACTCTTTTAACCATTTGTTCAAAGCTTTCTAAGGGTTGTCCTGGGATGTTAGCCACGCTCGCGTATTTTTGTTTAATATTAGATATATTAGGAACATAGGCTGGGTAGGAGTAATTTTTATCAAAAATCCCATAAAGTTGCACGGGAACTCCATTTTCATCCCTCATTTGTACACCATAGCCGCCAATCACAGGATTCTCGCCAGTTGATATAGATGTAAATGGACTTGCGGTTATTTCAACAAACCTTGTGTATCTTTGACCATTATCAAATACTTGTTCAAACTCAATCGGGTTTCCAGCTTCAAATTGAGCTATATTTTTTTTTGCCTCTTGAAACTTTAATGATCGCTCATCTAATTCTTTAGTAATTTCTTGTGGTGTTTTGGCTTTTGGTTGATAAGGCTTGTCTTGTTCATTTAATAATATTTTTGATTCAGCATATTGCTGATATGTAACTCTTGGTTTTAATTCGTAATAAAAATCTAAATTACTATTTGGCTTATCATGTATTGATTTTAAATTTTCAAATTGCTTAGATACTTGCTCATATATGTCATCCATAACTAAAGGTGTAGCATACTTATCTAGGCCCGCAACTTGTTCTAGTGGCATATAAACATATTCTTCGCGGCCATTGATTTTTGTTACGCCATAAGCTTGTTTCATGCCTTGCTCTAAATATGTGTTAGCAAGGTTTTGGTCTCCATTAAAAGCAACTAGATAGTCTTTGTATACTTGCTTCATTTGATTATACAAAACTGACTGATTTGGAATTACGGCTCCCCCATCATTGTTGATAAATTGAGACGCCCACGAAGTTGTTAATGCCGGAGTGTTAACTTTTCTTGACCACTCTGTTGCTATAGCTTGGTTAGCTTCCATTTTTTCTTTGGGCTGATTGAAAGTCATGCGCGCTAATTCAACTGCTTCAGCATCACCCCTACCCGCTAATTTATATTGGCTAATTGCATGAACCATCATGCTTGCTTGGGAATTTTGTTTAAAGGTATCGCCTAGCAAATTACCATTATTTGTGTCGAAAAATCTTGATACTGTTGCCGATGCTTGTATTGCAATGCCAGTATCTGGGGAATTAAGTTCTGCGGATAAACTATTGATATATTTTGGAATAGGAACTGGGCTTGAAATTGCTGCTTTATATCTTGCCTCTTGTATTGAAATTGGATTTCCATTGTCTTGTGCAGTTATATAAATATCATTAGCCTGCATATCAAAAGCAGCATTGCGTTGCTGGCTAGATAAAGAAGACATAATTGCAGGATTATGATAATTGGCCGCGCCAAATTGCGCTTGCTCGATTTTACTAATTCTAGAGTTTTCTGATTTAAGATAACTGGTATAGAATGTATTAAATCGTTCAGGATCCAATTGTTCTTTTAAAGAAGCTATATCGCTTGTAGTTAGGCCGGTTTCTTGTTGTTTGACTAGAGCGTCAGACAAAATTAAATTTTGATTTCTATTTGTAAATTGATCTAAGTTTTGAATATAACCTAAAGCTTGCCGTCTAGCCGACTCCCATTGCGTTGGCGTAACTTTTATTCCTTGATATTCTTCTGGTGTCTGGACTAAGCTATTTAAAAATTGCGCAGTATTTTTATTTTGTTTAGCGCTAGCAGCATCGGCACTTAATAGGCTATTTATATAAGTTTGTTTTGCCGCTTCACGCTGAGATTCAGCTTCAACTGGACTAATTAATCCGCTCGCTTCATTACCATTAATATTTTTTATAGTTTTATCTAAAATCTGTTTAGTTTGTGCTGATGCATTCGCGCCTCCAGAAAGAGCTGTATCAGACATTGCTGTTAATTGTCGACTTTGGTAAACAGAAGCGTTTTCTTTTGCTTGTGTTTTTTGCTGTGATATTAATCTATTATTTAAATTAAATACATCTCTTTGGAGTTGACCACTAAATTGTCCCGCAAGATCCATTCTAATTGTTGAAGGCGCTTGATCTATAATTTGCTGCAAACCCTGTTGCATGTTTTGGTTATAAGCTTGTATTTGACCATTAGATAATTTATAGTTTTTATTTAGCTCAAGTTGACCTTGATTTAACAATTGCTGAGCTTGCAAGGACAAAGTTTGCTGAGCTTGTGCGCTATATCCATCTACAAATGCTTTGTCTGCTTCAGTTATTGGGGGTAATATGTCGCCGCTTGGAGTTTTTCCAGCCTCAATTCCACGCAGCTTTTGAAAAGTTTGTGATGCACCAGAGGCCATGTTAGCGCCTATAGTTCCAAGTATAGTTGGTGTGCTAGCTAATTGAGTCATAACACCAACAAAATTTTGTGGCTGCGTAGTTAATGATAAGCGTTCTTGAGGTTGTAGCGTTTGAATTTCTTGGGCCATTATGCAATCTCCGTCATGCCAAAGGATGTTTTACCAGATTTTTTAGTTAATCCACCGGCAAGACTTGATAAAGGTATTAGGTTTAAAAATCTTTGCTGCATTGCTTGGCCAAGTTGAGTTTGGCTTGATAAAGCATGCAATCCAGACAATGCATTGCCAGCTCTAAGGTCAGCTTCTTTAGCCAATTGATTCATTCGTCTTACTTGCTCATCAGCAGAGTAAGCTTGCATTGATGCGCCTCTCAAGGCAACAGCAGTTCCAGCAGCAGAACTTGTTCCTCTAGCTGCTTGTACAGCAATTTGAGTACCAATGTTTTGTCGTAGTTGTCGCATAGACTGTAATGAGTCTTGAGCATATTGTGCTCTTAAGGCTTCAAGATTAGCTTCGTATTGTGCTTGTTCAATATCACGGCCTGCTTGGACTAATCCTTGCTGTCTTCTGGTTGAGGTGTAATCCATTACCATGCCGGCAGCTTGCATACCTAATAAAATTCCAGTTAATGGATCCATTTTTACTCCTCAATCTTATAATAAACGCCAATCAACCGAATATCGAATGGGTCACTGCTAGTAATTGTTATCGGGTCACGTAAGAATTCATTCCACCCTTTCATTAAAGATTTTTTAAATAATCCAGTGGCCGGAACAGGTGGTCCGACTAAAGATAATGGCCCAGCCAAAGGATTAAATTGGTCTAAAGATTTCAATGCAATCGGTTGGCCATCAACGAAGCCACCAATAGTATTGTTGAACATAAAGGTCACATTTCGTATGTGCTGCGGAAATACAAGGCTGCCAGCTTTTGCGCTTCCGCCAGTTGGAGGATTGTTAGGCATTAATTCAATTTGCATTTCAACAGGCAGTCCGATTTTTGCCTCTGTGACATCAATAAGTTGTCCATGCGCAATAAATTCTACTGTTGAGTTTTCTACATCGTCAGTAAAACCATAGCCGTCACCGACCATTGAAACGGTTTGACCATTAAATCTGGGAAGACCGCTAATTGTACTTGTAGGTGGCCCACTATAAACATAACTACAATCGGTGAAGACATTGAAACTAAGCTCTTCAATAAAGTACTTTGTACTATAAGTGAATGGCGGCACTAACTCATTTGCAATTTGTCGTTCAACAACAAACCATGCCCTGCCGTCTGGACTACTAGCACCCCATCTAAAATAACCATTTCTGACATAAGCACCATCAACTATTGTTGTTTGAGTATCAGCAAATGTGAAGCCACTAACATTTTCAGCTATGAGGGTCTGGTATATCACCAATGTGCCATCATCGTTAATTAGAAATATATAACGGCTACCAGCTTGTGTGAAATTAATATAAGCAATTTCATCATGCGGATTTCGAATTAAATGTTCTGATGTAACGCTAATAATATTGGAGGCGTAAGCATTGTTAATTCCATCCCAGAGCATTGTATGGACATCGTTACCCGTGACAATAACAATTTGATTGTCAATCCCTTGTGGTTGGATTGCTGTTGCTGGGTTTGATTCTTGTAGCTGTAAACTAAAGTTTTTTGGTGTTAAAGCGCTTTCAAATGATAATGGCGTACTATAAATTCCAGTGTTCGTATGAATAGTTAGACTTCGATATGGAACAATGTACTTAATAACGTTTACTGTATCAGATGATGGATAGTATGCAATTGCGTAATCATCGTCTGTTTCAAGCTCGTTAAAGTCATTGTAATCATTGATTACTGATAACCATAACCCATTAACCAAAGAGTCCGTATGAGCAAAGATAGCCCTATTCTGAAAGCTTGAACATTTCTGCGGCCAGCCTCTAGTATCACTCCAAGCTGGTTCGCGGACTAAACAAAGTTTTCCCAATAAGTTTGTTATCGCCGGAAATGAAACAACAATATTAACTGAAACTTGTGTTGTTGATGTATATGCCGTAATTGTTGCAACACCAAAGCCATCAGTAAAACTTCCGCCGACATAAGCTGTTGAAAATATTGGAGATGAACTTGTTAACGTTGTAGATGCGCCAACAGTTCCGCTTCCTAATGTAAATGTAAAAGATGAATAATCCACATCACCAAAGTCATATTGCGGTAAATTTTCAAAAGTGACCGGTGTTAATGTCCATGTATTGTAAATAAATACTGTGGTTGTACCAGCACCTACGTTATTCAAAGTAAAAGCATTAATATCATTTGCTGCATCACTGGCTGTGGCATAAACCTTTATCAAGGCCCCAGTGTTATTGCTTCTAGCAAAGTAAGTAATTCCTGCTTTTATTTGTGGTGTTGTTGATGGGTAATCAGCGGGCGTTGGATTAAAAAACCTTACTGGGAAAATAATATTAGCAGTTGTTGCGGCAGTTAATGTGAATTGATTGCTGACAATACCAGCACCAGTATTAATTGTTGTGTTAGTTGAGCTACGAACTATGTCTTGTGGCCTTATTGTAGCAGCAGTTAATCGAAACAGATTATCAATAACTGTCCAGTCTGCATTTCGAACAACGTCACTTGTTAGTAGTGTACTTGATACTGTTGCAACTAAAACATTCTCTAGATAGATTTTAATTGCACCGGAAACAATGGCAAGCAAGTACACGCATTCGTTAAGATACGGAAAGGTTTCAAAGAAAATATCTCTCCAGTCTGTAACTCCTGTTATCTCGTTTCTATAAATAGTGCCAAATCTTTTACCAATCCCACCTTGGGGGTAGGTAATTGTGTTGCGCGCTTTCTTAACGCCTTTATAATATTTGTCAACCGTAATACGACCATACATCAAAGGACTTAATTCACCTACGCTAAATTCATCTTGGGACCATGTAACTTCTGGCATAGCTATCCTTAGTTAATAGAGTTTGGATAAACACCGCCAATATAACGGTTGCCCAATACAGGAAAATCGACCTGTGTGAATTGAGGATGATTTTGACAATCTACTGCCAATGCCATGCCTTGCTGTCTAATGGCCTCAGCTTTAATTGCTTGATAGTAATCCGTTTTTTCAGCATTACTTAAACACAAGTAAGCTGCAATTTCATAAACAAAGTAGTTAACAAAATGCGCTGGTAATCGTGAAACGTCTGGTTGATAGATATACTCCATAAACCATGGGCCTTCAAAGTAAGTATATATTCTATCGTTATTAAAAATATTCCAGTCATAAGTATTTGGATAGACTTTTAATACTTTTAGCCATCCACTTGGTAACTGAAATACAGTTCTATAGGGTGGTGGAACGACCTCAACTAATTGAGACAATTGTTCAATCTTTGTTGCAAATCTCCAGTTCCCTTCTGCTAATTTGCTAGGTAATAGCATATCAAAAGCTTGTTCAGCAGCGACAACAAGTTCATCTTGGTCTATCAGCGAGACAACGGGCGCATGACCCAATTGTGTGACCGCATTAGAAATAATGGAGGTCTTTGTAATCATGGCCCGTTCTCCTTAATTAACTAGCAGCTCTTAGAACTTGATAATACAATACTAAATCTGCACCTGGGTCTCCAGAGAAGATTACAGTAATGGTATTCAGTGTAGCTGCTGCTGATAATACTGTACGATTGTTTGTACCATCATTTTTAACTTGTACAAATACTAAGTCAGTTGCTGCAACACCGGTTACGGTAAACGCTTCTGTAGCACTACCGCCCACAGTTGTTACTTGTGCTGCGTACTTAACAACATGGCTTGGGGCAATACCGGAGGCCAATTTTGCTAAGGTTACGTTAGCATTTAAGATTTTAGCAGTTTCAACAGCATCACTAGCAAGTTTAATAGCAGTTACTGCGCCGTTTTGTAGATTAGCTGTTCCAACTGTGCCAACTGGTCCAAAACTAACGATAGTAATTGTACCGGCTGTACGGTTAACAGCATCAACGACATACATGCCGTTACTATCGCTGGCTTCAATTATTAATACATCACCAATTGCTAAGTCATAAACTGCTGGTGCAAAATAATTTGCTGCTGTGACTGTTGCAATATTGTCACTTGATGCATAACTGAAAATTGCTGGTCCGTTAGTATCTGTTGGTCCATCTAATACGACTTGTCCACTGTTAAACGCCAATGTTTGGCGAGTAAATCTTGAATCATTAAAAGCCATGTTAATTCCCCTTATTAGGCTGTTTCGTCACATTCAATTGCTAACGTACCGCGGTTATCAATTACTACAGCGCCAGCAGAGAATACACCGTTTACTAAGTAAGAGGTATTCTGTGGAATGTAGTTGATTTCGGTACGGAAGTTCATGCCGATACCCATACCAGTAGACATTTTGTGCCATGCTAATGCGGTACGGATGTTACCAACTTTTTGCAAGCCACCTTCTGTCATCTGAGGAATAACGACTACGTTGAATCCTAAGTATTCACGAATGCGTGCACGGTCAATTACGTCATTCTTGGTATAGAACGTAGAAACGAATTGATCATCTTGCATCAATGATTTGAAGTTGTTAGCAGACATTGCAACAAAACGCTCTGCTAAAGGAACAGCGTTGTTGTCAAAAAACTCCAAACATTGTGTGAATTTTTCGTAGTTGAAGTTAGTTCCGCCATCAGGAATGGTATCGCCAACGTCAGCGGTAACTGCATCGATTGTGATTTGGTCAGAACGTCTGCCCATAGCTTGAGCAACTAACATGGCGTTTTCCATTTTAGCGTCAAAGTTTACGGTTAGCTCTTGTACTTCGTCTACTGCGGTTGGCGTGGTGTATTTTTGTAAAGTACATAATGCTTTGTTGTAACCAGGATCTTGAATGGTAACAGCAGCTAAATAAGCGGTTGGTACAGAGATAACTTGGTTTACTTTACGGAATTCTACTTGCGCACCAATTACGTCATATTTCATACGTACTGAATCACGGAGTAAGAAACCTTGCGAACGGTATTCTGCTTTTACAAGTGCATCGAACTCAATCTGTTGCACATTAGTTAAAGATATAGACATTTTATGCCCCTTAAAAAAAGTTAAAGAAAACAACTCGTTTTAAATTGGGCTTGTAATTTTGTTCTGGTTATCCTTTCGGGCCGGGTTAAATACAAGTTATCCAACTTACCAGAAAACTGGACACTTGTATTTATAATAAAGATTTATTTGTTATTTTGCAATCTTTCAATCTTTTCGGTAATTTCTTTTCTGTATCGAGCATCTGTTTTGTAACGACCAATATTATTGGTTAGCTCTGCTTGTAAATCTTCAAGATTATAAATTCCATCAGATTGAGCCTGCTCATTGCCGGGTATCATTGTATTTTGTCCTAACATTTTTGACCTCAATTCTTCTAGTGCTAATACAGCATCAGCAGTTCTTAAGTTGCTTGTAAGTGCTTGGAATGCTGATTCCGATAAGTTGCTTTTAGCCCAGTTGTTCAATACATCCAGTCTCTGGTCAGCGTTTTCACCAAGAGCGGCTTTTTCAGCCTCGTAGTCTATACCAAATTCATCAAGGTACTTTCCTACGGTGCTTAGCATTTTATCCATTACATCTTGTGGTACTCTTTTAGATTTAGCAAATTGCGCTAATTCTTGGAATGGCTCATAGTCGGGCTCAATCCATCCTTTGCCGGCCTCCCATGAATATTCATTAGGCGCTTCACCAAAACGTTTTTGTAATTCAGCATAAGACTTAGCTACATCAGACGCTTTTTTAAACTGGCTTGGCAACCAGTCAGGGCGTTCACCGACACCGGGAGTATTGTCATCAAGCCACCAAGATGGTTCTGGAGTATTTGATAAAGCGGCATCTTGTGCCGCCATATCTTCAACTGTTGCAGAGATAGTATCAAAGCTCATCAAACACCTGCCTGTTTAGCCTCGTGATCTTTTCTCGATTGATAGCTTTGCACGCTACCAAGAATCTGTCTTAAAGCTTCACGATAACCTTCGTAGAATACACACATGTGAGGGTATTTCTCATCAACTGGACCGGGCGTTGGAGCGATTAAAAATTTTTCTTTGATAATTTCTAAAAGTTTTTTCCCGTCAGTTGTGTTGAATACATTCCAACAGAGCTCATCAAGTGGTGTTCCTGATTGCTGGCTTTCTGCTGTTGTATAGTTTTCATAATAATTCTGTGGTTCGATATGTGGATTATGTTCAGTCATTTTACACCTGTGGTAGTTGGGCCTGTTGAGCCTGTTGTTCCATCATCATTTGCTGTTCATTTCTTTTATTTTGTTGGTCTTGCATAACTTGCGCAACCTCTGCCGGAGCATTTAATAACCTGTTATCGATTTGCATTAAATCAGCTAACAAGTATGGATACTCCATTGGATTAATAAAAATTTGAGCAGCTTCTGGTCCGCTTATACCTTGCAGCAATTGGAAGAACTGAGTAAATCTAGCAATCTGTTCCTGTCCTTTCGCTAAAGCTAGTGGCGACCGATATACAAATGATATCATCTTTCTATCAATTTGTGGATAGGGTAATAAGCCCATTTTATCGAGAATGTAACTACATCTTTCGATTACTGGCCACAAGAATTCTTGTTGTAAACGACTAAATAAAGGCCCGATACGTTCTGCCAAGGTTTGGTTTTGTATCATGATTTGAGTTGCGCTTACAGGTTGTTTGGTGTCAGTTGGAATCAAAGAATCTGCAAACAACAAACTCCGAATCTGCATACGCAAATCTTGTATCGTCAATTGGCTAAATTGAGGATTAGATGTGTCGGGCAATGGAATCAATGGCGGTTGTCCTGAGCTACCTAGTGGAGCAATTGGAATAATCGTCATTGGTTGTAATTTAAATGTATTTGGATTGAATGTTGCATCGTTGAATGCCATGTATGGCTTGAATGTATTTAAGTTAGCAGCAGCAAGTTCAATACGTGCTAATTCGTTTAAGCTAATAATAGAAGGCAACGCATCCATTACCGGACCACGACCATATGTATCGGCATTTGTTTTTTGGAAACGCCAAACAATACCTGGATTAACTTCAAAGTCTTCGGTGTAGAAAATATCATTATCTGAGCAGACAACATATTGATATTTCTTATCACGTTGAGGGTTATACATTACTCCCTCGTAAACTTTTTTAATTGTATAATCAGAATTATTTTTAATTTCTCTAATTAGTTCTTGTGGCAATACGGCTTTTGACCAGCGAACAGTAATCTCATTTGCTTTAACATCTTCCCAGTTACGATACCATGATTCAATTTTACCGGTCATTGCTTCTTCAATGGCTAACTTATCCATCGGAATTGAAGTGAATAACAATGGTTGTTCGTCAGTGTATTGGTTAATCACCAAGCATGATGTGCCGACAGATAAATCAAAATAACACTCATTGATAACAACATCAAAATTAGAGTCGTGGATGTAATCAAACAGTTTGCGCATGTAGTCATTGAGCAAACGCTGAGCATCATCCCGACTTATTCCTGCATCATCTTCATCAAATTCTGGGTCAATTGTTAGAAAACCCCATTGCGTCTGAGGTGGGGTCATTGCAGTATGGAGTTTACTAACAAAAGTCTTTGTGGCTTCAATAGCTGTTGTGTCATAAACACGAGTGCCTTTCGCTTCGCCTTGTTGTTCTTTGGGTCGCCAGAATCGATTGCGGTTTGGTATAGCATAAAAATAACATGCCTCATGCAGACTAGCCCAAAGATAGCTTATCTGCATTGCACGGTTGTAGCGCTGCTTAAATTGGTCTACTAGTCTGTCAGCCATGTTTTATCCTAATTTTTCTTGTGTACCCATGTCACTCATAGGTTGCATAAATCCAGCAGAACGGTATCGTCTGCGCATACTACGAATTGTTTTCTCTTGAATTGCTCTTCTTTCGGATTCTTTTTCGCCACTAATTCGTGCTTGCTCGGCAATGGCAGCTTCTTTTTGCTGATAATACGAATTGATAGCATCTGACTTCATTCGTCTTTCAGCAGCAGTTTGATGTGGAATTACACTTGCTACTGCACCCTCTAGTTTTTTTAAACCTTTCGATAACCAACTCATATTAATCCCCTATATCCAAATGTGTACGTAGATTACTTTTTCTTGAAATTCGGACGGTTGTATTATCCTATCAACAAATTTAATCCGATGAGGAATTTTAATTTGCTTACGAAGCGTCTTTAATTGTGATAATATTGTCGCCATTTTCCAAGTTCATTTTTGCTAAATCTTCTTTCATCTTATCAACTTCTTGTTGCAGTTTGAAGCTTTCATAAGCACGAATACCAATATTGATAGACTCCATCAATTGTTTTATTTCAGAAGCGCTTAAATCACCCTCAGAAGCTTGTTTAAGTAGTTGCTGATACTGCACATGCGGGTCAGCACTCTCATCAACGTTAATTCGTACTCGGCCTTGTTTATTGTAAAAGAATCTTGATGTACCAATGCCTTCCCAGAATCTCCAATTGAAGTCTGGGTTATCAGCATTAGCTTCACCCTCGCGTTCCCACAACATTTGGGCAAAATTAACGGCTATACGAGAACATTCATCAAATATTTGATGCTTTTTTCGCCAGTAATAAAATGTTGAGTCAGATATTAACGCCTCTACGCAAAATTCTGCAACAGAACCGCCATTACCAATAATTTCTAGCACCATCAGGCAATGTTTCTTTTCATCATAAACTTTGCCACTAATGTTTTTTTTAGCCTGTTCGTAAATCTTTTTAGGGTCTAATTTTGTCATTTTTAGATTCTCCTTTAAACTCATTATGTCTAAATTTTAAAAGGGTTACAAATGATTGATATTAAACAACTCAGAGAGTTAATTATTAAACCATCATTAGATAAGTTACAAATGTATAGCACAGATGCGGAGGAATTACTTGTCTTTACTTGTGCGTGTGAGTCGTTGGGCGGAACTTACTTGAAGCAAATCAAGGGTCCAGCGCTTGGGATTTATCAGATGGAGCCTAACACATACACTGATATTTGGCAGAACTATATTAAAAACCAGGGTCATCTAGTAAACATGTTAGCACTAAACTTTAATGTGACTTCCATGCCTTTACCTGAGCGTATGATTTATGACCTACAGTACGCAACCGCTATGGCTAGATTGCATTACCGTAGAGTCAAAGCACCAATACCAGACCATAAAAATATTGATGCCGTTTGGGAGTATTACAAAAAATATTATAACACTCCTTTAGGCAAAGCTGAGAAAGAGCAATCTATTAAACATTATCAGAAATATCTGAAGAGCTAAGAGCACTGTTGCACTCTTGAACGTCCTTCATTTCAACCAACTGCAGGCAATGGGAGCAAACCAGTCCTGTTGCTTGATTAGTGTATTGACTCAAAACAAAGTTATAGGGAATAAAATTGTGGTAGCCGTCCCTATTTTTAATGCAGTGCGTTATATCTTCGTACCATTCCATCCAATCACGCATGTACCTCTCCATCAATTATCGTCGCCTGTATGATATCCCACAGGGGCAGATGAAGTATAGTGTGGAGTGGTAGGGATGGGTAGAAGCTAGGGGGTATTTTGCCGATGATGGGAAAATGGTAGGGGGAATATTCCTCAATTAACAGTTATATGCTTAATTACTGCGCAGCCTAAAAAGTGACTGGCAGGGCGATACTCAGACTTCTGAGACACCGGACTCACACCCCCCCGCGAAAAACCTGAACCCTCCCCAGCCTGCCACGGATTTTTTAGTTTTTGGTTTTCGGGAATATATATTTCAAGGTTCCGTTCCTACTATACTCAATCTTTTATCTTCCTATTGACAACTGTCGCATAACTGATATAATGGCGTCATTACATTGAGCAAAGATTATTTACGGGAGAAGAGAGATGCGTACAGAGTTTTTAATATCTGAATGTCACACTGGGTTAATTAGAAAGATAACCATATCTTATTTGAATGGTAAGGTTATAAATTGGGCTTTGGATTAGGGGTGTATTTTATTTACGGGAGAAGCGAATGGCTTATGCAAAGCAAGTTATACAAAAGCAAAATAAATATTTAGTTGGTTAACGGGAGAAGAGAAATGCTAACTAATCAGCGCAACGAATGGGCGCAAAAGTTTGAGTCTGGTGAAAGGCCTGCTTTGTTAGAAGCCTACGAAGAAATAAGAAATAGTGAATTAGGCAGATTGAGTACACAAGTTGAAAAGCTTGCAGAGTATGCATTATATCTCGAAAAAAAACTAACAAATAACAAGCCTTACTTTATACAAGAGCCTGATTTAACCCTTTGCTCTGTATGCAATCAAACAGTGACCGAACCGCACTACAAATGCGTACATGCTGCAAGTAATACTTTAATAAGCCAAGCTTTTAAAGCTTGGAAAACTGGAGAAAAGAAATGAAAAAGATAATTTTAATTAGTTTAATGTTGGCTGGTGTGGCTCATGCAAAGCTTAATGAGTGCAAATACACATGTGAAACTGGGCCTGATGGGATGCTGTATTGCTCAAATCCTTGTATGTAGTGATACTTTATATATAATTCGGGTTTTAGGTGAAAACATGATAGCTGAAATCCCATTTGATATTTTTAGAGACAAACGTTTAGGGCGTACCGATTACAAGGTTTACGCCTTTTTTTATGTGAATCAAGGCAAAGCATTGCCCAGTGGTCACGCAATAGCTAAAGAAATATCATCAAATCCCGATGCAACATATGACGCAATCAGTAGACTTGAGAGTTTTGGATATATCGAAAAAGTGACAGTAGGAAAAGAAAAGCATGTTAAGTTAATAAAGCATTGTTGACAGAATGCTAAAACTATAATACTATTAAATAGTGGTTCCACTTCCACTTTGACCCGCCCTTCGTTACATAATGAGGGGCTTTTTACAGGAGAAAAGATAATAAAGTTTTTCACAGAAACTGTTAGTAAACTTGTTTATAACGTATAAAACTTATCCACAAAACCACGGCATACTTGTATAAAATAACCATAATAACAAACAAAACAAGGAGTATAAAAAATGAAAACATTGGCTAGGATTATCTTGCTTGGCATAGTCGGCAAAGACCCAGAAATAAAACCAACGAAATCAGGGTTAGCAATTGCTACGTTCCCAGTCGCAACCATGGTTAAAAAGAAAGACCCTAATGGTGCTTATTTTGAATCAACACTTTGGCATAACCTTGTGTCATTTGGCAAGTTAGCTGAGAACATCCAGAAGACCGTCACAAAAGGCTCTAAAATTTACGTAGACGGCACGATTGATTATCAGGAATATCAAGATAGTAATGGAGTATCAAAAATGACTACAAAGATTATTATCAATGATTTTAGCGTTATCAGTAAAAGCGATTATCAGCAATCACGAGACAGCCTTGAATCTGTTGGCAATAAAAGAAAAACTGATTTTGATAAACCGTTGTTTGAAACCGATGACGATATGCCGTTTTAGGAGCTTCGTATGTCTTATTTTTTAATAATAATTAGTAGCGTGGCTAACTTTTTTGTTTTGCATCAGATAATTAAAAGTGGAAAAGAACGTTTTCAAGAACAAGACGAGCGTATGAAGTTACTTGAGAATGAATTTTTATCAATTTATAAAAAGATGAAAACTAAAAATGATTGATTTATACCTGATTTACGGTGGGTTATTGCTGCTAACTATTATACAGATAGTGGCAATTTTACAAATTAACCAACTATGGAGAGTTAAAAAAAATGTCAGTGGCGTTACAAATAAGAGAAACAAATTTGAATTTTCTCGATATGGCAAAAAAATCAAGGCAATTGTGCAAAAAATACATAAGCCATAGAACTAAGTCTGGATATTGTATATACACTTCTTTTATATTTTGCGATGGCTCGAGACTTACTTACAAGCAAACAGAGACAGAATTTTTTTTAATGTCGTGGCAATTTTAGTAAGTGCCCCTGTGAAGGGGCGGTGCAAATGCTGAATTTCACACGTACGGTTAAACCGCGCAGCGAGTATATCAATATTAAATCAAAAAGTTAATCTACTTTTTTGCCAAGTTTTTGCAGGATATCTTTAAGGGCGTTTTTAGCGGTTATAGGAGAAGATTTTTCTACCCGCATGTTTGGTATTAGTTTAGGAAGATCTTTCAATGCACCCCCATTAAAAACGATTTTACAGGCTCTTTCATAGTAAACCAAGAACGCATCTTTATTTTTCTCTAAATCAAAGAACCCAGTTTCACTTGCAGCATGAAAGACAGCTTGATGTGACCATGATGGATTAGAATTGTATTTTAAGTCATAGCCATTGCGACATGCTTCACGAAATGCATCGTTTGGTTCTGGTAACCCATAATCTTTCAATGTTGGTTTACACCACTCAATAAATTCGCCAATACTGGGAATCCATGGCCTGCCTAATGCCCTAGCCTTTTTTAAGCCAATCTGTAATTTAGTCATCGTGTTAATGTTGTTTTCAACTAATGCTAGAAGCCAATTTTTTTTCGCTGCTTCAAACTCAACAGGTGTAGGCCAAGCTTTATTGAACGCTGGAAATATACCCGCTAATTGAGAGAACAAGGAGTTGATAACATTGTAAGATTGCTCAGTAAATCGATCGTCCATATTATTTAATCCAATCTAAGTTTTGAAAAAAAGGGTCGTTCTCCATTTTCTTACCCCATTCGATTGAATCATGATCTAAATGAGTGCTTTGTTTTTTTGCCTTAAGGTTAATAAACCATTCAGCAAAGAAACCTTTCCAGCCACAATTGGCGTATATGGCTAGACATTCGTTTAAATCAAGTCCAGCATTAACTAGCTTGATTAATTCTTCATATACCGACTGCATAGCCGCTTTGTTTAATGAGCCTTTGTTTGCCTTCCTGATTAAAATTAAACGTTCTAAATACTCATTAGACAAATTTAAAGTGTTAATTTCTTGCAGTTGTTTTAATGTAGCCGTCTTACGAGCAACAGGTAAGTTTGTTTCTTGATATTCGTATGGGATTATTTCACTTGAAGAACTTGGAGCATTGTCTTTTGTTTTTTCTAAACACTCTTGAGCTTTCTGAATAACATCCTCTAATTCGTTTTCTTTAGTATTACTGAAAGTAATACTTTCTTTAGATTTAGAATTAATGGTATTTTGGGTGTCGCTGGGAGACACTAGGGGGGTGTCACTATACGACACTAGCATGGTGTCGCTGGAAGACACTAGCACACCATTTTTAGCGGTATTCCATAAATAATCTTTTTCATTTATTTTAATTCGGGATATATAGCCTTTTCTCTTTAATTTATTTGCTATATTTATAGCGTTTCTGCGATTTATCCCGAGCGCATCTGCTATCCATTGGTAAGAAAATGAAGCTTTAACTTTTGGATTTGGATTACTTTCCATCTGTTCGATTTGGCCGTAAAAACGCAAGTCATTCCCATTTAAATCCGTATCCCAAAGGATATAAAAAGGTATGACAGCTCTATAACCCAATTCTCGTTGATAAGTGTTGCTATTTTGACCATTCATTGGTAAAATTTCCTTCGGTTTTTATTATTATTTTTAACTTCAACTGTTAAATCCTTTTGGGTTTCAATTTTTGTTTTGATTGTGGTAATAAACTCCTTAATGGTTAATGATTAAATGTTATTGTTATTATTGTTTCTAAAGTCCAACTACGTGTTTTAAGCACGCCCGACGGCAATCGGGCAATGCAGGGATTTAACTTAAATTTTTTTAATTTTTGCAATATCTAGCACTTGATAGTTAGTATATTCTAGGTATTCTTGAATTAAAAAGTTTTCAGCGTTATTAATAAAATTCTTAAAAGCTTCATTTGCTTCTTCATCTTTTTCGTCGCAAGCTAAAGAATAATAAGCAATATAATCTTCAGCTGCTTTAATATTTTCGCCGAAATACTTTTTAACACGTGTTTGAAATTCATTATAGTCAATTAAAATTTTTCCTCGTGTGTTAAAATGCATATGTTCTTCATCTGTTTGTAACCAAAATTTTTCTGCAAAACTCATATTAATGGTGCATTGTTTAATGTGGTCTATAAATAGTTCGTCATTTTTGTATAAATTTTTTACCGCAATGTATTTAGCTTCGTTTAATGTTGGCGCTTCGACAATATAAAAATCATCAGGGGAAATACCACATTCTGGAATAATCAAATAAATGTTCATCTTTATAATATCCTCTAAAAAACAAATAAAAATTAACAACTAGAGGTTTACAAGTAAGAAAGATATGGATATAATTTACTCATATCGTAACTCTGCTCAAAACTTATAGTTGCGGTATTCAATGGCCTACGCCAAGGTTAGCTGAGAGGGCTGAATCTCTCAACTAACCCATCTTATATTAAGTTTATTTTTAGATCAAATCCTTTTCATGCAAGTCTCTAGCGATGTTTGCAATTTCTATTGCTACTAACTGAAGTGTTTTTTCATATATTTTATTGTCTTGATGACAATAAACGCGCATAAAATCCTTTATTTGTTGATAAATTAAAGGATTAAGTATGCACTTTACTTTTTGTTCCATGTCCTCGATCTCCTTGAGTGTTATTATTTCCATCATTCGGCCTCAACAATATTTGTATTAATCAAACTTTCTGCTATTTGGTCTTGTAAATAAGTACCTTTAACATCGATTGTGATTGTATCTGCATGAAAAATTTTATGTAAGAGATAACCAGTTGAAGCCACAGTAAAAAGTGATAGGCTTAGTATTAAAACAACTAAGCAAATTTTGATTGTATCATTAAGACTCATCAAGTAATTCCTGAATTATTATTGTTATAATATCTTGTGTAAATTGTTTTGCAATTTCATCGATTTTATAACTGCATACACCAGCGTTTAACAGGTTGGCTTTTATGCAGTTATTTAACTTTGATTCAAACTCCGTTTTTTTGTTATCCATAGTCATCCTTAATCTGGCATGGGTTTGTCGTAAACTGGGTCATGTCTAAAATCAGCTTTCAATACACCGCCTGTAATTTCTTGTATTTTAATCTGATGCCGCATCGGTATACCGCCCTTGCGTCTCCAGTCTCTTAGGGTTGTTATGCTATAACCAGTGGCTTTTTGCACATCATTCCAAACTTTAAACCAGTGTACCCAAACATCTTCAAGTGTCATATATTTCCTTTGTTAAATTAAAAGTTTATGATATCATTTCTGTGACAAAAAACAAAGGAGCAAATAACAAATGATTGTAGATATTTCAAACGATGAGTATCATGCAAGTGAAGGATATTCAAAAAGTGCATTAGTGCTTTTTAAACAAAGTCAGATAAAATTCTATCATGAATATATACTTAAACAAAAAGAACAAAAACAAAACGATGATTTATTGCTTGGTAATCTGGTTCACTCCTTAGTATTGGAGCCAGAAACCATTGCCAACCGTTATCATATTTATGAACATATAAACAGGTCAACAAAAGACGGTAAAGCTCAAGCAAAAGAACTAGAAGAGATTGAGAAGTCAGGATTAATGTTGATTAAACAAGACATCTTTGACGAAGCTAAAAATATTTCTGAATGCGTATTAAATAATAGCATTGCTAAAAGCATTATTGACAAAAGCGCAAAAGAAAAGTCGCTCTACTGGGTCGATGAATTGACAGGACTCACTTTTAAAAGCAGGCCTGACTTACTTGATACAAAGATATCTGGTGATTTAAAAACATGCCGTGATATTACTAATATTGGTTTTAGTCGTGCTTGTGTTGACCATGGATACTACCTGCAAGCTGCAATGTGTAAACTAGCCATGCAAGCCAATGATTTAGACTTTGAGCGCTTTGTTTTTATCTGTATTAGCAAAACAGAGCCGTACGAAGTAGTTAACTTTGTGTTAGACGAACAGGCAGTTGAATACGGTATTAATCAATTTAAATGGTGGTCGATGAAACTAGCCGAAGAGTTAGAAAAGAACGACTGGCTAAGACCAAGAGTCGAAACATTATCAGTACCGAAATGGGTGGAGTGGAATCAATGAACGATTTAGAAATAATGGATAGACAAGCAAAATTAATTGAAGACCAAAGACGGTTATTTAAAAGCACGGTTGAGCAGTTTAAAAAAGATGTTGTTTATTTAAAAGGTTGCGTAAGTGTGTTAATCGAAATGTGTGACGATACAGACCCTATTGTTAATGGCTTACCGCATGTAATAAACCATATATCCGAAATGGAGTCCATGTTAAACGAATTCGAATACAGGATGAAAGACCATGAATCAAATTAAAACATACTCACCCGAATACACAAACGGCGAGTTCGGATTAGGATTTGCAAATGCCGATACTGTACAACAACAACGAACCGATTTACATGGAACCAGCGAAGCAAGAGCGGTTGCAGAAGTACAGGCTCAGTATGTCATTGCTAAACGTTTTCCGAGAAATCAAAATGAAGCATATCGCCAAATCATGGAGTCATGCAGACGGCATACACTGGCAGAACAAGCAATGTATGCTTATCCAAAAGGTGGTCAACTAGTTAACGGGCCAAGTATTCGTTTAGCTGAGGCCATGGCAAGCGCTTGGGGAAATCTAGATTGTGGCGTCCGTGAAATTAGTCAAGCTAATGGCGTTAGTGTTGCTGAGGCCTATGCTATTGACCTACAAACAAATACACGTGTCGTTAAAACATTTCATGTACCACACTTCCGAGACACAAAAAAAGGCAAACAAAAGCTTACAGACTCAAGAGACATTTATGAGTTAGTAGCTAATCAAGGCGCAAGACGTTTAAGAGCTTGCATTCTTGCAGTTATTCCCGGTGATGTCATTGAAGCAGCCATTGAACAATGCAAGCGCACACTTGAGACTAGCGAGATTCCTATGTCGGAACAAATTAAAAGGCTTGTTATGGCATTTGATGAGATAGGCGTTAAAGTAGAGCACTTAGAAGCGAGATTGGGTCATAACCTAGACGCTACTATACCTCAAGAGCTTGTAACGCTTAGAAGTATTTACAAGTCGATTAAAGACGGCATGGCGGGACGTGAAGATTTCTTTGATGCGTTTAAGAAAACAGAGAAGAAACCAGCCGAGAAAGCAAAGGAAGAACTAGAGGAATTACTTAAGTGATAAAAACAAAGTTTACATATGAGCACGATTTGTTTTTAACTGACGCGCTTGTGAAAAACATAAAATCTATACAAGAGTACGTAGAAAAGTATGATACCAACATTGATAAAAATATAGCTGCTATGGAAATAGCAGTTAATCTATCGATTGCTCTCATGCTCAATGTGACATCACATAGTGTACAGCCAGAGGGTTACGCAGAAGTATTGGATGAAGTACTGGATGAAATCGAAGATAAGTTCAACAAATTGTTAAACAAAGAGCTTAAAAATCCAATGTACAATTAACAAATCATAAAAAAACATTTAACAAAAAATAATAAAAAACCCAGTGATTGCTGGGTTATCTCTACAAATCACAACACCATCATCTTCTAAAAGCATAATACAAACCAGCTCCAATTAGCCCAGAACCAGCTACGGCGCAATCAATAGCCGTTTCAACGTCACTTTGAAAAGACGCAGATATAAGGATAACAACGCCAAATAATCCAAACATTAATCCAACTTGCTTTGCATAAGCCATTCGCTTCTCCCGTAAATAAAATACACCCCTAATCCAAAGCCCAATTTATAACCTTACCATTCAAATAAGATATGGTTATCTTTCTAATTAACCCAGTGTGACATTC
>Ga0315903_10001874_pt1 | contig 31777 bp, 49 predicted proteins | sample LakEriMetagenome_7_FD_203524 | JGI IMG/M metagenome (GOLD analysis project Ga0315903, IMG submission 203524) | Freshwater fungal communities from buoy surface, Lake Erie, Ohio, United States - Buoy 2 MA119 | ecosystem: Environmental > Aquatic > Freshwater > Lake | place: USA: Lake Erie, Ohio...
TGCTTTGGAATCGACCAATAATTGAACGAGCAAGGATAACGGCAAAGCCTGAATTGTCACGTATCGTAATTGCTATTGACCCAGCAACCACCGCATCAATGGCGAGCGATGAGACTGGTATAATTGTATGCGGCAAAGATGCCAACGGCAAAGGATATGTACTCGAAGACCTTAGCGGTAAGTACTCACCAACGGAATGGGCAACAGTTGCTTTGCAAGCATTTAAAAATTGGAATGCTGATTGTGTAGTAGCAGAAAAAAACCAAGGTGGCGACATGGTTGAAAATGTTTTGAGGTCGCAAAATGCTACCGCAAGAATAAAACTTGTAACCGCTACCAAAGGAAAGTTTGTAAGGGCGGAGCCTATTTATTCACTTTATGAGCAACACAAAATTTTCCACGTTGGAAGTTTTCCATTGCTAGAAAATCAAATGATTAGCTTTGAACCCGACAAAGGCAAATCACCTGACCGAGTAGATGCAATGGTTTGGGGATTTACAGAATTAATGCTTTCAAGCCAAGATTTTTGGCACGTTTAGGATATGGCATCATTTTTTTATTTTATTACCCTATTTTTACAAAAAAAGCAAACGGAATGAATTACATAGATAGAATTAAAGCCGCACTGGGTTTTAACCAAAAAGATTCTACTTACCTAAATGCAGTTTTTCCTTATTTAGGCAACAACGTCATTTGGACTGCACCAACAACGCAAAACTTTATTGAAAAAGGTCTTTACCTTAACTCTGACCTTTACGCTATTGTAAATCTAATCATTAACAAAATAAGTGCCGCTCCGATTGTTGTTTATGAGGTAAAGGACCAAAAGGCATTGAATTACTACAAGTCCATGAGTCGAAACTTTGACAACTCAGGCGCAAAATTTCAAGCCGAGAGACTCAAGACAAAGGCATTGGAGGAGGTACACATTCCTGAACTTGAAAAGCTATTTAAAAAGCCAAACGAGTTTCAAACTTGGGACAACCTTTTAAAAGAAATTGCCGCATTCCGTTTGATAACTGGCAACGCTTACATTTACGGCGCTAGACGTGGAGAGCAGCCAAATGCTCCAATAATTGCTTTGTACTCTTTGCCTGCTCAGTACATGGAAATTATTTCGGGAGGTCTAAACCAGCCGATTAAAGAATACCGATTAACATACAACGGATATGACCGAATTGATGCTGCAAACGTAGGTCACCTAAAAAATATTAACCTAAGCTATACCGCTGGAACTGCTAACCACCTTTACGGAGCATCTCCTTTGCGTTCCGCAGTTCGTGACCTTACTACCTCAAACGATGGCAAACAGGCGCTTTTGTCTATGCTTCAAAACATGGGTGCGAGAGGTATACTAACGGGCGACGGAACGGTTAACATTACACGTGAGCAAGCGCAAGGACTAAAAGAGGATTACGCCCACAACTACCAAGGCGCAACTAAAGCTGGCGACGTTATCATTACTCCAGCCAAGTTAAGTTGGGTTCAAATGGGAATGAATGCGGTGGATATGTCAATCCTTGATACTCAAAAAGTAATTTTACGTTCCCTATGCCGAGTTTACGGCGTGGATGCTAAGTTGCTTGGAGATACTGAGGCAAGCACGTTTAACAATACAGAAACCGCTTATAAGGCGCTAATTAATAACGTCGTAAGACCTTTGCATATTGAAATCAGAGACGTGCTTAACAACTGGCTTTTGGCATCTTATGGCAATAAGAATCTATTCCTAGATTTTGATTACATGGCATATCCTGAGATGCAAGACGATATGGATAAGCTTGTTGGTCAATTGTCTGCTGCTTGGTGGTTAACTCCAAACGAGAAACGTGCGGCAATGAACTACGGCGAGTATGAGAATGTTTTGATGGAGCAGCCATTTATTCCGCAAGGCTTAATGACTTTGTCGGAGTTTTCTGCACAACCAGTCGACGACCTAGAAAATTTGGGAGACTATGCCCAAACCAACTAAAAAAGACCTAGCGCTTGCAAAGCAATTGGACGCATTGCAAAGACGTTACGAGGTTCGATACGAGAAGCAAATTTATACGGCTTTAAAAAAGCAAATGCAGCCGTATTTGGATGCTATTAAACAGGCGGACGCAAATATTAACCGCTTTGATTTAATAACTCCAGCGCCATTAGCTGACGTATTGGAAAACCTTTTTGTTGTAGCTGGAACGGCATACGCTGAGGCAATGTATAACGCAATCCAACCACCAACTAAAGCAACCAAAGAAGCTTTGCGAGCAGGCTGGAGAGACTTTATGCGTTTGTTTGCAGTCAGAAACTTGCCGCAAACCCTAATACAAATCAACGAAACAAGCCAAAAGATAATCCGCAACATTGTTTTAGGTGGATTAAATGAAGGTCTTGGCACGCTTGAAATTGCTAGAAACATTCAAGAGTCGGTAACCGTAATTTTTAGAAACAGAGCCAAGCTAATTGCACGAACAGAAATGGCAATAGCTACCAACAACGCAGCAATGCAGTCGGCAGCGACCTCAGATTTTATGTATGAAAAGAAATGGATTCCAGCGACAGACAACAGAACAAGACCTGACCACGCTGCAATGCTTAACAAACCTTGGATTCCATTTGAGCAAAACTTTATTGTAGGCGGTGACGAAATGAGACAACCAGCGGATGGAACGCAAGGCGCTGGCGCTGACCAAATATGTAATTGCCGATGCAAAGTTGTGTTTAGAATAATGCGAGACGTTGACGGCTTACCAATGAGAAAATGATTGCTTACGTTATTAACCTTGACCACCGCAAAGACAAATGGGTTGAATCCATGCAGGAATTAGCACCGCATTTTAACCTTGAAAGAGTAAGCGCAATTAAACACGAATGGGGATGGCTTGGATTGTGGCAAACATTTAAAAAAATATTTCAAGAATGCGAAAGCAATGTTTTAATTTTTGAGGACGACGCTACATACAGAGGCAATTATAGCGACCTAATTAATTGCATCAATGACTTGCCAACTGAATGGGATATGTTGATGCTTGGAGCCAATATAAAAGACATGAGGCTAGACAGAATAAGCAAGCGATTAGTTCGGACTTATGGCTCTTGGACAACCCATGGAATACTTTATTCTTATAGATTTGCAAAGGAGATGGCAGAATTAGATTTGGATATACCAATTGACGAATATTTTAGGACAATAGTCCATCCTAAGGGCAATTCATACATTTGCGCTCCTTTCCTTTCTTTTCAACGACCAAGTGAGAGTGACATTGAGGGAGGTTATAAAAATTATACAAGCTTATTTGAGGAAAGCGAAGCAAAAGCCTTTCATTTTATTTATCAATAATTTTATAGGTTTGCATTTTTTTTTAACCCTTTTATTTTTACAAAAAAAGAGACCATGATTTACAAGAATATAAGCCAAGGAATAATCGAAGACGTTGACGATGTAAAGGGAATCGTTACTGGTTACTTTTCAGCTTTTAACAACATTGATTCCGATGGGGACGTAATTGTTTCGGGTGCTTACAAGAAAAGTATTGCCGAGAATGGTCCAATGGGACGCAATCGAATCATGCACCTATTGCAGCATAATCCATTGATGCCATTGGCAAAGCCTATTGAGTTAATGGAGGATGCGAAAGGATTGCGATTTACCTCTAAAATTACAGAAACCAGCTACGGCAAGGACGTAATAAAGCTTTATTCTGAGGGCGTATTTAATGAGCATTCCGTAGGATTTGAAATTATCAAGGCGGACAATAAGGCTGGTTACAGAGAAATTAAAGAGATTAAACTTTGGGAGGGGTCAACTGTTACATGGGGAGCCAATCCAAATACACCAATTGAGTCAATGAAAAGCTGGGATAAACCAAAGAGCGAGGAGATGCTTGCTAAGTTTTGCAACATTTTACGAAACGGAGACGTTAGCGACGAGTCAATGATTCAGCTTGAAATTGGATTAAAACAAATTGAAAATCACCTAAAGGAATTGGAGTCAGTCCAAATCGTAGAATCCGTGGAAACACAATTCAAGAGCGAAGAGGACCCGACAATAGCAATGGCTTTGGAATTTGAATATTACCAAAAACTAAAAAAATTTATTTAAAACACAATGGACGCAATTAAATCACAATTGGATTCAGTACTTGCGAAATTGGAGTCAAACGAAGCTTTGATTTCAGACGTAAAGTCAATGAAAGAAGCTGGTGAGGAGTTCAGAAAGTCACTTTCTGCCGAAACCGCTAAATTAAACGAAAAGGCTGATGCTCTTCAGGCTCAGCTTGATGGTGTAGATGCAAGAACTCAGGCAAGTTTCTCAAACGCTGCTAAAGGACATTCTTTCTCTAGCGAATTGGAGAAGGCTTTCTCTTCTGACGCATTTGGCAACTACAAGAGCGGAAACGCTAACAAAGTTAAGTTGGACCTTAACTTGAAAGAGGACATGACAATTGGAAACTCTTACACTGGAGAAGTTATTCCAGCAGACCGAGTTCCTGATTTGAAGTTTGACCCAAATAGACGAGTTCACGTTCGTCAATTGTTGCCAGTTGGTCAAACCTCTAGCAACCTTATCCGTTTTGTACGTGAAAGCGCTTACGACAACGCTGCTGCACCAACTGCACAAGGTTTGGCTAAGCCTCAGTCTGATTTCGATTTGACTGCGGTTGACCGTTCTGTTAGAACAATCCCAACTTTCATGCGATTGACAAAAGAAATGTTGGACGATACAACTGGATTGATTGCTTACCTTTCTAGCCGTGCGCCGAGCAAATTGTTGAACGTAGAAGATACTCAAATTCTTTACGGAAGTGGTGTTGGTCAAAACCTTCATGGCGTTGCAACTGATGGCTCTGCTTGGACAACTGTAAGATTTGGTACTCTAATCAACAGATTTGACGTTCTTGCTGCTGCGGTTGTTCAAACTACTAAGGACGAATACGCACCAAATGCAATCCTTATCAACCCAAGCGATTACTTGCAATTGGTATCTGTTAAGGAAACTGCTGGCGCTTACATCTTGCCTAGCTACGTTTCTATGACTGGCGGACAAATGTTTATCATGGGCGTTCCTGTTTATAGCATCAATGCCGTAACTGCTGGCGATTTCTTCGTTGGTGACTGGGCGCTTGGTTCCCAATTGTTCGTTCGTCAGGGCGTAACTCTTGAGTTCTTTGAGCAGGATGCTGACAACGTAACCAAAAACTTTGTAACTGTACGAGTTGAGGAAAGAATTGCATTTGCAGTTTACAACTCCAAGGCTTTGGTATTCGGTAGATTTGCTGCCGCTCTTGCTAACGGTTCCGCAGTATAAGTAAAATAGGTGTTTAGTTGATTAAGACCCCGACAAAAGCGTCGGGGTTTTTTTTATTTATCTAAAAATCAATACCTTTCACGAAATCAATAGAAAAAAGGTATGAATATAGTTTTTTTTGTACACGCATGGGCAGGAACGCACAACTCAGGAGCCGAGTGGACAGTCCAGCATTACGCCAAATATTTTCACGATAAAGGCTGCAACATTGAAGTTATTTTACCTGAAGGGCAAATTTATCCTGATGGCGAAAAGTTTAAATTTATAAAATTTATAACTGGCTATTATTCAAACGACTTTTTTCTTGCCTTACAAAATGCAAGCGTTGTATTTACCCATTTAGATAATACAGGCGTTGCGATTAATTGGTGCATGAGGTTTAAAAAGCAATTGATTTTTTTAAGTCACAACGACTCTGATTACAGAAATGTAAGGTTTAAGCAGCAAAACATTCACGTTGTTTACAACAATAAGGCAAACGAAAAGAATTTAGATAACGGTGCTTACCCAAATGCCTCTATTGTTTGCAAGCCTCCTATTTTTCCAGAGGACGTAAAGTACAACCGAAAGCATGGTCAATACATTACGCTAATTAACTGCAACGAAAACAAAGGAGGGCAAATTTTAATTGACCTTGCCAAGAGATTGCCAAAGTTTAAATTTCTTGGAGTGCTTGGAAGCTACGGCGAGCAAATCATGGACGACACTTTAAAAAATCTAAAGTACGTTGCGCAAACTCCTGACGTGCATTTAATTTACGGCAAAACAAACATTGTACTTGTGCCATCATCTTACGAGTCTTACGGACGTGTAGGCTTAGAGGCGGCTATTAATAGACTGCCAGTTATTTGCACGCCTACTGACGGACTAAAGGAATGCCTTGGTTCTGCTGGATTGTATTTTCAACGTGAAGACATCGACGGAATGGCTGCAAAGATTGAGGAGTTAATGACAGATGAAATACTTTATGACTTTCACCAAAACATTATGCGAAACCTTGCAGAGGAGCGGTTGAAATACCAAGACCAAGAGTTGGAAAGATTCTTTAATTTTATCGTTGACAAAGCAAAGAAACCATACGATGAGTGATTTATTATACACGCCTAGCAACCTTTCATTTACTGGCTATTCTGTCCAATTAGAGGACGAGATTCCAGCAATCGAGCCAATTAGTTTAACTGAGGCAAAAGAATACGCAAGGATTGACTCAACCTTTGAGGACACTTTAATAAGCAGCCTAATAAAGGTGGCTCGACTACATTGCGAGGCATTTATGGGCAAAGCAATTATTCGCAAGACAGTAACTGTTGAATCCTTTTCTTTTCCATACCAATGGCAGTTGCCTTACGGACCTTTGGTCTCGTCAACAGATGTTTCCAAGGTGGTGACTGTTGACCAAAATGGGGCAGAGACTGCTTTACAATACCAATTAAATGTAGGCTTGTTCCCAAAAATTGCAATTACTAGCGGTCCTCAATCGTTTAAATTTAAAATGGTTTATACTGCTGGCTTTACAACAGTTCCTGAAGACATAAAGCTTGCCGTTAAAATGATGGTAAACACGCTTTACGAACGCAGAGAAGACTTTAGCGACTTGCAAGCAATACCTTCTCCTTTGGGAGTAAAAGCATTGTTGATGCCTTATAAAACTTACAACTGGTTTGGTGCATGAGGACTAACAAAGAGGTTAAAGCTGGCGATTTACGGGAGCGCATACAATTCCTAAACCCAAATTTATTTGGTGACGGATTTGGCGGTTACTATTCCTCAATGGGCGTTAGTTATACTTGCTGGGCAAAGGTTACTAACGTAAATGGCGCACGCATAAATAGCGAGGACCAAATGGTTATTAAAAACCAATGGGAGATAATTATCCGAGATAATCCTTTGGTGACAATCACCAAATCAATGCATATACTTTACAACGGCAAAACGCTAATCATTGACTCTATTATTGACGTTTTGGAATATGACAGAATGATTAAGTTAATTGCTAAAGAGAGGGATTAATGGTAAGCATCAACTTTGACAAGAAAAGCCTTAACGCTTTTTATAAGTATTTAAAAGATTTAGAGGGAGACGTTGCTGACTTTGTACGTGCAGAGGTGGAGGATTCCATGCTTGCAATTGAGTCAGAGGCAGTTTCAGAGGTTAGAGTTCAATTTGGAGCGCTAAAGCAAAGCATTCAGTCAACTCCAATTAAAGTTACAAAAAACGAAGTGACTGGAGGCGTCGAGGTAGGAGCCTTTTATGCGCCTTATATTGAGTTTGGAACTGGTGGTGGTGTTTTAGTGCCAACGGAATTAAAAACTTTTGCAAAGCAATTTAAAGGCACAACTGGACGCAAAAGAAACTTTGATGCTGACCCATTCTTTTACCCAGCAGTTTTTAAGCAAAGAAGAGAATTGCCTAAAAGAATTGAGAAAACTTTAACTACATTATTGAAAAAGAAACAATGAGAAATATTAAAAAGTTTGTACGCAAGGCTTACTGGTCAGCTTTAAATGGCACGATAACCTACAAAGGTGCGCCAGTTCTTTGCTACGATACCTTTGCTCCTGACAATGCCAATTTTCCGTACATTCTTATTACAAATCAGACCCAAGAAGACGATAAAGACAACCAAGAATATAACTACATCACCACGATAACTTTGGACGTTGTAACGGCAGGAATTGCGCCTTACGGAAGATTTGATGCCGACACAATAGCTGACTCGATTTTGCAAATTGTTTGCCTATATCCTGAAAACTATTTAGCACTAGAAGTTGGCAAAATTGTAACAGCTAAACTTGTTCAGCAAACTAGCCTATCGAGCATTACCGACACAAATATTGTGCATCGGGAAATCATGACTATTGAAAATTGGATTGATGGGTAAGGTTAACGGCTCCGCTTTATTTGTTTCTGTTGGTTTAGCTAGAATTGCTAAGTCTACGGCTTACAATTTGTCTGCTGAAATGAGCCAGCTGGACAAGACAAGCAACGAGTCAGGATTTTTTGCAGACCATATTTCCAAGCTTGGGTCTTGGTCGTTATCAAGCGACTCACTTTTTATTCAAGAAGGTTATTCTTATGGCGACCTTTACACCGCTTATATTAATCGTGAGCGAGTTTATTTGTCAGCTGGGCAAGAGGATAATTTAACGTTTATTGGATTGGCAACGATTGAATCAATTAGCCAATCAGCACCAATGGAGCAAGCTGCAAGCATTTCAGTAAGTTTTAAAGGTGTTGGAGGACTTTATCCAACCATTTTACCAGCGGAAAGATTTATTGTTGACGAATTATTTGAGATTATTATTGACCAAGACGGCAACTTTTTGGTTTATACTTAAAATTTATTGTCTTGCATTTTTTATAAGTCCTTTTATTTTTAAAAAAAAAATCGAATTAACCTCATAAAAATATGGCTACTACTGGCAAATTTAACGGCACGCTTCTTAACGTTTACCTTGACAACGTTATGATTGGTTGCGCTACCTCCTCTGAACTATCTGTAAACGTTGACCTTGCAGATGCAACTTGCAAAGACGATGGCGGATGGGCGGACCATATCGCTGGTCTTCGTGATTGGTCTGTTTCTACTGACGGATTGGTTGCATTTGACGATACAAACAACATTGGCGACATTTATACGCTACTAAGCGGTCGTACTGTTGTGGCTCTTAAATTTACCACCAACGTAACTGGCGACCTTGTATTTTACGGAAACGCATCTGTTGCCTCTATCTCTGTAAGTGCAGAAATGGAAGCAGCAGTAACTTACTCCGTAGAATTTACTGGAAAAGGTCCTTTACTAAAGGCGACCGTAGTACCAGCATCAACTTAATTAGTATTATATTTCGCCTATGAATCACACAGGCAGAACAATAATTACAATTAATGGCAGCACCTATACCGTTAAATTTGGTATGGGTGCTTTGTTGCATTTTAGCGAAGGTCTTGGATATGATGTCCAAGAAACAATTGAGGCGCTAACAAAGACAGGCGTTGGTCAAATCAAGGCAATTGCAAAGTTTATTTATGCGGCTTTGTATGTCGATGCGCTTTACCACGACAAAGAATTTACTTTGGAACTTGTGGATATTATTGATTGGGTAGACACAAACCCAACAGACGAAATTGGAAAGGTGGTTGTCGTTATCATGCAAGGCATAAGTGCAATTACAAAAGTGGAGTATCCAAGTGGAGACGCTGGAGAGTCAAAAAAAAAATAACATTTAGAGACGTTTGCCATTACGCCATTGGGGAGTTAGGTATTGCACCTGACTCCTTTTATTTTATGTCGTTTGCCGAGTATCAATCAATTGCCTATGGTTATGCTATGCGACAAAGCAAAGAGGAGAATTTATTTAGAACGATTTGGGTGCAACTTAACAATGTAAACGTTACCAAGAAATCTGACCTAATTAGAAAGCCTGACAAGTACTGGAAAATTCCATTGTTAGATGCCAAGCCAGTTGTGATTCCGACTGAAGAAGAGAAGCAGAGAGCGTACCAAATTGGACTACAATGGCAAAACCTTAAATTTGAAGAAGAAGCCAATTTTGACACAGTAACCAAGACCATAAAATGAGCGCAAAATTAAATGTTGACATTGTCGCCCAGTTAAAAGAATTTAACAAGGCAATGGCTGACCTAAAGTCAGAGGTCAACTCAGTTAATTCGTCAATTGACAAATCAAATAAGCAAACGATTCAGTCAACAAAAAAAATGTCCTCAACCTTTTCCGAGGTTGGAGCAACATTGGCTGGTGTTTTTGCGGTTGACCAATTAATAAATTTTGGCAAAGCGATTCTTAATACTACTGTTGAGTTTCAAAAGATGGAGGCGGTACTTACTACCGCTTTAGGTAGTAACTCAGCTGCAAAAGCAGCAATGGACCAAATTGTTGACTTTGCTGCAAAAACTCCTTTTCAAGTAAATGAATTAACAGATTCATTTGTAAAATTAGCCAACAGAGGATTTGTTCCAACGATGGAGCAAATGCGTAAAATGGGTGACTTAGCCTCCTCAGTTGGTAAATCTTTTGACCAATTAACAGAGGCAATACTTGACGCACAAACAGGAGAGTTTGAAAGATTAAAAGAGTTTGGAGTAAAGGCTTCCGCTCAAGGTGATGTTGTGCAATTTACCTTTAAAGGAATAACTACTGAGGTTCAAAAGTCTGACAAGGCAATCCAAGAATATATTTTGAGCCTTGGAAACCTTGAAGGTGTTTCGGGTTCAATGGAGGCTATTGCGGCAACTACTGGCGGTGCAATTTCTAACCTAGAGGATAACATTACCCAACTATTTAAAAACATTGGTGACTCATCTAGCGGCTTTATTAACTGGTTTGTAAAAGACCTTAACAACGTGATTTCTTCCCTTAGAAATTTGGGAGAAATTATTGAGTTAATGAATCCATTTAAAACTATTGCAGAATCCAGCGACGAAGCAAGAACGTATTTATTAAAAGTAAACGATTCAACCGACGATTTAACAAGAACTGTTAAGGATGCGGCTGCTGAGTTCGATAGTCTTAGTCTTTCTACTTTAATAAGTGGAGAAAGCCAAACCAAATTCCTTAACGAAATGATTCGTTTGGGTCATACGCTTGAGGATTCAAAGGCGCTTTATCAAACGTATGTAAAAATAAGAAAGGAGCAAGCAGCTTCAGAGGATTTGCTTGCAACTGCAACGGCAACAACAACACAACAAACTAAAATAAACACCGCTGAGGTTGAAAAACAAGCTAAAGCAAGGCAAAAGGCTCACGAGGAAAGAATTAAGCAACTACGCAAAGAAGCTGAAGAGTTTATTAAAACTCAAAATGCAACGCTTAAAAATGTAGGTCAAAGAAATGCATTTAGCGGTGAGCCTACTGATGTAACTAAGCAAATGAGTCCTGAACGCTTGCAAATGGTTCAAAGCGCATCAGCAAGCATTCTGGCAATGAATAAGCAGATTGCTTTGACAATGCCAAGCATTGTAATTCCTGAGGATGCCATAACACGTTTAAACGCAGCAGCAGAGGCTCAAAAACTAATGGCTTACGAAACTCAATTGGTTGCTCAAAACATGAATGCAGCTTTATTTGTTGGCGATATGTTTGGGCAAACCTTATCAACTTTAGCCGAGACTGGTAAAATATCTTTTCAAGGCATTTTCGATGCGCTAAAACAAATGGTAATAAGATTTGCGGCAGCAATTGCGGCGGCTATAACTCTAAATATTTTAACAGGCGGTGCAGTTATGGCAGCTGGTAAATCAGCTGGAGCAAAAAGCGGTTTTGGTGCTTTGTTAAAAGGCGGTAAATCAATGGGCATTGGCGGACTTACTCCTTTTGCAAACGGAGGCATTGTTTCAGGACCAACTCCAGCGCTAGTTGGTGAATACACAGGCGCACGCACAAATCCCGAAGTAATTGCACCTTTAAGCAAATTGCAAAATATGATGGGCGGAAATGTTACCTTTAGCATTAGCGGTGACAACCTAGTTGGCACATTAAACAGAGCAAACAAAACAAGACAACGCAAATTCTAATGGCATACGGCTTAAAATATACCATTCCATTTAGGGACATTGACAACAACGCAAACCTTGTAAGCATTTATCAAGATGGTTTTGTTGGCTCATCAACCGAGTTGATTGCTACGGACTTTCCAGCAGTACACAAATACGAGCGAGAGGATAATGAGGATATAATTTCGCCGATTATGTCAAGCACCTTAACAATTAGCTTTTACTCAACTGAAACAACAGATTTTAGGAATTTCTTTAGCTATTCAGATAGGGAGTTTTTAGTTGTTCACGAGTTTGCTGGAAATGTTGTATTTAAAGGCTACTTGTTAAACGACATTACAGGCGAGCCATTCCAAGACCCTCCTTACCCAGTCGTTATTACCGCAACCGATGGACTTGCACAACTTAAAGAGGTTGCTTTGGAGGGACCATCTGTCGACACTGATTTAGGCGATTTGTTTTTGGAGCAGTTAAATAGGCTTAACCTAGAACTTAATTTAGAGGTGTCTAACGACCTTTACGAGGGGTTGGTAATGGACAACACAAAAAGTATTTTTGACCAAGCAGAAGGCGAGAATTTGCTTGTACAAGAGGGGACCTTTACTGAACTAGGTTTAAACGCTTACGATTTCTTATTGGAAATTTGCCGAACTTTTGGTTGGGTGCTATTTCAGCGAAATAACAGATGGAGAGTACAAAGACCAATTGGAAGGAATATAAATACCACAATTCTTTATGTGCATAGCTACTCAACTGGAGCCGTTATAAGTAGTTCAACCGAAACAAGTTCATTGGATGTTATTGGTGACCAAACAGGCGGTGGCACAACTTGGATTCCAGTTGGTGGCGACCAGCTTTTGCAATACCAAAGACCTATTAAAAAGCTAACGATTACCCAAGGCGATTTGGGACAATCTATAATTGCGAATGGAGAACAATTTAACGAGGCAAGCTGGTTTTTGGAGGGACCTTACAAGCCTTTTGATTGGGAAATAACACCTGACCCCGACACCCCAGTAATACAGATTTTTCCAAATAATATTCCGTCACAAACTGGATATAATGACGAAGAAGGAGTTAGCTGGGACATTCGATTTATGGCAAATGGGGAGGAGACAGACCAGCCAATTACATCAAAGCCAGTATTCTTGGACTTTGCTGGTTTAAGCCTTGAGTTAGAGGTTGATATTAATTACTCTACTTTAGCAAGTGGTTTGGCAATTGCCGTTAAGCACGTAGATTCCAGCGCAACCACAAGGTATTTAGGGACAACCATTGTTGGCAGTTTTTCATTGCTAGACTGGAGCGAAACTTATAATACATTTGTTTTTTATTCAACTAAAGATGATGATACACGTAAGTTCAAACTTACAAGCTTTGTATTGCCAACGGCTGGCTTTTTGTCAATCGAATTAAAATACTTTGGCGAGACTGGCAGCGCAGTAGTTACAAGCGCAAAAATATTGTCAACTTTTGAAGGTAAAAGAAATCCAACAGAGGTAAAAAAGATTTACGAAACTGCTAGGGCATACACAAGTTTACGAGACGACACTTTAAGGTTTAGCGACCTTTGTATTACTGCATCAAAGAATTGGCTTAAAATTGGCGATTTACCAGCCATTGTGTTTGTTGAAAAGTCTTTGGCATCAACTCCAAATATTATTCAAGTGCCAAGCGGCGCAGTAACTCAAGTAAACCGATTGACAGACACTTTAGGAAGCAATACTTTAAGTTTCTCAGGCGGTACAGTTACAGGAGGTTATCAGCGTCAATTTGTGGCGTCAAGTGGCTTTACAATTGATTCTGTTTTTATTTTGGTAAGCAGCTTATCGGGCAATCCTCCACCTCCAAGCGCTGAACTAAATGTTACTGTTACAACAATTTCTAGCACTCAAAGAAATGTAACGATTACGCTTGATGATTATGATTATACAGGCGAGGCAAATGTGCAAATTCAAGTCTTTTTAAAAGATGCGAACGGCAACAATTACCAAACGTCAACTTTCCTTTTTCAAATCAATGCAAACGGGTCGATAACCTACACTCAAACAAATCTTTCGTTTGAAAACCAAGCGCTTTTGGGAGGTTATTCACCTACTTTGCGAGACTGCTATGCTAGAAATGTGTTAAGCATTTACAACGCTTTAAGTTACCGATTAGAGGGGTCATTTAGACGCAAAGGGACTGCTTCAGCGTTTGGCTTTTTGACTGCTAGCCTAAATTATACAGGCTACACAACTGTCCGATTGCAAGTAATTGGTTGGGAGTATGACTTGGCAAGTCGAGTTGCAAGAATTACCTTTGGGCAAGTACCTACTGCATACGTTTATCCAATTTCATAATGGCAAATAGAAGGTTCATAGATTTCCCAATTGCGTCAACCGTTGGCGATAATGACATTGTATTAATTTGGCAAAACGGACTAAACAAACAGACCACAAAGGCAACGTTTTTAAGCGGTTTACCTGAAAATTTAGATGAATTAAACGACGTAGCAATTAGCAGTTTAACTAACGGGCAAATATTGCGTTACGATTCGGTTAGTGGCAAATGGGAAAACACCGACCAAGGCAACTTGGACCTTAACGATTTAAATGACGTTTCGATTGTTTCGCCTAGCAATGGTCAAGTTTTAGTTTACAATTCGACTACAAGTAAATGGGAAAACTCAAGCGGTGGTTTTGTTCCTTATATTGGAGCCGTTACTACTGTTGATTTAGGGGCGCAAGGATTACGTGCTGGGTATATTCGTTTTGACACGTCAGTTGTTAGCGTTCCCGATGAGCAAGGATTAGTTTATTGGGACTCATCAAGAAGCACGGCTGCGCTCATAATGAATGGCGTTTTACAACACATTGGGCAAGACACTTTTTTTTATGTCAAAAACTCAACTGGCTCAAGCATTCCAAAAGGCACCTCTGTAAGATTTGACGGAACAGACGGCGCAAGCGGTCATTTAAAAATTGCTCCATTCTTGGCAAACGGAACTTACCCTAGCAACTACTTTATGGGAGTTACTGCGGAGACAATTGCCAATGGGGCATTTGGTCAAGTAATGCACTTTGGCGAATTAGATGGTATTAATACGAGCAGTTATACTGCTGGCGCTTTGCTTTACGCAAGTACAACTGTTGCTGGAGGTTTTCAAACAACGGCTCCAGTTGCCCCTAATAACATCGTCCTTATTGCTGCTGCAATTAACTCAAAAAATAACGGTACTATTTTAGTTCGTACAACTTATGGCTCTAATATAAACACGGACGAAGGGGTTAAAATTACAACGCCAACAACTGGTCAATTATTGCAGCTGCAAGCTGGCGGATTATGGGAAAACAAGACCAAAGCGCAAGTTTTAGGTGGCACATCTTCGCAGTTTGTTAAGGGCGATGGTAGCTTGGATTCGACAATCTATGTTAGCGGGTCAGGCACAAGCGGACAAATAGCCTACTTTAACGGAACAAGTAGCATAACAGGAGAGTCCAGTTTATTTTGGGATGCTACAAACGACAGACTTGGAATTGGTACGGCAAGTCCAGTTTATAATCTTGATTTATTAGCCTCATCATCTGCAAATTCTGACATATTTAGAGCAGGTATGACAGGCGTTAGTAATGGCTTTACTGTGCAAAGAGTTTCAAGCAGTTTCACATATACTTTTTTAAATGGACACTTATTAATTGGAAATTCTGCAAATAGTGGTCAGCAGCTACAAGTAACAGGTACGGCTAAAATCACAGATATCTTGACAATTGGTACTACCGATAATAGCTTTATATACGAGTCAGGTGGAAGTCTAATTTTACAAACAGGAGCGTCAGCAGATTTAGTTATTCCATCATCAGGAGCATCAACTTTTAATTCTGGATTAAATATCGTTGGTGATTTAACTTTATCATCAGCCAATCCTTTTCTTTACGGAGGTACTGCTGCTGGTAGTCTAGGATTATCTAATATTGGTGGTCAAAGTTACATTAGGGTATTTGGTGCAAGTCATTCTACTACTCCAAATGTTACACAATTTGTAAATGCAGGAAGTACATCATTAACCATAGCCTCCACAGGAGCAGCTACATTCTCAGGCTCCGTTTCTACTCCACATAGTACCAAAACGGCTAACTATACATTAACTGAAACGGACTACACTGTTGGATTTGATTGTGCGAGCAACAGAACTGCTACGCTTCCAGATGCAACAACTTGTGCAGGTCGCATATATGTTATTTACCAATACAACACAGGGTCAGGCGCAAGGTCGGTAACTTTGGATGGCAATGGCTCTCAAACAATAAATGGAGTTACAACTTATTCCTTGTCTCCTTTTTGCGAATACTCATCTGTAATGATTCAATCAAACGGAGCAAATTGGATTATTATTTCAAGCAACTTTACAACTGATTGTCTTTAAAAATTAAACTTTAAACAAATAAAAACCATGAAAAAAATTCAAGCAGTAACAATTTGGAAAAATGGCGAAAGCCAAGAGGCGAATCTATTGAACGCATTTATCATCAATGACAATCTTCAGTCATCTTGCTCCTTTTACTATTCGCTAAATGCAAGCGGAGAGGGGACAGAGGAGATGCCTTTAGTTGTGGGCGCTATTTTAGCAGATGGCAACCTAACAATGGATGGAGAAACCTACCTTGGATGGGATGGCTCTAACGACTATGCCTTTAGCTACATCGCTGAGAAATTGAATCTAATAATCGTAGGTTAATTCTTATCTTTACGCTATGGCAAACATCGGCAATCAATCCATAGGTAACCTTAACCTATTCGTCAAACAAGGGAATACGCAAACATTTAGGCTTGCATTTAACAATGTGCTTCCAAACGGAACAAAAGAGCCTATTGACTTGGAGCAATACACAGACATTAAGATGGATGTAAAGAGCCAAATTGATGTTAATGCAGTTCCTTTTATCAGTTGGACAGTTGGTGACGGATTAACCATTGAAGGAGATGACGATAATGTTTTAGCGTTTACATTTAGTGACGAGTTTTTGGAGTCGCAAGGCTACCAATGGGATTACGACATCTTATTTACTGATGCCGATGGAAATACAACGCTTGTAGGTGGAATTATCAATGTTAGACGAGTAGTAACAAAATGAGACAGATAGAGGTAATTAATCAGGAGACCATCATCGATGTTACTGCTGAAACGTCAAACGTAGAAATCCTAGTAAGAGACTACGACTCAGAATTAGTTGAAAGGTTTGCTTTAGAGGCTCAAGAAGCTGCCATTGACGCTGAGGAATCAGCTGACATCGCAACTGCTCAGGCTTCTATTGCAACCGCTCAAGCGACTATTGCAACAACTCAAGCAGGTATTGCCACCACGCAAGCAGGTATTGCTACTACTCAAGCTGGCATTGCTACTACCAAAGCTAACGAGGCAAGTGCTTCGGCTGCTAGTGCCTTGGCTAGTGAGCAGGCTGCGGATGCGGACAGAATCGCTGCACAAGCTGCTGCAAGTACTGCGACAACACAAGCGGGGATTGCAACTACACAGGCAGGCATAGCGACTACTAAGGCAGGAGAGGCTTCGGCTAGTGCTGCTGCTGCTTTGGCTTCTGAGACTGATGCTGAGACTGCTGCTAGTACGGCTACGACTCAGGCTGGCATTGCTACTACGCAGGCAGGAATCGCAACAACACAGGCTGGAATAGCCACTACTCAGGCGGGTAATGCTTTGACAAGTGCAAACAACGCTGCTGCTTCGGCTGCTGCTGCTGCACAGGTTGGAACATCTACTCCTTTAACTGGATTTAGCACAGGTGCGAATAGCACTATACTTGCTACTGACACAATCTTGCAGGGCTTTAACAAGACGCAAGGACAGATTAACGCTAGGGTATCAGGGACAGGAACATCAGGTCAAGTAGCGTTTTGGAGTGGTACGGGTACGCAGACAGGAGATAACGGCTTTTTTAGACAAAGTGCGACGGGAAGTATTGGTATAGGTACAAACACACCTAGAAAGTCAACTTTTTTTAATACAACTTTAACTATTGAATCAACTGGCATTACAGGTACTGAATTAGTCGGCACACAGACTGGTTTAACAGGCACTGTTTCTGCTATTACATTTATAAATAATTCAAGTACTGATACAACATTCCAAAAAAGACTTGCTCAAATAACTGTTGTAAATAGCGGTTCGGTTAATAGCGGAGATTTATCTCTAGGTGTATTTGACGCAGGTACTTTTAGACAACCTATTTTTATTAAGGCAAACGGCAACGTTCTCATCAACACCACCACCGACGCAGGCTTTCGCTTAGATGTCAACGGCACTGCAAGGGTCAGTGGTGATTTTAAACTTGGTGATGGTAGTCAAAGAAATATAATAGGTCCTTTAAATAATAGTTTAGGTATATATTCTTCTCCAAATAGTACAACAGAAGGAATATTATTTTCAACAGATGATGGTGCAACTGTTGAAATGTTTTTGCAAGATGGTGGAAATTTAGGAATTGGAACTATTACCCCAACTTTTAAGCTAGATGTTAACGGAACGGCTAGGGTGCAGGGGGTGCTTACAGCTACTGCTGATGCGGTGGTGAATGGGGTGAATATCGGAGTTGGTGGAGGTGCAATTGGGTCTAATACAAGAGTAGGTTTAAATGCTTTAAACGGAAATACCACAGGTGCAAGTAATACAGCTATTGGATGGCGGTCATTACAAACTAATTCCACAGGAGCTTCAAATGTCGCAATAGGAACTCAGTCTCTACAAAATAGTACAACAGCATCTCAAAACACAGCTATTGGCACTGGTTCACTACAAGAAACTACAATAGGTGGTAGCAACACGGCAATTGGTAATTTATCATTACTTAATAATACAACAGGAGGAAACAATTCTGCTATTGGAAATATTGCAGGTCGCTTTATTGCAGATGGCACAACTAATTTAACAATTGCAAACAACTCTGTTTTTATAGGGGCGCAAACTAGAGCGGCAGCAGACAATCAAACCAATCAAATTGTAATAGGATTTCTAGCCATAGGTCTTGGCAGCAACACCACAGTAATCGGCAATTCCTCTACTACCTTCGGGCGGTGGTTTGGAAACCTACTTGTAGGCTCATCAACCAACTCAGGTCAGATGTTGCAAGTTACAGGCACATCCTTGCTAAACGGCTTATCAACTATCCAAGGGACTACTGCTTCCGACTCAGGGCAACTAGGTACTGAACTGCTAACCACAGGCACAGGAGATGCATCTTGGACAGGAACATCATTTGCGACAGGCTACACCCATGTCGCAGGGTCTACCACTACATTGACAAGCACACTTGCAGGGGTGGTGAATACCTTCTATCAGATTACCTATACAGTAACAGGCAGAACGGCAGGCTCGTTTGTCATCGACTTTGGAGGCCTTACATCTTCTGCATTAACTGCGACAGGGGCAGTAGGTCCAAGAGCAACCACAACAGGAACGCTAGTAATAACTCCTACTTCTGACTTTAACGGAACGATTGTTTTGTCGATTCGAGTTATTACTCCTTCGAGTGCATCAGTTACATTTAACAATAGTGCAGGAAGCGCAACTAATCATATTAGAATTAGTAACTCTCTGACAAATACTATTATTGGTAGAGATTCAGGTCAAAGAAATACCACAGGTACAAACAACTCTTTTTATGGTCAAGCGGCAGGTGACTCAAACACAACAGGAGTAGGTAACTCTTTTTTTGGTAGAGTTTCAGGATTAAGTAATACAACAGGAGCAGGAAACTCTTTCTTTGGAAATGGTTCTGGACAATCAAATACAACGGCAGGAAATAATTCTTTCTTTGGACAAAGTTCTGGACAATTAAATACAATAGGTAGTTCTAATTCATTCTTTGGAAGTAATTCAGGTGCAGCAAACACAACAGGGGCTAGTAATTCTTTCTTTGGAGTAAACGCTGGATTTTCTAATACAACGGCAAGTTCAAACTCTTTCTTTGGTGAAAATGCAGGATTGGCTAACACAACAGGTGCTAACAATATAGCGTTTGGTCGTAACTCAGGCAGATACGCAGGGGCAGGTACAACTGCAATGACATCTGTTAACAACTCAATTTACTTAGGTTTCCAAACTAGAGGTCTGAACGCAACAGGCTCAACAAACGAAGTAGTTATCGGCTACGATGTGGTAGGCTTAGGCTCAAACACAACTGTGCTAGGTAACTCGTCTACAACTCACGGCAGATGGTACGGCTCACTATTGCTAGGAACAACTACAAACGCAGCTAGTTCAATCCTAACGATGGAGTCAACTACTCAAGGGTTCTTGCCTCCACGGATGACAACAACGCAAAAGAATGCGATTGCTTCCCCAGCGACAGGACTTGTTGTTTACGACAATACATTGAACAAATTATCAGTTTTTACAGGACTAGTTTGGGAAACGGTGACATCTCTTTAAAATTAATCTTATAAATTGCGGAAAAATTAAACACTATGAACGTAAATCTAGCAATCGCCCTGACTGACATCGAGGGCAACAAGATTCAAAACGAGAAAGGCGAAGAAATGCTACTTTCTAAAATGGTAGGCAACGCATTGTTTGCTGCTGAAGAAAAGGAAGACCCAATCAGACTTTACGAGTTGGCGAAGAAAGTCTACTACTCCGAAGGCGAGATTGACTTAAGCAAATCCGATGCTGAACTAATCAAGGACAAGGTCAAGTCTAAAGGCTTCACTGTGCTTGTTTTAGGACCTCTCTACGAGGCTTTAAAGTAAAAGTAATGGTAAACCACCACCGACGATTTAAAGCGCTAGAAATAGCGCTTTTTTATTTGCTTTAAAATGCCTTATTTTTGATAAACAAAAAGCAATTAGCAAATGAATATCTTGCAGAAAGATGAAATAGGCATACCTTCTACTCTGGTCGCAATTATGGCTAACGTCTTCCAAGCAATCGGACTAGAATTTATTAACGTGGTGTTTACTCTCACCATTTCGATTCTTTCGATTGTATACCTTATCTACAAGATTAAAAACGAGAAAGCAGTTTACGAAAAAAGAAAAGATGAAGAAGGGAAGTAACGCTAATAGCAAGCCATCTGCATTTGGAAAGAAGCGAGAAGGCAAAGCAAAGAATCTAAATACACCTAAAGGAAAAAAGGTAAGTAAATACAGAGGACAAGGCAGATGAAAAAGTTTTTTGAATGGTCTAGCGGATTTCTATCCGAAAACGGGCAAGCATCAAGCAAGCGATTTGTTGGCGTATTTAGTGCGATTGCATTATGTTACACCTTATATGCAAATCACGATTCAGTTAATGAGCCTTCCGAAGCATTGGTTTATTCCGTAGCTGCTTTGTCTGCTGCTGCCTTGGGAATTAGTGCAGCCGAAAAGATATTTAAGAACCCAAATAAAAAAGAAGAAAATGACTGAAGAGAAAAAAGAAATCAAAGCAAACCCATTGCCAATTAGCTTTGCTGAATTTGCAAAAGAGCCAGTAAAAGGAATGCTATTCCTAGTAATCATTGCAATCGGTTACTTGTACATTGATGGCAAAATTAACTATACAAGCCAAATCGAAAAGCAAGGCTTGAAAATTGATGCCTTGGAATTGAAGATTGACAACGCAACCATGAATCTAAAGCGTTCGGATTCTTTGCTTTCTGCATCACTTGCTAAATTGACAACCTTGCAGGAGTTAGGTAAAATCAAATAACGATGAGATATCTTATTATTTTATCCTTGCTGGTTTTAGCTTCTTGCAGTAAAGAACAAGAGGTAATCGAAGAGCAAGTAACTGATAGCTTATTTGTCAAAAGTGATAGCCTATTTAAGCAAGCTACTATAACACTACCAAAGTCAGACAAGCAGTTTACCAAAATGGTAGAGAAGGTAGACAAAAAGATTGAAACGCTAAAGACAGAGGTTGTTGTAGCTAAGAAAGCGGTTGAGTTGGCTAAAGCTGAAAAGACAATTGTTTACATTCGAGATACTATTTTCATAAAAGAAGAGAAAAACTTTTGGGGTAAAAAGAAAGTCACGATTGATTCGGTTGGTCTTGATTCACTAAAAAACTAAAGAATGAAAATTAGCACGCATTTAAATTTAGCAGAGGTAACTCGTTCAGATTCTGCAAAGCGTCACGGCATTGACAACACTCCTACTGCTGAGCATTTGGAAAATTTTAAGCTATTGGCTGAGAAAGTATTTGAGCCTATCCGTTTGCACTTTAAAGAGCCTATTTTTATTTCCAGCGGTTACCGAAGCAAAGCCTTAAATGATTTTATTGGTGGTAGCGCATCCTCTCAGCATTGCAAAGGGCAAGCTATTGACATTGATATGGACGGCAGTAAAGGTGGAGTCACCAACAAAATGGTCTTTGACTTTATTGTTTCTCGCTTAGACTTTGACCAGTTAATATGGGAATTTGGGACAGATGCCAACCCTGACTGGGTCCACGTAAGCTATGTCAAGACAGGAAACCGCAAGCAAAAGCTGAAAGCCGTTCGGTCTGGAGGCAAAACAGTATACCAAACTATTCCTTAATGGAAATCAAAAAAATCTCAAGGAATTTGCACCAAATTAGCCTTGACCAAAAAGAGTCCAAAATTGCGTTGTTATCTGACATACACTGGGACAATCCTAAATGTGACCGAGAGAAATTAAAGCGCCATTTAGACTATTGTAAAGAGCAAGAAATTCCTGTTTTTATTAACGGGGATTTTTTTTGTTTAATGCAGGGTAAGTACGACCCAAGACGAAGCAAAAAGGATGTACTACCTGAGCATAACAAAGCAAACTACATTGACGCAGTCATTGAGGATGCGGTTAATTGGTGGAGTCCTTATGCTAGTCTTTTGACTGTTATCGGTTATGGAAATCACGAGACGGCAATTATAAAAAACCTTGAGACCGACCCATTGCAAAGGTTTGTTGACTTGTTAAATTATACTAACAAAACCAGCGTGCATACTGGCGGATATGGTGGTTGGCTTGTTGTTAAAAAGCAAGTTGAAACCAACACTTTTATGACCAAGATGGTTAAATACTTTCATGGAAGCGGTGGAGGTGGAGTCGTAACTAAGGGAGCCATTAACTTGACTAGAGCGTTAGAAATGTATGAAAATATGGACGTTTTTGTAATGGGACACATACACGAGAACTCCAGCAGAAATGATGCTAGGGACGCAATACAATATAACGCAGGAAAGCATTGCCATGAGTTAGTACAAAAGCAAATTCACCTAGCAATTACTGGCGCATACAAGGAAGAGTATGAAGACGGATTTGGAGGATGGCATATTGAAAGAGGCGCACCAATTAAGCCAACTGGAGGTAGAATTTTAAACTTAGATGGCAGACGAATAAGAACAAAAGAAAGTGATACTTGGGAGTTGCTAGTCGATTCTTGTAAATTTCCGTTATGAAAGCCAAGCTAATATTTAAATTGCCTGAGGACCAACATGGATGGTATATGGCGGTAAATGCAAGCGCAATGCATTGCGTTTTAAATGAGTTTGACCAGTGGTTGCGCTCTAAGATTAAATACGAGGACCTAAACGATGACCAGCACCAAGTTTACCAAGCTTGTCGTGACCAGCTAAGGACTCTACTTTACGAGGAAAATATTGACTTAGACAAATAATGGACCAAAGAATTCAAATCGCAATCTTAGCTTTTCTTGGAGGGGTAATTTTAACCTTTGTAGTTTACCCTAGACACGAGCAGGAGACGGTTTACAAGTTTGAAACCGTGACAAAAACGGACACTTTGTTTGTCGACAAATTGGAGACGGTTTACATTTCTCAAACCAAGATAAAAACCGAGGTTGTAAGAGACACAATCCTAATTGATTTTAAGCCACAAATTAGCCTATTTGAGACCACCTTTCCATTTGAGCATGGAAGTACCAAGGTTAGCGGAGAAGTCCTTGGAGAGGTGCTTAAAATGACCGCTACGAACGATTATAAATTGCCAGTCGTAACCAACACAATTACGAACACAGAAACAAAGACAATTATTCAAAAACCAAAGGGAATTTACTTGGGTGGTGGTGTCAATTCATTGCTTCAGCCTAGCGCATCGGTTAGTTATTTGGACAACAAGTATTTATTTAGCTACCAATTCCAGCCTCTGCAAAAGGTCCACCAAATAGGAGTGGCAAAAAAGTTGTTTTAATTAGGCTTAACTATCTCTTTAAGCTGATTAAAAATAGACTCTGCTAGGTCTCCCCAATACATATCACATTTTCCGTCCTTAATTGGAGGTTCTAAGAAATAGCTTTGCCAATCGCTAGGCTTAGATGTATAGCGGTAACAAGTTTCTTTGTAGGGACAACCTGTCCCTAGGCATTTTGCGATATCAGGACTCATTTCCAATAATCTTTAGCAAGACAAGGTAACCAATCAAATCGTTTATAACATCCTCGTCGTCCTTTTGTAAGCTGCCGTTCTTGATTCGTTTTAGCTTGTCATCAATCCTGACCAGTAGTCCTTCTTTTGAGGACAACTGACTAAATACGCCAAGGGGTTCCAGTGCGCTATTGCCGTACTTTTGATTTTTAGCAATTAGCAGGTCTCGTATTTCATCAAGGACAACCGTAACCTGTACGGCAAAGAAATTATTTGTCATTATTTTAACAAAAACCAATAAGTTATTAGCATTAAAAACAAGGTAAAAGAAATTGAAACGCAGGAGATTAATAAAAATATTTTTGATTTTTCCATTATAAGTTAATTTTAAGAAACTCTGACCACCATTTAATAAGGCAAATTATCACCATAAGCAAGCCAAACGTCGCTGCAATCTTTTTCAAGTTTTGCTTGCTTGTAAAACGTTTTAAAATCAATGTACTTTTCGCCTTTAACATATTGACTGCTCCTAAATTTAGATTTCCCTTTTTTGACAAGTAAGCCATCGGCAAACAGAATATAAAATTCGTTCTCAGCAACTGCTTGGTTAAACTCAAGATATTGATGCCACCAGTCAGCTGGCTTGCGATTCTCGTCTAGCACCTTGGTTGCGCTTAGGTAGCCAAACGGGTTAATGATTTGTGCCTCTTCCATACGCAAGTTAAAAGCATAAAAAACGACACGGAAAAAAAATCTTCACTTTTGTTAAAAAAAAAGTTAGAAATATTTTTTATTCTAACTTATAAGTTAGATATTTGTCTCAGTAATAACAACAACAACAACCAAAACACCAAAATACTATGCAACTAATTACTATTAACGGCTGGGGAACTGAAATTTTTAACGAGAAAGAAATTGAGACAACCTACGAAAGCCTACAAATTCAAGTAAAAAGCAAAGTTTATTCAATTACCATTGCTAGAGGTCGCAACAACTATTATTTTATCAGATTAGAAAACGGCAACAGAATGGGAGGCAAAAATTTTGCAACTCTAGATTTGGCAATTGATTCTTACAAGTCAATTGAAATGAAAGCAGCTTTAATGCAAATAAGATAAATAAACTGCCCACGAAAGTGGGCATAACTTTCTACACCTATGGGAAAACTATTTAACGATTCTGAAATGTACCTCGACCAAGAGGTGCTATTCTATTACGAAGGCGAGGAGTATTGCTGGACTGGTCATTACGAGGTCAAGCAATGCGGCGAGGAGTCCGACTGGGATTATTGCGGCGATTCCGAGGTTGAGGTTGAGATTGAGACAACCAAAGCCATCACCAAGTTTAACGAAGAAACAAACGGCTGGGACGAGGTGACAATTACCAACTCCCTCATTTACGAATTAGTATTATACATTGAACGAGACCTTTAAACAAACAAACACCTATGGAAAAATCACAGAGTATCCAAAACCTAACACAAGGACTTGCCAAGTTTCATGCAATGGTTGGGAAGATTAGCAAAGATGCTAAGAACCCATTTTTTAAATCCAATTACGCCAGCTTACCTCACATTATTACAGAGGTCAGCGAGCCGCTAGAAAAGGCTGGTTTAATTCTTAGCCAGTTTCCAAACGGCGACGGCTTGACAACAATGCTAATTCACGCAGAAAGTGGTGAGTACATTTCAGCAACCTACACTTTGCAAGTGGTTAGACAGAACGACCCACAAGCGCAAGGCTCTGCAATTAGTTACGCAAGACGATATGCCATTACAAGCATTTTAAACCTAGCTATTAGCGATGACGATGGAGAGGCTGCAACTAGACCAGTGCGCCAAGTGCCAGCGGTTGTAAAGACCAAGCCAACCGACGAGCAATTTGCCTACATCGTTCGCTATTTAAACGGAACCGATGCCCAGCGCAAGCAAGCAAAAGATGCCTTGACTAAATACGAATTAACACAAGACCAAAAGGACATCTTAGACGGATTACTATGAACCTATATGAAATCACAAGGGAGGCGCTTGAGTTAGCCTTCCTATTGGAAACAGAAGATTTAACACCTGAGTTGGAAGCAATGCTGGTAATAAACCAAGAGCAACTCCAAGTCAAGGCTGGCAACTATGCCAAGGTCATCGCAAACATCCAAAGCGATTCCGATGCAATCGACCAAGAGATTAAAAGACTCAAGGCAATGAAGGACAGTAAGGAGCGAGCCATTACAAGGCTTAAGGATGCACTTAGAGAGGCAATGCTAGTAAGTGCCATTGACAAAATTGAAAGTCCTTTATTCAAGCTTAGTTTGCGCCGTAGCGAAGCGGTGGAGGTTGACATTGTAGAGGCTTTACCTAGCCAGTTTGTAAACATTAAAAACGTGGTAACTGCTGACAAGGTAGCAATTAAGGAAGCCATTAAAAGAGGCGAGAATATTACTGGCGCTAGAATTATCGAAAACTTTAGCCTACAAATCAAATGAAAGATAACCCAATATTTTTGGCAACGCTTATCCTATTCTCAGGCATAAGCATAACCTTACTGATTTTAGCAGGACTTAAATACATCCCAATAATTACGATTGTCTTGATTTTAGCCGCTGCTTGGTACGTCATTTATTACCTATTTAAAAACAACTAAAATGAGCAACTACACCTATTTAGGCAAATTCATTAAACGCCCAGCAGACCTAGCGCCAAGAGGTGTTAAGTCTACCTATCAAACTGAAAAGCTACCATTTAACGAAACCTTTGAAAGATTATGGAAACTCAAGAAATAATGGACGAAGTAAAGCGACTATACATCGAAGGATTTACTCGCAAAAGGATAGCTGCAAAGCTTGGAGTAGATAAGGAAAAGGTAGGCTACCTACTCTATACCAAAATGAAGCTTCATGAAATCCACCCACGTAAGCTAATAAACGAAAACATCTTTAACATTCTGACCGACCACCAAATCAGCCGAGTGCTGACGCTGGCGACATACGGTTATAACTGCAAAGAAATAGCAGAAGACCAAAAGCTAGAATATCGTAAGGTAAAAAAGTTGCTGGATGTAGCACAATCCAAAAATATGATTGAGAAAAAAATTTAATTTATTTTTAAAAATAGTTTGGAATCTAATTTATTTGTTAGATATTTGACTCAACAAACAAGCACAATCCTGCGACTGAAGGAAATCAGCACGAGATGGAAGTTCTCTTTTTGTTATGGCGAATCAGCCGTTTTTTCCTGTTAGTGTTTCAAAGTCAGAAATGATTTTGGCTTTAAAAGGTCAGAAGGTAAAACTTTCTGTTTCTTTTATTGCTGATTTTAGCAATGGTGTTGTTAAGGTTCTTAACAGGACTAAATGGGTGGACTCTAGACTTGTTAAAGAGTCTGACCTAATGGAATCTGTAATGTCTAAAGACAATTGCAGACTATATTTCCTTGATTGGTCAAAAAATCCAACTTTTGGAACTTGGGATAAAAACTATCCTAGTTAATAACCAAACGCCCCTTCGGGGGCATAACTTTCTACACCTATGAAAAAAGCACTTAAAATTACAGGCAAAATCATCTACTTCATTGTAGCAATGTCACCCATCTTTGCGCTTGGCTATATGCTAGGCATTAAATTAATGCAACAATAAAAACAAAAACACCTATGAAATTTTACACAATTAAATCAACCAAAGTAACGGAGTTTCAAATGGACGTCCCTAAGTATTTTAAAATAATGGACTTTCATTACATGATTTTAAACGACGATGACGTCCTAGTTGTAAACCCTAATTACTTACCTGATTTATTCGTTTATGCCTACATCAAAATTGATTTGATTAAATGGCACGCAGATTTTTGGGCGAAAAATGAAATTGAGCCTTTGAATGAATACGAATTTCGTCAAGTATACACAGATGCAACTTTAGAAATAGAAAAATTAATGAACTAATGACAAGCACAGACTCACAAAACGCACTAATCAAGGGATGGCTATTAAATGGCTATTCCCTTACCCAGCTAGAAGCTTTAAACCAGTTTGGATGCTTTAGACTAGCGGCAAGGATTGCAGACCTTAGAGACAAAGGTTTAAACGTTGTAACCGACATGGTTACCCTGGAGAATGGTAAAAGGGTTGCACGCTACTTTTTAAAGCGTGGAGTTTAATAGCGATTTTAGATACGACTTAGAGTATGGCATTGTCGAGGGAGAGACTTGGTTTCACGACATTGTAAGTAATTCCAAATTTGAGGTTAAGACTGACCGAATGTCTGCAAGGACTGGAAACATTTACATTGAATACGAGAGCCGAGGTAAACTCTCAGGCATTGCCACAACTCAAGCAGATTATTGGGTTTATAAAATCGCAGAATTCAAAGCAATTGTAATTAAAACAGACGAACTTAAAATGCTTGTTAAAAAATTAGTAGACGAAGGCAAAGCAAGACCAAACGTCAAAGGTGGTGACAACAACACCAGCGTTGGCGTACTTGTTAAAATAAAGGACTTAGTATGACACGAGAGGAAATCATTACAGAACTCAACCACCGAGCAACTCAAAAGTACTTGGTATACTTGGCGCTCCAAGAAATTATGCTAGATTACTACGAAGACGTGACAATGCTAAAGGCATTTGACGTGGACCTAAGAACAAAGCACAAAAACATGATTAACGCTTTAAAACGTAAGTCAACCGAGGCGTTTAGGTTTTTGGAAAATTACGACGGTGGAGAGGCAACAATTAAGCAGTTTCACGAGTTTGTGACTTTGTTTGAACGGCTCCACAATTCGATTGACCAAGGTGGCAATCTATTTCACGACTGTTTATCAGCTATTGAACAAATTTTAAACGACAATGAAAAGACGCAGAGTAACTGACGAGGAAAAGCAGTTAATATTTGAAGGATGGCAAGACCGCAAGCCAATTAAAATAATTGCAATTGAACTTGGCAGATGTTATGGCACAATTTATACCGAACTAAAACGTAGGGATTTAGTTGGATAAATTAAAAAGAATTATATTTGTGTAAATAATGATAGATTTAAGAGGTCGGAGCCTTGAATCTTTCATAGGTGATAACCACCAAGGCCCATCGACTCCGACACGATAGGGCCTTTTTTATTTTATGGAAGGGAAAAAATCATTTGTACTTTATACGGACCAAAGAGAAGTCTTTGAAGAGCTTGACCACGAGCAAGCTGGAAAGTTAATTAAGCACATTTTTAGCTATGTTAACGATGAAAATCCTGAAACGGACGACAAGTTTGTGCGTCTTGCATTCCTACCAATTAAGACTCAGCTTAAAAGGGACCTAAAGATTTGGGATGAAAAAAAACATTTAAGGTCTGAGGCTGGTAAAAAGGGAGGTCTAGCAAAAGCTAGCAATGCTAGAAATGACCTAGCAAACCCTAGCAATGCTACAAATTCTCTAGCAAACGTAGCTGTTAATGTAAATGGTAATGTTAATGTAAATGATAATGTTAATGTAAATGGTAATGTAAACAATCAAAGAAGCGCTGGCGCACTTTTATCTTTGGAGGAGGTCTTTATTGATTTTAAAAAAGAAAAGCCTTTAAAGCGACCATATTTTGAAAGGATGGCGCACGTACATTCAGCAGATAACGAAACCATTGAAAAGCTATTTGAAAAATGGGCAACAATAAAAGAAGGCGAAAGCATGACGATTGCAAAGGCTGAAAATAGTTTTAACCTTTACCTAGCTAACAATTTAAAAACCAGCTACAAGCCACCCGAAAAGTCAAAGACTTACAACGTATTTGACGAACTTTACGAAGACTTACAAAAACAAAAACACCTAAACAATGAATGAGATAATTTTAACGCACCTCCGCAAGATGGAGTTTGTATGCGGACTGAAGCAGTTTAAAGAATACAAAAAAGAAGAGGCAAGCGAGTTACTTGGATGTCTTAGCAAGTTATTTAGCAGCTACGGCTGGATGACAGAGGCAAGAGTTGACTATATTCTCCATGCTGGTATGCGAGGACAATACGGCGATTTTTACCACGTAAACGAGAAGACAGTAAGCGTATGGATTAACCAATATTATGCCCACCACCAAAGCCAAATTGTTCAGGAAGTACAAGCTTTAAACAACAAAGAAAAAGAACCAAGCAACGAAGAGATTGCGTACTGGATTGAGGTTGGTAAGCAGATATTTAGAGATAATTACCAGTATGCTAAGGACACAGGATTTTGCAGAGACATTGCAGAATGGGGCATGAACTGGTTTAATAAGTTCCAAGAAAAAGGAATTTTAAAACCTTGGGAGTTTAATGTGGAGGAGATGGAGAATGACGTTAGAAAAGAATTACGCTTGACGGTTAGATATGTAGACGAGGTAAGCGTTGGCGCCAAGACAAAGAATAAAATTTGGAAATTGTTTATTTTACAATCTATTAGGGATAATAAAAATTTAGATAAGCTAATATGAGACACGGCTCTTTGTTTAGCGGAATAGGAGGTTTTGATTTAGCCTCTGAATGGATGGGATGGGAAAATGTATTCCATTGCGAATGGAATGAATTTGGACAAAAAGTTTTAAATTATTATTGGCCTAATGCAATAACTTATCATGACATCACAAAGACAGATTTCACTATTCACAGAGGAGCAATTGACATCATTACAGGTGGATTTCCCTGTCAACCCTATTCATCCGCAGGAAAGCGACTTGGCAAGGAGGATGAGAGACACCTCTGGCCTGAGATGCTTAGAGCAATTCGAGAGATTCAGCCGAGCTGGGTTGTGGGCGAAAACGTTCGTGGCCTTACTAATTGGAATGGAGGGCTGGTATTCGACGAGGTGCAGGCTAATTTGGAAGCTGAAGGCTACGAAGTCACACCGTTTTTACTTTCAGCTGCAAGTGTCGGAGCATTTCACAAAAGAGATAGGATTTGGTTTATTGCCTACTCCAAACGCAATGGATTGGAATACAGGAGTAAAACCAATAACATACAAGAAAAGGAAACAAAAACATTTGTTAAAAAAAGTAAATTTACAAATGACTTTAAGGCAGATGGCAGCAGATTTAACGAAAAATGGCCAACCTACCTACAAGCTGAAAACCTCGTTTGTTCAGGAATTAATGGGGTTTCCAAAAAATTGGACAGAATTACCTTTCCAAAGTGGAGAAAAGAATCAATAAAAGCCTACGGAAACGCAGTAGTTCCACAGGTAGTATACCAAATATTTAAAGCAATAGAGCAATACAATCAATTAAACAAACAGTTAACATTATGAGCAAGATTTACGGCGGTAACGCAAAGATTATCCAAACAAAATTTGGCACAATGACAAAGATTAGCCAAAGCAGAACTGACCTTGAAAAGTTATTGGCTTACCTAAATGCTAACGATACCGAGTGGGTAAATCTAGTAATGAAGGAAAAGCAAGAGAAAGTTGAAGGCAAGGCAACGCATTATTTGGAAGTAGACGATTGGAAGCCTGTACAGGTAGCAAACAAGCCGACAGAGAAGCGCATTGTCGAAAATGATAACTTACCTTTCTAAATGAAAAAAAATGATTTGTACGCAATCTTTGTGGCATTGGTAGGCATCTGTCTACTTTTGCTGCTAAAGATTTCTAGCATATTGCTTTTTATGGTTTTGCTGGCTTTGTGGACATTGGCTTGGTCTTGGATTTATGAACGCTGCAAATGATT
>Ga0315903_10001876_pt1 | contig 31751 bp, 31 predicted proteins | sample LakEriMetagenome_7_FD_203524 | JGI IMG/M metagenome (GOLD analysis project Ga0315903, IMG submission 203524) | Freshwater fungal communities from buoy surface, Lake Erie, Ohio, United States - Buoy 2 MA119 | ecosystem: Environmental > Aquatic > Freshwater > Lake | place: USA: Lake Erie, Ohio...
CGTTGCCCGTTGACATCGGTCCATCCTTGTTCGTAGCCAACCCATTGAAACTCATCTGTACAACCCAATGGCTTCCGGAAAAACTCTTCAAAGACTTCAGGCAGAGGACGCTTGAACAAATGCAACAGAGCCAAAGAGAGTTGGTTGATTCGAACATCGTTGTACTCAAACCTTGAGCCTGGCTCGCCTAGGGGCCTGGCATCACCCTTGATGCCGTCGGCTTTTCCGGGCTGGTAAGTCAACCAGCGGTAACGATCGACTTGTTCGGGAATGCCGAGGCATGTGCCTTCCCACTCACTGGTTTGTTGTAGCAAATGTTGCCAAGTGATTTTATTTAAACGTTCACCCTCAAAGCCAATACCGGGACATTTTTGAATCACAGGTTCGTGAACATCTGGCAGCAGCCCTTGATCAAAAGCGATGCCAGCCAGAAGGGCTAAATATGTTTTGGCCACGCTGAAGGTGAGGTCGGCCTTGTGGGGTTCACCCCATTCAGCCAACATCACATGCTTGTGAAAAAGAACCCCCGATACGGGCCCGCGACCATGCACTGGGCCATACAAGCGGTTGTAGGGCGCTGGATCTAACTCATGAATGCCCCAAGGCGGTGAAGTGTCGCGAGACCATGGTGTTTCACATTTTTCAATGAATTGAATAGCTTCTTGAAGTGCGGGCGACATATTGGTTGTAAGTTTCATGGTCTAGTTAGAAAAACAAAAAGTAGCCGTTGACCGTGCTCACAAATCCCAGCGTCCCTAACAGCGTGCCGGCCCAATACAAAACAGGCATGGAAGCAACGATTGAAACTGAGAGTAAAACGATGGCTATTTGCAAAGCGCCTTCTGCATAATCAAACCAAGGGTCTTGTTGCATGGCGTGATCTCGTGTAGCTTCATGCGCTTTGGCTCTGGCCATCAATTCTTTTTTACCTTCTTTATTTTCCGGCTCAGACTCATAGCGATCAGCCGTTTTTTTGTAATCTTCAATTTTCTTTTCAAACAACGCCTTGGCGGCGGCGTTCATGTTGGGCTCACGAGCGAGTTGTAACTCCAGATCGGCGGCGGCCAGTTTGAAAGACGTTTGCCGAATGTTTTTGGCTTGGTAGAAAGCATAGGCATTGGCTGCCAAGATGTTTTCTTGGGTGGCTTCCTTCATGGCGTTGGAGCCGCCTAGGCTGGCAATGGCCAAGACCATGGCCAAGATGGAAATGGTGAGGGCAGAACGATTTTGATTTTTGTCGCCATGGGTTTTTTGCTCCATCAACTCGGTGGTGTCTTGGGCTTCCATATTTGATCCTGTAAATTTAAAATTAATTTGTGATCTTATGCCGCAGATTGGCACACATCTACCCATTGCCCTTGGGTTATTTTTAACATAAGTTCGGGACTGATGCGAACAGCGCTGTTGACAGAGCCTGCAGCTGGAATGACCTCGTCATAGATTTGAAGAGATACATCTAAATAAATGGGCAGGGCTTGCGCCAAGCCAAAGGGACACACGCCGCCAACCGGATGGCCTGTGATTTCGACCACCTCATCTAAGCCCAGCATCTTACCTTTGCCAAAAGCGTCTTTGAATTTCTTGTGATCGATTCGTGCATCACCTTTGGCAACCACCAGCAGCACCCGATCGTCGTTCAGTCTGAACGCAAGTGTTTTAGCAATTTGGCCAGGCTCTACACCATGCGCTTCTGCGGCCAATGCCACTGTGGCGGTACTCACCTCGAGTTCAATGATGGGTAAATTCAGATCATGTTGTTGAAAGAATGCTTTGACGGATTGAATACTCATGACGGCGTGTGAATAAGAAGGCAAAATCAGAGCCTGAAGATAGCAGACTGCACAATGTGTTGCAGTTTTCAATTAATTAATTTTTCATTCAAAAATGTATTACGAACCTGGCGTTACCCCTCATGGCTTACCCTATGATCCCTTCAAGTCTTGTGTCATTCCCAGGCCCATAGGATGGATTTCCACTGTGAACAGGGAGGGTCGGCACAACTTGGCCCCTTACAGCCAGTTTCAAAACATCACCTTCAACCCCCCGATTGTGATGTTCTCGGCCAACCAAACCACACAAGGGATTCGCAAAGACTCTGTACGCAACGCTGAAGATACTGGCGAGTTTGTTTGGAACATGGCCACTTACGACTTAAGGCATGCCGTGAATCTGACGGCTGAAGAGTTGCCGCATGGGGTCGACGAGTTTGAGCATGCGAAGCTGCAAAAACTACCTTCTCGCAAGGTCAAGCCAATGCGAGTGGCAGGGTCTCCCATTCAGTTTGAATGCGTGTATTTAAATACCGTACGGTTTCCAGGTGAGCCGCCATTTGGCACCGCCGATGTGGTGTTTGGCAAGGTGGTCGCCATTCACATTGACGATGAAATGATCGATGGCAAGGGCATGCTCGATGTGCTCAAAATGAAACCACTGGCCCGCATGGGCTACTACGACTACACCTACGTGGACAACAAGTTTGAGATGATCATTGGCGGTGACAACAAAGCGCTTTTGGCTGGTTTGGAGGGCTCGCCTGACAAAGCCAAGACGGCTTTCGGGTCATAAGCGAATCTCAGGCCGCGTTGCCGCCAGCTTTTCAAAGGCTGGCCCGAGCTTGGGTGGTAATAGACAACATGACAAAGGCCAATGGGCTCTTGGTATTGGCCTCTGGTAGGGCCATTGCAGGTGAACCCGCCCTTGCTATAGGGTTATCACTTGCGGCACATAATTGCCTCTGAAACATAATATAGTTTCTAGCGATAATCTTTCGCGCCTTAAAGTTCAACAGGAGACAAAATGACCTCAGTTCAGCAAGACAATCAATCACTCGCTAGCGAGAGCCCCATGGCCAGCCGTCGCCGTTTCTTTGGCAAGGCTGCCACAGCCGCCGTGGCTGCCCCATTGTTGGGCGCGCCACTCATTGCCGTCGCTCAGGCACCCATCGTTTTCAAGATGCAAGGTTCTTGGGGCACCAATGAAATTTTCAGCGAAATGGCGCAGCAATACGTCACCCGCGTCAACGAAATGTCTGGTGGCCGCCTGAAAATCGAATATCTGCCAGCTGGCGCCGTGGTCAAGCCATTTGAAATCATCGATGCTGTGAGCAAAGGCGTACTCGACGGTGGTCACCACGTGTCTGGCTACTGGTACGGCAAGAACAAATCTGCATCCTTGTTTGGTACAGGCCCTGTGAGCGGCGCAACTCCTGAAATCGGTTTGAGCTGGATTCAGGCTGGTGGTGGTCAGCAGCTTTGGGACAAATTGGTTGCCAAGATGAACCTGAATGTGGTTGGTTTCTTCTCCTTCCCTATGCCTTCTCAGCCTCTGGGTTGGTTCAAAAAGTCACCCCCTAAGAAAGCGTCCGACTTGAAAGGCTTCAAGTACCGCACCATTGGCTTGGCAGCCGACATGTTGCAGGAAATGGGCATGGCCGTTGCACAGTTGCCAGGTGGCGAAATTGTGCCAGCCATGCAGCGCGGTGTGATCGACGCCTTCGAATTCAACAACCCCACAGCCGACATGCGCTTTGGCGCACAAGACGTGGCCAAGTTCTACTCCATGGGCTCCTTCCACCAAGCCCAAGAGTTCTTTGAAATTATCTTCAACAAAGACAAGTACAACGCCTTGCCTGCTGACCTGAAGGCGATCTTGAAGTACGCCGCCGAAGCCGCATCTACCGCATCTACTGCCTTGGCGCATGAAAACTACTCCAAGGATTTGCAAGAGTTGATCGTCAAGCACAAGGTGCAGGTTTCCCGCACCAGTACAGATGTCTACAAAGGCCAGTTGGCTGCCTGGGATGTCGTCACTGCAAAACTGGAAAAAGAAGTCGACATGTTCAAGGAAGTGAACGATTCGTTCAAGGCCTGGTCTCGTCGCGTGGGCTTCTACCACTTCACGAACGAAGCCAACTACCGTATGGCCTACGAGCACGTTCAGAAAACCAAGCTGCCAGTCTGATCTGGGCTTAAAATACAAAAGCTGCCGAAATTCGTTTCGGCAGCTTTTCTTTTTGTCTGAATAGGTGAATCAAATGGAATTTTGGATTCGAAGGATTGACATCCTCAACAAGTCAATTGGTCACGCCTTTTCTTGGTGTGTGTTGATCCTGACCGCATCCACCTGTTTCGAGGTGTTCATGCGTTATGTCCTCAATAGTCCCACTGTGTGGGCGTTTGACATGAGCTACATGTTGTACGGTGCCATGTTCATGATGTCAGGCGCTTATGCCCTCTCACGCAACTCGCACGTGCGAGGCGACTTCTTTTATCGCAACTGGTCCAACCGCACACAAGCCAAAGTAGATTTGGCCTTGTATTTCTTGTTTTTCTTTCCAGGCATTTTTGCCATGGTTTTCACCGGTGGCCAATACGCTTACGAAAGCATCCGCATTTTGGAGTCCAGCGTCAACAGCCCAGCAGGCGTGCCAGTTTGGCCCCTGAAGTCGATCATTTTTGTAGCCGGAATTACGCTTCTCATTGCGGGTGCGGCTGAAGTCATGCGTTGCTTGGTGTGCATCCGCACTGGCGAGTGGTTGTCGCGCGGCAGCGATGTCGAAGAACTTGAACAAGTGTTGATCCAACAACACGCTGAGAAAGAATCATCATGAGTGATCCGTTTGTCGCCCTCCTAATGTTGGGGCTGTTTATTGTGTTTATTTTCCTTGGATTCCCGATCGCTTTCACGATGATGGCCATGGGCATGGGCTTTGGCTTCTATGCCTATTTCACCCCTGACCAATTGATGTGGGACAACCGCATCTTGTACTTGTTCACACAAAACACCTTCAGTGTGATGAACAACGATGTGCTCATATCCATACCCTTGTTTCTTTTCATGGGTTACATCATTGAGCGTGCCAACATCCTGGACAGGTTGTTTTTGAGTTTGCAGGTCGGCTTGCGAGGCGTTCCTGGCTCTATGGCTGTGGCTGCACTGGTCACTTGTACGCTTTTTGCGACGGCCACCGGCATTGTGGGCGCGGTGGTGGCCCTGATGGGTCTGATTGCCTTGCCGGCCATGCTCAAAGCTGGTTATGACGAAAAACTGGCCGCTGGTGTCATTACGGCAGGTGGCACTTTGGGCATCTTGATTCCACCCTCCATCTTGCTCATTGTGTATGCGGCCACAGCCAGCGTTTCGGTGGTCAAGATGTACGCTGCGGCCATCATTCCCGGCTTTACATTGGCTTTTCTCTACCTTTTGTACATCATCGTGCGTGCGACGCTCAACCCTTCTTTGTGTCCCAAGCCCAAAGATGCGTACGATTATTCCGTCTGGGAAAGCATTGTCATGGTGTTGAAGGCCTTTGTGCCTTTGGCCGTCTTGATCATGTCGGTGTTGGGCTCTATTTTGTTTGGTTTGGCCACACCCAGCGAAGCGGCCGCCATGGGCGTTTTGGGTGGCATCATCTTGGCGATTGTTTACCGCGCCTTCACTTGGCAGCGACTGCGTGAGTCGGTTTACCTCACGGCACGCACCTCGGCCATGGTTTGTTTCCTTTTCGTCGGTTCGGCCACTTTTGCATCGGTTTTTGGTTACTTGGGCGGTGAGCATTTGGTCAAGGATTTCATGCTGGCATTGGACCTGTCACCTTTGCAGTTCTTGCTGTTATCCCAGTTCTTGATTTTCATCTTGGGCTGGCCTTTGGAGTGGAGCGAGATCATCATCATCTTCGTGCCCATCTTCCTGCCCTTGCTGCCTTTGTACAACATCGACCCCATCTTGTTTGGCATCTTGATCGCCGTGAACCTGCAGACCGCTTTCTTGACCCCGCCCATGGCGATGTCGGCCTATTACCTGAAGGGGGTTGCACCCAAGAGTCTGCAATTGAACACCATCTTCAGTGGGTGCATGCCTTTTGTTTACATCATTTTGTTCACACTGGCCATGACTTATGTCTTCCCTGCCATGGTCAGCTATTTGCCAGACCAGTTCTTCAACCAGTCGGTTGAGATGGAACGCGACCCCAACGACGAGTCGGTGGTTAACCCCGACTTCTTCAAGACGAACTGATGGCCGAGTCGACGAAAAATGTGTCCGACCTGACCGCTTTGGAAGTGCATGAGCACTTGCTGAGTGGCCAGGAAACGGTGCAGGAGTTCACCGCCAAGCTCGGACGTTTTGTGGATGGGGCAGACAAGGCCATCCACGCCTTTGCGCACCGCGATGACCGAGTGGTTGCTCTGCAAGCGGACAACCTGCAGCGTGACCGTGCGGCGGGTCACTTGCCTGGCCCGTTGTTCGGCGTGCCGGTAGGTGTCAAGGACATCATCGATACCATGGATTTTCCGACTGAATACGGCAGTCCTATTCATGCGGGGCGCTATTCGGTGGGTGACGCCACTGTGGTGTCTCGCTTGCGTGCTGCAGGCGCGGTGATTTTCGGTAAAACCGTGACCACCGAATTCGCCACTACGCAGCCTGGCCCTACATGCAACCCGCATAACCTGGCACACACCCCTGGCGGTTCGTCCAGTGGATCGGCCGCAGCGGTGGCTGCGGGCATGGTGCCGGTGGCGCTGGGTACGCAGACCAATGGTTCTGTCATTCGGCCTGCTTCGTTTTGCGGTGTTTACGCCTTCAAGCCCTCTCGTGGTTTGCTACCCCGTACGGGCGTTTTGGACCAGTCGCCTTCGCTGGACGAAATTGGTGTCTTTGCACGCAATTTGGAAGACATTGCCAAAGTCACAGAAATCATGTCCGGTGACGACGGCCACGACAGCGCCAGTGCGCGACAAAGTCCACGCAGACTGTATGAAGTGGCGGTGTCTCAGCCTCCCTTGCCACCCAAGTTTTGCTTTGTGAAAACCCCTTGGTGGGATGAAGTCGAACCTGAAGCGCGTGAGGCCTATGAGGCCTTCGTGGCCCACATGGGCGATGACGTTGAAGTTGTGCAACTGCCTGACATCGTCAAGCAAGTGGCGCCCTGGTTGGTCACCATTAACGAAATTGAGCTCGGCGTGTGCTTGCAAAAAGAGTGGCTGCATCACCGCGAGCAACTGAGCGAGCCGCTGCGTTCGCGCGTCGAAAAATCCATGACGATGCCGGGCACTGATTACCTCATTGCCAAAGATCGCATGTTCCACGTCATGAACGCCTTTGACGAGTACTTCGCCACTTACGATGCAATTTTGTGTCCTGCGGCTTTGGGAACGGCCCCGCAAGGCCTGACTTCCACAGGCAACCCGATCATGCAAACTGTCTGGAGCTTTGCTGGATTGCCCAGCGTGAACTTGCCTCTGCTGACCTTGTCCAATGGTTTGCCCTTGGGGGTTCAGGCGGTTGGCTCTTACCAAAACGATGCTCGCTTGCTGCGCTCTTCGCGATGGCTTGTCTCTGAATTTATCAAAAGGAACATGGCATGAAATCCTTGCAACGCGTTACTGGCTTTATCGGCCTCATACTGATGGCTGCTTTCTTGCTGCCCTATATCTTTAAACTTCCACAATTGGACATCACTCTGATTTTGATGGGTGGACTGGGCTTGGCTGTTTTTGATTTTTTCTCGTCCAACAAAGACGAATAAGAATTTTCCTGAGTGATTGCCTAACTATCTGTAAGGCAAGTCATCTGAGCACTACTGCTTTTGAGGCCTGATCCATTCAGACCCTCATTGTGATTGGCAGACATCTGCCCATTATGGTATCGCTTCAATGAGTCCAAATTCAAACGACTTACCATCCGCTTTTCAAAAGCTTGCATTTTCCAATTTAATGGCACAGTCAGCAGAGCAGCTGACTTTGGCGGCTGTGCCTATAGTGGCGGTGCTGATGCTCCAAGCTGGGCCCGGAGAAATTGGTGTGATTGCAGCAGTGCAGTCCTTGCCGTTTTTACTGCTCTCCATTCCCTTGGGCTTGCTGGCCGATCGCATGTCGCGCAAAAAGCTGATGGTAGTTTCCGAGCTGCTGCGTGTGTGTGCCTTGATGGTGCTGATTGGCGCCATGTTGCTTGACCAAATCAGTGTGACCCTTTTGGCTTGCGTGGGCTTTATGGCATCTGTTGGCACTGTTGGCTTTAGTGTGAGCGCGCCTTCTTTGGTGCCATCTTTGGTGGGGCCGCAGCACCTGGCCAAAGCCAATGGCCGATTGGAGTTGGCGCGCAGCATGGCCTTTGCAGGAGGCCCTGCATTGGCTGGTGCTTTGATTGCCTGGATGGGCGCATCTACTTCCTTTGTGTTGTCCTTGATGATGTCACTGGCAGCAGCCGGTTTTTTAAGCCAGATTCAAGAACCCAGCAGGCAATCTGCATCTGATCGCCACCCATGGTTAGAGCTGAAAGATGGCGCAAATTTTGTATGGGCCAGTCAACTCTTACGCCCCATTTTGTTCACATCAGTCGCCTGGAATATTTCTTGGTTTGTTTTGCAAGCTATCTATGTGCCTTATGCCATGCATACCTTGGGAATGGAATCGAGCGAAGTGGGGCTGACCATGGCTTGTTATGGCGTGGGTATGATCGTGGGCTCCTTGATGGCTGCTCGCATTGTTTCTCTCATGCCTTTTGGCATGGCCATTTTGCTGGGGCCATTTTTCTCCGTCCTTGCCGCGATTGTCATGGCATTAACCATTTGCTTGCCCTTCGTCAGCGTGGCGGGCTTGGCCTTCTTTCTGTTTGGATTTGGCCCCATCATTTGGACCATCACATCCACCACTTTGCGTCAAAGTGTCACGCCCAACGCCATGATGGGCCGGGTCACGGCCATAAACATGGTGGCTGGCACTGGCGCGCGCCCCATTGGTGCTTTGCTGGGTGCTTTTGTGGGTGAATGGGGCTCGGACCTCACCAGTTTGTTGTTGGTAGTATTGGGGTTCTCGATTCAAGCCATTGTGATTGGCTGTTCTAGGGTCCGAAGCTTGAAATCTCTCAGCGAAGCCCGGGAAGGGCAAGAGGGATGAAGCCAAATTTTGACGTTGGAACCAGACATGCCTTGAATCTGTGGCCTAATATCGCCTTGAACTTTTTTTCCTGGAGCCACTGATGGGCAATAAGATTGTTACCGAAGCTGATCGCAAATACACACCGCCCTTGAAGGCATTGCCTGGCGTTACTTTACCCACAACTGGCCGCGGCCAACGCGTCAGTCTAGAGCGCGGTGTTGCTACACGCAGCAAAAAGAACCCTGGCAAGCGTGCCAAAAAAGGTGGTTAATGCTGGTTGACTATTGAGGCCAAAGTTTTCACTTTGGAATCAACAAAAGCCCTCTCATGAGGGCTTTTTATTTTCAAAAAAGCTCAACTTGAAGGCACAATAGAGCTTTAGCCCCGGTGGTGAAATTGGTAGACACATCGGACTTAAAATCCGCCGCTTTCGTGAATAACGGGCGTGCCGGTTCGATTCCGGCTCGGGGCACCATTGACTAAGTAGACAGCCATGACATCCTTCAGCGCACCCTTTGAAATTCATGTTCATGGTGAAATCCTGTTGAGAGATGACGTGGACTTCAAGGCTCTCCAAGAAGCCGCCAAGCCTCTTTGGAAATACGCAGGTGCAAAATCTCTCACAGAAGGTGCACAAAGCCTTTACGAAGAAGAGCCTGGTATTCGTTTCGAAGCTTCAGATCACAAACTCCAACTGTGCTGGACTGTCCGCGGCGACGAAGATTTTCGCCAAGTGCTAGATGATCTCTGTATGAACATCAACGAAATTTCGGCAGCTGGCGCTCAGCTAGAAATTACGTTTTACGACACTGAGTTTGAAGATGAAGATGAATCGCGCGGCGCTGAGTCACGCGATGACTTCCTCATTCTCTTTGTGGGCCCCGATCCTGCATCTATCATGCAGGCACAAAGAGATTTGCTGGTTCAAGATGTGGTGGGGCTCATGGAGCGCCATTTTGATGGCTCAGAGCTCAGTGGTGTGGTCCAAGAAATTGACAAGCTGTTCTCGGAGCGATTTAGCGATTTGGTCAGCTCCCTCGAATTGGGCAAGCCGCCTCGGGGCAGCGGTGGTGGCGGACCACAAGGTGGTGGCCATGGCGGGGGCCGTCGGCCACGCCATTTGCACTGAATTCATATTCAAACGCCATCAGGCCTTGGCCCACTTGCCATGCTCAATCCAGGTGTCAAGCGCAGAGAAGTATTTGGCTGGGCTATGTACGACTTCGCCAATTCTGGCTACACCACGGTAGTCATCACGGCGGTCTTTGCGGCTTACTTTGTGGGTGCCGTGGCCGACCAAGCAGATTGGGCCACTTTGGCTTGGACCAGTACTCTGAGTTTGTCCTACGCCATTGTGATGCTCACCATGCCAGCCATGGGCGAGTGGGCTGATCGACACGCCGCAAAGAAAAAAATGCTCATGGGTGTCACGGCTGCCTGCGTGATCAGTACGGTAGCCTTGGCTTGGGTAGGGCCCGGCCAAGTGGCTATGGCGGTTATTTGCATTGTCATCTCCAATACTTTTTTTTCGTACGGTGAATCTTTAACAGCCGCATTTTTGCCTGAACTGGCCACCCCCGAAGCCATGGGCCGAGTCAGTGCTTGGGGATGGGCTTGGGGCTACTTGGGCGGCATGCTAACTCTGGGAATATGTTTGGCCTATGTGCTGTGGGCACAAGGGCAGGGACAAACGGCTGGACAATTTGTGCCAGTCACCATGCTTGTGACAGCCGTCATTTATGCGCTGGCTGCATGCGTCACCTTTGCACTTATGAAAGAGCATGCCAAACCACAACTCACACGCTTGCGATCGCGTAGTCGGTGGCAACAACTGTGTCAAACATTTGAAGAAGCCAAAGCCTACAAAGATTTCATGCAACTCATGGCCTGTGCAGTGGCCTATCAAGGCGGCGTGGCTGTGGCCATTACCTTGGCAGCCATCTACGCCGAACAAGTCATTGGATTTCAGCCTCAAGAAACCATGATCCTCATTTTTGTATTGAACATTGCGGCTTTGGTTGGGGCATTGGTGTTTGGGTATGCCCAAGACCGTATTGGTCACAAATTGGCGCTGGCTTTAACTTTGATGGGTTGGGGCATCACCTGTGTGTTGGCAGCGCTAACCACCAGCAAAGAGGTGTTCTGGTGGGCTGCTGCCTTGGCGGGTGTCTGCATGGGTTCCAGCCAATCCTCTGGCAGAGCCATGGCGGGCTTGTTCATTCCAAGTCATCGTTTGGCTGAATTTTTTGGCTTGTGGACATTTGCTATTCGACTGGCCAGCATTGTGGGTCCATTGGGTTATGGCTTGATCACTTGGATCACGGCTGGCAATCAGCGCTTGGCCATTGGCGCCACCACGGTTTTGTTCCTGGTTGGTTTGGCTTTGTTGTTGCCCATCAATGTGCAGCGAGGTCAAAACAAGGCCCAAATGCAAGACTAAATCACAAGCTCAATGTCTGCTTTTCGATACCTTCAGGCCTATCCAGACAACTTGCAGTTGCAAGTTCAAAAAATCATCGATGGCCCTGGTTTGGCCGCATGGCTAAAGTCCAGACATTCCGAGCCACATAGCATACGCACCGATGGCGCTCTTTACACCTACGTCATGGAACTCAAAAATGAATTTCTGCGGCAGGCTGACCCCATTAACAAGGTGAGCTATGACAGCAAGCTGCAAATCATTCAACATGCCTTAGGTTTGCACACCACCACCTCACGTATTCAAGGCAGCAAACTGAAATCAAAGCGCGACATCAAGGTGGCAGCCCTGTTCAAAGAAACGCCTATTGCGTTTTTACAAATGATCGCAGTGCATGAATTGGCACATCTCAAAGTGCGAGAACACGACAAAGCTTTTTACAAACTATGCCACCACATGGCGCCAGATTATGCGCAGTGGGAGTTTGAGCTTCGTGTGTACCTCACTCACTTAGATCAGGGTGGCGAGAGGCTTTGGGTCGTGGCTTGATGGCAAAGTTCGGGCGGCAAGCCTAACCACCGAAGGGCAGCAGATTGAAGTGAGCTTAAGGCGCCTGTGGTCCAAAGTTCAATCTTTTCAGATTCGCTGGAATGAGAATGGGCAAGAGGAACTTCATTGGCCTGTGTGATTAAGCGTTTGGTTTGTTTCGCAACCGCTTCACCCGTTGAAATAAGCTGAACCTCAGGACCAACCAGATTTTGCAAAATATCTTGCACAAATATGTAGTGTGTACAGCCTAAAACCAAGGTGTCTATTTGAGATGTGGCATGCCCAAAAGAGCCCATGCTCTGAACATACTTTGCACACAAATGCGCTATCTCTGCGGTGTCGTTGAAAGATTTTTCAGTTTGCTTTTCTATGGCCAGCGCCAAGCCCTTGCAGGCTTGCAAAACAAAATGGCCTTGCTTGGGCAAAGCATCTTTTTGAACTGTTTGCAGCAGCTTTTCGAAACGCGAGCTGTTGAGGGTTCCTTGAGTGCCCATCACGCCCACGCACCCAGTTTGTGTTTGTACAAGCGCGGGTTTGAGTGCAGGTTCAACGCCTATGAAAGGCACGAGAGGGTATTCGGCACGCAAACTCTCAATGGCCACAGCCGTGGCTGTATTGCATGCCACGACCAAAGCCTTCAAGCGGCCTCGAGCCAAAAGCTTTGCAGTGATGTCATGGCTACGTGATATGACGAAGTCGTCGGTGCGCTCGCCATAGGGTGCAAAGCCACTGTCAGCCCAGTAGATGAAGCGCTCTTGCGGCATTTCTGCACGCAAGGCTTTCAAAACACTCAGGCCGCCAATGCCACTGTCAAAAACGCCGATGACTCCTTCTAGGTCACTCGCATTTTGAGTGGTAGGCTTAATTGGCGCCAACTTTGATGCCTTTGAACTCGCCTGTGGCAATTCGTTTTTGCCATTCAGCTGGGCCCGTGTTGTGTGCGCTTGTGCCACCAGAATCTACCGCTACCGTGACGGGCATGTCGACTACATCAAATTCGTAAATGGCTTCCATTCCCAAATCGGCAAAGCCAACGACCTTGGATTGTTTGATGGCTTTGGAGACCAAGTAAGCGGCGCCGCCGACAGCCATCAGGTAGGCGGACTTGTGCTTTTGAATGGCCGCGATGGCCTCAGGTCCACGCTCGGCTTTTCCCACCATGGCAATCAGGCCGGTTTGGGCCAACATCATCTCGGTGAATTTGTCCATCCGCGTTGAAGTTGTGGGGCCAGCAGGGCCAACCACTTCGCCCTTCATGGGGTCAACTGGGCCCACGTAGTAAATGACGCGGTTGGTAAAATCTACTGGCAGCTTTTCCCCCTTGGCCAGCATGTCTTGAATGCGCTTGTGAGCCGCATCGCGACCTGTCAACATTTTGCCGTTTAAAAGCAATGTTTGACCGGGCTTCCAACTGGCCACTTCGGCAGGGGTAAGGGCATTCAAATTGACTCGCTTGCTCTTCTCTGTATTGGGTGTCCAGTTCACATCGGGCCACAAATCCAGAGAAGGCGCCTCCAAATAAACGGGCCCAGAGCCGTCCATCACAAAATGCGCGTGTCGGGTGGCAGCACAGTTTGGAATCATGGCTACAGGCTTGCTGGCCGCGTGCGTGGGGTACATCTTGATTTTGATGTCGAGCACCGTCGTGAGACCCCCCAAACCTTGCGCACCAATGCCAAGCGCGTTGACCTTGTCATAAATCTCCAGTCGCATGTTTTCGACTTGCGAGAGCTTCTCGCCCTTGCTTGATTTCTCGAGCAGCTGGTACATGTCCAGGTCGTCCATCAAACTTTCTTTCGCCATCAGAGCCGCCTTTTCAGCAGTACCACCAATGCCAATGCCCAACATGCCAGGAGGGCACCAACCAGCACCCATGGTGGGTACTGTTTTCAAGACCCAGTCGACGACACTGTCGCTGGGGTTGAGCATGACCATCTTGGACTTGTTTTCACTGCCGCCACCTTTTGCGGCAACGGTGATGTCCAGTTTGTTGCCGGGCACTATTTGCGTGAAGATCACGGCCGGGGAATTGTCTTGTGTGTTCTTGCGAGCAAATTCAGGATCAGAAACTACCGATGCGCGCAACATGTTGTCGGCGTAGTTGTAACCTCGGCGCACACCTTCGTTGATGGCATCTTCCAAGCCGCCTTTGAAGTTGTCGAACTTGATGTCCATGCCGACTTTCAAAAACACATTCACGATGCCGGTGTCTTGGCACATGGGACGATGGCCCATGGCGCTCATTTTGCTGTTCGTCAAAATTTGCGCAAGGGCATCTTTGGCCGCGGGGCTTTGCTCGCGGTGGTACGCAGAAGCTAAGTGGGAGATGAAATCAGCAGGGTGGTAGTAGCTGATGTATTGCAGGGCAGCAGCGACCGATTCAATCAGGTCTTCTTCTTTAATCAGGGTGGTCATGTCTATCTTTCGCAGGATCTCATTTATATTTTCAGATTTCAGGTTTGACGTGCTGGCGCTTCAATGCTCTTAATGCTTGTCGTGATGTGACATCAGCTTGTCGGTATAGGCGATGGCCAAGGCGCTTAGCAAGAACGTGACATGAATGATGGTTTGCCACATCAGAACTTGTTCGGTGTAGTTGGCAGCGTTGATGAATGTCTTGAGCAGGTGGATAGAACTGATGCCGATGATGGCAGTGCCTAATTTCACTTTCAAAACAGACGCATTCACATGACTCAGCCATTCTGGTTGGTCGGGGTGGTTTTCCAAATCCATGCGCGACACAAATGTTTCGTAGCCACCCACAATGACCATGATGAGCAGGTTGGAAATCATGACCACATCGATGAGTGCCAAGACAACCAGCATGATGATGGTTTCGTTCAATTGCGTAATGGGTGCGTCAACTTTGTAACCAATGCCATTGATCAAAGCTTGTAAGGCAGTTTGGCTGCCAAATACAGCTTCCAAAAGATGCACCAACTCCACCCAAAAATGAAACACATAAACAGCCTGCGCCAAAATTAGGCCGAGGTATAGGGGAAGTTGCAGCCAACGGCTGGCAAAAATCAGCTTGGGTAGGGGGCGGAGATCCGCTTTTTGGGGATGAGGTTGGGGGTTGGAAGCCATGGTTGGTCTTTGAGAGAGTTTCGGTGATTTTAAAGCCGTACATTTGCCAGAATGTGTCGGTTTTAACAAGATATGAAAGAATACTGTCAGTCAGGGCTTTGTAAGAGCTAAGCACGACATTCAGGACCAGTATTTTGAATAAGTTCCTCAAGGAGACAAAGAATGAGCGCCACCGTTTACCAGCCCAGTGCTGACTTCGTTAAAAATGCCCATATTTCAGGCATGCCAGCTTACCAAGCCCTTTGCAAAGAGGCTGAAACCGATTACGAAGGCTATTGGGCTCGGCTGGCCAAAGAGTTCATTTCTTGGAAAACACCCTTCACCAAGGTTTTGGATGAATCCAAAGCGCCTTTCTTCAAATGGTTTGAAGACGGCACCCTGAATGCCTCTTACAACTGTCTAGACCGCAATGTAGAAAAAGGCCTGGGCGATAAAACTGCCCTCATTTTTGAAGCCGACGGTGGTGAAATCACGCGCATCACTTACAGCCAATTGCTGGCCAAAACCTGCCAAATTGCCAATGGACTTAAATCCATCGGCATTCAAAAAGGCGACCGCGTTGTCATCTACATCTCCATGTCAATTGATGGCGTGGCGGCCATGCAAGCTTGTGCCCGCATTGGCGCCACACACTCCGTGGTGTTCGGTGGTTTCTCAGCCCAGTCATTGCGTGATCGCATTGAAGATACCGGCGCCAAAGCGGTGATCACGGCCGACCATCAAATTCGCGGTGGCAAACAATTGCCTTTGAAATCCATTGTCGACGATGCCATTGCCTTGGGCGGTTGCGGCAGCATCAAAGATGTGTTGGTGGTCAAGCGCAGCGGCGCCGATGTCGCCATGACTGCAGGTCGCGACACTTGGATGCATGACTTGGTGGCCAAGCAAGCCACCACCTGCGAGCCAGAGTGGGTGGGTGCTGAGCATCCCTTGTTCTTGCTCTACACCTCAGGCTCTACAGGCAAGCCCAAAGGTGTTCAACACTCTACTGGCGGCTACTTGTTGCACGCGGCCCTGACCACCAAGTGGACCTTCGACTTGAAACAAGATGACGTGTTCTGGTGCACGGCCGACATCGGTTGGGTCACAGGCCATACCTACATCACCTACGGCCCCTTGGCCTTGGGCGGCACAGAAATTGTGTTTGAAGGTGTACCCACTTACCCAGACGCTGGCCGTTTCTGGAAAATGATTCAAGATCACAAGGTCTCTATTTTTTACACGGCGCCTACCGCCATTCGTTCTTTGATCAAAGCGGCTGAAGCCAACGATGCGGTGCATCCCAAGAGCTACAACCTGAGCAACTTGCGCTTGCTAGGTTCTGTGGGAGAACCTATCAACCCCGCTGCCTGGGAGTGGTACCACAAGTATGTGGGCGGCGGCAATTGCCCCATTGTCGACACCTTCTGGCAAACCGAAACGGGTGGTCATATGATCACGCCATTGCCTGGCGTGACACCCATGGTGCCCGGTTCTTGCACCTTGGCCTTTCCAGGCATTCAAGCCGCCATCGTGGACGAAACAGGCAAAGACATGCCTAACGGCCAAGGCGGTATCTTGGTGGTCAAGCGCCCATGGCCTTCCATGATTCGCACCATCTGGGGTGACCCCGAGCGTTTCGTGAAAAGCTACTATCCAGCCGATTTCCAAGGCAAGTACTACTTGGCCGGCGACGGTGCCATTCGAGATGCTGAGTCTGGTTATTTCACCATCACAGGCCGCATTGACGACGTGTTGAATGTGTCGGGTCACCGCATGGGCACGATGGAAATTGAATCTGCTTTGGTCAGCTGCACTGAGCTGGTTGCCGAAGCCGCTGTGGTGGGTCGTCCCGATGAAACAACCGGCGAAGCCATTTGTGCGTTTGTGGTGCTGAAGCGTCCGCTGCCCACTGGCGACGAAGGCAAAGCCATCGCCAAACAATTGCGCGATCACATTGCCAAAGAAATTGGCCCCATTGCCAAGCCCAAGGACATTCGCTTTGGCGAGAACTTGCCTAAGACTCGTTCCGGCAAAATCATGCGCCGCTTGCTGCGCAGCTTGGCCAAAGGCGAGGAAATTACGCAAGACATCAGTACCTTGGAAAACCCAGCCATCTTGGGGCAGCTGGGTCAAACGTATTAATTTAACAAAGCTTATTGCTTAACAAAAAGAGTCCAACCCTAGCGGGAAGGACTCTTTTTTTCGAAGGACTTGGCTAAGGTAAGTTTACGGTTTGGGCCCCATCACCACACCTTCGCGCCTTGGATCTGCGCCACCAAAGAATCCTGTGGGGGTCACCTCAATGGCCTGCAAGCCGCTTGGCAAAGGCGTTTCACGCACATCATGCCCCTTGGACTGCAAGGCTTTGATGGTGATTTCTGGAAAGCGCTTCTCTTCCAAAATGCTAGGGCCATTGAGTGAGCTGAAGTTGGGTAAGTTGATCGCTTGTTGTGTGTTCAAGCCCCATTGCAAAGTGCCAATCAAAAGCTTGCCTGTGTAATGAATGATGACAGCACCGCCTGGGCTACCGCCAGTCATTTTTAATTTGCCAGTGTCTTTTTCAAACACCAAAGTTGGAGACATAGAAGAGCGCGGCCGTTTGCCAGCTTCAACCCGATTGGCAATGGGCATGCCTTTGGCATCTGCAGGCGCAAAACTAAAATCTGTCAGCTCGTTGTTCAACAAGAAACCACCGGGTCTGCCTTGGCCTGAATTGACCATGTTTCTAGAACCAAAGACGGCTTCGATGGTGGTGGTCATGGCCACAGCATTGCCGAACTTGTCAATCACGCTAATGTGGCTGGTGCCATATTCTTCTTGAGCTGGCATGGGTGCAAAGGCAGCCTTGGTTCCGGCAGGATTGCCAGCTTGTGCCACCTTCATGCTTTTCACGCCAATGAGACTGCTGCGTTCTTTGAGATAGTGGGTGTTCCAAAGCGTACGCCAATCACCGCCAGGGGCCTGAACAAAATCAGGGTCCGCCACAAATTGGCCACGGTCTGCAAAAGCCAAACGGGCTGCTTCTGTGTAAAAGTGCAGCCAATCGGCTGAAGGTAAACCTTGCTCAAGTTGCATTTTTCCTGCAGGGGTATTGTTCAAAATGCCTAGCATTTGCCCGATGGCTAATATGCCCGAACTGGGCGGTGGGAAACCGCAAAGTTGATAAGTTTTCCCAGTTGTTTGCACCAAATGATCAAAGCACAAAGGATCGCGTTTTTTGGCTTTGTAATTGGCTAAATCTTGGAGAGTCATGCTACCAGGGCGTGTGGAGTGTTGACGCACTTTTTTAACCATGGCTTCGGCCACAGGGCCATCCTTTAAAGCTTCGGATCCGCGCTTTGCAATGTCGCGCATAACAGCTGCCAACTCGGGATTTTTCAGGATGTGACCGATGGGGTATGGTTTGCCCTGCGCATCATAAAAGTAGCTTGCGGCGACAAGGTCATTGATTAAATAATTTTCAGCCAACAACGCGCTATGCAAGCGAGGGCTGAGCTTGAACCCTTCCTCTGCCAGTTGAATGACCGGCTGTATCAATGTGGCCCAAGGTAATTTGCCATGTTCTTTGTGCGCCATTTCAAGCACTGAGAGGGTGCCAGGAACGCCTACTGACAAGCCACTGACAACACCGTCAATGAAGGGCAGAGGTTTGCCTTGTGTATCTAAAAAAAGTTTTTCTGTAGCGGCCGAGGGAGCTGTTTCACGGCCATCATAGGCCTCTACTTGTTTGCCATCGTGGTGCAGCACGAAAGCACCACCGCCTATGCCACTTGACTGGGGTTCAACCAAAGTTAAAACCATTTGAACTGCAATGGCTGCGTCAATGGCAGAGCCACCCGCCAAGAGAATTTGGTAACCCGCATCGGTGGCCAAGGGATTGGCGGCAGCCACTGCAAAGCCTTGAGTGGCCCAGCCTGGTTTTTCTTGATAACCCACTGGAACGTTAGGTTGGTCGGGTGTGGCGTAGTTAAAGTTTTTGGGCTGTAACGCGCAAGCGCTTAAGCTGTAAGCAAAAACTCCGACTGCAATCCTTTGGATGCAGCTTAGCTTGAATAACTTCATGTCACTCACAGGGTGTTGGATGACAAAAGTATGACTTACTTTGGAGCGAGTCGAATGGCGCCATCCAGGCGAATTACTTCGCCATTGAGCATGTCGTTCTCCAAAATATGCTTGACCAATTTGGCATAGTCGTTGGGTGTTCCTAGGCGGCTAGGGAAGGGGACAGCTGCAGCCAACGCGTCTTGTACTTCTTGCGGCATGCCAAACACCATGGGCGTACCAAAAATGCCGGGCGCAATGGTCATGTTGCGAATTCCGTTGCGTGCTAGATCGCGCGCAATCGGCAAGGTCATGCCCACCACACCGCCTTTGGAAGCAGAGTAAGCTGCTTGGCCAATTTGACCGTCGTAAGCGGCCACAGAAGCCGTAGAAATTAAAACGCCGCGTTCGCCTGTGGCTTCCGGTTCGTTTTTGCACATGGCCTCGGATGCCAATCGAATCATGTTGAAACTGCCAATCAAATTGACGGTGATGGTTTTGCTGAAGACAGCCAGTGAATGCGCGCCATTTTTACCCGCTGTTTTTTCGGCAGGGGCGATGCCGGCACAATTCACCAAGCCCACCAATTTGCCAAGCGACACAGCCATGGCAACCACTGCTTGTCCGTCGGCTTCATTGCTAACGTCGCACTTGACGAATGCACCCCCCAATTCTTTGGCAATGGCCCCTCCCTTTTCGGCCTGCATGTCTGCAATGACCACTTTGCCGCCATGGGCCGCCAACATGCGGGCTGTGCCTTCGCCCAGACCCGATGCGCCGCCCGTCACGATGAAAACTTTGCCTTGGATGTCCATGAATACCCCTTGATCAGTTGACGTTACGTTAACGTCAATTATGCATGGCTCATTCAAATGAAAACTATCGCACTCATAAGTAATCTCAATCAGGGTTATCGATATTAGGGTTTACGATTGGCCTCAATGAGTTTTCTCATTCAACATTTTTTTAAACCATCTTCAAGGTAACACCATGACTCTCATCAACACTCAAGTTCAGCCGTTCAAAACACAAGCTTTCCACAACGGCAAGTTCATTGAAGTTTCCGACGCCAGCCTCAAAGGCAAGTGGTCTGTTTTGATTTTCATGCCTGCCGCTTTCACCTTCAATTGCCCCACAGAAATTGAAGACGCTGCTGACAACTACCCAGCCTTTCAAAAGGCCGGTGCCGAGGTTTACATCGTGACCACCGACACCCACTTTTCACACAAAGTGTGGCACGAGACTTCACCCGCTGTGGGCAAAGCCAAGTTCCCATTGGTGGGCGACCCGACTCACACCCTTACCAACGCGTTTGGCGTGCACATTGCTGAAGAAGGCCTAGCTTTGCGCGGTACCTTCATCATCAACCCAGAAGGCACCATCAAGACCATGGAAGTGCACTCCAACGAGATCGCCCGTGATGTGTCTGAAACATTGCGCAAGCTCACGGCTGCTCAGTACACGGCTGCGAACCCCGGTCAAGTTTGCCCCGCCAAGTGGAAAGAAGGCGCTAAGACTTTGACGCCATCACTTGACTTGGTCGGCAAGATCTAAAAAACGACTCATCACTGAAAAAGCTCAACACCCTGAATCTCAGGGTGTTCTGCGCAAGCCTGTGCAGCGCATCGACTTGAATTTGAAATTGCATTAGGAAAAAATACCATGTTAGAAGACACCCTCAAATCGCAATTACAAACCTACTTGGGCATGCTGAGAAACCCCATCCGCTTGATCGCCACATTGGACGACAGCGAAACCGGCGTGGAGATGCACACCTTGCTGGAAACCATTGTGGGTTTGTCAGACAAAGTGAGTTTGGACACCTCGGGTACAGATGCGCGCACGCCTTCTTTTGTGGTGGTCCGAGAAGGTGAAACGCAAGGCGTTCGTTTTGCTGGCTTGCCACTCGGACATGAGTTCACATCTTTGGTATTGGCCTTGTTGTGGACCGGCGGTCATCCCCCCAAAGTAGAAGCAGACGTGATCGAAAGTATTAAGGCACTCGACGGCGATTTCAACTTTGAGGTCTACATGTCATTGTCATGCCACAACTGCCCTGACGTGGTTCAGGCTTTGTCGCTGATGGCCATTTTCAATCCCAAAGTGAAGACCGTGGTCATTGAAGGCGGCGCCTTCCAGCAAGAAGTGACCGAGCGCGAAATCATGGCCGTGCCCATGGTGTTTTTGAATGGCAAGGTGTTTGGATCAGGGCGCATGTTGGTGGAAGAAATTGTGGCCAAAATTGACACAGGTTCTGCCGACCGAGAAGCCGCCAAAATCAATGCCAAAGAAAACTTCGATCTGCTGATTGTGGGTGGTGGCCCTGCTGGCGCTGCAGCGGCCGTTTATGCCGCACGCAAAGGCATTCGCGTGGGTGTGGCGGCAGAACGTTTTGGCGGTCAGGTGAACGACACCTTGGCTATTGAAAACTACATTTCAGTTTTGGAAACCGATGGCCCCAAATTTGGCGCAGCCTTGGAAGCCCAGGTGCGTCAGTACGGTGCTGACATCATGAATTTACAGCGAGCAGCAAAAATTATTCCGGCTGAAGAAGAGGGCGGTCTGATTCAAGTGCAAATGGAAAACGGTGGTGTCTTGAAAGCCCGTACGGTTATTTTGTCGACCGGAGCCAGATGGCGTAATGTCAATGTGCCTGGCGAACAAACGTACAAAAATAAAGGCGTGGCCTATTGCCCGCATTGCGATGGCCCCTTGTTCAAAGGCAAACGAACCGCAGTCATTGGTGGGGGTAACTCTGGCATTGAAGCAGCCATCGATTTGGCAGGCATCGTGGCACATGTCACCGTCATTGAATTTGCCGATCAGCTCAAAGCCGATGCCGTGTTGGTCAACAAGCTCAAAAGCTTGCCTAACGTGACCGTGCATACCAACGCTCAGACCACCGAAATTACAGGTGACGGCAGTGTGGTCAATGGTATTCGCTTTAAAGAACGTGCATCTGGCCAAGAGCAACACATTGCCCTAGAAGGTGTGTTTGTCCAAATTGGTTTGATTCCCAACACCGAGTTCTTGAAAGACACCTTAGAGCTGTCCAAGTTTGGTGAAATTGTGGTCGATGCCAAAGGCCACACCAATGTGCCAGGCGTGTTTGCAGCCGGCGATTGCACCACCGTGCCTTTTAAACAAATTGTGATTGCAGCCGGCGACGGTGCCAAGGCGGCACTCAGTGCGTTTGATCACCTGATTCGGACGCCGGTGGCGGCTTAAGTTGCGGGCTCTTGCGCACGTAGGCCAAGGCAAACGCCAACCATCCTAGGATGAAACAGGTGCCACCCCATGGCACCAAGCTTCTAAAAGTTTGGACGTCATACCATGCGCGCATGAGTATGTTGACCGAAAACATCAAGCAACCTAGCAAGAACATAACGCCTGCAGCCAGCAGGCGTTTTTCGCTCGGCCTAGATTGCCCCAAGATGCCCACCAAAATAAGGCCAATTGAATGAAATTGCAGCAAGTTCAAGCTGGCATGGACCATGGCAGGTGAACTGCCGATTAAACTGTTGCCATGCGAGGCGTAAGCCGACGCAATGACCGACAGGGCTGCCATAAATGCGCCCATCGCAATGAACAACTTTGGCCATCGCGGCAAAGTTGTTTGTTGAAGGTGTTCCATTAAAACCAATGCATTTCAAATTAGATTCGACATTATGCAAGTGAAGTTATGGCCCTTAGGGCCAATTCCAGTTTGGCCAGATGTCCTCAAGCTCATTGCGAGCCGCATGAGTTTGATCGGCGTACTTGTTTTGACAGGCTGTGCCAGTGTCAAAGCGCCGGAGACAAATGTTGTCAAAACGCCTGGTGCTATTGAGGCACCCATGACGGGCACAGCGCCTGTCGTACCTATCGCTATTGAACCTGTCGTACCCCTTAAAGTTCTGCATTTGGGCTTGGCCCTAGGTGGGGGCGCAGCCAGAGGATTTGCACATGTAGGTGTCATCCAAGTATTGGAGGAAGCGGGCATTCAACCCGATTTGGTTGTTGGAACTTCTGCAGGCAGTTTGGTTGCCGCTTTGTACGCGAGTGGCAAAAACAGCGCTCAACTCAGGCGTGTGGCCGAGACCATGGAAGAAGCAGAAATTACTGATTGGATGATGCCCATTCTGAATCGGGGCGCGCTAAGAGGCGAAGCCTTAGCCCGCTACGTGAATACACAAGTGGGAGGGCGCCTGATTGAGCAAATGAAAATCCCCTTAGGGATTGTGGCCACTGATTTGCACAACGGCGAACCCATGCTGTTTCAAAGAGGCAACACCGGCTCAGCTGTGAGGGCCTCTAGCGCAGTGCCAGCTGTATTTCAACCCGTCAAAATTGGTACCAGAGAGTATGTGGATGGTGGCTTGGTTTCACCGGTTCCAGTTCGGCAGGCGCGTGAAATGGGTGCCAATGTGATCATTGCCGTTGATATTTCCACTGACCCCGAAGGCAGCCCCGCATCGGATACGTTTCAAATATTGATGCAGACCTTCAACATCATGGGCAAAAGCTTGAACACCGTTTTGTTGAAAGATGCCGATGTGGTGGTCAAGCCGGCGTTGATGGGTGTGAAGAGCGCTGACTTTGCGGCCAGGCGCAAGTCTATCGAGGCGGGCAGGGAGGCGATGCTCAAAGCCATGCCAAAGCTAAAACAAGTCTTGAGTGGCTATGCTACTAAGCCATGAAAGTGCTGGAAAGTCAGAAACAAAAAAGCCGGTTTAAAACCGGCTTTTTTGTCAGAGAAAGGCCAGAGCAACTCGGGCCTTTTTCAGAGGGCGTTGATTAACGCTTTTTAGCAGCTGTCTTAGCAGTTGCAACAGCTGTGTTGGTCACAGCAGCCATGTTAGCTTCAGCCATGTCGGTGGCTTGCTTCACAGCTTTTTGAACTGATTCGTACGCATTGTTAGCGGCGTTCACGGCGCTTTTCATCATGGCAACTGCTGTCTCAGAGCCAGCAGGAGCGTTTGAAGTTGTAGAGTCAACCAAGTTAGCGAACTGCTTTTGCGCAGCAGCTGTTTGGGCTTCCAAAGCTTTTGTGAATTCGTTGGAAGTGCCAGAAGCGATGTCATAGAGGTGACGGCTGTAAGCAGCTGTTTTCTCAGCCAAGGGCTGGAACAAGTTGGCTTGCAAAGCCATCAATTCTTGGGCGTCTTTCACGCTCAATGCAGCTTTGGTGCTGTGAGCTGACTCGCTCAAGGCAGCTTTAGTGGCTGTCAAGTTCAACTCGACCAATTTTTCCATGCCTTCGAAGGCTTTGGATGTCAAACCGAAAAGGGTTTCGACATTGGCTTTGTGTGAAGCAACGATTTGTTCTGTAGTCATCATGATTTCTCCGTTAATTTAAAAAAGTTAAAAGTCTGAAAGTTTCAAGGGACTGCTCTGAACCGGCTTTGCTTGTCGCTTGGCCTAACATCTTGTTGCAGTGCAGCATGGGTTGGATTTTAGGGGTCCTGAAGCCAATTACAAGGGGTTTTTGTTGCAATGCAGCATTTTAGAGTCGGCGTTCTAGAAATTGAATTCATGCGAAAAGGTCACAATTCAGCCATGAAAGCTTTCTACTCCGACCACTTTGTTTTGCCTTTGCCAAAGGGGCATCGCTTTCCCATGGCCAAGTACAGTATGCTGCGCAACAAAATGGCCGCTGCCATTCAAGAGGTGCAAATGCTGGAGGCGCCTGCCGCCTCGGACGGCGAGTTGGCCTTGGCGCATTCCCCAGAATACGTTCAGGCTGTTAAATCGGGAAGTCTGAGCCCGCAAGCCCAGAGGGAGATTGGATTTCCTTGGACGCCGGCCATGGCAGAGCGGTCGCTGCGATCTGTGGGCGCTTCTGTGGCCGCAGCCAGGGCGGCCATGAACGAGGGAATTGCGGGCAACTTGGCTGGTGGCACACACCATGCCAGTGCGGCGCAAGGGGGTGGATTTTGTGTTTTCAATGACATTGCCGTTGCGGCCAGGGTGCTCCAGATGGAGCATTTTCGGATTTCAAAACAGACTCTCAAGGTCATGGTGGTCGATTTGGATGTCCACCAAGGCAATGGCACTGCCAGTATCTTTGCTGAAGATGCCAGTGTTTTTACCTTGTCTCTGCATGGCGAAAAGAACTTTCCATTCAGAAAGGTCAGCAGCGACCTGGATGTGGGTTTGCCAGATGGTTGTTCAGACCCCGCATACTTAGAAGCTTTGGATCAAGCCCTTGAGCAGGCATTCAGTCGCTTTTCGCCCGACTTTTTAATCTATTTGGCAGGTGCAGATGCCCATGAGGGAGACCGGCTTGGCAGGCTCAAACTGACAGAGGCGGGCATGGCGGCCAGGGACCAAAGGGTGTTTGATTGGGCTCGTGCCAAAAAAATACCCATGATCATTTGCATGGGGGGTGGCTATGGCCATGACTTAGAGACTACCGTGGCGGTGCAAATGAACACATGGCGCTTGGCGCATTTGCACTGGCTTCACTGGCAAAATCGAGGCTTCTGACAAAGCATCACACAATTCCAAAATGGACAGTACCAAACCGCAAGCGAAGCCCCGAAGTGAGTACCGCGCTTTTCGCCCCATCACTACCCGGTGGATGGACAACGACGTGTATGGCCATGTGAACAATGTTGTTTACTACAGTTGGTTTGACACGGCAGTCAATGCGCACCTGATTGAGCAGGGTGTGTTGGACATTCACCAAGGGGAAACCATTGGCCTGGTGGTAGAAACGCAATGCAATTACTTTGCGCCGCTGGCATTTCCCCAGACCATCGAGGCTGGCATCAGGGTGGCGCATCGCGGCACATCTAGCGTGAAATACGAAGTGGGCTTGTTTGCAAAAGATGCGCCACTCACTGCTGCACGCGGGCACTTTGTTCATGTCTATGTGGACAAACAAACTCGCAGACCGCAAGCCCTTTCTGAATCATTTATCAAAGTCCTGGAGCAACTCTCATGAAAGAACTGACAACAACCCAAGTGAGCACGGTCATCTCTGACCCTGACAGCGTGGATGCGGCCATCTTGAGCCGATTTTCTACGCGAGCGTATTTAAACAAGCCGGTAGAGAAGGCTGTGTTAGAGGATTTGTTGCAAGTCGCAGCGCGTTCTCCTAGCGGAACCAACACGCAACCTTGGAAAGTGTATGTGCTGCAGGGCACCGCCAAAGACAGATTGGTGAGCGAAGTTTGTGAAGCGCACAATGCCATGGCCGCCAATCCTGCATTGGCCGCTGAGCATGCAGAAGAATACGATTACTACCCAAGCAAGTGGGTGAGCCCCTATATCGACAGACGCCGTGAGTGTGGCTTTGGCTTGTACGGTGTGCTGGGAATAGGCAAGGGCGACAAAGAAAAAATGCATTTGCAGAGCCAACAAAACTTCCGATTTTTCGGTGCACCCGTCGGCCTGATCTTCACTTTAGACAAAGTCATGGGCCGTGGCAGTTTGCTCGATTACGGCATGTTTTTGCAAAATCTGATGGTGGCAGCCAGAGCACGCGGCCTGCACACTTGCCCTCAAGCTGCTTGGAATAATTTTTCAAAAATCATTTACAAACATGTGGGTGCGGGTGACAACGAAATGATGGTCTGCGGCATGTCATTGGGCTACGCCGATGAGGCTGCACTGGTGAATACTTTCAAGACCACGCGCGTCGACGCCAGTACCTTCACGCATTGGATTGAATGAGTTTTTGGTTGATTCAGTGCTTGAATGGTCTCAGCCATGCAAGCACATTGTTCATCATGGCTGCGGGTTTGACGCTGGTTTTTGGCGTCACCCGCATTGTCAATTTTGCGCACGGCAGTTTTTACATGTTGGGCGCATTGGTCGCCGGCACCTTAGTCACCCAATGGCTGCCTGCTTGGTCTGAGCATGGCAGTACTTACATGTTGGCCATGGTGTTGGGTGCAGCTTCGGCTGCATTGTTAGGCGGCTTCACAGAAGTTTTCTTGTTTCGGCCATTGCGCCATTCGCCGCCGCTATATCCCTTGGTGGCCACCTTTGGTTTGAGTTTGGTCATTCACGACGTTTTGCTTTGGGCTTTGGGGCCTGGTGAAGTTTTTGCACCGCGTTTTCCGAGTTTGAAGGGTGCTGTTCAGTTGGGCGAAGATTTCTTTCCTCAATGGCAAATTGTGACGCTCTGTTTGGGTCCTGTTGTTTGGGGTGCTTTGCATCTCCTGCTCACTCAAACCAAATGGGGACAGCGCGTTCGTGCTGCGACGCAAGACAGAGAAATGCTCGATGCCCTGGGTGTCAACCCAGCACCGCTTCTTTTGAGTGTGGTGGTTTTGGGTTGTGGCCTTGCTGGTTTGGCGGGTGCTTTGCAATTGCCAAGAGAGCCTGCTAATTTGCAAATGGACTTGCAAATGGTGGTCGAGACTTTTGTGGTGGTGGTGATGGGCGGTCTGGGGAGCATCGCTGGCGCTTTTTTTGCAGCCATCTTGATTGGCTGTGTGCATGCTTTTGGCATTCATTTTTTTCCGCAGGCCACTTTGGTCTTGGTGTTTTTAACCATGGCCTTGGTGCTGGCGGTCAGGCCCCAAGGCTTGATGGGAGAACTGCCAGGTGCGGCGCCCCGCGAAAAGGTCACGCCATTTCAATTGGGTGGAGACAATCAATTTTTCAAATGGACAGGCTGGATGGTGTTGGCCGCTAGCGGCATCGTCCTGCTCACTGCGGGTGAATACACGCAAAGTGTCTTAGAAAATTTGCTCATCATGATGCTCTTTGGTCTCAGTTTGCAGTGGATGATGTCCTTGTCAGGGTGGGTCAGTTTTGGCCATGCAGCTTATTTTGGCCTGGGTGCTTATGCTGCGGCATTAAGTCATTTGCATTGGCACTTCAATCCGATCATGGCTGCTCTGGCGGGCGTGGTGGCGGCCTTCTTGGCAGCGCTTTGTATGAGCAAATTACTTCAGCGCAGTACGGGCGTTTATTTGGCCATGTTGTCATTGGCTTTTGCCCAAATGGTGTGGGCCACTGCCAGTCAATGGGTGTCCTTCACGGGAGGCGACAACGGTTTGATTGGCTTGCAATTTTTTGACGGCATGTCGCGTTGGATTTTTCAAGTTGTCCTTATTTTGTTGTGCTTTGTGAGCTTGTTCGGATTCTCTCGACTGATTCGATCTAGTTTTGGGGCAGCCTTGCAGGCAGGGCGCGATGCGCCTCAAAGGGCGCAAGCCAGCGCACTGAATGTTGCCAACTTGAACCAGCGTGTATTTTTAATGAGCGCTGGCTTGGCGGGTTTGTCGGGCGCTTTGTGGGCCATGAGCAAAGGTGCTGTCTTCCCTTCTGTGGCGTCTGTTTCCAATTCAGTAGATGCCCTGATGGTCGTTTTATTGGGTGGGGTGCATCAGCTTTGGGGTGCATTTGCAGGCAGTCTATTTTTGGTGGGAGGGGGCTCAGAAATAGGACGATACTTTGAATACTGGAGAGGCAGTTTGGGTCTGCTCATCATGCTCTTGATGGTCTTTGCCCCCGAGGGAATTTTGGGTCTCAGAAAATTTGAAAAACACACGGGTCGTAGAGCCCTATGAAAACCGTCTTGAGAGTCGAGGGACTGCGGCAAAACTATGGCGGTGTCCAAGCGCTCAGGGGCGTGAGCTTTGAGCTACAAGCTGGTGAATGTGTGGCCCTGATCGGACCTAATGGTGCAGGGAAGTCAACCTGCTTTGCTTGTTTGGCGGGCCAGCAAAAAGCGCTAGCGGGAAGCCTTGTGTGGCGTGGGCATGATTTGCAGAAGTCAACGGTTGAGATGCGAACCCGTTTGGGTGTGGCCAGAACTTTTCAAGTGGCACAAGTGTTTGAAGCGCTCACAGTCCTTCAAAATTTGCAATTGGTCTTGCAGGCCTCGCGTGGCGTTTCAATGCGAGACCTCTTGGCTGAATGTTTGCTTGACGAAGCAATGCATTGGCTATCTCAAGCTGGATTGAACGATCTGGGTGAAGAGATGCTTCGATTGCCTGCTGCACGTCTTTCGTATGGTGGAAAAAAACGTTTGGAATTGGCCATGGCCATGGCAGGGTTGCCCGACGCGAGTCAGGGCCTGATGTTGCTTGACGAACCTGCTGCAGGACTTGCACCTGAAGAGCGAGCCGACATGATGGAGCGCTTCAAACGCATGGCCCATTTGGGTGCGACGGTTTTGTATACCGAGCACAACATGGACGCGGTGTTTGGCGTGGCCGATCGTGTTTTGGTCTTGATCGATGGCCAACTGGTCGCGCAAGGTTCGCCTCAAGAAGTGGCTGCCAATCAAGTGGTGCGTGAAAGATATTTAGGTCAAACTTTTTCTCTGAGCAAGGAGCCTGTTCGTGCTTGAGATTCAAAACCTCAATGCCAGTTATGGACAAGCCCAAGTCTTGTTCAATGTGTCATTGCTTGTACCTCGAGGCAACATGCTTTTGATTCGAGGCTTGAATGGTGCTGGAAAATCGAGCTTGCTTAAAGCCGTCATGGGCCTGATGCCGCAGTCTACGGGCAACTTGCTTTGGCAAGGTCAAGCTTTGCATTCATTGAAGCCGCATGAGCGATCCCTCAAGGGCTTGGGCTATGTGCCTGAAGACCGCCGGTTATTTTCTGCTCTGACAGTTCGTCAAAATTTAGAAATTGCCACGCCCAACCAGCCTAAACGCAGGCCTCATGGACAGCCTGGTCTGCAGTTACAAGAAGTTTTGGAATTGTTTCCAAGCTTGTCAAGCATGCTTGAGAGACCCGCTGCACAAATGAGTGGGGGAGAGCAGCAAATGCTGGCCATTGGCAGAACCTTGATGACGCAGGCCGATGTGCTGATTCTGGATGAGCCTTGTGAGGGCATTGCACCCATTTTGGTTCTGGCCATAGCGCGGGCTTTGGCAGCGCTGAAGTCGCAGGGTTATACATTCTTAATTGCTGAGCAAAACCAGACACTGACTGGTCTGGCGGACAAGGTGTTGACCTTGTCAGGGGGGGTGATTCAGGACTGAAATGAACCTGATCACCACGTTTATCCTGATACCTCTGAGCCTCTAAATTGACTGGCTTCACGTACACTTCTGTCAACCCTATCAATAAGCCCCTTTTGACATGATCATTACCAGTTTGCTGGACACAGACCTCTACAAGTTCACCATGATGCAGGTGGTGCTGCATCAGTTTCCAGGTGCGCAAGTGGAATATCGATTTCGGTGTCGCAATCCTGGCGTAGAGCTAGCGCCTTACGTAGATGAAATTCGCAGCGAAATCAAATCACTGTGTAGTTTGCATTTCAAAGAAGACGAATTGGCGTACCTTCGTTCTTTGCGCTTTGTCAAAAGTGACTTTGTAGATTTTTTGGGTTTGTTTCGACTGAACGAAAAATACATCCAAGTCACACCCAGTTTGACGGGTGAAATTGAGATCATCATTCAAGGACCTTGGCTTCACACCATCTTGTTTGAAATTCCAGTGTTGGCCATTGTCAACGAAGTTTATTTTAGAAATACGCAGCGCTTGCCCGATTTGATGGAAGGCCGGCAAAGACTGGATACCAAAATCAAGCAGTTGCAGGAGAATGATTTAAAGGCCCTAAAAATTGCAGACTACGGCACACGTCGTCGTTTTTCAAGGGCTTGGCATGAAGAAGTTTTGAGAGTTCTGACAGGCCGCTTGGGGTCTGGGCAGGCGGGTCAGTTTGCGGGTACTAGCAATGTGTATTTTGCATACACGCTTGGTCTAACACCCTTGGGAACCATGGCCCATGAATATTTGCAGGCGTGCCAAGCCTTGGGACCTAGGCTGCGGGACAGTCAAGTCTTTGGCTTTGAATCGTGGGCCCGCGAATACCGAGGCGACTTGGGCATCGCTCTGAGCGACGTTTACGGTTTCAATGCCTTTCTGCGCGACTTTGACATGTACTTTTGCAAACTGTTTGACGGTGCTCGTCACGACAGTGGCGACCCCTTTATGTGGGGCGAACGCATGCTTGCGCACTACCGGACTCATCGAGTCGACCCGCTCACCAAAACACTCATTTTCAGTGACGGTCTCACGGTTCCCAAGACCATTGAGCTGTTCAGACAATTCAATGGCCGCTGTATGCTGGCCTTTGGAATTGGTACCAATCTGACCAATGATTTGGGCTATGAGCCCCTTCAAATTGTGATCAAAATGACCCGCTGCAACGATCAACCGGTTGCCAAATTGTCAGACTCACCAGGCAAGGGCATGTGTGATGATGAGAAGTATTTGGCTTACCTTGCTCAAGTTTTTGAAATTACGCCAAGTCCCTGATGGTTTGCCAATCTATAGCCCCATGAATTGTTTGAAGAAAGTGCTGTGACATGAAATCTTTGTTTTCTCACTGGCCCATGCGCCTCATCTCTTTGGCTTGCTTGAGTGCCCCGAGTGCTACCTTTGCTGCAGAATTCGATGGCGCTCAACTGACCCCTGTGTGGGGCATTCCATTTGCTGGCATTTTGCTTTGCATTGCCCTGATGCCCCTTTTAACCCCCCATTTTTGGCACCACCATTACGGCAAGGTGGTTGCTGCGTGGTCCTTGGCATTTTTCATACCTTTTGCCGTGATGTTTGGCGCTAATTTGGCTGGTGAGAATTTGGTCCACGCGCTGTTCGCAGAATACATCCCTTTCATTGTGCTCTTGACTGCTTTGTACGCCGTGTCTGGCGGAATCTTCATTCGCGGTAATTTGCATGGCAGCCCAAGTCTCAACACCGCCATCCTTGCCATTGGTGCATTTTTGGCCAGCTTCATGGGTACCACCGGCGCTTCCATGCTCATGATTCGCCCCCTCATTAGGGCCAACGACAACCGCAAGCATGTGGCCCATGTGGTTGTGTTTTTT
>Ga0315903_10001878_pt1 | contig 31738 bp, 22 predicted proteins | sample LakEriMetagenome_7_FD_203524 | JGI IMG/M metagenome (GOLD analysis project Ga0315903, IMG submission 203524) | Freshwater fungal communities from buoy surface, Lake Erie, Ohio, United States - Buoy 2 MA119 | ecosystem: Environmental > Aquatic > Freshwater > Lake | place: USA: Lake Erie, Ohio...
CCTTCGCCACCTTCATGCCGCGGAGGTCTTCCGGGCTGGTCTCGCGGCGAACGAGAATGAGGTTGATGTTGGGGTTCTTGTTGTACTGCGCCTCGGCATCGCTGGCGTGGAAGACAATCTTCCCCGACGCGGCGCCAGGGCCGGCGTTGATCCCCTTGGTCAGCATGCGGCCCTGGGCCTGGGCGGCCTTCTTCGACGCCGGGTCGAAGATCGGCTGCAAGAGCTGGTTCAGGTCGTCGGCCGGAATGCGGCGGGCCTGCAGCGCCTCTTCCTTGGTGATGCGGCCTTCGTTCACCAGGTCGACCGCGATGCGGACGGCGGCGAACCCGGTGCGCTTGGCATTGCGGGTCTGCAGCATCCACACCTTGCCGCGCTGGATGGTGAACTCGATGTCCTGCACTTCCTTGTAGTGCTTCTCGAGGGTCTTGCCGATGTCGTTCAGCTGGGCGTACGACTCGGGCATGTCCTTCGCCAGCTCGTCTTCGATCCGCTTGGGAGTGCGGATGCCGGCCACCACGTCTTCGCCCTGGGCGTTGATGAGGTAGTCGCCGCAGAAGCCGGGGGTCCCGAGCGCGCAGTCGCGGGTCAGACCCACGCCAGTGGCGCAGTCGTCACCCAGGTTGCCGAAGACCATCGCCTGCACGTTGACCGCTGTCCCCCATTCGTGGGGAATGTTGTAGGTCCGGCGGTAGACGATGGCCCGGTCGTTCATCCAGCTGCGGAACACCGCGCCGATGGCCCCCCAGACCTGCTCCAGCGGATCGTTCGGGAAGTCGTGCCCGGTGCGGGTCTTGATCGCCTGCTTGAACTCGGCCACCAGCTCCTTGAGGTGCTTGGGGGTGAGGTCTTTGTCGAACTTGACCCCCGCCTGCTCCTTCTTGTGCTCGAGCAGTTCTTCGAACGGGTCTTTCTCCCGCTTGTCGTGCGGCTTGAGGTCGAGCACCACGTCGCCGTACATCTGCACGAACCGGCGGTAGCTGTCCCACGCGAACCGCTCATTGCCGGTCTGCTTCGCCAGCGACTCGACCGTCTGGTCGTTCAGTCCGATGTTGAGCACGGTGTCCATCATGCCGGGCATCGACTCGCGGGCCCCCGACCGGCACGACAGCAGCAGCGGATTCTTCAGGTCGCCAAACTTCGCCCCCATCGCCTGCTCGATCTTGGCGATCGCCTCGGCCACCTGGGCCTTCAGCTCGGGGGGGTATTTCTTGTCGTGGGCGTAGTAGTAGTTGCAGACTTCCGTGGTGATGGTGAAGCCGGCGGGAACCGGGAGACCAATGTTGGTCATCTCGGCCAGGTTGGCACCCTTGCCACCCAGCAGCGACTTCATGTCGGCCTTGCCGTCGGCCTTACCAGCGCCGAAGAAATAGACGTATTGCGTGGACATGCGTGAAGAGGTATCCAGGAGACCGCCCGACCCGAGAAACACCCCCAAGCCCGACACTGGCCCGGTGTGCAACCCGAACAGCAGCAACGTCTTGCGACGCACAGCCCGGGCTCGCCCCCCATGTCGATCGAACGTCGAACAGAGGGCGGAAACGGAGAACCCGCGCGCACCGGCAGCCTGCGCCACCGGTCCCGCGGCACCGGCGACACTATCAACGGCGGGGGAGGGAGTCAAGGGTTGGAATGGCGACATCACCCCGCCTGGGGAGGGTCCCTTCCCGACCTCGAACCCCCCCGAATCGGTCAGCGGATGAGACGTGGCGGAGGGGGGGCTCAGGGGATGCGCCGAGGGCGATTGTGGAAGTCACCGGGTGCAGGACGCTCTCCTGGAAACTGCGGGAAAGCTCAACAGCTTCTTGCGGTGTTTGCTGTGAATCGGCAATTGACATCCGTTTAAAACATGACCATAATTCTGGTCATGTCAGCGAGAAAGACCTATGAATTGATCTATGATACCGAGGTTCGGAGTCACTTGGTTGCGATCAATTCAAAGTATTACTCCCTGATTCGTGAGAGCATTGTTGAGCAACTTCAGTTCGAACCGGAGACCGTGACACGAAACCGCAAGCCACTGGAACGGCCAGTGGAAATGGGAGCCACTTGGGAACTGCGATTCGGTCCGCTCAACCGGTTTCGGGTTTTCTATCGTGTCGACCAGGCAGCGGGCCAAGTGTTCATTCTCGCGATCGGCGTCAAAGAGCGCAACCGGCTGTTCATCGCCGGAGAAGAGGTGGAACTGTGAAAATCGCCTCCGTGGCCGACGTCAAAGCGCATTTGAGTGCGTACTTGAAGACGACGGAAACCGGACCCGTCGTGGTCACCAAAAATGGCCGGGCGGTCGCGGTTCTGGTCGGGGTCTCCAACGATGAGGAAGTGGAGCAATTGCTGCTCGCTCATTCCCGGAAACTCCAGGAGATCCTCTCGGCAGCCGACCAACGCCTGGCCGCCGGTCGCGGTCTGGGACACAACGAATTCTGGCAACAGGTGGACGCTGCCCCCAAACCCGCCGCAGTTCGCCCACGAGCACGGAAAAAGTCCGTGCGGACGCCGCGCAAGACTGCGTGATCGAAACGCGACCGGCCCATCAACGCTACGGCGTCCGAACCGCCTCATGGGGAACCCGCGAGATCGGTCAAAACAGATCATCATGGAAGGGCGAGGCTCCGTCTGAGCGACCCCCAGTCCCCCACCCGGCCCTCGGGCACGCGCGCTGGCATTTCAAGGGTCCTGCTCCCCCAAGGCGGAGAAGGTGGCCGCAGCCCGGATGAGGGGGCCACCCGCCCCTCCACCCACCGCGTTGCTTCCCGGATTCATCGTTCCGGGAGGGCGAGGCTCCGTCCGAGCCGTTCCACTGGGCGTGGGCTGTTCGCACACCGAACCCATGGGCAGGTGAGTCGATTGCATCGGGATTTCACGTTCTCCAAACCGTGGCCAGAGGACGGCGATCGGATTTGGATCCAGGTCTTGATTGACCCCTACGGACGAGTTCCGGCCGATCCAAGCACAGGGGATCGGCTCACACGGAGGTTCGCCCTCCCGCACTCCTGCCAACCAGGGGCACACCTGCCCCCCCTGTCCGGGAGCGCGACGCTCCATCCGAATGGGGTCGCAGGCGATCCCGCGACACGGCCGCACGGGAAACCGGCTTCCCACCCAACGGGCCAACCGTTCCCCCAACCGCGCGAGCCACGAGAGGAATGGTTGGCCCGTTGGGCCGGCACATGTCGTCGGGGGTCGTTCCCGGCCCGATGGGCCGGGCTGGGGGAACAGGTGGCCCTTTGGGCCGGTTGAGGCCGGCGACCGGTTGCTCGTGCGAGGTGGCCTTACGGCCCCGGAACCTCCCGCAGCGTTTGCCCGTGTTGCCTCACAAACCGTGGGGCCGAACGGGCGGGAGTTGGGGCCGGACGGCCGAACGTTGGGAGCTGGCCGGGGGGTTGGCGTGGTTCGTGGTTTTTCGGCCCAACGGGCCATCGTCCGGCCCAACGGGCCAGCCATTCTCCCAGCCAGGGTCGCAGGCCCTGGTGGCTCCCGCCGACACGCCGTCCGGCCCAACGGGCCAACCGTTCCCCCAACCGCGCGGGCGACGAGAGGAACGGTTGGCCCTTTGGGCCGCCACACGCCTGCTGCCCCTCCGCCCGCGCCACAACCGACCCCGGCGGGGTCCCAGAGGGTCGCCGGGGGTCGAGCGAAGCGAACACCCCCGGTCCACGCCCCCACAACGCCTGCACCCCGAAGGTGGTGCCAGAAATCGCGGCTCACCCGGACCAGCGCGGACACCCCTCACAGACCGGCCCACCGAGCGTCGTGTGCGTCCGTGTCCGTGAAGCACCCACACAATCCCCGGTCCGGCGGGTGGCTTCGTGGCGCGCCGGGGGATTTGAGTTGGCGACGGTTTGCTCGGCACACACGACCTAAACACCGTAATTATGCCCCGGGTGGAGGGACTATGTCCCTGTCCTCTTTGACGTCCGAATGGTCCGTCGTTCGGCCCAAAGGGCCAGCGGTTCTCCCAGCCAGGGTCGCAGGCCCTGGTGGCTGCCACCCCCACCCCGTCCGGCCCAACGGGCCAGCCGTTCCACAAACCGCGCGGGCAGCGAGAAGAACGGTTGGCCAGTTGGGCCGGCACCTGTCGTGATCGGTCCTTCCCGGCCCGCTGGGCCGGGCTGGGAGAACGACTGGCCCCTTGGGCCGCCAGACGCCTGCTGCCCAGCCGCCCCGCACCACAAGCGACCCCAGCGGGGTCCCCGGGGGTCGAGCGCAGCGACCACCCCCTGTCTACGCCCCACACATCGCCAGCACCCCGAAGGCGGTGCCAAAATGCGCGGAGGTAAACCGGACCAGGAGGATGTGAAAGGGGACAGGTACATATTCTCATAACCCTTGGGGATACTACCGGTGTTTGGGTTTTGTGAGCCGAGCGTGGACCGTGGGCGGGCGCTGCGCTCAACCCCCGGCTATCCTCTGTGATCCCGCTGGGGTCGGTTGTGGTGCGGAGCGGGGGGGCTGGGTGTCAGGCAGGACGATTTGCACGTGGAAAATGCGGGTTGCCGAAAAGTCGCACAGCCTGTGCGACTTTGTTGGAACATCGGTCGTTCGTCGGTTGGCTCGGATGGGTCGGTTTGTAGCCGACGTCAAACGTATTGAGGCGTGCTGCCTGGCAAAACCTGCGGGGTGCTGGCGTAGTTGGGGGGCGCGGGTCAATCTGGTCAACCGCTCGGCGGCCTGGCTCGCACGGCAGCCGCCCCGCTCGTTGCTGAAAACGCTGGGGGCGGACCGCTGTGTCGGCTTCCGTTGTGGTGACAGACCTTCCGTTCGGTCCGTCTCCTTCGCGACGACTGCCCGATTGACCCGCCTGCTCTCTTCACCATCGAAACCGACTGACCGCTCGTCGGGTCGGTGATCCTCGCTTCTTTGACGAACAACCTGACAAGCCTGTTCCACAACCGCGCGGGTGGGGTGTTCCTTGTTGGCGACGGTCGATTGACTGTGGACTCGGCGGGCCGGTGGGCCCTGGGGGCGACAGGTTGAAAACCTATCGTACGGACGACACTGCTCCACCTGACGCATGGTCGGTGGTGAAACCCCGCGGGTCTTTGGCCCTCACCCCGGCCCTCTCCCACAGTCACCCGGGTGTGGTTGCTCGGGAGTCGTTGTGTGGGAGAGGGGGCGATGCGCGGCGGTGCCGCGGAGGTCGCCGCGGGTTGGGTTGACCGACCGACGCGAGGTCGGGGGGGGGCGGGTCGGGTGGGGGATTCGACGTGGGGTGAGCGCGGGTGATCAGCAGGTGTGCCGAGGTGCGCTGGCTCACGGCGGGTCCCTCACCCCTGTGGGGGAGAGGGTGGCCGAGAGGCCGGGTGAGGGGGTCAACCGTGCGAACCACGAACCGGTCACGGCAAACACAACCCGGGTGGCGGCCTGCGGACGGTGTGGGGCGGATGCGCGTCCAGCGGTGGCTTGGACGGAGCCGCGCCCTCCCGCGGCGCTGGTTTGTGGGCCCTGGCGGCGCTGGTTTTGGAGGGACGCCCAGCGGAGCGGACACGGAGGTCCGCCCTCCCGCCACCCGTGTGCCGATCCCACTCGGCGCGTTGTTTCGGATGGGGGCGGAGTGGGGTTTCCGATCGAGGCGGTCGGGCGGCCCAGGGGATCGGTTCTCGTTCGCTGCCGGCCCAACGGGCGGACACGCAGGTTTGCGCTTTCGCGGCGCTGGTTGTGGGCCCTTTTCGGGGGCTGTCTGTCCGTCAGCGGATTGGGGGTTCTGGTCCGAGTGGTTTGTGTCCCTTCGGGCGTGATGTCGGTCGACGGTGGACTCTGCGGGCCGTTGGCCCTTCGACCAACAGGTTGAAAACCTATTGTACGGGGGGGCGGCCGGGTGGCCTCCGCATGGACCAGCCACCACACCATGAAAAAACCCCCCTTCCGGAGGGACTTACCGGAAGAGGGGTGTGAGTTGATCGGACCGCCCCCGGCGGACGCGTCTGGGGAGGACGACGTCCGCAGCGGGGGTGCATTGCCGGGTTATTTGCCCAGCTGATCCGCCAGCGCTCCTGCGTTGTAGATCTTGCGGAGCGCCTCGCTGATCGCCGCCGAGCTGACCGAGACGGCCCGGTTCTGGGTTTCGTCGTAGATGAAATCCCCCACCAGCGACTGGATGTTGCCGTCGAAGATCAGCCCGACCAGCTCTCCCTTGCGGTTGATCACCGGGCTGCCCGAGTTGCCGCCGATGATGTCGCAGGTCGAGACGAAGTTGAACGCCGTCTCGGCTCCAATCTGCGACCGCTTGTCGTGCCACGACTTCGGCAGCTCCCAGGGGGCCTTGTTCCCATGCTTGTTGGCGTGCTCGAACGCCCCGCCCATGTTGGTGATCGGGGCCACCATCTGGCCATTCTCTTCGTAACCCTTCACCGTCCCGAACGACAGCCGCAGGGTGAAGGTCGCATCGGGATACCGGCTCGGTCCCTCGATCTCGAACAGCGCCTTCGAGATCTGGGCGTACGCCTGCCGCTCGACTTCGGTCACCTGCTTCTCCATCACCTCGCGCACCGCGCGGGCCGCCGGGTCGACCAGCTTCGCCAGCTGGATCAGCGTGTCGGTCGAGGCGTCAATCGCCCCCTGGCCACCGGCCGCGAGTTTCTTCCGCTCTTCGACATCCTTCAGCTTCGTTCCCGCCAGCAGCTCGGCCGCGCGGGCGGCCGGGCCCTTGCCCGCCAGGACCTTTTGCACCAGCGGATCGTCGGCTCCCAACTGCTCGGCCAGAAAGCCCAGGCTGTCGGTCAGCTTGGCCAACTCGAGGTCGGGATAAATCGGGGCGGTCGAGTAGAGCTGCAGCTCGAGCGAAGAGCGGCCGGCGTCACTGTATTCCGGCAGCCGGGCGGTGTTGGGCTTGGCATTCTCGGCCGCCAGCCGCACCAGCGTGCGGGCCATGGGAAACAGATTCCCGCCAAAGCCCCGTCCCTGCTCCAGCAGCGCGGAACGGACGAGATTCTCGCGGTGCACCTTCTTGGCCGCGGCGATCTTGTCCCACGCCCCGCCGTAGGCCTGCTTCATCCGCGGGTCGGCATTCACCTTGTCGCGCAGGGTCTTCTCGGCCGCCGCCTTGCGAGCCATGATCGCGGGATCCTGCAGACCACCCAGTTGACCCAGGTACGCCTTGCGGCTGTTCTGAACTCCAAACAGATCCTCCTTGGCGATGCGGGCCTGCTCTTCGCCATCCTGGCTGTACTGCTGCAGCATGATCTCCATCCGCCGCAGCATGCTCAGCACGTACGGAGCGCGCACATCGCGCTGGAACTTCAGCGCGTCCATCGTGTTGAGCCGGTCGGTCTTCCCGGGATGCCCCGAGACAAACACCAGCTCGTCGGCGGCCGCCCCCTGGGGGTTCCACTGCAAAAAGTGCTCGATCTTCGCCGGCTGGTCGTTCTCGTACGCCCGGAACAGGCAGGCGTCGAGGTCGTAGCGGGGGTACTCGAAGTTGTCGGGGTCCCCGCCGAAGAAAGCAATGTCAAACTCGGGGGCCCAGACCAGGCGAATGTCGGTGTACTTCTTGTAGCGGTAAAGATGGTACTGACCCCCCTGGTACAGGGTGACCACATCACTCCGCAGACCGGTCTTGTCGAGCGATTCTTTCTCGATCGTGGCGATGACCGCGCGGCGGGCGAGGAATGCCTCGCCGGGGTTCATCTCGGGCTTCACCGCCGCATTGACCCGGGCGGTCACGTCTTCGATCGACTGCAGCACGTTCAGTTCGAGGTCGGGAGCCTTGGGCTCGTCGGCCGGGGTCTTCGCGAGGAAGCCTTCCTTGTAATAGTCGTGGTCGGCCGTGCTCACCTTGTGCAGCGTGTCGGCCCCCACGTGGTGATTCGTCAGCACCAGTCCGTTCGACGAGACAAACGAGCCCGAGCCGCCGGAGTTGAACCGGACCGACGACTTCATCACGTGCTCGATCCACGCCTCGGTCGGCTCGAATCCGTACTTCTCCTTGAGCTGCTTGCGGGGAAGGTTGTTGAAGACCCACATCCCCTCATCTCCGCGGACGGGAGCCCCCAACGACGGCAGGGCCAACACCCCCGCCACCACGCCCGCCAGGCACGAACGAGCCGCACGCATGCCACACCTCATGTTGAAATGACAGCCGGTCGCAAAACCGGCAGGAATCGAAATCCAGAAACAACCCATTCGCCGCAGCCGCCGGCGAGACCACTTCACTCGACCGCAGACTGCACAGTCCGGGAAGACTTCCCCGCCGACTGCAGCCCGGTCACCAGCAACGGGATCAGCAGCACGGCAATGCTCAGCAGGGCCGGCAGGTTGCTGGCGTTCCACTCTTCACCCAACCGCGAACCGATGTCGAGCCACCCGCTGAATCCCGGGATGAGCGACAGGAAGATGATCAGGATCGCTGCGACCGAGCCCCCGGCAATGTACCCCGAAGAGAGCAGCACGCCCGGGCTCGAATCTCCCTCATCAGCCGTACGCTTGGTGAAGTGGTCGGCCAGGGCCCGAACCATCCCCCCCAGAAACACGGGAACCGAAGCCGAGAGGGGCAGGTAGACCCCCACGGCAAAGGGCAAGGCGGGAACCCCCGCCAGCTGCATGACCACCGCGATAAAGGCCCCGATCAGCACGAGCCCCCACGGCAGCTTCTGGTTGAGGATGCCGTCGATGATGAGCGCCATCAGGCGGGTCTTGGGGGCGTCGAACTTCCCGGCGGGGGTGCCGTCGTCGTGGGTGGTCAGCAGGCCATTGATCGACGGATCGACAAACCACGCCAGGGTGCCATCGTCACGCACCAGGTACTTCCCTTGCGGCACTCCCTGCGGGTTGCCGGTGAGGGCGTGCCAGACCCGGTACTCGGTGGTGTCGGTCAGTCCCGGGCCCGTGGCTCGTTCCCGCCGGCCCAGGGAGGTGACCAATTCGCCCGGCAAGACCACCGCCGGCAGATCCTTTTGCGAGTAGACCGTCCCGGCATCATTCAGCTTGACCAGGGTCCAGCCGATGACGAGGGCCGAGGTGAGTGCCCCGACCAGAATCGACCACTGCTGCCACTTCGGGGTCGCCCCCAGCAGAAAGCCGGTCTTGAGATCCTGCGAGGTGGTCCCGGCATTCGACGCGGCGATGCAGACAATCGCGGCCACCGACAGGGCGGCCACGCGGTCGGCAGGGGTCGTCCAGCCCAGCAGCAGAAACACGAGGCAGGTCAGCAGCAGGGTGGCCACGGTCATCCCCGAGATCGGATTCGACGACGAGCCGATTTCTCCCGTGAGCCGGGACGACACGGTGGCGAAAAAGAACCCGCACAGCACGACCAGCAGGCTGCCGACCCAGTTCATCCGCAGCGACGGAGCGAGAATGATCGCCGCCATGAGACCAAGACAGCCCAGCGCCACCAGCCACAGGGGGAGATCCCGCTCGGTCCGCCGCTGGCCGTGGCCATCACCCCCTCCCGAGGCGAGGTCGCCCAGTCCCGAACGCAGCGAGCCGAAGATGAGGGGCAGGGCCTGAAACAGGCTGATCAAGCCCCCCGTCGCAACCGCCCCGGCTCCGATGTAGAGGATGTAGTTCTTGCGGATGTCTCCCGCTTCCATGTCGCGGATCAACTGCGGCTTGACCATCAGCTCGGCGAACAGGGGCTCATTCAGCGCGTCGCCAAACAGCTTGATGGCGGGAGTGAGCACGAGGGCCGCGAGAATGCCCCCCGAGAGCATGATGCACGAGGTGCGGGCTCCAATGATATAGCCCACCCCCAACAGGGCGGGGGACGCTTCGGCTCCCACAGCCGCCCCCTTGAGAAACGGCAGCGGTCCCTCGGGGACGTCTTTCCACAGTTTGCACGCCTGCATCAGCCACTGGTAGACGAAGGCCAGTCCGAACCCGCCGAAGACCGTTTTCGCTTGGGTGCCCCCTTCTTCGCCCACAATCAGCACGTCGGCACAAGCGGTCCCCTCGGGGTACTTCAGCGTGCCGTGCTGCCGCACGATGAGGGCCTTGCGCAGGGGGATCATCATCAGAATCCCCAAAAGCCCCCCCAGCACGGCCACCAGCATGACATGGGTGATCTCCATGTCGTAGCCCAGCAGCATCACAGCGGGCATGGTGACGCCGACGCCAAACGCGATCGACTCACCCGCCGAACCGGTGGTCTGGACGATGTTGTTTTCGAGAATGGTCGCCGGGCGCTTCCCCAGCAGTTTCGAGAAGAACCGGAACAGGGTGATCGACATCACGGCGACGGGAATCGATGCCGAGACGGTCATCCCCACCTTCAGCACCAGGTACAGCGACGAGGCGCCGTAGATGATTCCCAGGATTGATCCCAGCAGCAGCGGTCCCAGGGTGAACTCGGGAACGTCGGCCTCGTCGGGGACGTAGGGCTGATGGTCGGGAGTGTGCATGGAGGCAGTGTCCGGGGTTCGAAGGGAGGGCGGGATTGAGAACGGCGCCTGTCGGGAGTGTTGGGGCGTGTCACCCCGGGAGTGCCCGGCAACCCGGCGGAATCATAGTCTGCGGCAGGCGGGGCTGCCGGTTGCGGGTGTCAGGGTTGGGTGGGCGGATCGGGAAGCCGAAACTCGCTCACCACCGGTCGATGACGCACCAGATTGGTATCGAGCACCTCGTCCCGCAGCAGTTCCCAGCCCGCCGGCGCCAGCACCTGGTCGAGGCGGCGGAGGGGTTCCCGGGCAGGAAACGTCGCCGGTTCCGACCGGGGAGCGCTCCACAGGTTCGACGCGGTCAGTGGCTGCAGCGCTGGCTCATCGGGTTCCGCCTCGAAGTTTCCCGCCAGCAGCGATGGTTCCCCCTGGGTGGCCTCGACCAGCCACCGCGCCTGGGCGAGGCGCTGTGCGGCCGACTTCTCCGACAATCGCACCGCTCCCAGCCGCACCAGGCGACCATCGATCTCGAGCTGGCACCACAACGACCGGTGGGCGGGATCGGCGCTCCAGAACGGTTCTGCCCCGGGCAGGTCGAAATTGCCGATGACCTGCAGCGGCCGACGCGAGAGAATCGCGTGTCCGCCGGCGACGCGCAGGAAGGGGAGCCCCACCTGGAAGTTTTCGCCGTAGGCCCAGCAGTGCATGCCGGTCGCCTCGGCTATCGAACGGGGCTGGTTGAGGTCGCACAGGGTGAACTCGGTCAGCCCGTCGAGCAGCACCACCAGATCGGGCTGCTCGCGGTTGATGACCTCAGAAATCGCGATCAGCCGGTCGCGGATCGCGCTTTTGGAAGCGAACTGCAGGCCGGGGGGGCGGGCTCCGCACTGGCCGAGATCCCAGGTCAGCACCTTGATCGTCCGGCTCTGCCAGGGGGTCTCTTCGACCAGGGCCGGGGCCATGGTCAACGCATAGTGCGGCCGGTTCCCCCGGGCGAGCACCAGGCCATTCAGCAGGAACAGTCCCACCCCCACCACCGGCAGCAGCCAGAGCAGGTGGACTCCCCATTTGGCGAACCCACGCAGCGGGGGACGCGGCCGGGTGCGGGCTGGAGAGACTTCCGCAGCCGCTGCGGGGACCGCCGGATCTGGTTCAGCAGCAGGTCGAGACGGGAAACGCTCGTCGGTCACGGTGGGGCATCCTGCAAGACAGAGAGACCGCCCTGTTCCGTCAACGTCGGGCGGCCTGAAATGAAACCGGATGATAGAGAGTTGGTTGCTGGATTGCAGTCATTTGCAGCGACTGTCCCGGCCGCAGCGAATGACCGGCAACGCGATTCCGCAGGGACAGCGACGTCGGACTCGTCCTGGCGATGGGTCCCTCTCACCTCACGGAGCAACTGCCGGCATTTCGTCGCAGCGGGACGGGCCGGGTTGGGGTGGGAGGCCAAAACTGGCCTCGAATCACGAGACCGATGTTGTGTGTCAGGCAAAGTCCCGGCCGCTGTGGGGTGTTGTCAGTTCCTGGTGCGAGGATTGAGTCCGATCAGCGGACCCTTCCGGAAGGCCCTCCCCGGTTGTCAGGAAAGCCAGGTGGTACGCGTCCATTCGGAACAACCGATCCGCCGGCTCGGGAGGCAGCGACCGTGCCTCGACTGAAACAACAGAGGCAGCCTTCGCGGTTGCAAAAGCTGCCTCTGGGGAATCCTTGAATGACCTTGGCGAAGCAGGACAGGCTGGCCCTGCTTCTCTCTCGAACCCGGCCCATCACGACTGGCCGGCTGACAGAAGAGTGTCAGCCAGCGCACCTCGGCTGTGTGAACATCTCAAGGGGTCGAACGGCGACGCCATGGAAGCCGAGCGAACAGCCCCAGTACACCCGCTGTCAGCAGCGCCAGGGAAGTTGGTTCGGGCACCGAGTAGAGCTCCACGACCTGCTGGGCGGTAAGCGGCTGGTCGAAGATTCTCAAGTTCTGGATCTGGCCATTGAAGTGATAGGGATTCGGTTCCAGTCCGAAGAAACCCTTGCCGACCCACAGCGCGCTTGAGGGAGAGGTCACAGAGGAGAAGAAATCTGTCGAGGAAGGATTGCCGAAGTTGTAGTGACGATCCGTCATCTCGACGGTGTCGAGATAGCCGGTGTTGCCCGAGTCGCTGATGACAACCACGAAGCTGTGCCACGCACCGGCCGTGATGAACTGCATGGAATTGAAACAGAAGATCGGCTTGCTCTCGCTGTTGAAGATCGTGAAGTAGATCGAGTGATCGGGGGTACTGTACGGCGGGGCGTGACCGATCTCGATGGTGAGACCAAATTGCCCGTCGCCGCCGTAATCGCGTCCCATCCACAGGATGGGCAGGATCGGATGCGAGGCTTGGTCGGCGGGGAAGGAGTCGACGAAGAACCGCACGCCAATCGACCCTCGCGACAGGTTGCTGATGGCGCCGGGAACCTTGGGACTTCCGGCCTGTGTGAAGTCGACGAATTCATCGCCGCCGATGCTGACGGCGTTTTGGCCATACCCGGCAGTCCAGGTGGCGCCCCCGGAAAGGGTGCCGTTGACACCGTTCGGACCCGAGTCGGGTGCGATGGTGCCGGAAGACTGGTTGAACGACCAGTCGACGACGACGTCGGCCCGGATGTCGGACCTGAAGGTCATAAGATTTGCGGCGAGCAGCAATACGCCCCTGAGGAGTCGGAAGCGGGCTTTGCACGAATGACCGCGCTGACGAGTCGATGGCACAGCAGGAGTCTCCAGGAGGGGCTTTGGATGCGGATGCGGTGGGACGGACGGGTGTGAGATCTGCACACTCCACGCAGGTCGCGCGAACTCTCCCTCCGATGCCCAAGGTAGGATTCGGGTCATGCGTCCGCCAAGCAGACCCACTCCCGTCGCGACTCACTCGCGGCACCTTAGGTCAGCCAAAGATACTCCGTCAAGTATTGGCGGAGTGGAGCGAGCCGGGGGACTTTTTCCGCCAAGGGTCGGGGTTGGATTCCCCCATCTGTTACACTGCTGGAGTGGTTGCCGGACACGTTGTGATCCCGCTGGGTGGGGCCCGGTGTGCGGCGTGTTCTCTGAGACTCTGTCGTCCTGTCGGCTGTTCTGCGCCTCATGTCATCGTCTGCTTCCGTGGCTACTTCCTCCCCAACCTCCCTGCCCCTGGCCGAGTGCGCCCACTTGGTGCGTCGGCTTGAGACTGCCGTGCAGGCCCTGGCGAAGCAGGCCGAGGTGCTGGGCATTCCTGGTCTCGAGGGGCGAGAGTGGTACGAGCAGCTGCAGCGCAAGCTCTTGCCGCAGTTGTCGGGCGAGCCGTTTGTCGTCGCGGCGGTGGTCGGCGGGACGAACATCGGCAAGAGCGTGATCTTCAATCACCTCGCGGGGGTGCGGGCGAGTGCGACCAGCCCGCTCGCCTCGGGGACGAAGCATCCCACCTGCCTGGTGCCGGGGGGCTTCACCACGCAGCACCCGCTGGGAGAGATCTTCCCCGGGTTTGAACTGATCCCGTGGTCCCAGGCGGGGGCGGCCCTCGACGAGACCGACCGGCACCTGCTGTTCTGGAAGCCCGCCCCCGAGCTGCCCTCGAACCTGCTGATCCTCGACACCCCCGATATCGACAGCGACGCCCCGGTCAACTGGCTGCGGGCCGACCGGGTGCGGGCGTGTGCCGACGTGCTGGTCGCCGTACTGACCCAGCAGAAATACAACGATGCCGCGGTGAAGCAGTTCTTCCGCAAGGCGGCGGCCGAAGACAAGGCGGTGATTGTGGTCTTCAACCAGGTGCTGCTGCCCGATGACGAGCAGTACTGGCCGAAGTGGCTCGAGACGTTCTCGCGTGAGACGGGAGTGCAGCCCGACCTGGTCTACATCGCCCCCAATGACCGCCGGGCGGCCGAAGAGAACCGCCTGCCGTTTTGCGAACGGACATGGCCGCTGCCCGCCGCCGGGAACCCCCCGACTGCCGCCGGATCTCCCCCGCGCAACCTGCGGGAGGACCTCGCGAACCTGAAGTTTCGCGACATCAAGCTGCGGACGCTGCGGGGCTCGTTGCGGCAGGTGGTCTCGGAGACTGACGGAGCCCCGGCGTGGCTGGCCGAGGTGCGCCGCCGCTCGGCCGGTTTCCAGGATGCCTCCACGCTGCTGTCGATGCAGCAGCTGGCCCGCATCGACAACTGGCCCTCACCCCCGGCCAACCTGTTTGTGACCGAGATCCGCGAGTGGTGGCGGTTGCAGCGCGAGGGGTGGACGAAGACGATTCATGATGGGTACAGCCGTTTGGGAGAGACGGTGCTGGCTCCGCTCTCGTGGGCCAAGCAGAAACTGTCGGGGCCAACGCCCAACCCGGCCGAGGCCTACGTCGCCCAGGAACGGCAGCTGATGCTGCAGACCATTGAAGAGCTGTATGCCGAGTTGACCCGGCTGAGCCAGCTGGGGAACGAGCTGCTGCGTCCCCGGCTCGAGAAACTGCTGTCGGGCACGTCGCGCAGTGACGTGCTGGAGCAGTTGTCGCGCGAGCAGGGAAGCCTGAATGTGACGCGCGAACTGCACGAGGTGGTGTCGCAGCAGATGACGCGTTTTCGGGAAGAGAGCCCCGGGTCGTTTGGACTGCTGAAGAAACTCGATACTGCGGCCGCCCTGGCGCGACCGGTCACCTCGGTGGCCCTGTTCGCCGCCGCCGCGGGGCCGGCGGGGCATGCGCTGGCCCCGTTTGTCTCCGAAGCGGTGGCGCAGTCGCTGCTGGTGCACATCGTGGGGGATGTCGCCGGGGGGGCGGGAGCGATGGTGGTGGGGGAGACTGCCATCACCGGGACCGCCAGCGGGCTGCGGGTGCTCGAGGCGCGGTTCCGGCAGTTGCAGACCGCCTTCACCAGCCGGCGGGTGGCGTGGTTCGCCGACTTTCTCAGGCGGCACGTGCTGGGAGATCTGCATGCCGAGTTGGAAGCCGCGCTCCAGGTGCCGCAGTCAACGGAAGCCCGCGACGTCGAGCAGGTGTGTCGCCAATTGGAGGCGTTGATCGCCGCCGGCGGTTCGTCTTAGGGGGCGCGACTCAATCATTCACATCATTCGCTCAGCGGATCAGGACAATCATTGATCCAGTGATTCTGCCGCGAGTTGGTACAGTTCGCACCGGCGTCCACCTCGCGCACCCGAAGACTTCCCCGCAGGGGATACTTCCCTGAGCCTGGGGTTGTCGCGCAAGCGACTACTGCTTTGTCACTTCACCAAACAGGGATTGTGGTCGACGAGTCGCGATGAGGGACAAGGCGATACCTGCGGAGGGGTGCGGTTTCGGCACACAGATCGCTTCCCATGTCAGATCGATCGCGAATTCCGGAAACGACCCCACGTCCACGACCCTCCCGCGCACTCCAACCTCACGGCCGAACCATTCCTGAAGGGAATGCATACCCTAGCCCGGGGTTGCCCAGCGAAGCGCCGGCTACCCCGGGTACGATGCCGAAGAACGCTTCATTCCTGAAGGGAATGCATATGGGGATTTGGCTTCGACTCGGCTTGTGAACAGGATCCGTTGGGTGGCCGCGCCGTTCCTCGCGGTCGACACTCTGGGCCCTACGAAATTCGCCACCCCGCGCGCTCACCCCGCCCCGGCATATGCAATCCCTACAGGATTGAGTTCTATCTGGGGTCCGTAACCCGGGGTAGCCACGTGCCGTGGCAACCCCGGGCCAGGATATGCAAGTCCTACAGACTTGTTCCGGCCCTGGACGGATTTCGTTGGGTCAGACCGAATTTCGGATCCATCCTGGGCTCGACGACAGATTCCCGCAAACGTCCCCACAACCCACGGTTGTTGGAGTGACAAAGCACGACCCCAGGTCGCCATCCTCAACAAGACCTCGACCCTGCAAGTGCGAGCCCACGACGAAAGGAACCACTTTCAGGGTTCAGGTCATGTTGGGGCTCGCGTCCCCCGGGTAGCCGCTGAGGCGGCAACCCGGGGCTGAGAGAAGTATCCCCTACGGGGAAGGTTTTGTGTGGGTGCGGTGCTTGGCGGGGCCAACGGGAAGAACCCGCGACGGATTCACGGAATCGATCGTTTTCGTGATCCGATGCGCAATGATGTGAATGATTCTGCCAAGCTCCCCTGAGGACGCGGCCTCAGCCCCACCGTAAAGGGACACCCACAGGCCGGGCCGCCGATTCTTCCCGTCGGACAATTCCTGCCGATTTGGCACTGTCTTTCCGTCGCCAGATTTCCAACAATACCGGCAGGAAATCGCGGCTCCCCACCCGGGGCGTGGGCGGTTGGTTGCGGCAACAGGGTGCGTTTCGACAGGTGTGATGATGCGTGGGATTTCTCCCGGAAATTGGCTGCCCAAAAACATGCTCCCCGGAAAGATGCTGTTGGTCGCCGGGCTCTCGGTGGGCCTGGGTTGGGGGGCGGCTCGCACCCTGTATTCCCAGAATGCCGAGCCGGCGGCTTCCCAGCCGGCGGATGCGGCTGTCGCGGCGGCGGCTCCCGAGGCCGCCGAGGCTCCCGCCGAAGATCCCTTGGGCGATCTCGCCTGGCTGACGGGCAACTGGGTGGAGGAGGGAGACAACCCCGGGGTGGAGTTCCACGGTCGCTGGACCGGTACGGGAGCCTTCCTTGTGCGGGCCTTCCGCGTGGCGATGGACGAAGAGTCGGCCCTGCCGGGATTGCAGGTCATTGGCTGGGATCCAGCGGCGAAGCAGGTGCGTTCGTGGACGTTCGACGGCACCGGTGGATTTGGCGAAGAGACCTGGTCGCGGCAGGACGACATCTGGACCATCCGCTCGAAATACACCCTGCCCGACGGCTCGAAGGCGGGCTCGATCAATGTGCTCACGAAGCTCGATGACGACACCTTCACCTGGAAGTCGGTCAACCGCGAGATGAATGGCGAACTGCAGGCCGACATCGATGAATTCACCGTGGTGCGGGCCGAGGGGGTAGCCGATGCTCCACCCGCCCCCGCCGCACCGGCTCCAGCAGGAACCCGTCCGGCAGTTCCGGCAGCGGTCCCTGGCCGAGTTCCCCAGCCCGCCGCCCCCACGCAGCCCGCCCTTCCTGTCCGGCCGGGAACGCCTGCCCCTCCGAGACAACCGGCCGCTCCCGCCGTGCCCCGGGCGCCGGTGCCTGCGGTTCCGGGAGTTCCGCGCCCGGCGGTCCCTCAGCCCGGCGTGCCCCGGTAACGTCCGACGGCCCGACACACTCGGGCCCGTATCGCTTGAGCGCTCTGCCTGGACAGGCCACAGCGACAGCTCCCCAACATTCATCCCTTCGTGGAATCCCACATCATGCAGCGTCTGTTTTCTATGGGAACCCTGGTTCTCGTCGGGGCCTTGTCTCTCGTTCCGGTGTTTGACGCCTTCGCCCAGCGGGGCGGGGGACGGGGAGGCGGAGGAGGCCGTCCCGGCGGAGGTGGAGGCGGTCCGTCGGCCGGCCATCGAGGCGGGGCCCCGCAGCCAGCCGCGAACCGCGGACCCGCCATGGTCAATCCGCAACAGAACAAGGGCGGCGCGGGAATCAATCGCCCCAGCCCCACTCCGGGGGGGACTCCCGGTGCCGGGGCTCGGCCCGCCACCCCCAATGCGGGTCCGCAGCGGCCTGGTCAGGGAGCGGTCGGAGGTCAGCCGGGAGCAGCGCGTCCCGGCAACACCCCCACCACGCCCAACCGTCCCAACCTCGGTGGCCCGCAGCAGGCCGGTCAGGCCCGGCCCGGCAACGGCATTGGCAAGCAGCCCTCCAATTCGATGAATGATTTCTTCGGCGGGAATGCCGGGGGACTGGGGGGAGCCAGCAACCGCCCGGGTATGGCGAACAGCCAGGGTGGTGGTCGGCTGCCTGGAATGGGTCAGGGTGGGGACAACCGGCCCGGACCCGGAAACAACAATCGCCCCGGCCTGGGAAATGACAACCAGACCAACATCGGCGATCGCAAGACGAATGTGGGCGACCGCAACACCAATATCGGCGACCGGAACACGAACATCGGTGACCGCAACACCAATATTGGTGATCGGAATACCAACATTGGGGATCGCAAAACGAACATTGGAGACCGGAACACCAACATCGGCGACCGGAACAAGACCAATGTCAACGTCGGTGACCGGACCAACAAGGGGGGGAACACGGTCATCAACACGGGTGACATCAACATCGGCAACAAAACCAGCTACAACGACAATCGTCAGCAGTGGGTCGACAACCGGCACAACAATGGCAACGTCGTGCGGAACAATGCCGGCAACCGGTACTGGAACGGCTACAACAACCCGGGGTGGCACGCCGGCGGCGGCTACGCCTATTGGGGAGGTTGGGGAGCCCCCGGCTACGGCTGGCAGGCGGCCACCTGGGCCACCATGGGTGCCTTCGTGGGAGCCTCGCTGGCGGCCAACACGCAGCCGGTCTACTACGCCTATGGCACGGGAGGCAACGTCTACTACGAGAACAACACGGTGTACGTGAATGGCCAGGCCTCGGGGACTCCCGCCGAGTACACCCAGCAGGCCCAATCCATGGTGCAGGCGGCCCCTCCGGCCGACCAGCCGCAGGAATGGATGCCCCTGGGAGTCTTCGCCCTCAGCCGTGAAGGAATCAGCGACACCCAGGCCGTCATCGAGCTGGCGGTGAGCAAGACCGGCGTGATCGCGGGCACCTACCACAACGAGGCCAGCGGCATTTCACGTCCCATCAAGGGGACCGCCAACCTCGAAACCCAGCGGGCGGCGATCGGGTTTGCCGACGGCAAGAACACCGACGTGGTGCTCGACACCGGGCTCTACAACCTCACGCAGGATGAAGCTCCCAGCCTGATGCACTTCGGCACCGAGCAGAGCGAACCGGTCCTCCTGGTCCGGCTGCAGCAGCCCGCCGCCCCCCAGTAGCGCGACCTACAGTCACACGACCTGCTGTGGGAAACACCGTTCCCACGCTTTGTCTCCTGCAACGCCACGGGTGCTCTGTGCCCCCGTGGCGTTGTTGCTTTTGGACGACGACCGGCCGGCGGCGGCACGTCGGCGGGACTGTCTTCTATCGGTCTCGCCCCCCCCGTCTGCTGCTGCCGATTCGTCAGGCGCGCCAGTTCATTCCTCTGAACGCCCCGGTCCCCTGTGCGCCCCTGGGAAGCCCCACTACGATCGCCCTTCCTGCCGACCCGTGGAGTTCACCCCCTCGCACACGCCCGCACATGAGCGCTGAGCCCCCACCACCGATCCTGATCGAACAGACCGGCCCAATCGTCCGGCTGACGCTGAACAATCCCGAACGCCGCAATCCCCTGGGCCGGCCGGTCATCGCCGCCCTCTCCGCCGCCCTCGAGGCAATCGCCGCCGACACGTCAGCCCGAGTCGTCGTGCTGGCCGCGGCAGGCAAGGTCTTCTGCTCGGGACACGACCTCTCGCACATGGTGGGGTGCGACGCAGCCGGGTATCGCGCACTGTTTGGCGAGTGTGCCGCCCTGATGCTGCAGATTCGCCGCCTCCCGCAGCCGGTGATCGCCTGCGTGCAGGGAATGGCCACTGCGGCGGGCTGCCAATTGGTCGCCACGTGTGATCTGGCGGTAGCGGCCGACACGGCCCAGTTCGCCGCTCCTGGCCTGAAGATCGGTCTGTTCTGCACCACCCCCATGGTCCCCCTGATGCGGGCGGTGCCCCCCAAGATGGCGATGGAGCTGCTGCTGACCGCCGAACCGATTTCGGCCGACCGGGCCCTTGCCGTCGGGCTGGTCAACCGGGTTGTTTCTCTGGAACAGCTCGATGCGGCGGTGGCCGAACTGGCCGGCCAGATCGCCCGCTCCAGTCCCCAGATCGTGGCCCTCGGGAAGCAGGCGTTTTACCGGCAGCAGTCGCTCGATGAGGCGACCGCCTATGGCGAGGCGGTGGAGATCATCACGGCCAACGCGCTGCGGCCCGAGGCCCAGGAAGGGATCGCCGCGTTTCTCGAAAAACGGTCTCCCCGCTGGAGCACTCCGTAATCATGCCCCTGCCTGGTTTCGCCGAGTTGGCCGCCCGGGCCAGCCGACAATCGTCCCGCATTGGTGTGGCCGCCGCCGGTGGCGCCGACGTCACCGTTCTGCAGGCGCTCTCACTCGCCGCCCGGCAGGGGTGGGTCCGTCCGCTGGTGACGGGAGATCCCGCAGCGATCGCATCGGCCGCAGAGCAGGCGGAAGTGGACCTGACCCACTTCGAGGTGGTGGCGAGTGACGAACCGGCCGAGACCGCCGCGCAACTGATCGCCGACGGGCGGGCGGCGATCCTGATGAAGGGACAAATCGACACCCCTTCGCTGGTCCGGCCGCTGTTCGACCCGCGGTATGGACTGCGCCGCGGCAAGACCATCTGCCAGGTGGTGCTGATGGAAATTGTCGATCAGCAGCGGCGGTTCCTGCTGGCCGACACCGGCGTCACCATCCGGCCCAACCTGAAACAGAAGGGGGACATCCTGCGGTACACCCTGCAGGTGGCCCGTGGCCTGGGGCTCGACACACCCCGCGCCGCCCTGCTGGCGGCCACCGAGAAATTCAATCCCGCGATGCCCGAGACCATCGACATCGTCGATCTGTGCCGGCAGGCCGAGGCGGGAGACTTCGGCCCCGCCCACGTGCGCGGCCCCCTCTCGTTCGATGTCGCTTATGCGTCCGACGCCGGCCAGAAAAAGCAGCTCGCCGGAGAGGTGGTCGGGGCGGCCGATGCACTGGTGTTTCCCGATCTGCTCTCGGCCAACCTCACGGTCAAAGCCATCATGTACACCGCCCGCTGCCAGTTTGGCGGGGTGCTCGCCGGGGCCGGCTGTCCGGTCGTCTTCATGTCCCGGTCCGACACCGTCGAGACCCGGCTCAATTCCCTCGCCTACGCCCTGGCCCTCGCCACAACACGCTCCGGCGAAACGAACGTGTGAATCTATTGCATCGCGGTCTGCCACGCTGGCCACACGCTACTCTCACTTCCCGAGGAACCCACCCATGACAGCCACACGAAGCGGTGGTTGGCTGACGTTCTGTCACCTGGCGCTCGTCGGCCTGCTGCTGGGATGCTGCCTCGGCTCGGTCGTCACGCACGGGGCCGAGCCTCCCCCGCCCGGTCCGGTGTCGCTCACGCTGATTGGCGATTCCACCGTGGCCAGTTACGACCAGCCCCCGGCTGACCGTCCCACGCTCACCGGGTGGGGACAGGTGCTGCCCGAGTTTTTCGATGACCGGGTGACCGTCTCGAATCTGGCGGTCTCGGGACGCAGCTCCAAAAGCTTTCGGGCGGAAGAGCGGTGGGCTCCGGTACTCGCCGCCCGGCCGACGTATGTCTTCATCCAGTTCGGACACAACGACCAGCCGGGGAAGGAAGACCGCTCGACCGATCCCGAAACCGAGTTCCGGGAGCACCTGCGGGCCTACGTGCGCGAGGCGCGCGAGAAACAGATCCAGCCGGTGCTGGTGACCCCCGTCGCACGCCGCACTTTCGACTCCGACAAAGCGGTCAGCTCGCTGGGTCCCTGGGTCGAGGCGATGCAGGTGGTCTCACGTGAGGAACAGGTTCCCCTGGTCGACCTGCATGCGCAGAGCCTGGCACTGTTCGACACGCTGGGAGATGCCGCGACCGCCTCCTATTCCCCCTCGGCCGACGATCGCACCCACTTCAGCCGGACGGGGGCCCGGGTGATGGCGGCCCTGGTGGCGGCACAACTGCCGGTCAGCGTGCCGGCGCTGACCAAACACATTCGCCACGACCGCGTGGCCGACACTCTGCCCGCTGCGGTCGACTTCCCCGGACGCCTGCGGCTGCAGGTGCCGCCGGTACTCGACGCGGTGGTCGGTGTGGAGACCAATCTCTACTTCGACAATCTGGTGCTCACCCCCCTGCCCGACCAGTACGCCTTCGATGTGCAATGTACCAAAGGACGGCACTGGGCCCAGCGCTGGTCTGTCACGCCGACCGCAGCCGACGTGGGAGATCATCCCTTCGTGCTCGAGGTTCGCGATGAACAGCAGACGCTGCTGGGTCGGGCCCGGGGGACGCTGCGGGTGCGCCCCGCCGAGGCGGCTGCCGGCCGTGAGCTGACGGTGCTGTTCATTGGCGACAGTCTGACGCATGCGTCGCTCTATCCCCGGCAGGTGTTGGACCGGGCGCGGGGAGAGCAGCAACCACGGATCCGGCTGATTGGCTCGCACACTCCGACCGGGGCCCCTCCCGAAGTCCGCCACGAGGGGTATGGGGGCTGGACGGCGGTCCGGTTCGCCACGCATGCCCAGGGAACACCCCGGGCGGGAGATTACGCGGGCCGCGCCAGCCCGTTTCTCTACCCCGACGGCGAGGGGAAGCCAGCTCTCGATTTCACCCGGTATTTCGCCGATGTGAATGAGGGGCGTACGCCGGACGTCGTCTGTCTGTTCCTCGGCCCCAACGACATCTACCCCGACAGCGAAGCGACACTCGAGGCCAGCATCGACCGCATGCTGCGGCACTTCGACCTGCTGGTGCGGGAATGCGAACGGGGGGCTCCCCAGGCCCAGATCGGCGTGCTGCTGCCGGTCCCCCCCGCCGCCAGCCAGGATGCGTTTGGGGCCAACTACGGTTCGGCCCAGACCCGCTGGCAGTACCGCCGGAACCAGCATCGGCTGGTGGAACGGATGACGGCCCACTACGGGACGTGGCCGGGGGGCCGGGTCCACCTGCTTCCCACGCAGGCCCTGCTCGACTGCCGCCACAACTACCCCACGGCGCGCGCTCCGTTCAACGCCCAGACCGAAGAGCAGGGGGTGTTTCAGAACAACGGGGTCCATCCCGACCCGGCGGGCTACCGGCAGATTGGCGACACGGTCTATGGCTGGCTGCTGGGGCTGCCAAGATAGCGCGCGCGGCACGACGGGTGATCGACTGTGCCCGGGAGCTGAGACAGCAGGCCGCCATGGCGGGCTGGGGAGGTCGGTTTTATCCCGGAAAAACCGGTGTCAAACTCGTCTCAACCCGGGGGGCCGGTTTGTGGTAAAACCGGGCCCGCTTCGGGAGTCGCACCCGGAGCCCACATTCACCGGCTGGCGGAACAGGAAGGAACCGGACGATGCCCGCGGCGCTGCAGACAATTGGTCTGCTGCTGATGTCGAATGTCTTCATGACATTCGCCTGGTACGCCCACCTGCGCGATCTGAAGGCGAAGCCCTGGTGGATCGCGGCGCTCGCGAGCTGGGGGATCGCCCTGTTTGAGTACCTGCTGCAGGTGCCAGCCAACCGGATTGGGTACCAGCAGCTCTCGCTGGCGCAACTGAAGATCCTGCAGGAAGTGATCACGCTGTCGGTGTTTGTGCCGTTCTCGGTGCTGTACATGGGCCAGCCGCTGCGGCGCGACTTCCTGTGGGCCGCCCTGTGCCTGGTGGGGGCGGTGTACTTTGTGTTTCGCGACAAGGGAACGGGCTGACCCCACGAGGGGCGAGGCCTGAATGCCACCGGGACCTGCGGGTTCCCCGAGACCAACCCACGACTGCTGGATCCAACCCCGATGCCCACGACCTCCACTGCGAACACCCCTGCGAACGGTTCCCCGACGGACTCCTCCCGCACCATGCCCGCTCCCGTGACCACCGTCACCGCCGGTCCGGCCACTGTGGCCTTGTCCCCCGCCCCCACCGCGGCCTCCCGCTGGGGATGGTTTGGAGTGATCACTCTGGTGACCGTGGGACTCGACCAGTGGACCAAGGTGCTGGCCGTCCGCCATTTGCCGGTCGAACCCTGGACCTATCTCAACGACACCTTCCGGCTCCAGCTTGCCTACAACACCGGCGCGTTTCTGGGAATGGCCGGGACTTGGTCCGAGAGCGCCCGCTTCTGGCTGCTGACGGTGCTGAACGGGGTCTTTCTCGTCGGCCTGGCCGGGGTGCTGGTCTGGCACTGGCGGATGCCCCTGGGACGGTTCATCGCCGGAGTCGGAATTCTCGCCGGGGGGATCGGCAACATGATCGACCGGGTCACCAATGCCGGGAAGGTGACCGACTTCCTGAACCTGGGGCTGGGTCCCGTGCGCACCGGCATCTTCAACGTGGCCGACATGGCAATCACCGGCGGGGCACTGATCTTGGCATGGTATTGGATGCGTGAAGAACAGACCTCCGCCGACCCGCAGGACAACCCGGCATAGTCGTCACCCGCCGGGGTATTGTCGGGAAACGTTGATCGAGGCAACCTGGGGCAGACACGTGCCGTGCCAACCCCAGGCTCTGATCGCCAAGCTCTTCAGGCTTGATCCGCACCCACCCGTGATTTGAAAACGACGTGACATCCGGATCGGATTGGGGCCTGGATTCCACCATACCCATCCTCACATCGGTCCTGCTTCGCGCCCTACTCCGCGGCAACGTCCATCGGACGTTCGGCGGCGAGCGCCTGGTGGATCACCGTCGGGTCAAGTTCCTTCCCCGAGATCGCCTTGTAGGTCTGGCTGACCATGTCGGCGAAGACCGCTTCGCCGGAAATCACCTTCGCGCCGCGCAGCCGGGCCTCGCGCGTCAGCGGGCTTTCGCCGACCAGTTGCGTCAGATCGATGACGTGCATGTTCGACCGCAGGAAGGCCGGGTTCAGCTTCAACCCCGTGCCGCTCGAAAGTCCCGTCATCGAATCGAACCGCTGGACCTCGGCCAACACCACCACGTCACACAGCGTGTCGTAGAGATTCGCCACCGGGATGTACCGGGCATTGTTGAGCTGGGCGAACTGCTTCGCCTCGGCATCGTCGGCCCCCGCCACGCTCAGCAGTCCCTGCCGGCGCTGCACGCCATAGGCCACGCTCTTCGCCAGTCCCCCCGTACCGATGATCAGCACGTTGCGGCGGTCGAGCGGCCGGTCCTCGGCCGCGCGGGCTCCCAGCCCCGCCTCCAGCACCCGCAACACGCTCTTCCAGCCGGTGTTGAACGCCTGCCAGCCATCGGCCTGTTTCACCAAGAGATCGGCGTATTGGGCCTTGCGGGCGCTCTCATCCATCTTCTCGGCGAGGTTGAGCGAACGCTCGGCCAGGGCGGGATTGCAGACCACCAGGTTGATGTTCAGGTTGTCGAGCATCTGCTGCGCCTTGCCCGAGATGCCGATTTCGAGCGGCAGGCAGCGCACATTCAGCCCCTGGGCGGCGAAGGCGGTGTTGAAGGCCCGCACCGTCGTGCTCTCGGCCGGACCAAACCCCGCGACCGCCACGAACCGTGTCTGCGGATTGATCTCGCGATAATGGAAGACCTCTTCCATCTCGGTGACGGTGGGCTGGCCGGCAAACGCCTCCAGTCCCTTTTCCAGTGCCGCGTACACCCAGGGGGCCCCATACTTCTGCCCCAGCAGCGAGAACATCACCCCTTCCCGCCCCAGCCCCATCCCCACCACCGGCAGGTCGCGTTTCTTCGCCACCGCCGCCAGCAGCGGCCAGGCGGCGTCCAGCGTGGGGGTCGGCGCGACGAACTTCACCACGTCGGCATGCACCTGCTTCGCCTGGTCGATCAGCGCCTCGACGTTGGTGAGGGGCTTGTCGAGCGACGTGTGGCTGATCACCCGCTTGACGCTGCCAAACCGCGGAATCTTTCCCGCGATGTCCAGCTCGAGTTCCACATACGCCGGGTTGGCGATGATCGCCGTCCGCAACTGCACCAGCCGGTCGTCTTCACTGTCGGTCCAGGCACCGCCGTCTGCCTGCCGCCGGCAGGAGATCAGCACCGGCTTCGAAATTCCGTCGAGCATCTCCTTGAGGTCGGGCTCCTTGCCCAACCGGTCGAGCCGCAGTTCGATCAGGTCGCACTGCCCGGCGGCGTTGAACAGGTCCACCTTCCCCAGGCGGCGCGATTCGGGAGCGACGGCAATGCAGAGCATCTGTCAGGATCCTTGTGGAATCAGGATTCGGCGTGGGGCCGCAACAACTTCGCCGCCCGTTCAATGTAGACCCAGGCGCTCCACAGCGTGCTGATCACCGCTCCCCAGAGCAAACCCACTTTGAGCCAATGGAAGATGGGATGGGCCTGGGGCCACTCGGCGGGGGGTGCCGTGGCCAACTCGAGCAGCACCGCGACCACCGCCGCGCACTGCAGAACCATCTTGACCTTGCCGCTCCAGGCGGCCGAGAAATCTTTGCCCGCCGCCTCCAACAGCCCCCGCAGACTGGTGATGAACAGCTCGCGCCCGATGACAACGACCGCCACCCAGGGGGAGACCCGCGCTTCGGGGACCGCCGACAGGAAAATAAAAGCCCCTCCCACCAGCATCTTGTCGACCAGGGGGTCGAGCACCCGGCCCAGCACTGTGACCATCCCGTATTTGCGGGCGATGTACCCGTCGACGAAGTCGGTCGTGGCCGCCACAAAAAACACCAGCGCCGCCCACCCCCACCGCTGGGCGTCGATCAACGCCAGACAACCCAGCGTCAGCACCAGCCGCGACAGGGTGATCTGGTTGGCGACGTTCCACTGCCGGTGCCATGCCGAGGCATCGCGGTCAGCCTTACCGGCAGCGGCAGGAGGTTCGAGAGTCGCGGGGGGGGGTGACACGGCGCTTCGCTGGAAAAGACAACGGGGGCAGGCTCAAGGGTCGCAGACCATCTTCACACGACGAGACTCCGCGGCGGTCACCCTTCGGCCGCGTCCTCGTCCTCGACGGCCACCCCCAGCAGATCATAATCGTCGCGGGCCTCGATCTGCACCGGTACGAATTCACCGACCTGCAAGCCCTCTCCCTGGACGTACACCGAACTGTCGATCTCGGGAGCGTCGGCAAACGTGCGGCCGACCCAGGTCGTGTCGTCGACCTGGGCGTCGAGCAGCACGTCCAACTCATAACCCACCAGCGAATCGGCATGCTCAAAGGCAATTTCCTGCTGCAGGGTCATCAACTCGTCCCGGCGGGCTTCCTTGACCTCGTCGGGCAGGTGGCCTTCGAGCTTGACCGCCGGGGTTCCTGGTTCCAGCGAATACGTGAAGACCCCCATGCGTTCGAAGCGGGCCTCGGCCACGAAGTCGCGCAGCTCGGCGAACTGGCTGTCGGTCTCGCCCGGGAATCCGACAATGAACGTCGTCCGCAGCACGAGGTTGTCGATCTTGTCGCGCAGCCGGCGGACCAGCGTCTCGGTCGACTTCCGGTTCACCCGCCGCTGCATCCGCTTGAGGACCGGGTCGCTGATGTGCTGCAACGGCATGTCGAGGTACGGGATGATCCGCGACGACTGGCCGATGGTGTCGATCAACTCGTCCGAGATGTGCTCGGGGTACAGGTACAGGAGCCGGATCCAGTCGACGCCGTCGACCTGTTCGAGCTCCTTCAGCAACTGGGTCAACCGGGTCTCGCCATACATGTCCATGCCGTAGTAGGTGGTGTCCTGGGCCACCAGGATCAGCTCGCGGACACCATCTTCGACCAGTTCCCGGGCCTCGGCCACCACGTTCTCGATCGGCTTGGTGGCGTGCTTGCCGCGCATTTTGGGGATCGCGCAGAAGGTGCAGGTCCGGTCGCACCCTTCCGAGATCTTGAGGTAGGCGTAGTGCCGGGGGGTGATCCGCAGCCGGGCCCGGTCATCGAGCGCGCGAATGGGAGCGGGACGGAACACCTCGCGCTGTTCGCGGACCCCTCCCACGAGACGGTCGGCCACCCTGGTGATTTCCTCGCGGGCGAAGACCCCCACGATGTGGTCGACCTCGGGCAGTTCCTGCAGCAGTTGGCCCCCCATCCGCTCGGGAAGACACCCGGCGACAATGACCCCCTTGGTCTGCCCCTGCCGCTTCAGCTCGAGCATTTCGCGGATGACCGCCTTCGACTCGTCACGCGAACTCTCGATGAAGCCGCAGGTGTTGACGATCACGAAGTCGGCCCCGGCCGGGTCCGAGACGAGGGCATAGCCGTCGAGCGCGAGGCTGCCGAGCATTTTCTCGCTGTCGATGAGATTCTTGGGACACCCCAGACTCACAAACGCGTACGTCCCCTTGGCCATCCCCGGTTCATTCCCGGAGGCAGGCTGGAGATTTCCGGCCGGATTCGACAGATCCACAATGGGCAACGACTGCATCAGCGAACGACTCTCTCTTCCGGGACGGGTGCCGGGTGGCCACACACTCCCCAACAGGAGGGCCACCCCGGAACCTGAACAGACCCACAGACAGGGCTCCGCGAGATTCTACCCGATGCCCGGGGGACTCAACAGGGGGTCACCGTCTCAACCACCGGAAGACCGGAATGGCCACCGGGAAACAAAGCCCGGTTCGCGGACCGCACGCAGGTCGCCGTGGGGGCTGCACCGGTCCAGGGGCCGCACGGCATTCAAGGCCTGAACAGAGATCGACAGCCATGCCCGCGGTTTGCGAACCGCTTGCGTGGGCTGTGGCGCGAGGCGTATGGTGCGGTCTCGGGGACGCAGCTTTCCCGACCCCTGTTTTCTGGGTGATCCCTCCTTATGTTGGCCGAGTCGATCCATGCCTGAACAGCACCACTCCGCGGGGGAATGTTCGCGGCGTTCATTTCTGGGGATGTCGGCCACGGCCGCCTGGGCCGTCGGATCGGCGGCGGCGATGGCACCGGCCGGGCGGGCGGACGACGCCCCGATCATCGACTGCCACGTCCACCTGAAGCATGGCGACGCGGCCGGAACCGAGTGGTCGGCCGATTCCATCGTGGAGCTGATGGATGACGTGGGCATCGCCCGCTCGATTGTCTTCGCGATGAAGACCACCACCGTGCGGTCCATCGAAATGGCCGCGGCGGCGGTTGAGAAATATCCCGACCGGCTCATTCCGTTTCTCTATGGTCTCCCCAGCTATGAGATCGCGCTGTTGCCCGTGGTCGAGCAGGCGGTCACCCAGCAGGGCTTTCGCGGCATCAAACTGCACGTGGGGGAGTGCACCCTCGCCGAGTACGTGATCGACCCCCTGCTCCGCCTGGCGGGGACCTTTCCAATTCCCTGCCTGGTCGATGTCTCCGGGAATGCCGCCGTCGCCGCACGTCTGGCGAAAACCTTTCCCCAGACCCCGTTCTGGTTCGCCCACATGGGGCGGTACAACTCGACCGATGCGGCGATGACCGACCAGTTCATCCGGCTGGCGGAAGAGTTCGACAATGTCTGGCTCGACCTGAGTGCCGTCGGCCTGCCGGCCAAGATTGGCGAGGCGGTGGCCCGCGTCGGCGCGCGGCGGCTGGTCTGGGGGACCGACGGGCCCTACAAGAATCCCACGGCCCCCGAGTACGCCCGCGCACAGCTCGACAACGTGCGGAAGCTGGAGATCAGCGACGAAGACAAACGGCTGATTCTGGGGGGCAATGTCGCCCGTTTGCTGAATTTGAAGTGACACCACAATCACGGCAGGCAGTGTTGGTTTCTGGTCACAGCCCGAACCCACTGCCCCGAACCCACTGCCCCGAACGCACTGCAGGGCGAGTTCGACACCATCCCAGACATCCGGTGGAGTGTCTCTGGACGGGGCGACCGTCAGTGGTGTGCGGCGAACTCTCCCTTTTTTTTCGGAATGCAGCGCATCGGCGGCCTTGCCGCAGGAGAGTGTGAACCGCCGCGGTGGGGACGTCTCATCTTTGATAACGGGACATGAACTCCCAGGCGAGTTCCGCTCCTTCGGCATCGCGGCAAAGAGGACCGATGAGTCGCCGGACGACGGCGTTGTCGGGCAGAGTGTGCGTCCGGGACGGGAGCGCGTGCCCGCCCCCCTGGACTTTCAGAAACAGCACCGGAGCGCCCCCTGGCAGCGCCGGATAGAACGTGCGCTCAATCCGGCAGCCGTCATCGGGACTGGTATCGGGAACCAGCTCTTCGCGCACCCCGGTTCCCTGGGCGCGATTGGTGCGAATCCACCAGTCCCGGTGACTTTCGGCCGACATGAGCTTCTCGGTCTGTCCCCGAATGGCCCCCCCCTCCCACCGGACCAGCGGATCCTCGGTTCCATTGAGGATCAACAGCGGCGTGGGCTTGGCAGGCGGTTCGAGCCCCCTCAGATCGGCGGGCAGCAGGGCAATGAATGCCGCGCCGGCGGCGAACCGTTCCGGAGCCTCGATCAACAGCCGATACGTGAGCATGCCTCCATTCGACGCCCCGGTGACGTAGATCCGTCCCTTGTCCAAACTGTGAGTGCGAACCATCTCGTCCAGCAACTGCCGGATGAACGACACATCATCGGCCGTGGAATTCCGGTCAGATGTCGCTGACCGCAAATCATTCCAGTTCTGATTGTCGCCCCGCGTATCGCCCGTTTGCGGATTCACCCCGTTGGGGACAATCAGCACGGCTTTCTCCCGATCGCAGACACTGGTCCATGCGCGGGTCCCTCCCGCCCGGAGAGCGAAAATCTTGCGCATGCTCTGCGTGCCCCCATGCAGCAACAGGACGGCGGGGGGATGCTCGGGAAGTGTGCGGGGGCGGTACACCCGAAACCAGCGTTCCTGCGAGCCAACCTGGAGAGAGCCTTCCGTCCACTCACCCGCGGCAGGCGCATGGTCTCGCTCCTGCGAGCAAACCCAGCGCTCTCCGCCAGCCAGACCACTCCCCAGCAGCAGCACCAAGGCAATCCAGTCACAGCGGCCCATCGCGTTCAACTCCAGTCTTCCAACAGGCGGTCTTCCCACAGGTCTCACGAGGTTTGCCGGCTGCTTCGACACGGCTCTTGTCGTCGCGATTGTAACGTATCCCGCAGCACGCAAGCGGTCCGGGATGCGACCTGGATCGCGTCGCGCCCCGTCGGTCCCCACCGCGACTGACCGTGGGGGGGGCGAGCCAATCCACGTTGGGTCTCCTCGCCGAAGGGGGGCACCCCCTGATTAAGGCGTGATTTCCACGCGCTGCGCCGGCGAGCGCACTCCTTCGATGCGGGCGTTGTGGGTGTTTTCAGCCAGTACTGCCCCGGTCAGCCGCAGGCCGTCGACCCAGTCCTCCGGATGCACTCCCGTTTCAAAACCGCGGATCTGGATTCGATCGAGGTGGGCGTCGGTCACCGCGACGGCATACACCCCCTGGGACTTTCCCCCCACCCCCTGCAGGTCGATGTTCTTCAGTCGCGGCCGGTCGAGCCCGGGACGGGTCGGGTCCCGCACCGGTTCGTAGCCATGGTTCTCACGGGCCCGCCAGACGTTGTCGGCCAGACCGTTCAAGACCAGACCGAAAATCCCGGCCCTCTCAATCCGCACCCCCTCCACGTCGTAGCCCTGATGCGCCCGGTCGCGCAGGTCCCGCCGGGCGAACTCGTAGCCCAGATCCCCTCCGAAAATCGCCAGTGCCGTCGCGGCCGCCTCCACCCGCAGATCGCGGATGGTGATGTGATCACAGGCCGAACAACGGATTCCCGCATCATTCCCATCCTGGCAGCGGCCCAGCCGCCCCACACGCACCTGCTCCAGCTGGATGTCATGCGGATGCGTCGAGTAAATCTCCCCGCGCTCCCAAAGCGTGCGCATCCGGGCGATCTTCTGGTCCTCACTGGTGATCGGGCCGACGCTGCCCCAG